>Ga0207971_100015_pt1 | contig 321470 bp, 276 predicted proteins | sample LakWasMet56_HOW8_2_FD_183890 | JGI IMG/M metagenome (GOLD analysis project Ga0207971, IMG submission 183890) | Freshwater sediment methanotrophic microbial communities from Lake Washington under simulated oxygen tension - Sediment Metagenome... | ecosystem: Environmental > Aquatic > Freshwater... | reverse complement strand
GTTTATAAAAGAAATAATTTCTAAACTATAAGTTCGTCGGGCTCATATCCGCCACGGCGGACACAGGTTCGAGTCTCCGTCTCTAGCGGACTACTAAGAAGCTTCACAGAAATGTGGAGCTTTTTTTATAAAGTTATGGAAGAATTTGTGGTTTACATATTATTCTCTGAGGATTACGGTAAAACTTATATTGGTTTTACATCAAATTTGATTGAACGTTTTAAATCTCACAATTATTTGAGTAAAAAAGGTTACACAATCAAGTTTAGGCCTTGGAAAGTTATATATGTTGAATTTTTCTCAACAAAATCCGAGGCTTTAAAAAGAGAAAAGCATTTGAAATCAGGAAAAGGCAGAGAGTTTATAAAAGAAATAATTTCTAAACTATAAGCTCGTCGGGCTCATATCCGCCACGGCGGACACAGGTTCGAGTCTCCGTCTCTAGCGGACTACTAAGAAGCTTCACAGAAATGTGGAGCTTTTTTTATAAAGTTATGGAAGAATTTGTGGTTTACATATTATTCTCTGAGGATTACGGTAAAACTTATATTGGTTTTACATCAAATTTGATTGAACGTTTTAAATCTCACAATTATTTGAGTAAAAAAGGTTACACAATCAAGTTTAGGCCTTGGAAAGTTATATATGTTGAATTTTTCTCAACAAAATCCGAGGCTTTAAAAAGAGAAAAGCATTTGAAATCAGGAAAAGGCAGAGAGTTTATAAAAGAAATAATTTCTAAACTATAAGCTCGTCGGGCTCATATCCGCCATGGCGGACACAGGTTCGAGTCTCCGTTTTTAGCGGACTACTAAGAATCTTCACATTTCTGTGAAGTTTTTTTATTTGTAATTAATTCATTAACAAATGATTATGGTTGTAATTGTTTTTGTTTTTCTTGCTTGATTAAATAATAAAACACTACTTTTGCACCTTTATTTTTAAAAATTATGAATCCAAAGAAAATTGCCGAGTACAGAAAGTTACTTGATGTTACTAAAACAGCTACGCTGAAAGAATTGAAAACCATTTACAGAAATAGCATGAAGGAAGATCATCCTGATACTATTGCTGATCCAGTGGAGCGTTTAGCTGCTGAAGAAAGAAGTAAAAATATTATTGAGGCATACCATTTTTTGGTTAGTATTGCTCCTGAAACTCAAGAGAAAAACAAAGAAGTTTATCAAAAAATTACTTCAACTGTAAATATCCAAGATTTCTATATGGATAATGGGGTATTGTATATTTCATTTTTAGATGGAAGTAACTACGAATATTTCAGCGTGCCAAAAGTAACGTACATTAAAATGGTAAATGCTGAGTCTCCAAGTCGTTTTGCGAGAAGACACATTTATAATGAGTTCTTATATCGCAGTGCAAGCAAAATAGTTGCAGAATAAACAATTGTTAAAAAAATATCCTTATTTTTGATATACTAACCAAAAACTATATCAAGTATGGAAATTAATTTTTTAGCTGTTTTAGTGGCAGCACTCTCAAGTTTTGTCGTTGGATTTGTGTGGTATAATCCTAAAGTTTTCGGAACGATTTGGATGAATGAAGTCGGGATGACTGAGGAAAAAGCCAAACAAGGAAATATGGCAAAAATTTTCGGATTAACATTTGTATTTGCCTTTATGTTAGCTTTTATAATGATGCCAATAACGATTCATCAATTTGGTGCTTTAGGAATGGTTGGAGGAGATGAAACAAAAGCATTGCCTTCGTATGCAGCTTTCATGGCAGATTATCAAGATGCCTTCAGGACTTTTAAGCATGGCGCTTTGCATGGTTTCATGGCTGGATTATTTATTGCTTTACCAGTGGTGGCTACTAATTGTTTGTTCGAACAAAAATCATTTAAATACGCAGCTGTAACTTCTGGTTATTGGATTGTGGTAATGACCTTAATGGGAGCTATCATTTGTGGCTGGAAATAAATTGAATTTTAACATTTAATTATATAGGAATCGCTCTACTTTTGTGGAGCGATTTTATTTTTACCTTGGACAAAATTTCATTTAAAATATACAATTCGGTTAAAGATTTACCTGCTCTTTGGGATATTGTAGCCCAGAGTAACATATTTCTGCAAACACCTTACTTAACTGTGTTAGAAGAATCGGCTCCTGTAAATATGGAGTGTTTTTATATTGGAATTTTTGAAAATTCAGAATTGATAGGTGTTTCTTTGGCGCAATATTTAGATTTGAATAAATTAGAATCTTTTGGAGAGCGCGATAAATCGTTAAAAATTGCAATTCGTAATTTTATCTTTAAAAATTTTGCATCTCATACTTTATTTTTAGGGAATAACATGATTACAGGTCAAAATGGTTATGTGTTTTCAAAGGAAATCGACTTCAATCATATAAGTGAAATTCTTTTACAAAGTGCCGATGAAATCACGTTGTACTTCAAGAAAAAAGGAATTTCAATTCACTTAGTTTCCTTCAAAGATTTTTACGATCATTGTTCGGTAGAGTTGAAAAAGTATCGTTTTTCAAATATTTACGAATTCAATACACAACCCAATATGATTTTCTATTTGGATGAAAATTGGAAATCCTTAGACGATTATGTGGCTGCACTTTCCAAAAAATACCGCGATCAATTTAAAAGAGCTCGAAAAAAGTTCGATGGCATTCAAATGAAGAATCTTTCTTACGAAGAAGTACTTCAAAATGAAGGAAAGATATATGAGTTGTATCATTATGTTGCCAAAAATGCACCTTTCAATACGTTTTTCTTATCTAAAAATCACTTTTCTACCTTAAAAGGACAATGCGGGAATCGATTCCAAATTTTTGGTTATTTTCTAAATGAAGAGTTAGTAGGTTTTCATACTTTGTTACTAAATGATGAAACTTTAGAAACCTATTTCTTAGGTTATAATGATCACATTCAAAAAGAAAATATGTTGTACTTAAATATGTTGTACAACATGACGGAATATGGAATTGAAAACGGATTTAAGCGAATTATTTTCGGTAGAACAGCTCTAGAAATTAAAAGTTCTATCGGAGCAACACCTGTTCAAATGTCCGGTTTTATCTACCACAACAATAAATTAATCAATCGATTTATTGGTAAAATCTTCAGAAATTTAGAGCCAGAATTACATTGGCAACAGCGTCATCCTTTTAAATAAAATACGGCATATTACGTATATAGGCATAAAACTAAAAAAATATATTTGTAAAGTTTTAATAATTAAATCTTTACGATATGCGATTAACTTTTACCCTCTTAACCTTTTTGTTGGTTTCCGCTTTTGGATTGGCACAGAATGTAAAATTCAATGATACTTTTGATGATGATAAAAACACTTGGTCATCCAATTCTGATGGTTTTGTAACATCTGTTAATAAAGGAAAATTAACAATGGAGAACAACCATGAAAAAAACTCAAAATGGATTTGGAAAGCAATTGTTAATGATGGTACCGCTACTGATTTTGATGTTGAAGCTACTTTAATTTTAGATAAAACACCAAATGAATATGCTACGTATGGTTTAGTTTGGGGAATGTATAGCGATAATTCAGATTACCGAGTTGTGCAGTTATCAGCCAATAAACAACTTCAAATTTATCATTATTATGGGAGTGATTTCCATTACGATAAAAAATGGGAACCTTCAAAACAAGTGAATGGTAAAGACAAGAAGAACAAAGTAAAAGTAGAAAAAAGAGCAAATATTTATAAAGTGTTTATAAACGATGAATTGGTTTTTCAAACAGGAAATAATTCTTATTACGGAGGTAGATTCGGATTTATTGTAGATGCAGGGGTTACGCTTTTAGCTGAAGATTTTAAGGTAATTGAATATCCATCTTCAATTAATGTGTTGAAAGAATTTAATTCGAATTTAAAAATGCTAAAATTGCCAGAAACAGTTTCTAGTCCTACGATTGAAGAAACAAATCCAGTAATTTCTGCAGATGGAAACATCTTGTATTTTGATAGAAAAAATAATCCATCTAACGTTGAAACCGATAAAGACGATATTTGGTATTCGGTTAAAGATAGAAATGGAAAATGGGAACAAGCAAAAAATATAGGAAGACCATTAAATAATAAAGATTATAATTTTGTAATTTCTTCATCTCCAGACAACAATACGCTTCTGTTAGGTAATAAATATGCATCAGATGGAGTTTCTCCAAATGGAGCAGGGGTTTCAATAGCTCAAAAAGGATTGCGTGGATGGGAAATTCCAAAAGATGTGGTAATAGAAGATTATGTAAATAAAAATGATTATGTGGGGTATTTTCTTTCAAGCGATAACAAACATTTACTTATGTCTGTGGAGCGTCCAGAAGGATATGGTTTAAAAGATATTTTTGTGAGTTACGTAAAAGAAGATGGTACATTTTCAAAACCAAAAAATTTAGGGAATGTTGTAAATTCGTTCGAAGATGAAACCAATCCGTTTTTAGCTGCCGATGGAAAAACACTTTATTTTGCAAGTAAAGGACACCCTGGCTACGGATATTACGATTTGTTTGTAAGTAAACGACTAGATGATTCTTGGACAAATTGGACAAAGCCCGAAAATTTAGGAAATATCATCAATTCTCCAGGGTATGAATTAAGTATTTTTCTTTCAGCAAAAGGGGATAAGGCTTATGTAGGTAGAGAGCAAGACATTTGGGAAATTGATAATACCGTAAAACAAGATCCGGTGGCTTTAGTTAAAGGAAAAGTATACGATAGCAAAACGAAAAAAGTAATGAGTGCTCCAATTATTTACAACGCACTTAAAACCAATAAAGAGTTAGGAACCGCTATTTCTGATCCATCAACCGGAAGTTATTCTATCGTATTACCTTATGGCGAAAAGTACAGTTTTATGGCGGAGAAAGAAGGATATTACGCCGTTACCCAAAACGTTGATTTATCAGATTTAAAGGAATACAAAGAAATTGAAGTAGATTTATATTTGAACCCAATTGAAAAAGGAGAAATTATTCGATTAAACAATATCTTCTTTGCTTCAGGAAAATACGAATTGTTAGCAGAATCGTATGGTGAATTAGATAAATTGCTTCAGGTTTTAAAATCAAATTCAAAAATGAAGATTGAAATTTCAGGTCATACCGATGCTGTTGGAGCGGATGCAGATAACTTAACATTATCTAATAATCGTGCTAATGCCGTTATGAATTACTTGTTAGGAAAAGGAATTGCAAAAGACAGATTGTCTGCAAAAGGATACGGAGAAACAAAATTCATTGCAACAAACGATACCGATGAAGGCAAACAATTGAACCGTAGAGTAGAGTTTGTAATTCTTGAAAAATAATTCAGGTAACTTTTCTATCTTCGTGTAAAATTTAAATCATGGCACGAACAAGTTCTACCGAAACCGCAATAAAAAATATGCTCATTCCATTAGTTCAAGCTATTGGTCGCTCGGGAAAGTTAATTTATTTATTGATTTTGTTGATTGTTGGGTTTTTGGTGTATCAGTTTTTTACAAAAAGCAGCGAATCTTCAACAGTAGAATACAATTCGGCGCTAATAGAAAAACAAATTAAAAATGTTGGAAAATTAGTTGTTACTGAAGGTCATTATGCAGAAGTAATTACATACAAAGACCAACAAAAGTATTTTATGGATTTCTTAACTTTCGAGAAAAAAGCTTTAATTGTAGCTAATGCGGATGTTTTAGTCATGTATGATTTACGTCAGTTGCAATATGATATTGATGAAAAGAATAAAATAGTTACATTAAAGAATATCCCAGAACCGGAGTTAAAAATCAATCAAGATTTGCATTTTTATGATGTTAATCAAAGTAGATTTAATCCTTTTAATGCGCAAGATTACAACAAAATAAACAAAAAGGTTAAAGCAGAACTGACCAAGAAAATTGAAAAATCATCGCTAAAGTCAAATGCTAAGAATCGTTTGTTAAGTGAGTTGTCAAAAATATTAATTCTAACCAATACCATGGGTTGGACATTAAAATATGATGGCAGCGAAGTGAAAACTGACAAAGACATAGAATTAAAAATAATTAATTAAATACGCTTTTCGGCTAATTGTTTACCGTTACACAATTTTCCATTTTTGTCTAAAAATAGATGAATATGGAAAATTGGTATTTTATTCTGGTTCCAGTTGTTTTAGTAGCTATAATTTTAACTTTCAAATTTTTTAAAATAGAAGAAGATTATAGAGAAAAATCTATGGAAATTCACCAAAAAATTGAGGAAATCAAAAAAAAGAATGACCTTATTAAAAATAAAAAGATTACTATTTTAGAACAATCAAGTCATGTAAATCAAATTTTAAAACAAGCTTGCGATTTGCACAAGTTAGTCTTTAATAAGTATTTTAAATGATGTATGAAATTCCACTTCGTTTAATTTTAAATTCAAAAAATGATTAAAATATATCAAATTCTTGCGCTATTTTTTCTTGTTTCTCTTTCATTTGGGCAAGAGAACAATGATTTTTCAAATGAAAACAAAAAGTTACATGAAGAATTGAGTTTGTTGAATAAGAAAAAATTCGAGAACGAACATACGTCTTTAAAATCAATTGAATCTTTAGAAACAAAACTTAATAAGCAAGATGTTGATTCATTGTTTGGGTTGTATCATAGAATAAAATACAATCATTACAATAGTTTTTTAAAAAGAGATTTAGCTTTAAAAAGTATCGAATTGTCAATTAGCTATTATAAAAAAGCAAATAATCTTAAACAGGTTGCGTTGTCTACAATGAACAAAGGAAATTTGTTTTTATGGCAAAGCGATAACAAAAACGCTTTGATTAATTATTTTGAAGCATTAAAGATTACCGAAAAAAATAAATTCAATCATCAATCGGGTTTAATTTATAAAAACATAGGTGTTGTTTTCTCAAATCAAGACAAACAAAAAGAAGCTTTAGAGTATGCAAATAAAGCATTACAAGTTTTTCTTGATTTAAAAGATGACGAACAAATTGCTGGTGCTTATATTAATATTGGAAATTGCTACTTCAATCAGTATGATGCTAATAATGCTCTTGACAATTATAAAAAAGCGGAAAAAATTTCCATTAAAACAAATAACCTCGAAAATTTAAGTTTTGTGTATAACAATATTGGTAGCGTTTATATTGAGGATAAAGGTGACACAATTCAAGGTGTAAATTACCTAAAAAAATCAATTGATATTCGAACACAATTGAATGACTTAAACGGATTAATTTTTAGTTATAACAATATTGCTAATATTTACATTGGTTTAAAGAAATTCGATTTAGCCGAAGAAAACATTATCAAAGCTAAGCAATATGCAATTGAAGCAAATAATAAAAGAGAATTAACAGAAAGCTTTCGACTTCTGTCCTATTTAAATGAATCAAAAAATGATTACAAGCAAGCTTTACATTTTCATAAATTGTATTTAAAACAAAAGGATTCATTAATTAATGAGAAGAACAACAAAGATGTAAAAGAGTTGGATATTAAATACCAAACTGAAAAAAAGGAAAAACAAATTTTGCAACAACAAGCCGAGGTGAAGCAAAAAAACATTTGGTTACTCCTAATTTCAAGTTTTGTAATCATTGGTTTTATTCTGTTTAGAAATTTTAGAGCTAAAGCCAAATTACAAAAAGAACAATTAGAACTAGAAAATAAATTATTAGAAGAACAATCCAATTATAAAATTCAAGAACAACGTTTCGATATTTCCAGAGAATTGCATGACAATGTGGGTTCGCAATTAACGTTTATCATTTCGATTTTAGATAATTTAAAAAGCTCTTCGGTTCAGTTTGATGAAGCTATTGATAAAAAAATAGATACATTGACTAATTTCGCTAACAAATCTATTTCTGAGTTGCGTGACACAATTTGGGTTTTAAATTCAAAGCAATTGAGTTTGTCTGAATTAAAATCTAGAATGCTTAACTTTATAAAAGATGCAGGAGAATCAGTAGATACTATTCGTTTTCAATTTGATTTTGATATTCAGAATGATGTTCAGTTGTCTTCAAAACAAGCCATTAATTTGTATCGTATTCTTCAGGAAATTGTAAATAATGCCATTAAACACGCTAATGCAAAAGATATTTCGGTTTCAATTTCTCAAATAGAAAATGAATTGCAAATTAAAATTTCAGACAACGGAATTGGCTTTGATTACGAATCCAAAAAGAAAAAATCATTTGGGTTAACCAATATCCAAAATCGAGTTCAAGAAGTAAACGGAAGTTTGCAAGTTGAATCTAATGAAGCAAAAGGAACTAATTATTCCATCACGGTTAAATTGTAATTATGATAAAGGTAATTTTAGTGGAAGACAATTTCTTTCTGCAAAAAGCATTGGAAGAAAAACTATCTAATTTTTCAGATATTGTCATTAAAGATACGGCTCAAAATGGTGAAGAAGCAATCGCTATTTTAGAGAAAAATCATGTGGTAGATTTAATCCTAATGGATATCGAAATGCCAGTAATGAACGGAATTAAAGCAACGGAAATCATCAAATCTAAATATCCGCAAATTAAAATTGTAATGATTACCGTTTTTGATAACGATGATAATGTGTTTAATGCAATCAAAGCTGGGGCAGATGGTTATTTGTTAAAAGAAACCAAAGCAGAAAAAATCTATGAAGCCATTATTGAAACCTTAGCAGGTGGTGCAGCTATGTCGCCTTCAATTGCTATGAAGACTTTAAAATTATTGAAAAATCCAATTGCTTTTGAAACTGAAAGTCAAACAGAATTGGTAGAACTTTCTACTCGCGAAATAGAAGTTTTAGAGCATTTAAGCAAAGGGTTGAAAAACAAGGATATTGCCGATAATTTATTTTTGTCAACTTCAACAGTAAAAAAACATATCGAAAATATCTACCGAAAACTACAAGCACACAATCGAATTGAAATGCTACAAAAAGCAAAACAGAATAAACTCATTTAATTAAAATACGTCAAACGGCTTATTTCTTTGTGATGGATTTTGAAGCAACTTTGTTGTATTAAAAATCACGAATCATGAAAAAATGCTACACTCTACTTTTATTATTAACAAGTGTTGTAATAAATGCACAAAATCCACTTGTAGTGAAGGATGTTACATCCACACTAAAACCAACAGGTAATTCAGCGAAGGCTGATTTGAATTATGCCAAATGGAATGGTAAAATATTTTACGCTGGTACTGGAAGTAATATGCTTTGCGTTACTGATGGAACAACAGCGGGAACAATAGGTATTTCTGCTTTAGGTGGAACAACTAATATTTCTGCAATAATTCCTGCACAAGATTTTGTTTATATCATTACAAGTGATATAACATTTTCTCCAACTGTAGCTTCAACAGATAAAATATGGAAATCTGATGGAACAGCTGCCGGGACTACTTTAGTTTATTCGTTTACACCTTCAGCAGGCTTTTCAAATGTTGGAATTTTTTATAGTGTTCCAACACATTATAAAAATTATTCGGTTGATGGAAATATACTTTATTTCTCAGCTTTTGATGCAACTAATGGAAAAGAACTTTGGAAAACAGACGGTACTCCAGCAGGAACTGTTATGATAAAAGATATTAAAGCAGGAACTGGAAGTAGTCAATCATCCGGGTTCTGTAAAATACCAAGTACTACATTGTTTATTGCACAAAGTGTAGGTCTTGAAAGTAAATTGTGGAAAACTGATGGAACAACAACTGGTACAGAGCAAATTCCAGTGGCAGAACCTTTCTATATTGTAAATCAAGATATGGCAAAGTTAGGTGATAAAGTGATTTTTTTCGCTCATAATACGGTTGATGGCTACGAACCATATGTTAGTGATGGAACTGCGGCGGGAACTTTTATGTTGAAAAACATTAATCCAAGCGGAAATTCTTTAACCACCCAAGCAATGGGATTACATTTGAAAATTGCTGGTCAATATTGTTATTTCATTGCAAATAACGGAACAAACAATGCGCTTTGGAGAACCGATGGAACCGTTGCAGGAACAATTGAAGTTATTCCAAATGTTACTAACGGAATTAGTGATGCAGGTTACTCAACCACTGATGCAGAAAATTTATGGTTTTTAGAATATATGGGGACAAGTACTATAAAATTATATAAAACGAACGGAACGATTGATGGTAGTTCTTTAATTCATTCGACATTAAGTTATGCGCAAAATTTAACAACATATAAAGGCGCTTTGTGGTTTCAATCAAGAGATATAGGTCAATTATATAACGCTGAAGTTTGGAGAAGCGATGGGTTAACTGTAAATACAGAATTGGCTTTAGATGTTGCAGCTTCATCAGGGAGCAGTGATCCAATTGCTTTTTTTGAATTGAATGATAAATTGTATTTTTTTGGAAAAAATGGAAGTACATATAATTTATATCAATACACAGGTGATTTTACTTTCAATGGAAGTGTAAGTAACGATTGGAATAATAAAAACAACTGGAATAGTGTATTAAAGCCAGGAATAACAGACGAAGTTACTATTCCAGCAGGACAAAATGTAAATGTTAGTTCAAATGCTTATGCTAAAAATGCGATGATAAATGGGAATGTGAATTTAGTTACAGGAAATTTAGATTTATTTGGCTATGCTTTAATGAACAACAATGCTAAAATAACTTTAAACACTAATGATTTGAATTTAAAAGGAGGCAATTCATTTTTAGTGGGTTCAAGTACAAGTCATGTTGTTACTAATGGAACTGGAAAAGTTACTATTGAAAAAATGAATGCTTCAAGAGGAACGGTTTTGTTACCAATAGGAACTGGAACTTCATTTCATGAAACTGGAATTTTAAATAATGGCACTTCAGATACATTTAGTGTAAGAGTTGAAAATGGAGTTGCTTCAAATTATGTTGGAGAAACGCAAGGAACTGCAATAACTGAAAAAGCGGTAAATACAACTTGGCATATAGGCGAAACAATTCCAGGAGGAAGCGATGTGGCTTTAACTTTTAGATGGAATGCTTCTCAAGAATTAACAAACTTTAATAGAAATACAGCAAAAATTGGTCACTACAATGGTTCTGGTTGGGACATGTTAATAAGCGCCCTTTCTGGTAGCGGACCTTATACTTTGCAAACTAACAATGTTTCAAGTTTTTCACCTTTCATCGTGGTAAATGAAGAATTGTTATCGAACAATCAATTTGAAAACGCGAATGATTTTATGGTTTATCCAAATCCATCAAATGGAAATTTCACAATTCAAGTTCCTGATAGTTTTATCGGAAGTAAAGCCATAATTTATAATTTATTAGGACAATCCATCAAAACGTTTTCTATAGATGAGGTGAATCAAAATGCGAATCTTGAAAAAGGAGTTTACTTACTTCAAATTCAAAAAGGAAATCAAGTTAATACTAAAAAAATCATAATTCAATAAGCATGAGAAAAGTATTTTATTTGATGATATTGGCCACATCGGCAGTATTTTCACAATGCCCAGAAGGACTAATTACAAGTGAACAAAACTTAGTAAAAAACGGAGATTTTGAAGAAGGAAGCACGCCTTTTGATTCCGATTACAATGAAGAAGAGTTGGCGGGAGCAGGTAATTATAGAATTACAGATGATGCTTACAAGTTTTCACCTATTTATTTTAAAGGAAAAGGAGAAGGAAACTTCATGACGGTTGATGGTGCAAACGGAGAAAATATGACGGTTTGGTCTCAAAAGATTTCAGTTAAAAAGAATACCACTTATTTTTTCTCTTGTTGGACTAGCACTTTAAATGTGAAGACAGGACCACCGGCTGTATTACAATTTTCTATTAATGGAAAATTGTTAGATGTGCCTTTTAAATGTCCAAAAAAAATAAACAAATGGGAACAGTTCTTTGTCCTTTGGAACTCAGAAGGAACAGAAGAAATTGAAATTAGAATTGTGAGTCAAAATCCTGATTGGGATGGAAATGATTTTGGATTAGATAGAATTAAATTCTACGAATGTCAAGAAGTGAAATTAAAAATTGTGGAAGATCAACCTGTAGTATTGAGAAATGTACTTTTTGATACTAACAGTGCTGTAATTTTAGAATCTTCTTTCTCAGAATTAAATGAATTGGTAGGTTATCTAAAACGTAATAAAGATAAGAAAATTGATATTTCAGGTCATACCGATAATGTTGGAAGCGATGCCGCAAATCAAAAATTATCAGATGCAAGAGCGAAATCAGTAATGAGTTATTTAGTCACAAATGGAATTGAAGAAACTAGAATGACAGCAATAGGATTTGGTGAAGAAAAACCTGTAGATTCAAACGATACTTTTGAAGGAAGACAGAAAAATCGACGTGTTGAGTTTATTATTGTAAAATAAAAGAAAGTCCCGATTCAATCGGGACTTTCTTTTTATAATTTACTTTCTAAACTTTGCCAACCACCACCGTTGATGCAATCAATACCGTGTTGTTTTAAAATGGAAGTTGCTTGACCACTTCGCATTCCTGAACGACAACAAGCTATAATGGGTTTGTTCCATTTTTTGATGGTTTCGATGTTTCCGTTTAAAACTTGTAAGGCAATATTTTTCGAACCTTTGATATGACCGTCTCTATATTCTTCTGGCGTTCTTACGTCTAAGATAATAGCGCCTTTTTGAACGTATTCCTGAACATCATTCGTTTTATTTCCTAATCCTAAAAAATCTAAAATTCCCATAATTGTTTCTTTTTTTTGACAAAGATAGAGCCGATTGAAAATCTTTTCAGTAACAAAAGTTACTTTTGAAATTTGAATGATTTAATAGTGTGATTCTCTATTTTTTCTATGATAAGTGAAACGACTAAAATCAACACCAAGTAAATCTATTGTGTCTATGTGTTTAAACAATCCCTTCTTTCTCAAAAATCAATTCTAATCCACCGTCAATTAAGTGAGCAACTTCTGGGCGATTGCTTTTTACTTTTTCCAAATGATTCAGGACTTTATCAACAAAATCTGAATTTCCTTCTTTTTTAGCCAATTCCGCGATTTCAACGGATAATAACCAATCATTTGGATGTCCAGCAGAAACCGAAGCAAATGCTTCTTTTAAAGTGGTCGCAGCAGGTTTTCCTTCTCTAATATTACGCACACTTAAATAGAGTCTTTCTAATTCTTCTCTTTCAGCCGATTTTTTCTGTTTAATCGTTTGCGAAGAGGGAACGTGATTTATCATATCAAAACTATTCACATCTGCAGGACCTGAAAAAGCTGAAATCACTTTTTTACCCACAGCCATATCATAAATGCCCCATTCTGGTTGGAAAAGAACCGTATCATTATGAGTAACGGTGCAATTTTTGAATTTAATCAATAAGATTTCACCTTGTAAATTGCGCGTTCCGGTTACAATTTCACCTACAACTTTGATGTTGCCTTCAAATTCTAAAGTTACTTGCTCGCCTTCGTAAATATCATAAGCTCGTAAATCTCTTGGACTCATTTCTTCAATCGCCAAGTTAATACCTTTTAGTTTTCCAATTGGCGAACCAAAACCTTCAGCATGATATTCAGTTCCGTGACCTACCAATTCTTTTTCTCGATGAGAAAGTGCTGTTTTTCCTGTCGTTTGAACATAAACTGGTTTTCCTTCATCTTCAATAACATTTGTGAAAACGCCTGAAATTTGAAGTCCAGTACTTAATTCAATTGTTCCTAAAGCATTTGAATGAATCAATTTTTTGATTCCCGATAATCCTCCAGTTCGTAATGCCATTTTATTCGCAAATTCCTCTAAAACTTGACTTAATTGAGCAAAATCAGATGTTACATAAAGTTGAGGTTGCGGTTTTGTAATATCAAAACTTTGGTCGGCTGCCGAAATATCGTATGGAATTTTCTTCACATTGTCGGTCATGCACCAAGCACTTTCTCCAATAGAAGAAAGTAATCCCGCACCATAAATTTTTGGATTGTCAACGGTTCCAATTAAACCATATTCTACTGTCCACCAATGTAAGTTTCGAATACGCGACATTTCCGATAATTCGCCCATATTATTCTGTAAGAAATCCACTTGCTCTTCCGCTTTTTTGATTTCTTCTGCTGGAGTATCTTCTGCTTCTTTTAAAATTGAAAGCAAACGAATCGCTTCATACAATTCATAATCACGTGCTGATGAAATCGCTTTACAACCAATTTCACCAAAACGTCTTAAATATTCAGCATATTCTGGATTCGCAATAATAGGAGCGTGACCTGCGCCTTCGTGAATGATGTCTGGAGCTGGAGTGTATTCAATATGTTCTAACTGGCGAATATCGCAAGCAATAACTAAGACATTATACGCTTGAAATTCCATGAACGCATTAGGTGGAATGAATCCATCAACGGCAACTGCGGCCCAACCGATTTCTTTTAAAATTCGGTTCATGCCGTACATGTTGGGAATATTATCTATCTCCAAACCTGTTTTTTGTAAGCCTTCTAAATACGAACTATGAGCAACTTTTGAAAGATAATCTACATTTTTACGCATAACATAGCGCCAAACGGCTTGGTTAATAGGCGTATAATCATCATAAACTTGCGGCTTGATGAATTGTTTTAAATGTTTTGGTAATCTGTCAATCAGTGGATTACTTTCAAAATGCGTTTCCATAATTTTACTTGTGATGTTTGACGTAAAATTACGACTTTTTCACAAAGAAGGAAAACATTTTGAGAATTTGATACAACTAAATAGGATAGTACTATTCTGTTTTTTCAACAGGAACGGCTGGTTCAATTTTAGGGACACTATCATTCTGAATGGTTGGAGTAGGAGTGGTAGTTGCAGGAACCGTCGTATTAATGGGCGTTACACCATCAACATATTCCGTTTCTTCCAAATCTTCTGATTTTCTTCCTAATTTGATGTCTGGATTTTCTTGTGTTCCCAATACTTTAATCGGAATTCCAATGATACCTAATGGTGGTAATCCGATACGCATTTTCAAGTTTAATTTTCCGTCTAAACTCGTTTGTCCTTCAAATCGTAATCTAAAACCAGCTACTTTGAATTTGAAACGTTCGATAGTTACAATGTTGTTTTTAATGGTTGATTTGATATCCACCTTCGAAATATCAGGATCTTTAATATCTGGATTTTCGGTTTTAGCCGAAACGACATTCAATAATTTAAAGCCTTTCATTTTTACTTTTTTAACGGAAAGAGTTCCGCTTCCTTCTAAAGAGGGCATTACAGGTGCCATTTGATTGTTTAAAACACCTTTTATCGAATAATTCAAACCTACAATTCCTTCCGCACTTTCTGCCGCGGTTACGATTTCTCGAAACATTTTAATTTCGTTGTAAGCGCGTTTAATATCAAATTCGGAAGCATTGATTTTATAATCGAAATACGCTTTTTGTGTGCCTTCGTTTTTATAAAAAGCATCCATTTTAGCGGTAGCACCAATGATACCTAAGCTGCTATTTAAAAGTTGTAAACTACCGTTTTGAATGACTAAATTACCTTTTAAATTTTCAATGGTAATGTCGTCATATTGCGTTTTTACAGCATTAGTTTGGATGGAAACATTCAAATTTGTTGGAATTTGAACTACTCCAGAAACTTCAGTTTTCTCGGTTTCATCATCCGTTTCATAAGTTAGGGTTGGAATAAATTCATTAACATTCAAATAATTCGATGTTAGATTGAAATTTCCTTTTAAAATTTGATTTTCCGAAAGGACAAAGTTGATAACGTTTTCTAAATTTCCATTCATGGTAATATCGGATGAGCCGTATTTTCCATTGAAATTAGAAAAGTTCATTTTATCTTGATTGAACGTGAACAATCCGTTTTCAATTAAGAATGGTTTTGCCAAGTAATCACTAGTGGTTTTGATGTTTTTTACTTCAAGAGTTCCACTGTTTTTTAAGTTGCCATATTTTCCACTACTGGCGTCGCTTTGTTTTCCAGCCAAGCTCAAATCAGCTTTTATGAAACCATCTATATCTAGTCCTTTTTGAGAGAAAACTTTGTAAATTCGAGCAACGTTTAATGTTCCTTTTGCTTTTACATCGTAATTGATATCATCGAAATTTTTAAATGAAGCATTTAAGTTAAAGGGTTCGCCTTCAAAAGTAAAATTAGCTGGAGAAAGAATAAAAGAAGCATCTTTAAAATCACCTGTTGGACTGTTTAAGTTCGCTTTTAAATTAATATTTTGAATCGGTTTTGGATAATAAGCGGTTTGAATGAATCCGTTAGTAAGTTCAAAATTTCCTTTAGTTACAGGGAATTTTTTATCTTTTTTAATATAATCTCCTTTAGAAACGATATCGGCATCTAAACTTCCTGCTAATTTAAAATTCGGAATTTGAAGCGCAGTACTCAAAAAAGCCAAATCTAATTTTGATTTTACTTTTGAATCAATTTTAAGTTGTTCTCCAAAACCATCGGAAATTAAAATCGCACTTAATTTGTTTTTATTTACATCAAAATACAACGAATCTAATCGTACTTTTAGTTGATTGATGTCTAAATTAGGAAGTTTAGTATCTAAATTCAAGAAAATATTCTCAACGGGATAAGGCGCTTTTTCATGTTTTACATAGCCATCTCTTACTTTGATGTTGAAATTCACTTCTGGACTTAAATTCTCAGAAGCAATATATTTCCCTTTTAAAGTTAGGAAAGCGGAGGTTGTTCCCTTCATTTTAGTTTCGGTCATCCAAGAAACATATTCGGCAGGTAAAGCAGTGAACAAGTCATCTAAATCGCTGTCTTCGGTTTTTAATTTGAAATCCATTTGATAACCATTTTTCAAGAAATCAAAGAAACCTGTAAATTCAACGGGTAATTTATTGATGACCAAATCGTTTTTCTCAAAAATAAAAGAAAGTGAATTGGTGTTGATTTTTGTAATTAAATCCGCTTTTACTTTCTTGTTTTTTAAGTATTCACTTTTGTCATAAGTAAAACTCAAACTGTCAATTCTGGCCGAAGTTTTTAAGCTAAAATTGGATTTCAATAAATCACCTTTTCCTTTGTAGTTGAAACCTTTTGCTTCGATAAGAATTTTGGTTGACTTATCGTTATAAACTAACTGACTATTATTGATTTGAATGTTTTCTAATTTTAAAGAGGCACTTTCAGATGAAGTTGTCGTGTCTTTAGAATTCGATTTATAGATGTTGTAATTAGCTTCTCCCTTTTGGTTGACTAATACATTAATTTTTGCCTCTTCAAGATAGATTTCTTCAATTTCAGTCTGATTGCCAAAAACTACCGACCAAACGTCGATACCAAAACTTATTTCTTTAGCAGAAACTAACGATTTATTTTTATAAGGTTTTGAACCGTTAAGATTTAATTCGTGCAAGGTCAATGTTAAAGAAGGGAAATGTTTGAAAAAGGACAATTCTGATTCGTTGAAATTTAATTCACCCTCTAGGTTTTTATTGGCCAATATTTTTACTTTTTCTGTAATGGTATCAGCAAAAACAATAGGTAATATTACGAGTAGTAATAATGAAATAATAAAAGTGATTCCCGTTACTTTGAGAATTTTAACGAGTAATGTTTTTTTTGAGTTTTCCATTTTTATAGTTGTAGAGAGATTGGGCAAAATTACTACAAATTTTTTTGTAAGAATTGAAATGTTTGTAAAAAAAAGAGCTAGTAAAAACTAACTCTTTTTTAATTATCGTTTCATGGCAAAATGCGCTTTGAATTGTTTCTTAGCACCATTTTCCAAATAGTCTACTGTAAACCAGTAATCGGTTGAAGGAAGGTTTTCTTGGTTGTAAGTACCATCCCAAGATTCTTCTCCTTTTAACTGTTTGATTAATTTGCCATATCGGTCAAAAATATTAATTACATCTGTATTTTGTAAACCAGCTATGTACCAAGTATCGTTGATACCATCTCCATTTGGAGTAAAATAGTGAGGATAGTCAATTACCAATAAAGTATAGGTTAAATAAGTACATCCTTGCGTATCAACTACGGTTATGGTATGAGGGCCAGAACTTACATTGGTAAACACATTTGAAGATTGTAAGGTTCCTTCGTCTAATGAATACATTAGTGTTCCGCTTCCTCCCGTTACATTTACTGTTAAAGTGGCATTTCCACTAAAATAAGCACTTTGGATTACAGTCATACTTGCAGCTGGTGTTACTGATGTAACATTTGCAGTTACCATAGTTGTAACATCTGAAGAAACACAATTCGTAATGCTATTTGTAGCAATCACACCATACGTACCTACAGCATTTGCAGTATAAGTAGCATTGTTTGAATTTGGAATCGCTACTCCATTGAAATACCATACAAAATCATAAGTAGCATTATCTAAACCAGAATCTAATGTGTACGATTGGAATGGAACTCCAAATTCATCCACACAAATTGCGCCATCAGTTAAAATTGGTTCAGGTAATGGATTAACATATATTCTAACAGTAATAGGTGTTCCAGTACAGCCAGATGAACTTGGTACAATAGTATAATCTACATAACCTTGAGTGTTGCCACTAGTTGTTAAAGATTGGATAATTAGGGTTGACAATCCAGTAAAAGTTCCAGATAAAGCACCATTAACCCCAACCGCATTTACAGTCCAAGTAAATGTAGTATTGTTGTTAAATGTACTAACACTAATACTAGTGTTTTCACCACTACAAATTGGAGGATGAGAAGGGTTGGTAAATAATTCTGGACGCGGATTAACCAAAACCGTTACGGATTGTGGTGTTCCTACACATCCATTGAACGTTGGAGTAATTTGATAGGTTACACTTCCTTGCGATAATCCAGTTGTTGTTAAGGTCTGTTGAATACTAGTTCCTGTTCCATTAGAAGCTCCTGCTAGGTTTGTAATGTTAGTAATAACCCAACTAAACACTGTTCCAGGAACACTTCCTGTAAACGAAATAGTAGTAGTCTCTCCTGAACAAATAGGCCCTGGGGTATTTGAAACCATTACATCTGGTATTGGATTAACTTGAACTCGAATTTGAGTTGGTGTGCCCACACAACCATTTGCTTCTGCTACAATCGTATAGATAACTTCTACTGTTGATGTTGTCCCCGGACTAACCGTTAGCAGTTGATTAATAGAATTACCGGTTCCTCCTGCTGCTCCTAAAACATTCACTCCAGTAACAGTCCATGAGAAAATGGCTCCTGGAACAGTACTGCTTAACTGAATATTAGTTGTACCTCCTGTACAGAATATTGGGTTTAAATTGGTTGCAGTAACAGTTGGTGCTGGATATATTTGAATTGTCATTTGAGTATTCAAAGCACATTGCCCTGAATTTGGGAGAAACGTATAGGTTGTGGTGTTTGTATTATCAAATGCTGGTGACCAAATTCCTGTAATTCCATTAGTGGATGTTGTTGGAAGCGGTGATGAAGTTGCTCCAGCACACATAGGCAGTACTTGGGTAAAAGTTGGAATTGTACCATTAGTTAAGGTAATAGTTCCTGTTAAACTTTGTGAGCCACATCCGCCAATAGTAGTTATGGTGTAATTGTAGGGTGTTCCAATAACTCCAGTTGGATTCCCACTGATGGTTACGGTTGTTCCAGAAGTTGAAGCGGTAACACCTGCTGGTAAACCTGTGACTGTTGCTCCTGTAGCTCCATTTCCAAAAGTGTAGGAGATAGGAGTTATGTTGGTAGCACCACAAATGGTTTGGTTCGTAGTATTCGCAGCAGAATTCAAAATTAAAGAAACGTTAGTATTTACAGTAATAGTTCCATTTAAAGATAAAGTCCCACATGATCCTCCAGTCGTAACAATCGAATAGCTAAAAGGAGATCCAGTTGTCGTACTTGGTGTTCCTGTAATGGTTACAGTATTTCCAGAAGTTGTTGCAGTAACTCCCGTTGGAAGTCCTGTAACTGTTACTCCTGTAGCGCTTCCTCCAAAAGTATAAGAGATGGTGTTTATCGGGGTATTAATACAAACCGATTGACTTGTGGTAGCTACAGCAGAATTTAAAACTAAAGTTGGATTTGAATTTACTGTAATAGTTCCGTTAAGAGTTACATTTCCACAAGTACCACCTGTAGTTGTAATAGTATAAGAAAATGGCGAACCCGTCGTTGTAGAGGGTGTCCCAGAAATAGTAACATTATTTCCAGAAGTTGTTGCAGTAACTCCAGTAGGTAATCCTGTAACGGTAACTCCTGTAGCTCCATTTCCAAAAGTATAGGAAATAGGGGTAATAGCTGAATTAATACAAACCGTTTGATTGGTTGTACTTGAAGCAGAATTTAAAACAAGAGTAGTATTAGGATTTACAGTAATAGTTCCATTAAGAGATAAAGTCCCACATGATCCTCCAGTTGTAACAATCGAATAGCTAAAAGGCGATCCCGTTGTAGTACTTGGTGTTCCTGTAATAGTTACAGTATTTCCAGAAGTTGTTGCAGTAACTCCCGTTGGAAGTCCTGTAACTGTTACTCCTGTAGCACTTCCTCCAAAAGTATAAGTGATGGTATTTATTGAGGTATTAATACAAACCGATTGACTTGTAGTAGCTACAGCAGAATTTAAAACTAAAGTTGGATTTGAATTTACCGTAATAGTTCCGTTAAGAGTTACATTTCCACAAGTACCACCTGTAGTTGTAATAGTATAAGAAAATGGAGAACCCGTCGTTGTAGAGGGTGTCCCAGAAATAGTAACATTATTTCCAGAAGTAGTAAAGATTACTCCAGTAGGTAATCCTGTAACAGTAACTCCAGTAGCTCCATTTCCAAAAGTATAGGAAATAGGGGTAATAGCTGAATTAATACAAACCGTTTGATTGGTTGTGCTTGAAGCAGAATTTAAAACCAGAGTAGTATTAGGATTTACAGTAATAGTTCCATTTAAAGACAAAGTTCCACATGATCCTCCAGTCGTAACAATCGAAAAGCTAAAAGGAGATCCAGTTGTCGTACTTGGTGTTCCAGTAATAGTTACAGTATTTCCAGAAGTTGTTGCAGTAACTCCTGTTGGAAGTCCTGTAACGGTTACTCCTGTAGCACTTCCTCCAAAAGTATAAGAGATGGTGTTTATCGGGGTATTAATACAAACCGATTGACTTGTAGTAGCTACAGCAGAATTCAAAACTAAAGTTGGATTTGAATTTACTGTAATAGTTCCGTTAAGAGTTACATTTCCACAAGTACCACCTGTAGTTGAAATTGTATAAGAAAATGGCGAACCTGTCGCTGTAGAGGGTGTCCCAGAAATAGTAACATTATTTCCAGAAGTTGTTGCAGTAACTCCTGTTGGAAGTCCTGTAACAGTAACTCCAGTAGCTCCATTTCCAAAAGTATAGGTAATAGGAGTAATAGCTGAATTAATACAAGTAGATTGTGTAGTAGTTCCTGCCGCAGAGGTTAAGGTGAGCGTTGGACTTGGACATGAAGTCGAACAAGTAACGGTTTCTGGTGGTACACATGCCACGCCATTTGCAGTTATAGTAAAAACAACAGTTTGTCCTGCTGTTAAACCCGATACTGTAAAATTGGATGGTGAAATATGAGTTCCAGTGATTGGTGCTCCACCATCTATTGTATAACTATACGTAAAACTACTTTGGCCTACATTGCTAAAATCAAAAGCTAATGAAGTAGGTGTTGAATTTGGACCATCACAAAACAGATTCATAGAACCCGCTGTGTTTACTGATATCGTGCCGTTAGCAGTAAGGCTTCCGCATGTCCCACCAGTAGTGGTTATCGAATAAGTAAATGGAGATCCTGTTGTTGTAGTTGGTGTTCCACTAATGGTAACCACATTTCCTGAAATGGTAAAAGTAACACCAGTTGGCAATCCTGTTACATTTACTCCTGTGGCACTACCGCCAAAAGTATAAGAAAAAGGATTGATAGCAGTATTTAAACAAGTAGATTGAGAGCTTGTTCCCGATGTTAAAGTAAGGCTTGGACCTCCAATATTAATAACAACAGTATCAGTAATATTCGCACCACAAGAATTAGTAGCAGTTAAAGTTAAAGTAATACTACTACCACTAGTTGCAGCTGCAGGTACTGTGTAAGAGGTTAATAAATTATTTGCTGCTGAAAAACTTCCTGATGCAGCGCTCCAAGAAACGCTAGTTTGTCCTTGGGCAGTTCCAGATAAATTGATTGTTTGTCCAGGGCACGCTGCGACAGGAGTGGTTCCTGCCTCAACAGTAAAGGGTTGAACAGGAGCAACACAACCATTATTCACATAAGAAGCAGTGCCAGATGGAGTGAAGTTGACAGTAGAACCATTTAAATCGGCTACAGAACCACCAACAGCACCAAAAATATTAACTAAATTCGCTCTTTGATAAGTTACACTATCTGAACATCCTGCTCCAAATGTAACAGTTAGGGTTCGAGTTGCAGCAGGTAAGTTGTAGTTAGCAAAATGTCCACCAGTTGTAGATGGATTATTTTGAAAAATCATATAAATAGTAGAGGTTAAAGAACTAAATGAATTCAGGGTTATATCTAAATTTTGACTTGTTACAACAATTACAGTTGAATTTGCCGGTAAAACACCTCCAGTGGGTTCTAAAATCAATCCGCAACCACCTGTTGATGCTATATTAGCATTTAGTTGAGCAACTTTTGAAGCTGTAGTAGCATTTTGAACTAAGCCAAGCCATGTCTGAGCAGGCCAGTTTACACTCAAGGTACTCGTGTTTAAAGCTGTTCCACCAATTTTCATTCGGAACATTTCGTTATACCCTTCATCAGTTCCATTATCACATGCATCCACTAAAATACTTTCAATTTCAAAACACTGTGAAAAACTTTTATTTGAAATTAAAAATAAGCCAATTGATAGTGTCAAAATCTTTAAAAAATTCATTTCGTAAATTGCTTTATTAGAAAAGCGGATGCAAAATTACAAAAACTAATTTTTCTACAGTTAATTTAATATTATTAAAATAAAAAAGGAGAACTTAATTCTCCTTTTTTATTTGAGGTGGATATTGAGCTAAAATTTTAACCACAAATTCTTTAATTACGGCATCTTTTTTATCTCTATTTTGAGTCAGATATCCTGTTCCTTGTCCTTGCCAAACTAATTCTTTTGTTTTTTGGTCAATAAAATCTAGTATTAATGTCCCTTCTGGTGTTGTTGTTACAGTGGAGCGATTCATTCCAATTCCCCAATAAGGATTCCAACCCCAACCTACACCATAATTTTGATAAATGTCTACTCGTTCACGTTCTTTAGTAAAGATATTAATTATAATATCTGGACTTTCCGATTTCGTAAAACCTTTAGTTGCCATAACTTCGTCAATTGCATTTAAGATTCTTTTTTTGTCAAAATCAGAAATAGCAATATTGTCGAGATTATTCTTCATATACGCATACGTTTTATAATTGCTAAATGTGGCATTTTTGTCATAGTCAGCATTAACATAGACAGAGCTGCAAGAAGCCAAAGTAGCAATAAAAAGTAACGAAAGTAATTTTAATGTTTTCATATCTATTAGATTTAAATTTTCTGAGTTTCAAGTTTAAAGTTGATTCCCATTAACTTTAAACTATAATAATGATTCATCTACTAAATTAGGGATGGTAACTTTTAATAAAGGTTGCGTCTCCATGGCTCTTTTTATTGCAAAAATAGCACCTTCATTTCTTGCCCAACTTCTTCTTGAAATTCCGTTGTTGACATCCCAGAAAAGCATTGATTCTAAGCGTCTTGACGCTTCTTTACTACCATCAAGAACCATACCAAATCCACCATTAATTACTTCGCCCCAGCCAACGCCACCGCCATTGTGAATAGAAACCCAAGTAGCACCTCGGAAACTGTCTCCAATTACGTTTTGAATGGCCATATCTGCCGTAAAGCGAGAACCATCATAAATATTGGATGTTTCTCTGTATGGTGAATCTGTTCCAGAAACATCATGGTGGTCACGACCTAAAATTACATAACCAATTTCTCCCTTTGCAATGGCTTGATTGAAGGCTTCTGCAATTTTAATTCGTCCTTCGGCATCAGCATATAAAATACGAGCTTGAGAACCTACCACTAATTTATTTTCCTGAGCACCTTTAATCCATTGAATGTTATCTGCCATTTGTTGTTGGATTGCTGACGGCGAGTTTTTCATCATTTCTTCTAAAACATCACAAGCAATTTTATCGGTTTTGGCTAAATCTTCAGGATTTCCAGAAGCACAAACCCAACGGAACGGTCCAAAACCATAATCGAAACACATGGGTCCCATAATGTCTTGAACGTAACTCGGATATTTAAAATCGATATGATTTTCTGCCATAATATCAGCTCCAGCTCTTGAGGCTTCTAATAAAAAAGCATTTCCATAATCGAAGAAATAGGTTCCTTTTGCAGTATGTTTGTTAATGGCAGTTGCATGACGACGTAACGTTTTTTGAACTTCTTCTTTAAAACGCTCCGGCTCATTTGCCATCATTTCGTTTGATTGTTCAAAGGTAAATCCAATAGGGTAGTAGCCTCCAGCCCAAGGATTGTGTAAAGAAGTTTGGTCAGAACCCAAATCGATATGTAAATTTTCTTGGTCAAATCGTTCCCAAACATCTACTACGTTTCCTAAGTAAGCAATCGAAACTACTTCTTGATTTTCTAGTGCTTTTCGAACTCTGGCAACTAATAATGTAATATCTTCTACAATTTCGTTAATCCAACCTTGTGAATGACGAATGTGGGTGATTTTTGGATTTACTTCGGCACAAACAGTAACGCAACCTGCAATGTTTCCTGCTTTTGGTTGAGCACCACTCATTCCTCCTAATCCAGATGTTACAAATAATCCGCCTTTTGGTGATTTCTTAATTTTTCTGAATCCGTTTAAAACGGTGATGGTTGTTCCGTGTACAATTCCTTGTGGACCAATGTACATGTAACTTCCAGCTGTCATTTGCCCATATTGCGAAACGCCTAAAGCATTCATTTTTTCCCAATCGTCGGGTTTAGAATAATTTGGGATAACCATTCCATTCGTAACCACAACTCTTGGTGCGTCTTTATGTGATGGAAATAATCCCATTGGATGACCCGAGTACATGGCTAACGTTTGTTCGTCTGTCATTTCGGCTAAATATTTCATGGTCAATAAATATTGAGCCCAGTTTTGAAATACCGCACCGTTTCCTCCATAGGTAATCAATTCATGCGGATGTTGCGCCACAGCATAATCCAAATTATTTTGAATCATTAGCATAATCGCTTTCGCTTGTTCACATTTCCCAGGATATTCATGAATTGGTCGCGCATACATTTTGTAGTCTGGACGCAAACGGTACATGTAAATGCGGCCGTAAGCTTCTAATTCTGCTTTGAACTCGGGAATTAAAGTAGCATGATGTTCGGGTTCAAAATAACGTAGCGCATTTTTTAAAGCTAATTTTTTTTCTTCTTCTGAAAGAATTTCTTTCCTTTTTGGAGCGTGATTGATTTCCGTTTCATACGGTTTTGGATTGGGTAAAACCGATGGAATTCCTTCTAATATTTGTTCTTGAAATGTCATTTTAGATGTATAGTTTGTTGTTTATTGGACACTGTTGTCAAATCGAGCGAACTCAAGATGGATGTAAATAAATAATCTGTTTTTGTCAAATCGAGCGAAGTCGAGATTCTTATGAATAATTCGTTAGTTTAATAATCAGTCAAAAATTATTTTTGAAAAACCTTTTGATTAGACTAATTCGTTCAGTTTTTTCAGACCTAATTAGTAAAACTAAGGATAACGAATATCAGACCTATGATAGGACTTATGAATTTTAATTCGGTATTTGAATAATTGTATATCCATTTTATTTTTTTATTGTAAACGAAAAAGTTCCCCCCATCACCAAGTCCCCCAGTCTCCCAGCCTCTTAGTCTCCCCATCACCCAATCTCCCCATCACCCAGTCCCCAGTCCCCCAGTCCCCAGTCTCCCAGTCCCCAGCCCCTCAGTCTCCTACTTCTTCTTATTCGTTCCAGTTTTTTTATCAAAACCATAAGGGCAATGTCTGCACCCACTTTTACAACAATACCCTCTTTTTAGATGGTATTTTTCTGTGAAACACTTGTATCCTTCGGGTGTATAATAGAAATCTTCACCTTCTTTTAAATTATTCGGATTTAATTCATTGTTCATATGGGCAAATTTACCAATTTTGTATAATATGATTGTACTAGTTTTTAAATATTTAATTCCAAAAGGATTCCGTGGGTTTACTTTTTTTCCGTTTGTGTTTTTATCGGATAAAAAAGATAAATCGCATACTGTTTTGTTAAACCATGAAAGAATTCATATTAGACAACAAGTAGAACTTTTGATAGTCTTCTTTTTTGTTTGGTATTTTGTTGAATATTTGACAAGGTTAATTCAATATAAAAATAGGAGAGAAGCTTATTACAATATTTCTTTTGAACGTGAGGCTTATGCAAATGAAAAAGACCTCGACTATTTAAAGAAGAGGTCTTTTTGGAATTTTTTGAAGTATTTGTAATTAGTAAATTATTTTTTTATTAACTACCGTTCCATTTGATAAGGTTACTTGAATAATCAAACCAGCATTGTTTTTCTGGATTGTCGTTAAACGAGCTTCATAACCTTCAACATTTGGATAATACGCTAAGTGTCTTCCTAAAACATCAAAAACACGGATGGATTGAATTGTATTTTTAGTTGATTTTACAGATAAAACATCCGATGAAATTACCCATAAATTAGCTTCATCAACAACCAAGTCATCACCACCTAAGGTTTCGTTAGTATATCTCAATATAAAACGATTTGGATAGTTCCCTGCCTCAGCAGTAAAGCTATATGGATTTTGTCTTAAATCATGAATGATATTGGTTACTTTGTCTTCTAAATAGATATTTTGATTATCATTGGTAAAGAAACCATCAACTGCTCCAATTCCAATTGTATAATTACCGTTTTGTGAAACTTTGATTCCCATAGGAACTCGATCTTCTTGGTCAAATGGTAAAGTTCTTCCTTGAATTTTCATGATTTCATTTCCTATAGTCGAATACAAGTTAAAGTTTAACTTTTCACTACCTATAGCATCAAACATTCGGTCTTTATTGTTAGTGGCTCCATCTACATAGGCTACTAGATTTCGAACAGTATTTCCATTAGAAGCAATAAGATCTAACCAAATTCTACCAGACTCATCCGAAGCTCTAAAAAATTGAGCATTATCATAAGCACTACTTCTCATAGTATTGTTGAAAGTAACATTTTCTGTAGCTGCTACATTGGTATTATTCATTAATACAAAGAATCCTTGTCCTGCGCCTATATAACCTCCAAATGTACCAGGACCTGTGGAAGCTCCAGAGCTATTATAGGTGATATAATCAGAAGAGGTATAATTGTAGGCATAATCATTGTAAAACGGATCTGATATTGCAGTACTTGGTAGTGTGCCATGAGTCCAAATGTTTATAAAACCATTTATATTAGGATTCGCTGTTAAGAAATTTATAGCATTAATAGAAGATGGATACGGGTTTCCAATTAAATTCCAGTTGTCGTCAAATTGAGTAGCTAATGTGCCTGAAGCTGCCATATAATTTGCACCAACATATCCGCCTCTAGCAATTGGAGTAGTGATGATACCGTTATTTGGAGTTCCAGTAAATACAGCATTGAAAGGAGTAATGGTAGAGGTGAAACTATCAGGACCTCTTACGATGTAACCTTTTCCAATTACCATATTTTCATTGGCATTGGCCCAATTACCCCACCCATTAGTATTAGAAGGGATGGTTGGAATCCATTTGTATTTATAATTAGTTGTAGCAGGTGAAATACTATTTACACTAAAACTACTAACAGGAGATGACCAATATACATAATCTAATTTTCTAATATTTGCAGTTCTTGTCATGTGCATGTTTCCTTGATTAACGTCGTTGTTAATTTGGATTAAACTAGCACTGTTTTGTAAAACTAAGTCGCCACTTGGATTGATGTTTACCCACTCTTTAATGGTTAAATCATTGTTTGGTGTAACAGTTAAAGTAGCATTATTATTAACAGTCAAGTTTAAACCTAAACCATTGTAATTAGTTCCAGAAATAATAGGGTCATTAGCAGTGTCAGCAATAACAACACAATCCGTCGCTGTAGGAACTCCTATAGGAGTCCAGTTGTTAGCTACATTCCAATCGGTATTCACAGAACCATTCCAAACTTTTGCTCCATTAACCGTAACAGTCGTAGTGTCTGTTTCTTTAATAGTTCTTCCGTCACATAATGTATAAGTTATTTCTGCAGTGTAGGTAGTAGTAGCGGTTGGACAAACATTTAAAGTGTCATTAGTGCCTAAAACAGGACCCGTAGCTGTTGCACCCTCATACCATGCAATAGAGGCAATAGAGTTACCATTTGGAACAAAGCGCCAAGCTTCTCCAGTAGCTTCCCAATTAGGATCTAATCCATTTCTTCCAGGAGGTACAACAGCTAATGTTCCATCACTATTTTGTAAACCAATGATAGCATTACCTCCGTTCCAAGGACTTACATTATAATTGTCAATTTTTTTCTCTTTTACATATATTTCAATAATGTTTGAGTTTTCGTATAACACAATCATACCTGAGTATAAAATAGCATTATTAGAAAACATAGGAACATTGTTGTAAGCAACAACTAAAGCTCTACATCCAGTTGATAAAGTAACTAATTCCCATCCAAACTGCCCTCCATAAGTAGAGTTAATATCATGGTACACACCATAAATGGTGTTATTAAATAAAGCGCCAGTTGTACTTGGTAAATTATTACTGAAAGAATAACCTGCATAGGCACCAACTAAAGAGGTGTCAAATGTTAAAGCACCATTTGGTCCTGGTAAAACTTTATCATAGGTGTTGCCAAAGTAGCAAAAATCGAATGGTAAATCAACAATTTGATTACTCCAATAATCATCTGTTCCTAAAACTATAGGATTAGCTAATCCTGTAAAAGCAAATGGAGGATTATAAGCAATAGGTTCAACAATATAATTTGTTGTTTCGCCTAAATCTAAATAAGTAGCTTCTAAGTTTACACAAGTAGCAGAAGCAGTACAGTCAAAAGGAGCAGGATCGGCACCATTTAGTCCTAAACCACCAGATACTACATTCGGACATCCAGTGGCAACATCGCTAACCGCTAAAGTGGTAAACGTGCCTATCGTAGAAGTAGCAATTTGACCGCTATTGGTACAAGTAACAACTAATTGCCATTGAACAACTCCACTTGCAGGGGCAGTGGCAGTATAATTAGAATAAGAACTAGTTGAAGCACCAGCATTGTTCCATGAAGTACCACCATTTGTGCTATATTGCCATTGAAAGGTTAAATTAGAAGCAATAGAATAACCGGTTGCAGTTACACTGTAGTTAGAGCCAGGCCATCCTGTATTTGGTGTAACCGTTGTAGTTCCAGCATTTGGCGTTCCTGCACAGGCAGCTGGAGCCACCACATTTATGGTATAATCTTCTGCTTCAGTATAAGAATAAGATCCACAAGCCGATGGATTAGTATCAAAATAATTGGCAACAACACGCATTCTGTGATTACCAACTGTTGTTCCTCCAGGAATTGTAATAGTGCCTGTTGTGGAGCTAACATAAGCACCACTTGCATAAACTAATTCACTCGCATCATTAAAATCCAAATCGTTGTTCCAGTCCACATAAATGTTTACACCGTGAGTTCCAGAATTTAATGTTGTTGAAAAATTGAAAGATTGTCCTAAAATTTGTGTTACAATATCAGTTGCAGAATAATTTCCATATCCACCTGCTGAATAGGTTGAGTTTCTATTAATATTTGTTGAACCTCCTGTAGTACTAAAGTTGCTTATCCAATAGGTTGAAGTTGTAGACCCAAAAGTACAATACCCAGTGGTAGCAATTCCTGTTGTATAGGTACTCCAACATCCATTATTAGCTCTAATTCTATAGTAATAAGTGGTATTAGCTGTAAGTCCTGTTAAATTATAGGTAGTAGTAGGGTCGTTAATAGTAAAGGGTGAACCAGCTACGTTAGCAGTATATCCAGCATCTGTAGTAACTTGTAATTGGTAAGTAACTGCGTTAATGCCTCCACCTAAGGAAGAAGGCCATGAAAAATTAATGCTAGTTAAGGTACTTGAAGTATTCACGGGTGAAGGTGCTGCAGGACATGTAACCGCATTACCTGTTAAAGGACCAGAAGCATTATACAAAGGACCTCCAGAACAACCAGAATTGTTGTAAGCATAAATATAATAGTAATAACGAGTATTACCAGTTAATCCTGTGCCAGGAATAGTGGTTGAAGTGCCATTTTGAACCATTGTTAATCCAGCTCCTAATGTACCAATATTAGCTCCTGTATAAACAACACCATTAACAGGTGCTGATGGGGGAGTAGCCGATGTGGAACGAATCACCAAATAACTATCAGCTGTTCCTGAAAAAGTAGCAGGAAAAGAATTTGAAGTTAGGGTTCCAGCAGTAAATCCTGTAGCTTGTGAGCCTGGAGTTGTACAAGGGCCTGGAGAAGTAGCACAGATTCCAAAGGTACCTTGATTGTCATTTCCATATTCCCAAACTCGTACATATATTGTTGTTCCAGGAGTTAACCCTGTTCTTGTTATACTTGACATTAATCCATTAGCACTATCATCATCATCACATTCTAAAAGAGTTAAGGCTCCACAAGTCCCTGTATACCATGCCATACCGCTGTCTGTCATACCGCCAGTTTGCGTATCTACAGTAACCTCGCCATTGGCAGGTACTACAAAACTAAACCAAACATCACCTCCAGAGTAGCTAGCACAACCAGGTACAGGCGGAGTAGAGGGAGTTGTAGAAGCAGTTGCTCCAACTGTAGTGTAGGTAGCATAGCTACAACTTGTATTTATTGTAAGGGGAGTAGCATTGTTACAGTTGTCGTTTGCAAGACCTGGGATTGTATAGGTGATTCTGATTTGTCCAATGCCACCATCACCACCACCGCGATTGTTATTGTTTTTATGACCACCAGCTCCACCGCCACCAATATTTGAACCATTTGTTCCTGCTGTATTTGAAGCTCCACTACCTCCGTTTCCACCTCCAACACCTGTGCCGCTTCCTCCTGTTCTGTTAGTAGCATTTCCTCCATTACCTAGTGTGCTTGCGCCACCTCCACCACCTCCGCCACCGAAGGCTGCTCCGTTTCCATTTAATCCGTTTGCGCCATTACCACCTTTAAAAGCGCCGCCTCCTGTGAATACTCCACCAGTTCCGCCAGTTCCACCAGCTCCTGATGCATTTGTGGATACAGAAGCGCCTGCGTTTCCACCATTGGCTGAAGTTAATATAGTGCCTCCACAATTTGTAGCTGTTGAAAAACAACTTGATTCTCCAGCTGTTGCCGCTGTCCCACCTCCAGTTCCTCCAGTTCCTCCAGTTCCTACTCTGTAATAATACGTTGTTCCTGGTACAACTGTTATAGTGTTTGAGTAAGTATACTCACCACCACCACCACCACCAGCAGCACCGTTATTTGTGGCTCTAGCATAACCGCCACCGCCACCGCCGCCCCAAGCTTCGATTTTAATAGAGGTTACACCTGCAGGGCATAACCATGAGCCAGTTCCTGCGGTATTGAATGTTGTAACTGTTTGAGAAAAAGAAATTGTCGTAAATACAAAAAATAGAAAAACCAAAAAGTTTTTCAGAGAGTGGGGAAAAGTTTTCATTTTTAGTTGTTATGTGTTTATTTACAGTTGTTGTGTGTTTGATTACAGTTATTACTTATTGATATACAGTTATTACCTGTAATTTTTAACAAATTTAATTTTTTTTGTAAACTACACAAGTACGAAATGCAACATTTGTTAAAAAAAAGACAATTTGTTGATAACTTTTGTGGTTTTTATCGGTAAAAAAACACATTTCATTTTTTTAAGGTTAAGGGTTTGCAGACTTAATAAACAAAAAAAAGAGAGCTAACATAATTGTTAGCTCTCTTAAATTTTAAAACGACTAAGGTTAGAAAATCACCTTGTATGTTTTAGTAGCACCATTTTCTAAAGTCACTTCTACAAGTAAAGGACTTTGAGTTTTAGCTACATTTCTTGTTGAGAACGTTTCAGCATTTACATTATTAAATGTTCCTATTACTTTTCCTAATAAATCATGTACTCGTACTGATTTAATAGTTTGGTTAGTAGCAGTAACATTGATGTTATCATCGGTGTAAACTGTTACCGCGTTTGCAGTAAAGTCTTCGTTACCCAAAGTTTCATTATTAAATTTCAATACAAAACGATTTTCATAAGTACCTGGGGTAGCAGTGAAGCTGTAAGGTACGGTACGTAAATCATGTGTAATACCTAAAGTTCTATCTTCTAAATAGATGTCTTGTGTTGTAGTGCCAAACAATCCATCTGCAGCAGAAATAGCAATAGTATGAATTCCGTTTTGTGCAATTTTAACTCCTAATGGAATTTGATCGTTGGCGTCAAAAGGTAATGCTCTTCCTTGAATTGATAAACCTTTATCGTCTGCTAAGGAATACAATTCGTAATTTATTTTTACCCCTCTATTCATAGCGTCAAATGCTTCGTCAAAATTATTTTGGGCTCCAGTAGCATACCCAACTAAAATGTCAGAGGAAACTAAATTCGGAGCAACCATCATTAACCAAATTCTATGACTTTCAAAATCAGTAGTTGTTACATTTGATTCTGTAGTTCTAAAGAATTGATCGTTTCTGTGAGTATTGCTACGCATCGAATTGTTAAAAATAGCATTTTCAGTTGTAGCACCAGCGTCTCTCATTAGAACAAAGAATCCTTGACCTGCTCCAATTTTACCATCAAATCCAAACTGTGTACCTCCTAAACGATTATAACGTAAATAATCATTAGGGTTATAATTCAATTGGTAATTTTGGTAGAATGGACTAGCAATAGCTGCAGGTGCATTTCCGTGTTTCCATAAATCTACAAACGGATTAATGTGGGTTAGGTTTGCCGTTAAGAATGCATCAGCACTAATAGCAGATGGATACGGATTTCCTAACAAGTTCCAGTTGTCGTCATTTGCGGTAACCGGTGTAGCAGTTGGTCCTGCATAATTGGCTCCAGTATACGTACTTCTTGTAATTGGTCTTGTGATGTTTCCGTTGTTGGGAACTCCAACAAAGTTCGCTGTGAAAACAGATGGAGTAGAAGGCCAACCATTTGGAGAGCGTACAATATAACCTCTACCTAAAGACATCGTTTCAACTCCGTTTACCCAATTTCCAAACTGACTCGCATATGCTGTAGCTGTTGTTGGTTCCCATTTCCAAATTACACTAGCTGGTGTAGCTGGAGAAATAGCATTGGAAGCAAAACTAGCAACTGGTGAAGACCAATATACATAATCCAAAGCTTTTATCGAAGCATTACGCTTCATAGAAATGGTACCACTATTAGCCACATTGTTAACTTGGATTAAACTTGCAGTGTTTTCAATGTTGAAAATACTAGTTGCGCCTCTAACTTCTACAAAGTCAGTTATGGTTAGGGTGTTAGAAGGTTGAATGGTCAAACTACCACCGTTTACAACTTGTAACGTTTTTCCAAATCCATTGTAATTGGTTCCTAATACATTAGAAGTATTGGCTGCAGGAGGGATAATAACACAAGTAGTGGCATCAGGTACTCCTACTGGAGACCAGTTGTTTGGATTGTTCCAATCCCCATTTGTTCCACCTTTCCAAACTTTCGATTTGTTATTGATACTAACTAAACTACTTGCAGAACAACCATTGTTTAATACTGCAGTTGCAGTAAACGAATAGGTCGTTTGTTCTAATTGTGCCATAGTTGGTTTTATATAAACAGTTACTGCTGGTGTTCCTGCTACATAATTCGTAGTACAAGCAGCATCTGAATAAGCATCAACAGGTAATACACTTGTCCAATTGAATGAGGTGTTTAGAGGTCTTTTTCCAAATAATTTTATATCATCAACGGCTGCACCATCATACCAATCACCTGCATAGTAACGAATACGAACTCTGATATTTGGTTTGTTGATATATGCACTCATGTCGTAACTAAATTCTTTGAAATCGGTTCCGTAACCTTGGTCAGTGATTATATTACCTCCTGAAATACTAGTCCAAGCACCTCCATTGTCTGAAACTTCAACGTTCATGTATTCTAACGTTGGATTATTATTGTCTGGATAGTATCTTGAAAAATACATTCTAAATGTTAATGTTAAATCTAAAAAGGTATTAGTATTTACAGATGGGGATAATAAAGCATTATGAATTACAGTTCCATTTGTACCGATATCGGATGTAACCAAAGCAAAATGATTAGCTCCAAAATTAGACGATATAGCTGGGTACCATGAAGATCCATTAGGGATGTAGGTACTTGTTTTTTTCTGCCATGCAGTTTGCGTGTTATAAGCAGTACTAGTAATATGATCGTTACTAAATACCCCTAGACCTGCACCTTCAAATCCTTCGTCGATTAAATATACTAATTCGGTGTCACCGCCAGCTGTAATCGATACCACATTGTTTTCTCCACAAACTTCTGGTACAGAAGGAGTAAATGTAATAGTTGGTAGTGGACTAATCTTAGCAATTACTTCTGTTCTTACTAATGATTCACAACTTCCGTTAAATGCAGTTACCCAGTAAGAAGTGGTAGTAGCAATAACAGGTGTAGTCCAACTGCCAGTTGCTGTTGTAGCAAGTAATGCTCCTCCAGTTTCTGCACTATACCATCTGTATTGAGTTGTCCCTGGTGTTCCTGTCACAGATACGTTCACTGTGCCTGGACCGCAAATTTCTCCGTTTGTTACTGTTACAATATTAGCCTCACACATTTCAACTACAGTAAATAAGTAGTCTTCTGCTTCTCCGTATTCTGTAAAGTTTACTGATGCTGTACCACAAGCAGAAGTTATGTTTTGTGAATAGGTCGTTAATGGGGTACAACTATCAAAGTGTCCTGCTCCATCACCATAGTATTCGTAAGATGGATCATCACAGAAATTTCCCATTGGATTGTAATTTCCAAAAGCATTGTAAGTTCTAATTCTTACTCTATAATCGCCAGGAGTTGCTCCATTAGGGATGATAAATCCAAAAGTATTAGTAATCATAGCAACACCCGCAGAGGTATAAACTAATTCTCCAGCATCGGTAAAGTCTCCATCTTTATTCCAATCTACCCAAGCTTTCCATGTACCACGAGAATTACTTTCAAACGAAATGTTAACTCCGCCACCTTGTGCTTGTCTTGGTTTAGTTGCTAAACCAGTCCAATCTTGATAACCTCCAGGAGCTGGTGTAGTTGTAAATCCAGTGTTTAAATTATAGATATTTCCATTCAACATACCTAAGAAACTAATATCGTCAATATAACGTGTACCAGGTGTGTTGGTTGTTGCATTACAATAAGTTGGAACAGTAGCTCCTGTAGTTAAGTTTCCTGTTAAAGGAGTTGCATTATATAAAGGACCTCCACTACAAAGATTATTCATAGAATAAATATAAAAATAATAGGTAGTAGAAGGATTTAAACCTGAAGCTGTAAAAGTTGTATTAGCGTCAGTATCCACAACAGTGTATCCTGCACCTGCATTACCACCAGTTGTATAAGTGGTTCCATTAGAAATAGCAGGTGCTGTGTTAGAGGTACTTACTATTACTAAATAATTTTGTGGTGCTGGAGCTGCCGCTGTAAAACTTCCATTAATTGCAGTTCCATTTGGTGTTCCTGCACTTAAAGCTAAAGCAGTAGGTGCAGCTGTAGGTGTTGTACAAGCAGGTGGTGCTGTAACTACAATAGTATAATCTTCAGCTTCACTGTAGTTTTGATTACCACAAGGGGTTGGAGCGGTATTATAGCTTGCTCTTACTCTCATTTTAAAACTACCTACGATATTAGGAATACTAATATTTAAGGGGCTCAAGCTACTTAAAATTGGATTTCCATTAGTGGCACTTCCTAAATTGTATTCTTCACCAGGATCTGTAAAAAGACCATTGTTGTCCCAGTCAATCCATGCTTTTACATTTACGGTATAGGCTCCACCGGTGTTTACCGAAACGCTTAATGGATAAATGTTAGTTCCAGTAACAGTTGTTGATATGCCTGTGTTGGTATATGCTGCATTCCCTGTTGTGGTGTTGTTTATTGTGTTAAAAGTAACATTTGTAATACCTGTTACATCATCTGTTGTTGCTGTAGGTACACAAACACATGGTGCGTTTGATGTCGTAAATGTCCAAGTTGCTGGAGTTCCGCTAGTAGCGCCACAAGCATTTCTTGGTACAACTTGCCAGTAATAAGTAGTATTGGCGTTTAAAGTTCCTAAAGTGTAAGAGTTGGTAGCAACGTTAGCAATTGCTGTTCCTGGTAAACTTCCAGCGCCAAAATATACGTCATAAGAAGTGGCTCCCGCTACAGCATTCCAAGTTAGGTCTGTTAAAGTAGAACCACCAGCATAACAAATTCCAGTTGCAGCATTAGTTGGAGCAGGTGTTCCAGCAACAGCACTTAAAGAAGGTGTTATGGTAATAGCAAGACTACCCGAACCAGCACTCCAACATCCTGATGTGTTGTTTTGTGCTCTTAAGTAATAGGTTCCTGAAGTAGTAGCAACAAATGTTGCCCCGCTGTTAGTGGTATTTGTGCCTCCAGCAACCGTTTGCCAATACCATGTTTCTCCCGCTGGTGGTGTTCCTGTTCTTGTAAGGGTAACACCAGGTGGATTACATTGAGGGGAATTACTGGTAGGATTTCCTGGGTTTGCAGGCAACGCATTTACAACAAGTGTTCCATTGATGGTTGCGTTAGCACAAGGTGCTCCTCCAGAAGTAGTTAAGGTATAGTTAAAAGTGCCATTAGCAGTTGGTGTACCGCTAAGCGTATAGGTACTACCAACTAAGTTACCTGTAACACCAGCTGGTAAACCTGCTGTGGTAACGCCTGTAGCACCACCGCCTATGGTATAAACAATATTAGTTATCGCGCTACCTCTACAGATAGATTGATTTGCAGTAGCAGCGGCAGAAGTTAATACTATGGTAGGTAAGGCACGTACCGTAATAGTTCCGTTAGCGGTAGTAGAACAAGTCCCTCCTGTTGTGGTGATGGTATAATTAAAAGTACCAGAAGCACTTGGAGTTCCGCTAATGGTTACGGTGCCAGCCGAATAATTTCCGGTAACACCAGCTGGTAAGCCGGTAACAGTTGCTCCAGTAGCGCCACCACCAGCTACCGTATAGGTAATATTGGTAATTGCGGTATTAATACAAAGCGTTTGAGCATTCGTTCCTACAGCCGAAGTTAGCGAAATAGTTGGTAAAGGGTTTACTGTAAAAGTAGCTGCCGATGTAGCAGTTCCTCCTGGTGTAGTAACTTGAACAGTTCCTGTTGTTCCTGTTCCTACAGTTACGGTCACAGATGTTGCTGTTGTTCCTGTTATGGTGGCTGCCGTTCCTCCAATAGTTACTGCAGTTGCAGTTAATAAATTAGTTCCATTAATAGTTAACGTTGAACCAACGCAACCACTTGCTGCTCCTAAACTTGTGATTGTTGGAGGTGTTGGAGGTGTCCAAGTAAATGTTCTCCCGTTAGATGGTTGATTGTTATTTCTTGATCTACAAGTTGCATTGTTGGCGCCACCAGCCGTGGTGTTATTGTCCCATGCTGTATTTGTAGCGGTTAAACTTCTATTGTTAAAGTCCGTGTTGTTTGCACCTCTTAAACCAACTTGTACATTTACATTAGTATTGTTAAGCCCAAAATTTGCATAAACAATATCTATTCTATTAGAAGTTTCAAATAATTTAATTTGGAAATCTAAATTACCACCTTGAGCAAATCTTCTTGCTTCTCTCCATTGAACTGTAAATATTCTATTTGGAGCTGTGCCGGTTGTAGTATAAAGAATGGTTCTTGTATTGTTGTCTGTCAAATCTACTCCAAATCCAGAAATTGCTCCATTATATCCAGTATTGTCAGATATAGGCGTGTATAAGTTATTCGCTGATAAAGTAGCTCCAAAAGTTATATATCCATTTGAATTAATAGAACAAGTTGTATAATTTGTTCCATTAAAATTGAATGTAAAACCAATAGGAATAGTGTTAGCAGTAACTGTATCATCCCATCCTGAAGCAATTGCTGTTGTTCCTGCGATAGTAGTATAAGTACCTGGAGATTCAGAAAAGGTGTAATTTGCTACTTGCCCAAAAGCATCGGTAAATCCAAATACGGTAAATAACAATAACAACCAAGTGGTTGCTGTATTTTGCCAAGATTTTTTTGCAACGATCATGGCTAAGGGGTTAGCCGACATTGCGGTTTTTGAGAGGTAATTTTTTTTCATAAAATAAAAAATTTTAGTTAAAACAATTGCTCGGGGAAGCTTATGTTTCGTAAGTAGGTCTCAAAATAAACGCTAAGTACACTTCTCGACTTTTCTTTTTCACAACAAATCTAAACGAAATGTTAATGTAAATGTAATTAATAGTTAGTTAAAAAAAAAGAATAACTGTATCTTTTTTTGGAATAACTGTTAAGGGCACAAAAATAGAGCAATTTTTTAGTTAAAAAAATATTTTAATAAAATAATTTTAGGTAGTATTCTGATTTCTAGGTATTTGATGCTTTTTTTCGATGAAGAGTGTTAAATGCTCGATGAAATGCGTTTTCTGATGATTTTTTTAGCAATTGTTATGGTATGAGTATAAAAAAAACCGTCAATGCAATTGACGGTTTAATACGATATTGGGCTAAAAAGGATTAGTAAATAATTTTGGTAACAACAGTAGTATTGTTATCTAATACGGTGTGAACAAATAAAGGAGTGTTCGATTTTGAAATTTGATGCTCCACAAAAGTATTCGAGTTGATACCACGATTTTGTGAAACCAAACGACCTACAACATCATAAATTAAAACGTCTTTGATGTTCGTTTTAGCAGTAATGAAAATACCATTATTAATATAAACACTTGCGTTATTAGTAGAGAAATCATCATTGCTAAGTGTTTCATTATTAAATTTTAATACAAAACGCGAATTGAAGTTTCCGATTCCTGTTGTAAAGCTGTAAGGAGTTTCTTTTAAATTGTGTGTAATTCCTAATTCTAAATCTTGGATATAAATAGCTTGATTGCCTTCAAATAATCCATCAACTCCAGTTAATCCAAAAGTGTAAATACCGGCTTGATCTGCGCTAAATCCTAATGGAATTTCATCTTCTGAAGAAAAAGGTAAGGCTCTTCCTTGAATAGTGAAAAACTGATCTTCTACCACACTGTATAACTCAAAATTAGATTTTAATTTAGTTTCAGCATCAAACATACGATCAACACCATTGGTAGCTTCGGTAACATATCCTACTAACATAGCACTTGCCACTTGAGCTGGATTTACTAGGTTTAACCAAATTCGGTGACTTTCAGTTGTTTCGTCTGTATCTGAAGCGTTACTATCTCTAAAGAATTGCGTATTAGCAACAGTAGTACCACGCATGTTATTAGTAAAAGTAGCATTTGCTGTAGTGGAAGAGAAATTGTCATTCATTTTAACAAAGAAACTTTGACCAGCACCAATTACGTTAAGTGCTCCTGGTTTAGAAGTTCCTGTTTTATTAATGGTTAAATAATCAGACGTTGAATAGTTGTATGTGAAATTTCCGTAAAAAGGGTTTGAATTCGTGTTGCTTATTGGAGTACTGTGTGTCCAAACTCTAACAAATCCTTCAAGATTAGTATTTGGAGTTAAAAATTTTACAACATCAATTGCAGATGGGTACGGATTACCAATTAAGTTCCAGTTGTCATCAGCATTGGTTACTTTAGTTGATCCATTATAATAGTCAGAACCCACATAAGTACCTCTAGCAATTGGAGTTGAAATGGTACCATTGTTTGCTTTTCCTGTAAAGATAGCAGTAAAATTTTGTGGTGTAGTAGTACTAAAGTTATTTGGACCTCTTACGATATATCCTTTTCCTTTTACCATTACCTCATTAGAAGCGCCTGCCCAGTTTCCAAATCCATTCAAATTAGTTGATATCGTTGGAATCCATTTGTAGATTAAATTAGAATTTGGAGAAACATTGGAAACATTAAAGTTGTCAACTGGCGATGACCAATACACATAATCCATTTTAGTGATAGAAGTAGTACGTTTCATAGTGATAGAGCCTACATTAGCTACATCATCAATTTGTATCAAACTAGAAGCATTTTCTAAGGTAAAGTTAGCTGTAGCAGCTACATCAATTTTTCCTTTTACTTTGGCAATACCAGAACTATTGATATTTAAAGAACCGGTATTAGAAACCGTAATAGATTTTGCTTCTGCGTTGTTTGTTGTAATAATACAAGCAACTGTGTTGTTGATTAAAACATCACAATTAATAGTAGGTACACCTGATGGCGTCCAGTTGTTCGCTACATTCCAATTAGTACTTACAGAACCATTCCAAGTTTTTGTGCAAGCAGGAGGTGGAGTACAGTCGTAGTTTCTAGTTGCAGAAATTGTTGGGTTGTTTTGAACAGCACCTCTAACACAATAAGTAGAATTGCTTGAACAAGTTGTTATAGTACCACCACCGTTCAAATTACCATAAACAATTAATTCTACGTTTCTTAATTCAAGTGTTTTACCATTCAAATTTAAGTCACCATTAATTATGATAGTTTGAGTATTTCCATTACCACAATTTCCATTTCCTAACCCGCTAAAAGCATTTGGGAATGAGGTGTTGCCTGTTAAAGAATAACTTCCGTTGAAAGTGTAAGGATTTTGTGAAAATAAAAATAAAGGGAAAATGATTAAGAGAAGTAAAGTAATTTTTTTCATAATTTAATTGAGAGTTCTTTTTTAAAATACAGTTATTCCGAAAACCAATACAGTTATTCTGAATTTGACGCAAAGATAAAGCGCTGATTATGAAATGCTATGCTTGCATAATAGGTTTTTTTTATGATGAAATAATCAAAACTCGATTTTCAAGCTAACTACTTGTAAATCAATACTTTTGTTTTTAATGAGAATTTTACAAGATATTTAGCTTTTTAGCAAGTTTTAATAATTTATTTTCGGTAAAAAAGCTTTTTTATTGTATTTTATTAAATTTAAATCCGAACAAACCTTGTTTTTTGATAAAAATGATGCAAAATCGATTTTTTGCTGATAAAATGTTAATAGATTGTTATAAAATCGTTTTTAAGATGTGAAAAAAGCAATTTTGAGACCTAAATTCAGCTTACTTTAATCATAAATTTACTCTGGAAGTAAGAAAAGATTTGAGAAGAAGGCAATGTCCTTATCTGATTTTTTTCTTACTTTGTAAGATGAATCAAGAAATAAAAGGGCAATTCCCAAACAACATCCAACTCTTTATAAAAAGAGAGGATTTCTTACACCCCATTATTTCCGGAAATAAATTCAGAAAACTCAAATACAACATTCAAGAAGCACAAAGGTTAGGGCATACCACATGGTTAACTTTTGGTGGTGCTTTTTCTAATCACATTTTAGCGGTTGCAGGAGCTGGAGCAGAAGTTGGATGTAAAACTATCGGAATTATTCGTGGAGAAGAACTCGAAAGTAAAATACATGAAAATCCTACGCTAGCTAAAGCACAAGAATTAGGCATGCAATTCCATTTCGTAAGCCGAACTGCTTATCGTGATAAAGAGTCCAGTTCCTTTATTTCCTACTTACAAGAAAAATGGGGTCCTTTCTATTTAATACCCGAAGGAGGAACCAATGATTTAGCCATAAAAGGCTGTGAGGAAATTTTAACTTCCGAAGATAAATCGTTTTTTACGCACATTGCTTGCGCTGTTGGAACAGGTGGAACGATTTCAGGTTTGATCAATTCTTCAACCGAAAAACAAGAAATAATTGGATTTTCTTCTCTAAAAGGTGCATTTTTATCTGAGGTAATTCGTAATTTTGTAGTGAAAACGAATTGGAGTATTAGTGACACCTATCATTTTGGAGGATATGGTAAAGTAAATGACGAATTAATTCAGTTTTTAAATTCGTTTTACAGTCAAACTGTAATTCCATTAGATCCGGTATACACGGGCAAGATGGTTTTCGGAGTTTTAGATTTAATTGAAAAAGGATATTTTCCACCCAATGCTAAAATTCTAATGATTCACACCGGTGGTTTACAAGGAATTAAAGGCATGAATTTTGCTCTAAAAAATAAGAATAAGGAAATAATTGTATATGATGAAAGGTAAAGTTAAAAACAATTATTTTAAAAAATGTAAATTAACAAATTGTTTATAGAAGGTATTGTCCCCTTGAGGGGACTTTAGGGGTGTAACAATCGTCTTAGAAAGGACAATAAATAAAAAACATCTCACAAAACATTGTCCCATCAAGGAGACTTCAGGGGTGTAACAGATACGATTAACAAGAGAACAAATAGATTATCTTAGATAAAATTGTCCCCTCGAGGGGACTTTAGGGGTGTAACAATCGTCTAAAAAAAGACAACAAATAAAAACATCTCACATAAGGATTGTCCCCTCGTGGGGACTTTAGGGGTGTAACAGATACGATTAACAAGAGAACAAATAAAATTATCTTAGATAAAATTGTCCCATCAAGGAGACTTCAGGGGTGTAACAGATACGATTAACAAGAGAACAAATAGATTATCTTAGATAAAATTGTCCCCTCGAGGGGACTTTAGGGGTGTAACAATCGTCTAAAAAAAGACAACAAATAAAATATCTCACAAAACATTGTCCCCTCGAGGTCCCGATAGCTATCGGGATCAGGGGTGTAACGGATATCATAAAAAAGAGAATAAATAAAACAGCACTAAAAATAAATGAAAATTAGACTAGCCCTTTTTTTACTAGCGCTTTTAGTAGTAAGTTGTACCAGTTCGCGCCCTGTGGTGAGAACAACGTCAAAGCCTAAAGTTACCACTAAAAAACAGCCAGTAGCGCAAACAAAAACAAAAACGACTACAGCTAAAAAACCTGTTGTAACGAATTCATCAACTAAATCAGCAACATCAGAATCAAAATCAAAAACCGATTCAGAAGTTAGTTTGGAGGCTACTTCTAATGTAAAAACGTATGCCGAAGAGATTCAAATTTATGTAGCTAATTTTAAAGAAATTGCTCAAAATAATATGAAAGCTCACGGAATTCCTGCAAGTATTACATTGGCACAAGGGATTTTAGAATCAGGTGCAGGTAAAGGAAAATTAGCAGTAAGTGCCAATAATCACTTCGGAATTAAATGCCATAAAGAATGGACAGGGGAAAGTGTAAAACACGACGACGATTCAGCTCAAGAATGTTTTAGAAAATATGAAGATCCTGCAGAATCATACCGCGATCATTCGTTGTTTTTAACTTCACGACCAAGATATTCTAGTTTATTCAAATTAGATAAAGGCGATTATGAGTCTTGGGCAAAAGGATTAAAATCGGCGGGTTATGCAACAGATGTAAAATATCCAGAGAAATTGATTGGCTTAATAGAACGTTTTGAATTGTATAAGTACGATAATGAGGTTCTAAGTCGTGATTTTAAACCTGCAAAAAATGAAATTATTCTAGCACAAGGTGGAGATTACTACACCATTCAACAAGGCGATACGTTATATTCGCTGTCAAAAAGATTCAATCTTACGGTGGATGATTTGAAGAAATTAAACAACATGTCAGATAATGCCATTTCTATTGGGCAACAAATCAAAATAAAATAATGATATATAAAAGAAGTAGCGAACTATTTGTAGAAGCTAACAAAGTAATTCCTGGAGGTGTAAATTCTCCAGTAAGAGCATTTAAAGGAGTAGGAGGTACTCCTATTTTTGCAAAAGAAGCAAAAGGAGCCTATTTATATGATGAAGATGGCAACCGATTAATAGATTACATCAACTCGTGGGGACCTATGATTTTAGGGCATGCTTATGAACCAGTTGTAAACGCGGTTATTGAAAAAGCTAAAAAAGGTACTTCCTTTGGAATGCCAACAGAATTAGAAACGCAGATTGCGCAATTAGCGGTTTCTATGGTGCCTAATATCGATAAAATCCGTTTTGTAAATTCAGGTACAGAAGCTTGTATGAGTGCGATTCGTTTGGCACGTGGCTATACAAAGCGCGATAAAATCATCAAATTTTCAGGATGCTATCACGGACATTCCGATTCGTTTTTAATAGCAGCAGGAAGTGGTTTGAGTACGTTTGGTGTGCCAAATTCGCCTGGGGTAACACAAGGTACTGCAAAAGATACTTTATTAGCTTCTTATAACGATATTGAGAATGTAAAAGCCTTGTTTGAAGCGAATAAAAATGAAATTGCAGCCATTATAATCGAACCTGTTGCAGGAAATATGGGGTGCATTCCGCCAGCAAAAGGGTTTTTAGAAGCACTAAGAGCTGTTTGTACAGAAAACGGAGCCTTGCTTATTTTTGATGAAGTAATGACGGGATTCCGCTTGGCAAAAGGAGGAGCTCAAGAATTATTCGGAATTCAAGCCGATATAGTTTGCTTTGGTAAAGTAATTGGAGGAGGATTACCAGTAGGTGCTTTCGCTGCCAGAGAAGAAATCATGAATTATTTAGCACCACTTGGTCCGGTGTATCAAGCAGGAACTTTATCAGGAAATCCATTAGCCATGGCTGCCGGATTAGAAATGTTGAAAGCACTGAATGCGGATGCTGATATTTTTAAACGTTTAGATGAAAAAACAGCATACTTAGAAAACGGAATCCGAAAAGTGTTAACCGATGCTAATGTTGTGTTTACCATCAACAGAGTAGGTTCTATGATATCGGTTCATTTTGATGCCAATCCAGTTTATGATTTTACTACGGCTAAAAATGGAGATAACGAAACGTTTAAGAAGTTCTTCCACGGATTATTAAATAGAGGTATTTATATTGCGCCTTCCGCTTATGAAACTTGGTTTATCACAGATGCATTAACTTATGAAGATTTAGATTTTACAATTAATGCAATAGCAGAAACTGCAAGAGAGTTATAAAAAAAATGTCCCGATTATATCGGGACATTTTTTTTATTTAATTAAATTATCATAAAGAGCTTTATTGCTTTTAAGTTTTCTTAACTGCTCAGGAGAAAGAGAACCTTCAATTTTACTTTTCATAATGGAATAAACTTCATTTCTTTCTTTATCAGAAGTAGCTTTGGCTAAATTTACGTGTTTATAAACTAATAAATCATACAAGCCATTTTCTAAATTGCTCTCCAAAGGAATCACTTTTACCAATTCATTTAATTCTAACTTTGCCGCCATTTTAGGATCATTTGATTTTTGATCTTGAGCAAAAGATAAAGCGCTAAACGCAAAGAATAATACTAGAGAAAAGACTATTTTTTTCATAATTTAAATACAGTTGATTTTTTTTGGTTTGTCAAATCTAAATTAAATTTGAGATTAAAACAAAACATTTTGTCAAAAATAATTAATTACCTCTGCGCTCTTTTACTCTTTTTTGCATTTTTTCTTTTGCTTGTGCTGTTTTTTCATCAAGATTCTCTTCCCATTTTTTGTATTGTTCTGGCTTTAAGATTTTTTTCATTTTGGCTTTCATTTCAATTTGATTGTCTAACATCTCATTTTTCATTTCAAATCTTTCGTCAGCAGATGGTTTTTCACCTTTTTCTTTTTTAGCTTTCATTTCGGCCATTTTGGCTTCTCTTTTTTTCGCTTGCTCTAACAAAATGGTTTTTACTTCTTTTTGTTGTTGTGCATCCAAATCTAAATCGAGAGTCATCTTCTTAACATGAAGTTCGCTTTGCTGTTCTGGTGTTAACTTCTCTCTTCCTTGTTTTCTGTCTTGTGCAAAGGTTAATGTTGTCATCACTAAAGCAATTGCTAAAATTAATTTTTTCATCTTTTCGTTTTTTTAATTGTTTGATGATAAGACGCTGAAAAAAGAAAAAGGTTTAATTTAAAATAAAAAAAAAGGAACTCATTTGAGTTCCTTTTTTTTTATTCCTTTATTATCTTGATAATTTTTTCACCGTCTTCAGCTTTTATTTTAACAACATAATTGCCTTTAGCTAGTGATGTGACATCTATTTTTGCCTCTTTATTGTTGATTTCAAAATGCATTACAGATTGACCAATTAAGTTGAAAATTTCTAAACTTCTAATTGTATCATCATGAGTAATAGTAAAAGTGTTTTTGACTGGATTGGGATAAAAAGTTAAAGAACTTTTCACATTCTCATCAATAGATAATGCTTCTGTATATACTAAAGATACATCATCAATTGCTCCAAAACCTCTAGGGTTTACATCATCACTTACAAAAGTAAATACAAGATTTGTTGTTGTTCCTGCTAAACTATTAGGTAAAGTTACAGTTTGATTAGTGAAAGTCAATACAGCAGCATTTGGATAAGGACCAAATTGAGTAGTGCCTGATGTAAATAGATTTCCATTCGTTGGAGTTCCAGTACCAGTTGAAACAGTTATGTAATCGTAATAGGTGCTACCAGTAAAGTCAGAAACTTCTTGTTTGTATTTAAAATTTAATACGATATTAGTTGCTCCAGCAGGAATAGTTATGGGTCTATACAAATGAACTGTTCTTGCCGAGTTATTATTACCTACAGTTGTTTCGCTATTGCCAATAAATGCAGCTCTTGCGCCAGTAAATCCTGTTTGTCCTGTTCCGCAATACCATTTTTTGTTTGCGCCAGATTGTTGTGCCGTTAACCAGCCATTGGAATCAAAAGTGGCACCAGTTTCAAATCCACCGTCACCAGCAGGATCTATTAGTGTAACTTGTCCAAAGCTTAAAATAGAAGAGCTTAACGTAAGAAATAAAATAATTTTTTTCATTTTTTTTTTTGAAATTTTAGAGAGTTAATTTTGGGCAAAAATAAAAAAAAAGACTTCAATTACGAAGTCTCTATTTTTATATGTTATTTTCCAGTGTAAACAGCTATTTTATTTTCGCCATTAACTTCTATCCTGAGTAAACCATGCTTGCTTAATCCTTTACTAGCGGCATCCCATTTTTTACCGCTCAATTCCGATTTTATTTTTAAATCACCAATCGAAATTCCTTCGTTAGCTTTTAAAATTTCGATAATGTGTTTTTCATCTTCTGTTAATTCTGGACCTTTTTTCTCTGGTCGCATTTGTGGGAAGAACAACACTTCTTGAATCGATTGATTATTCGTTAAGAACATGATTAATCGATCCATTCCAATTCCTAAACCAGAAGTTGGTGGCATTCCGTATTCTAAAGCTCTTAAGAAATCTTCGTCGATAATTCCGTTGGCTTCGTCATCACCTTTTGCGGCTAAAGCCATTTGGTTTTCAAAACGTTCTCTTTGGTCAATTGGGTCATTTAATTCCGAATACGCATTGGCTATTTCTTTTCCACAAACCATTAATTCAAAACGTTCTGTTAATTCAGGATTATCTCGGTGCGATTTACATAAAGGCGACATTTCTTTTGGGTAATCCGTAATGAACGTTGGCTGAATAAAGTTGCCTTCGCATTTTTCACCAAAAATTTCATCAATTAATTTTCCTTTACCCATGGTGTCGTTCACTTCGATTCCCATTGATTTTGCAGCTTCGCGCAATTCATCTTCCGATTTTCCAGTAATGTCAAATCCTGTAAATTGTTTGATGGCATCGGTCATCGTTACTCTTGCATAAGGTGCTTTGAAGTTTACTTTGTGTTCGCCAAAAGTAGCTTCAGTTGTTCCGTTTACTTGAGTAGCACAATATTCTAATAAATTTTCAGTCATTTCCATCATCCAGTTGTAGTCTTTGTAGGCTACATAAATTTCCATTGCAGTAAATTCTGGATTATGCGTTCTGTCCATTCCTTCGTTACGGAAGTTTTTTGAAAATTCGTAAACACCATCAAATCCACCAACGATTAATCTTTTTAAATATAATTCGTTAGCAATTCGCATGTATAATGGAATATCTAAACTGTTATGATGCGTAATAAACGGACGTGCTGCCGCTCCACCAGGAATCGATTGCAATACCGGAGTTTCCACTTCCATGTAACCCGCTTCATTGAAAAAGGTTCTCATAGCAGTGAACAATTTGGTTCTCTTCATAAAAACTTCTTTCACATGTGGGTTTACCACTAAATCCACGTAACGCATACGGTAACGCAATTCTGGGTCGGTAAAAGCGTCAAACACATGACCTTCTTCGTCAGTTTTTGGTAACGGAAGCGGTTTTAACGTTTTGCTCAACATTTTAAAATCATCCACACGAACGCACATCGCGCCCACTTTTGTCATGAATAATTCACCTTCAATTCCTATGAAATCACCTAAATCGGTTAATTTTTTGAAAACTTGGTTGTAAAGCGTTTTATCTTCACCTTCGCAAAGCACATCACGATTAAAATACAACTGAATTCTTCCTTCGCTGTCTTGTAATTCAGCAAACGAAGCTTTTCCTTGATCACGAACACTCATCAAACGTCCAGCCAAAATAACCTTCTTACCTTCTTCAAAATTTTCCTTCACTTGCTTTGAAGTGTGATTCACCGGAAATAAATCCGCTGGATAAGGGTTAATTCCAAGTTCGCGTAAAGCGTTTAGTTTGTCTCTTCTAATGATTTCTTGTTCCGAAAGTTGCATAGTATTGTATTTAAGCGTGCAAAGATAGGTATTAGTTTAAAAGTTTAAAAGTTTAGAGTTAAAAAAACCTTTTGCCTAATCCCTTTTGCCTTTTACCAAATTTTAAGAACTATTCGTATCTTTGCTTCACTTTTCAAAACACAATTTTGGTTATCATGAAATCGCCACTAAACACGAGTTTGCGCAAGCAAACACATATGACGAGAAAGGCGATACCATTTGACCTTTAAAAAACAATAAAAGCTACAAATGAATAAAAAAGTCCAACTTCAAGATTTAGGAAATAAAGATTACAAAGACACTTGGGATTATCAAGAAGAATTATTCAAAGAAATTGTCGACATCAAAGTTCAAAATAGGAGAGAGGAAACTGCAATTGCTACACCAAACTATTTTTTATATGTAGAACATCCACATGTTTACACACTAGGAAAAAGTGGTGACATGTCTAATTTATTACTTTCTGAAAAACAATTAGAAGCAAAAGGGGCTACTTTTTATAAAATCAACAGAGGAGGCGATATCACCTACCACGGACCTGGACAAATCGTAGGTTATCCCATCTTAGATTTAGAAAACTTTTTCACCGACATTCATAAATACTTACGATTCCTAGAAGAAGCAATTATACTAACGCTAGCTGAATACGGTTTACACGCAACTCGTAGCGAAGGAGAAACCGGTGTTTGGTTTGATGTAGGAACACCATTCGCAAGAAAAATTTGCGCTATGGGAGTGCGAGCATCACGTTGGGTAACCATGCACGGCTTCGCTCTAAACGTCAATGCCGATTTAGGCTACTTCGACAACATCATCCCCTGCGGAATCAAAGGAAAAGCCGTTACCTCCATGCACGTAGAATTGAAACGAGAAATAGATGAACAAGAAGTAAAAGAAAAAATCCTAAAACATTTTCAAAATCTATTCGAAGCGGAAATAGTATAGTTTAAGTATAGATGCTTAATAGATACTCCATAGATAAAGTATGGATAGTGTATGAAATAAATATTAAAAATGGTATTAGAGAGTGTTTAAAATTCCAAACTCAATTGCTCTGGCAATAATCGAAAACTCATTCGGTGGTATTTACAAGGGCCATATTTCTTAATGGCTTCTCTGTGATCTTTCGTTGGATAACCTTTGTTTTTCTTCCAATTATACATCGGAAATTCTTCGTGAATCTTATTCATGTATTCATCTCGGTAGGTTTTGGCTAAAACAGATGCCGCGGCAATACTCAAATATTTACTATCACCTTTAATGATGCTAGTTGTAGGAATTGATTTTAAAAGTTTAATTTCTTCTTTATTAAAAATCCTTCCTGTTTTTTGTTTCATGCCTAATTTTCCATTCAAAGGACGATTTCCGTCTACAATTATATACTCTGGAGTTAGATTTAGTTGCAAAATACACTCTTGCATGGCTTTCATTGAGGCATTCAAGATGTTTATTTCGTCAATTTCATTTGGAAAAATATGAGTAACGGCAAAAGAAGTTGCTTTCTTTTCAATTTCGGGTTTTAGTTTTTCTCTAATTTTTTCTGAAAGTTGTTTGGAATCATTGAGTAGATTTAGCTCAAAATTATCTGGAAGTAAAATAGCAGCAGCTGTTACAGGGCCGGCTAAGCAACCTCTTCCGGCTTCATCTGTTCCGCATTCTAATATTAAATTACTGTAACTTTTACTTAACATTCTTTTTTTTGACAAAAATATAATTTTATACGCAACCTTTTTGCGATATTTTCATCTTTAGTATGAGATTCTTCCGTAAAATGTTTTTTTAAAACTAAAACTTTAACATAAATAAATTAGTAATATTCCGAAGTATTATTTGTTTATTTAAGAAATAATTAAGAAGTTTGCGGAATAACTAACTCAAATAAATTTAATATGAGATCGAAGTTCAAATGGATTTTTACGCTTTTAGTAGCGTTTACAATGCAGTTTTCGTTCGCACAAGAGAAAACTGTAACAGGTGTAGTTTCTGACGAACTAGGGCCTATTGCTGGTGCTAACGTTGTTGTTCAAGGGACAACTCGTGGAACCACTACTGATTTTGATGGTAACTATACCATTAGTGCTAAACAAGGAGATGTTTTAGTTTTTACTTACACAGGTAAAAAAACATCTACGGTTAAAGTTGGTGCTGCAAATTCTTACAATGTATCTATGTCTGATGATGTGGTGCAAGGAAATGAAGTTGTGGTTACGGCTTACGGTATTGTTAGAGAGACTAAAAAATTAGCTTATTCTACAGAAAAAGTAGAGGCTAAACAATTAACTCAGGCTTCTCCAGTAAATGCTGTAACAGCTTTAGCAGGTAAAGTTTCTGGTTTGAACATTATTACAAGAAACAATGGTGTTAATCCATCTACAGTTGTAATCTTAAGAGGTTATAAAGGTATTACGGGTGATAATGCTGCGTTGATTGTTATTGATGGTGTTATTCAAGCTAACAATGCTTTGAATAACTTAAATCCAAATGATATTGAGTCTATTAATACATTGAAAGGAGCTAGTGCAACTGCATTATACGGTTCTCAAGGTAGAAATGGAGCTTTAATTGTAACTACTAAACAAGGTAAAAAAGATACAGGAATGTCTGTAGATTTTAGTACAAGTATGGTAGTTGAAAAAATCAAATATTTCCCTGAAATGCAAACTTCGTTTGGATCAGGTGTTGGTGAGTATGATCCATTTGAGAATACAAGTTGGGGTCCTAGATATGATGGAAATTTAAGACGTTTAGGTCCAATCTTAAGTGATGGTTCTTACCAATTACTTCCTTACAAAGCTATTCCAGACAACAGAAAAAATTTCTTTGTTGATGGTGTAACTAAAATCAATACAATTTCATTAACAGGTGGTGATGAGAAATCAACTTATTTCTTCTCTGCTCAAAAATCTGATATTACAGGTATTACTCCTAAAGATGAATATGGTAAAAATAACTTTAGATTGAATGTGTCTAGACAAATGTCAAATAAATTTAAAGTTTCTACTGGTGTTTCATTCTTTACTGATAATTCAAATGTAGTAGGTGATGGTGGTTACCAAAGCAGACCAATTTTTTGGAATGTAATTAATACGCCAGCTAACGTGCCTTTAACATCTTACAAAGATTGGAGAAATAATAAATTTGCTACTCCAGAAGGATACTACAATCAATATTATCAAAACCCTTACATGATTATTGATATTGCTAGAGATAAAGTTACTTCTAACAGATTGTTAGGTAATGTTAAATTTACTTACGATTTCAATAAATGGTTTTCTGCTTCTTACAGCTTAGCTGGAACTTATTTCAATTCTTATGCTAAAAATACAAGAGACGCAATTACTTACAATCCTGATTTAGCTCCAGGTAGAGTTGGTAGTAATACTACAGCTTCTGTTGCTGAAGCTACTGCTAGTAATAGAAGAATTAATTCAGATTTGTTATTGACTTTCAAAAAAGAAATTACTAAAGACTTAAAAGGAACTTTAATTTTAGGTAATGCGCTTTTTGATTACAAAGAGAATAACTTAAATGTTGGAGGTACAAACTTGTTTATACCAGAATTATACAACCCTTCAGTTAGAACTGGAGAATTAACTGGTGGTTCTAGTGAGTTTAGAGAAAGAAGAGTTGGTTGGTTTGCTGACTTAACACTTGATATTTCTAACTACTTATCATTAAATGGTGCTTACAGAATCGATCAAGCTTCTGCATTACCGGTTGATAATAACAAATTTGATTTTTACACTTTTGGTGCTTCATTATCAATGTTAGATGCAATTCCTTCGTTAAAAAGCGATACATTTAACTTTTGGAAACTTAGTGCGAGTTATTCTCAAACTGGATACCAACCACCTATTGGTTTTATTAATGAATTGTATTCAGTTCCAACAGGATTTCCTTTTGGTTCAACGGTTGGTGTAGCAACTCCTACAACAGGTGCTTCTCCTAGATTTAGTCCTTCATTTACTAAAGCATATGAGTTTGGTACTGAATTAGAGTTTTTCAGCAAAAGATTAAGTGTTAAAGCTAATTATTTTAATACTACAACTGATAATGAGTTCTTAAATGCTTCTACATCTTCAGCTTCTGGTATTAATGCTTTAAGATTAAATGCTGGTTCTATGGAAAGTAAAGGTTTTGAACTTGATTTAAATGCATCAATTATCAGAAAAGAGAACTTTGAATGGAAAATAGGTGTTAATGCTTCTAAAATTAAATCTGAAGTTTTATCATTGTCTGATGGTGCTACAAGATTACAAACAGGTTTAGCTGCAGCTGATGTTGGAGTTTATGCTCAAGTTGGCGAATCTTTCCCATCTTTATATGGAACTGCTTATACAAGAGATGATGAAGGTCATATCATGTTGAATGCTAATGGTGATCCAATCGTAAGTTCAGAATTAAAATACTTAGGAACTACAACTCCTACTTTAATTATGGGCTTCAATACATCTGTTAGATACAAGCAATTTACATTATCTGCAGTTGCTGATTACAAAACAGGTCATAAATATTACAACAACTTAGTTGATGCATTAGAGTTTACAGGTTCTACTCTTCATAGTGCTTCTGCTGGTAGAGAGCCTTTTGTATTCCCTAATTCAGTTTATGAATATACTCCTGGAGTATGGTCTGAAAATACAAATATTACTACATCTGATGGTGGTTATAATTTCTGGACAAACACATATAATGCTATTAAAGAAAACTATGTGGTTGATGCTACTACTTTAAAATTAAGAGAGGTTGCTTTAAACTATGATTTACCTTCTAAATATTTAGATAAAACGTTTATTAAAGGTATTTCTTTTGGTCTTGTTGCTAGAAACATTATTATGTTAAGATCTGCTCAAAACAAATATACAGATCCAGAATTTACTACAGATTCTCAACAAGTAACAGGTTTTGGTACACAAAATCAGTTGCCTCCAACAGCATCTTATGGTTTCAAAATGGATGTTAAATTTTAATAAAAAAGAGATATGAAAAGACTAAATAAATTTTTAATTGCACTTTTTGTTGTGGGTTTTGCCACTTCATGTAGTGATGATTATTTTGACGTAAATGAAAGTGTGAATAATGCTGTTTCATCTACTCCTGCTCTATCATTGCCTGTAGCTCAAAAGTTTACTGTTGATGTTTTGCAAGGTGATTATAATTCAATGAACACTTTAGGTAATTTATGGGCATATTCATGGGCTGCTGGTTCTAACTATGCTTATTTTACTGACGAAACAAATTATGTTGTAACAAGTAGTTTCAGAACTGGAACTTTTACAACTGTTTACACTCGTCCTTTAAGTAATTATGAAATTATTATTAAAAATACGGATGTAAAAAATTCTAATTATGTAGCTATTGCTAAAATTATGAAAGCATTCCATTTTCAATATTTAGTTGATGCTTATGGTGATGTTCCATATTCAGAAGCTTTACAAGGATCTGCGAATACTACTCCTGCTTATGATAATGCTAATGATATTTATGATAATTTGATCGTTTTGTTAACTGAAGCACAAGATTTAATCGCTAATCCTGATGCTACTGCAATTACACCTACAGCTAATCAAGATATTATGTTGCATGGTGATATGGCTATGTGGGCTAAATTTGCTAACACTATCAAATTAAGAATCTTATTAAGACAAAGTGAAAAAGCTGGCTTGGTTTCTCAAGCTGATTTTGATGCTGCAGTAAATAATGGTATTGGTTTCTTAAATGCTGGTGAAGATGTTTTATGTAATCCAGGTTATGTTAATGAAACTAACAAACAAAATCCTTACTGGGGTGCTTTTGGTAAAACTGTAGCAGGTGACCCTGCTGCTAATGCTGAGGCAACTAGAGCAACAAATTACGCAATTTCTAAATTGTCTGTTGACCCAAGAAAAGCTAGAATTTTCAAACCAGTTGGGACTACTACTAACTTCGCTGGTATCGCTCAAAATGATACTTTTGGTCCTGCTTCTGCAAGTTTATCTGGTATTGGTCCTGGTATCTTATCTGGTGCTAACCAATCTGGTGTTATTATGTTATCTGCTGAAAGTTTGTTATTACAAGCGGAAGCTGCTTCTAAAGGATATATTTCTGGTGACGCTGAAGCATTATACAATGCTGGAGTTCAAGCTTCATTTACTTATTTAGGTGCTGGTGACGCAACTGATTATTTAGCAAGTTATGCATTTCCAAATGACCCAGCTGTTAATTTAGAAGCTATTATTTACCAAAAATGGGTTGCCTTAATGGGAATCAATGGTTTTGAAAACTGGATTGAATATAGAAGAACTGGTTTCCCAGCGGATTTACCATATGCTCCTAATAACCTTTCTGGTGCTACAAGTATTCCTGTTAGATTGTTATATCCTTCTTCTGAATATGCTGCTAACCCAGATAATGTTCCTGCGCAAACTTCAGGAGATGCATTTACATCTAAGGTTTTTTGGCAGAATTAACTTAAAAAAAATAGATTATGAAAAAAACATTTAAAAATTTGGCTTGTTTGTTTATCGCAACTTTAGCTATCGTATCTTGTGATAGTGTTGGTGATGACAATGAATTAAATTATGGATCTGGTCCTTATGTGGCTCAGTTTTCTACAGCTGCAAAAACAGGTTTCTTTTTAAAGGATGACAATGAAGTTTTTAACTTTGATATTCCTTTAGAACTAGTAGGAGGTAATGGTTTAGCAGTTGATTCAGATTTGAATTTAACTTTTGAAGTTAACACTGACTTGTCAACAGCAATTGAAGGTACTCATTTTACTTTTGCTACTTCAGCTACTACTGCTGTTATTCCTGCAGGTAATAAATTTGCATCATTAAAAATTAATGTTGATTCTGCAACATTAGATGATCAAAATCCACCAGTTTTAGTATTAGATTTATTATCTGCTACTGCTGATGGTGCAAATGTTGTTGTTTCTGGAAATAAAAACAGAATTACAATCACTTTACAAGGAACTTGTACTTCTGATTTAGCTGGTAATTATTCTGTTAGTACTACAAGATTAAGTCCTGCTGGTGGTCCTTATACTCGTACAGACGAGTTTATTGACGAGATTGGTGTAGGAACTTATAATACTACTACTGTAGGTAATTATAAAGCAGTTGCTGATGCAACACTTACTGGTGTTTGGAATAACCTTGATGCATCTTTACCAGATGTTGGTTATGACTTCAAGGAAGTTTGTGGAAGAATTAGAGTGGAAGAGCAAAATTTAGCTCATGCTTATTCTAATATAATTCAACAAACAGATGCTCAGTATGCTTTAAGTACAGTAAATGAAGCTACAGGAGTTCTTACAATTGAATATTCTATATTCTTTACTAATAATACAGTAGAAAGACCTTTTAGAAGTGTTTATACACCACTTTAATATTTAAAAAATATATATGATGAATAATAAATTTTTAAGATTTTTAGGGGTTGCAGCCATTCTTTCTTTATCTGTATCTTGTGATAAAGAAGAAGATGTAGACTCAATTGTGCAAGTTCACAAGCCTAACATGACAATCTCAGTAGCATCTGTTACTGATGCTGTTGAGGGAGATATAGTTCCTTTTACATTAACTTTTGATGAACCAGTTGGTAAAGATTTTAATCTTTATATTTTAAGATTAAATGGAAGTACTGCATCTGATTTAGATTCAAGTGTTAGTGAATTATATCCTAATACAGCTTATCAACAAGTTGTTGCTATTCCTGCTGGTACAACTACTTTTATTGGTGGTATCGAAATTGAATTAGACGACTTAAAAGAAGATACAGAGCAATTATTGTTAACTATTGGTGATACAAGAACTTATGATGTTAACTTTACTCCAGTAGACATTACGATTAATATTGATAATGTTGTATCTGAAGAGTTGAAATTAGATTTCCACTTTAACAAAACTTTCTATGGAAGTAATGGTTATTCAAATTCTTTATGTGAAATTGAAAGTGCTTTATCAGCTACAACTTATGATGTTGACTTTATAGTTTATGATGCTGCTACTGGTATTGATTTACCAATTTTTGATGCACAAACAGCAAATTGTGAGGAGTCTTTAACTATGAATATTAATGATTATGCTGACGGTATTTATGATATCACTGCATATTTATACACTAATGCTGATTTAGATTTAGCTGAGATTGCATTCCCACTTGTTGATGTTCCTGAATTTATGATTCCTATCACTGTAGATTACATGAGATCTGGAGCTTTCAAAGGTTTATATACTCAAGAAGTTGCAAATCAATTTACATCTAACTCTCCAGTTGATTCTGAGAACTATGTTATGTCTGTTGAGGTTTACACTGATGCAGCTGATGGTGTTCGTAAATTTAGAATTTTAAATTCTGCTGGAAGTGTTTCTGCTGAAGGTAAAGCTAAAGCTAAGAAAACATACAAACATGTTAGAAGAAATAAATAATTCTTATTTTTCTTAAAAAAGGGACTACAGAAATGTAGTCCTTTTTTTATTCCCTATTTTCTCATTACATTTGCTGATATTTTTATATAATGAAGAATTATCTATCAATTTTCTTATTTTTTGTTTCTTGCTTTATTTTCTCTCAAGTTCAAGATGATACTAATTTATCTAATGATCTAGTTAAGGGGAAAGAAGTAAAACCATCCATAAATCTCTATAAAATTTATACTTTAGAGAAAGATACTACTTTTGCTGACACTTCAATGTCACTAAAGAATGAGTATAAATACAATTACTTAAGAAAAGATATTTTTGGGTTGTTGCCTTTTGCCAATGAAGGACATACTTATAATACTCTTAATTTCGGTTTAGTGCATAAAAGTATTTTACCATCTTTTGGTTTTACTGCCAAACATTTTAATTTTTTAGAAGCACGTGATATTAAATATTATTCTGTTCCAACGCCTTTTACAGAATTATACTATAAAACTGTTATGGAGCAGGGACAGTCTTTAGATGCTTTTTTGACTATTAATACTAAACCTAATCTCAATTTTTCAATTGCTTACAAAGGATTGCGTTCTAATGGTAAATACATAAACAATATCTCGAGTACAGGAAATTTTAGATTTACGACTAGTTATTTTACAAAAGATAAGCGGTATTTTTTAAATGCTCATTTCACAGCTCAAGATATTTCGAATCAAGAAAATGGAGGAATTGTTAATACTGATTTATTTGAATCTAGTGCAGATCCCTATAATGAGCGTGATCGTTTAGATGTTTATTTTCGAGATGCTACTTCTCTTTTAAAAGGGAATCGTATTTTTATTGATCATACTTTTAAATTGAATAAAAACAATCCCAATAGTTTAATTTTCACCCATCAATTTAATTATCAATACAAGTTTTTCGAGTTTACTCAGCCCACAATTAGCAATCGTTTTGGAGCGTCTTTTTCAAATAATATAAACAACAAGACGCGTTATAACAATATGTATAATAAAGTAGGTGTTGGTTATAAAACTAAAAATTTTGGTGATTTAGAATTTTTTATTGATGACACTAATTATAACTATTATTACAATAGTGTTGTGTATGATAATTCGGGAAATATTCTTGTGCCAAATTCCATTTCGGATCGAATTAATATGGTTGGAGGAAACTACACGTATTTTGCAAAGAAATTGATTGCCAAATTAGAAATATCCCAAGCAATTACAAATCAATCCATTTCCAATATTGAAGCTACAGCAAAATACACAGTCAATTCTGATTATAAATTTGAATTTCAGTACCAAAAACTAAACAGTTTACCAAATTTGAATTTCTCTTTGTATCAAAGTCGTTATATAGATTACAATTGGGCTAACAATTTCAAGAATGAAAAACTAAATCAGTTTTCTTTTTCTGCTTTGACAAAATGGTTAAATGCTGGTATACAATATAAAGTCTTAAATGATCATTTGTATTTTGATAATACTACAAATGATATAACAAAACTTACTGTTAAACCTGTTCAATACGATAAAACAATTAATTATTTATCAATAAACGCAAACAAAGAGATTAAGTTTTGGAAGTTTGGTTTAGATGTGACCCTTTTATATCAAAAAGTTGATCAATCTTCAGAAATTGTAAATGTTCCCGAATTAACTACAAGAAGTACATTGTACTTCTCTGATCATGTTTTCAAAAAGGCGATGCTTTTGCAAACTGGAGTTACTTTTCAATATTTTTCTGAATATTTTGCAAACGATTATAATCCTTTAATTGGTGAGTTTTACGTTCAAAACGAGAAGAAAATAGGAAACTTTCCAATGTTTGATTTCTTTGTGAATGCAAGAATTAAACAAACACGTATTTACTTAAAAGCGGAACATTTCAACTCTGCAATGACAGGTTACAACTTCTATTCGGCGCCAAATTATCCGTATCGCGACTTCATGGTTCGTTTTGGTTTAGAATGGAATTTCTTTAAATAGAGTTTTGTACTCAATTCCTAATTTTTAGTGGGTTTGCTTTTTTTGCAAAATTCACACTATCTTTGCAAAATATTACAAATATCACAAATGAAATACGCAAAAAATATATTAGAAACCATCGGGAATACACCTTTGGTTAAATTAAATAAGGTTACTGCTGAAGTTGATGCATTAGTATTAGCCAAAGTTGAAACTTTCAATCCTGGAAATTCTGTTAAAGATAGAATGGCAGTAAAAATGATTGAAGATGCAGAAGCAGACGGTCGTTTAAAACCAGGAGGAACTATCATTGAAGGAACTTCAGGAAACACCGGAATGGGATTAGCTTTAGCAGCAATTGTAAAAGGTTACAAATGTATTTTTGTAATTTCAGATAAACAATCAAAAGAAAAATCAGATATTCTTCGTGCAGTTGGAGCAAAAGTAATCGTTTGTCCAACAGATGTTGAACCAACCGATCCTCGTTCATATTATTCAGTATCTAAAAAATTAGGTGAAGAAATTCCGAATTCTTGGTACGTAAATCAATACGATAATCCAAGTAACGCAATAGCACATTACGAACAAACAGGACCTGAAATTTGGGAACAAACCGAAGGAAAAATTACGCATTTCGTAGTAGGTGTTGGAACGGGAGGAACGATTTCTGGTGTGGCTAAATATTTGAAAGAAAAAAATCCAAACATCAAAATTTGGGGAATTGATACGTATGGTTCAGTTTTCAAAAAATACCACGAAACTGGAATTTTTGATGAGAATGAAATCTATTCTTACATTACTGAAGGAATTGGAGAAGACATTCTACCAAAAAACGTTGACTTTTCATTAATCGATGGTTTTACAAAAGTTACCGATAAAGATGCAGCTGTTTATACAAGAAAAATCGCTTTAGAAGAAGGAATTTTCGTTGGAAACTCTGCGGGAGCTGCTGTAAAGGGTTTATTGCAGTTGAAAGAACACTTTGGTCCAGAAGATGTAGTTGTGGTCTTATTTCACGATTCTGGAAGCCGTTATGTTGGAAAGATGTTTAACGATGATTGGATGCGCGAAAGAGGTTTCTTAGAAGAAGAAATCACCAAAGCAGAAGATTTAATCAAAGAACATATCGAAAAACCATTAGTAATTGTTCGTACTGAAGAATTAGTTTCGCACGCTATCGAAAGAATGAGAAAATATAAAATCTCTCAAATTCCTGTAGTTGATGCAACTGGCTTTGTAGGTAGTGTAGATGAAACAGACTTGTTTGATGCTTATCTTAAAATCTGTAATATTTCAGAAATGCCAATCAAAGATGTGATGAGAAAACCTTATCCAATAGTTTCAAAAGATACACCAATAGAAGAAGTTGCTAGACTTATTACCAAAGAAAATCAAGCAGTTTTAGTAGATTTAGGTAATGGAAAACACCATATCATCACGAAACACGATATTATTAATTCGATAAAATAATATTTTTGTAAAACTGAACTTGTTTCAGTTTCCAAAAAAGGACGTTCAACTGAACGTCCTTTTTTTAATCTCCTAGTAAAACTCCTGAAACATTCCAAGCACTAAAACTTCCGCCTTCATTTGGACCTTGCGGAATTTTAACTTGTATCGTATGTGTTCCTGCTTTCAAATCTCCTAATTCAATATAAATCGGATTCGTGGCAGTTCCCGGACACCAATTGGAACGGCTCAAATCGGAAGAAGATAATCCATCATTAAAATTTCCTGATGCAGGATTAAACAATCGATAGCCACCACAATCTTGTCGCCATGGAATAAATGAAAACACTTCTTTTTCGTTTAAAATGACAGTGTTTCTCTTTGGAACAAATTCGTCACCGTTTTCCCAACCTCCATGACCGGTGGTGATGTAGCGCAGTTTCGCATTTTTGATTTCTTTATCTAATGTGAAAGTAACTTCCAATCCTTTTTCATGGTTAAACATTGTTGCATATTCTTGTTCCGCCATTTCCATTACGTTTGTCGTATTAAATAACGGAATAGAAACATTGGTTTTATCCAATGAACTTTCACTCGGATTAATCGTAATATTCATCGAAATTTTATGTCCGCCTTTATCGTAATTACCAATGAAAGTTCCCACGTAAACGGTTTTTCCTGATAAATTCGGTTTTAAATCGGTGATATCCATTCGGTATGGAACAATTTCGTGCCACGTTTTGTCTTTCAATTGAATGTGGTTATATTGTTTAATTCCGAAAGGCGTAAAAAAGCGCATCAATTCAATAATTGGAGAAAATTCTGGTGTAGCCACAACGCCTTGATATTGCTTTCCATTTCCGTTTTCATAAATGGGTAATGTTTTAGCGCCATTTTGCAAACCATCTAAAAACGATTGCTTCTTATCTTGTGGAATCATAAAAACCGAACCCGTTCTGTCATAAGCATCGCCATTTGATTGTTCGGTTAAATCTAAAAAGACTAAATCTCCTTTTTTAATTTCAGGAAAAGTGATTTTTTTCAAAATGATAGTTCCGTTTGCAAATCGTAAAATACTATCATTTGATTTGGAAGCGTCTGAAAAATTAATGATTTCATTTTCGAATACTTTAATGGTAGTAAAGCGACTTTTCCATACCAAATCTTTATAAGTCAAACCATCTAAAAAAGGACTTTTGGTTGTGCTTTTTTGTAAAATTAAACTCGGACTAACTGATTTTATCTTATCGATTTTAGTAGCCGAAATAACAAAATTCCCATTACGAACCATTTCCAAAACTAGACCAATGTTTTGCCCTAAAGTTGTCGGGGCTCCATTTACTTGTAATTCGTTGGTATACCAAAGTTCAATCGTGTTTGAGTTGATTATCGTTTTTGCTTTTTGACATTTGTAACCCAAAATAGTTTTAGTTTCCGTTAAAAACTCGAAGTTTTGTTTTGCCAACGAAAGACTATCAACCGTAGTAACCGATTTCTCTTTTTTGAGTTGGGTAACCTGAACAATTTTATTTTCAGTGCGATTGATTAACGTTTGTTCAAATGGAAAATCTGCTTTCCCAGAATTCATTTTTTCAGAAGTAACTAAGGTTTCTGTCGGATTTGTGAAAACTAAAATGGCATCTTGATTTTCGATGAGCTTTCCGTTGGAACTTCTGGTGTAGGTTATTTTGAATCCTTTTGGTGGTTTTGCATTTGTTTGAGATTGTGCGAACGTAAAAAGGCTTAATAATGTGATGGTTATAAAATTTTTCATAAATGTTGGGTTGTTCAGCAAATATAATTTTTTATCTTTGTTTTTCAATTATATACGCCATACAGAATGAAAGAAGATTTTTTGCACCACGTGTGGCAATTCAAGAAATTTGATATTGCCAATTTAAAAACTACAAAAGGAGAATCGATTCAGATTCTCAATTCGGGTCAATATTTACAACTTGCTGGACCTGATTTTTTCAATGCACAACTTGTTATCGGAAATCAAAAATGGGCTGGAAATGTAGAAATTCATCTCAAGTCATCGGATTGGTATGTGCACAATCATGAGAAAGATTCCAATTATGATTCGGTGATTTTACATGTTGTTTGGGAGTATGATGTACCTATATTTAGGAAAGATGATTCCGAAATTCCAACTTTAGAACTCAAAAAATATGTAGCACTTTCAGATTTGCATAAATATCAATCGTTAGTAAGTCAGAAATCTTGGATTTATTGTGAAAATGAGCTGCGAAATGTAGATGATTTTATTTTTAATAATTGGCAAGAACGTTTGTTTTTTGATCGTTTAGAAAGAAAATCACAACTGATTTTTGACTTAGTGGAAGCTTTAAATCATGATTGGGAAGCGGTTTTGTTTTGTCTTTTGGCTAAAAATTTTGGTTTAAATACGAATGGCGAAATGTTTTATAAAATTGTAAAATCGATTCCGTTTTCGGTTGTTCGAAAAGAATCTTTTTCTTTGGAATCATTAGAAGCTTTATTATTAGGTCAAGCAAATTTACTTTCTCATGATTTCCAAGATAGTTATGCGAAACAACTGCAGAAATCGTATTATTATTTAGTTCAGAAATATCAACTACATGAAAAAGTAGCTGGCTCGGTGGAATTTTTCAAGCATCGTCCTGATAATTTCCCTACGATTCGCTTGGCGCAATTGGCTAATTTGTATTTTCATCGAAAGAATCTTTTTTCATTGATTATGAATTGTAATTCTGTGAATGAATTGTATAAGGTTTTTAACGTTGGTGTCAGTCAATATTGGGAGACACATTATAATTTGGATAAAGAAAGTTCAAAAAAGATGAAAAAACTTTCCAAATCATTTATCGATTTATTGGTTATCAATACAATCATTCCGCTTCGATTTGCTTATGCCAGAAGCCAACAAAAAGAAATCACACAGGAATTAATTGACTTAGCGATTACAATTCCTTCAGAACAAAATATGATTATAGAGAAGTTTGAAATTTTTGGAATACGTTCTAAAAATGTCTATGAATCTCAAGCCTTATTGCAATTAAAAAAGAATTATTGCGATTATAAAAAGTGTTTGGATTGCGCAATCGGACATTTTATTCTTAAAAAATAATCGTATTTTTGAAAAAAAATATTTAAAAATGGTCCAAAACCTATTGCATTTTTTTGAAAAACATGGATTTTTTGTAGCCTCTCGTTTGGCTGATAGATTAGGTATGCGAGCTACAAATGTTCGCTTGTTTTTCATTTATATATCTTTTGTAACAGTAGGTTTGGGATTTGGATTGTATCTTACTTTGGCTTTTCTTTTAAAGCTAAAAGATATGATAAAAACTAAAAGAAGCTCAGTTTTTGACTTATAAAATTTCATTAAGTGTAAGTTTTATTTGAATTTTAGATACTTTTATTATCTTTGAAGCATTAACAACCAATAAAATTATATGGCAGCAAAAGTAGAAGCGTGGGGTTCACGCGTAGGGCTAATCTTGGCTATGGCTGGAAATGCTGTTGGATTAGGGAATTTTTTAAGATTTCCAGTTCAAGCAGTTCAGAATGGAGGAGGAGCTTTTATTATTCCTTATTTAGTTTGTTTTTTATTAATGGGAATTCCATTATTGTTGATTGAATGGTCAACAGGTCGTTTCGGTGGAAAATTTGGTAACCACAGTACGCCTTATATATTAGATACAATGGCTAAGGGTCGTGTATGGAAATATATCGGTGTTTTTGGAATTTTTACTAACATTGCCGTTGCTGCATATTACTGTTATATCGAGTCTTGGACAATGTCTTATGTGTATCACTCAATTGTAGGAACATTTGACGGAATGAGTCAAGCAGATGTAGCAGGATTCTTCAATTCTTATGTAGATATTTCTCAGTCTACTACTGGAATTCCTTATGAAGCAGTTCTTTTTTACATTATATGTTTGTTGTTAAATACTTGGATTTTATCTAAAGGTTTAGGAGGTATCGAGAAAGTTGCTAAAATTGGAATGCCATTATTAATTTTATTTGGTGTAATTTTAGCCGTAAGAGGAGTTACTTTAGGTACTAGTGGAGCTTCGGATATTTTTCCAAATGCAAATGCATGGGATGGTTTAAATTTCTTATGGACACCACAATTTGATTCATTGGCAAATCCTAAAGTTTGGTTAGCTGCTGCAGGTCAAATTTTCTTTACGCTGTCAGTAGGTATGGGAACCATTCATTGTTATGCGGCTTATTTAAAAGAAAAAGATGATGTGGCTTTAAATGCTGTATCTGCTGGATTTATGAATGAGTTCGTTGAAGTAGTTTTAGGTTCTTTAATTGTTATTCCTATTGCTGCTGGATACTTAGGATTAGATTGGGTTATTCAAAATGCAGGTTTTGGTATGGCTTTCCAAACAATGCCTTATTTGTTTCAACAATGGGGTGGTGTTTTAGCTATCTTAGCAGGTGTGTTTTGGTTCGGACTTTTATTCTTTGCCGGAATTACTTCTTCATTAGCAATGGGAACTCCATGGATGGGATTCATGTCTGATGAATTTGGCTGGTCTAAAAATAAAGGAGCATGGTCTTTTGGAGCCTTAGCATTACTTATGGGATTACCAACTGTTATTTTCTATAATCAAGGAGTTTTTGATCAATATGATTATTGGGCTGGAACTGTGAGTTTGGTTGTATTTGCTTTCTTAGAAACAGTGTTGTTTTCTTATATCTTTGGAATCAATAGAGGTTGGGAGGAAATCAATAAAGGAGCTGATATCAAATTACCTAAATTCTTTAAATATGTAATTTTGATTATTACACCATTATTGTTAGGTGCTGTTTTGGTGTCAAGTATTCCGGATTGGGTTAATCAAATTAAGAACAACGATACCAATAATAAAGAATGGTTTGCCGATAATTATTTCGCTGAAAACTTTGAAGGCTCGGGTGCTGTTTCTGGAAAAGTTATTGACGTAAAATCTGATTATATAAAATTTGAATTTGAAAGCGAGAGAAAGAAATTTGATAAAGTGTCAAATCAAGTTCTTGTTGAAAAATTTAATGATACAAAAGAATATAAATTTGATTCAAGTTTAAATCAAGAAGCTATTGTAAAGGTTGGTGATGTTATCAAACCAGGTGATGCAATTGCTAAAGGGAATTTTACCAACAATACATTGTATAAATTTATTGGAAGAATGTTATTGTTGTCACTTTTTGTGTTTATTTCAATAATTGTTTACGTTGCTTACAAGAAACGTGTTAAAGAAGGGAGAGCTACATTATGAATTCAGCAGCATTAATTACAATGGTTTTGGCGCAAGGAATTGTTATTTGTTTGACACTTTATTTTTTCTATAAAGTTTTAACTACTCCACCTGTTCAAGAACCAGATTCTTTCTCGGATAATGATGAAGAGTCTATTAGAAAAAACGATTAATTTTTTTAAAATGAATAAATTTAAATCCTACTTCCTGTTTTCAAGAGAACACAGAAGTGGGATTTTTTTGTTGTTTGCAATCATTATTGTTGTTCAGTTAGGATATTTTTTTCTAAAAGATAATTTTATTTCAAAAACTACTACTGCAGAAGACAAAGCTTGGCTATCTGTACAAAATGAAATTGATAGTTTAAAAAATAGTCAAGCTACCAAAAAAGATACGATTTATCCATTTAATCCAAATTACATTACTGATTATAAAGGGTATAAGTTAGGGATGACAATTCAGGAAATAGATCGTTTACATGCTTATCGAAAAAAAGGAAAGTTTGTAGATTCTGCCGAAGAGTTTCAACAAGTAACTCAGGTTTCTAATGTTTTTTTGCCAAAAGTTAGTCCTTACTTCAAATTTCCAGATTGGGTAAAAAATAAAACCAATGTCACTTCAGAAAAGTTTCACAAATTTTTACCAAAGGAAAAAGAAAAAATAGTTCAAAAAGATATTAATACTGCAACAAGAGAAGATTTAATTGCGGTTTATGGTATCGGAGAAAAATTAGCAGATAAGATTTTGCAAGAAAAAGAAAAATTTGGATGCTTTGTTAGTATGGAACAATTCCAATTTATATGGGGAATTAGTCCGGAAGCTCTAGCGGATTTAGAAAAACGATTTGTTGTAAAAACTCAAAACGGAATAAAGAAAATTGCAATCAATGATTTGTCACAGAAAGAATTAGCAAAATTTCCCTTTTTTAATTATGCATTAGCTAAAGAAATTGTCATCTATAGGACTATGAATAATGGCATTAAGAATATTGATGATTTAACAAAAATTAAGGGAATGCCTAACGAAAAAATAAAAATAATAGCCTTATATTTGGATTTTTAAAAATATTACCAATAAAACAACCTATACAATTACAGATTTATGAATTCAATGTATTTCACAGAAGAACACGAATTATTCAGACAAAGTTTTAGAGATTTTTTACATAAAGAAGTGGTGCCTCACATTGAAAAATGGGAAAAAACAGGAACTATTGAGCGTTTTATTTGGGAAAAATTTGGAGAAATGGGCTTCTTTGGATTGAATTATCCTGAAGCGTATGGCGGAATGAATTTAGATTTATTCTACACTGTTATATTTTTAGAAGAACTTCAAAAAGTGAAATCTTCTGGTTTTGCTGCAGCTATGTGGGCACATGCTTATTTAGCAATGACGCATTTAAATGCAGAAGGTGATGAAAGAATCAAACAAGAATATTTAGCGCCAAGTATTGCAGGTAAAAAAATCGGAGCTTTATGTATTACAGAACCATTCGGTGGAAGTGATGTGGCGGGAATGAGAACTACGGCGGTAAGAAATGGTGATAAATTTGTAATTAATGGTTCTAAAACATTTATTACAAATGGGGTTTATGCTGATTACTACGTCGTAGCGGCTAAAACGAATCCAGAATTAGGTAATAAAGGGATTAGTATCTTTTTGGTGGATGCAAAAACACCAGGTATCTCAGCAACAAAATTAGATAAATTGGGTTGGAGAGCATCAGATACGGCAGAGCTTGCATTTGATAACGTTGAAATTCCATTAGAAAACTTAATGGGTGAAGAAGGAAAAGGTTTCCCATATATCATGCAACATTTTGCTTTAGAACGCTTAATTATGGCAATCAATGCTCACGCAAGAGCAGAATATGCAATTGAGTACACTATTGAATATATGTCGCAACGCGAAGCTTTTGGAAGTACAATTAATAAATTCCAAGCTTTAAGACACACAATGGTTGAGCATGCTACAGAAGTGGAACATTGTAAAATATTTAATTACGCAGCTGTAGCAAGATTAAATAAAGGAGAATATGTGGTTAAAGAAGCTACAATGGCAAAATTAAAATCCACTAAAGTTGCAGATTTAGCAATTTATGATTGCTTACAAATGTTAGGAGGTTATGGTTATATGGAAGAGTATCCATTAGCGCGTTTGTTGAGAGATAGTCGTTTAGGTCCAATTGGTGGAGGAACTTCTGAAATTTTAAAAGAAATTTTATCAAAAATGATAATTGATAATCAGAATTACAAACCTGCGGTTAAATAAATTAAGCAAATAACGTTGAACTCCTGTCTAAATAGATAGGAGTTCTTGTTTTATAAAGTTTTTTCTTTAAAAGATTGACAAATAGTTGTTTTGTAATTGAAAAATAATTTCTACATTTGCACCCTTAACGAGAGGAGGTGTCTATATTATGTTAATTATACCAATTAAAGACGGAGAAAATATCGATAGAGCATTAAAGCGCTATAAAAGAAAATTTGATAAAACAGGAACTGTTCGTCAGTTACGTGCACGTCAAGCTTTCATTAAACCATCTGTTGTGAACAGAGCTAAGATCCAAAAAGCATCTTATATTCAAGGATTAAGAGACGCATTAGAGAGTTAATTTTTTGAATAAACTATATCAACCGCTAATAAATAAAGTGTAACTTTGTTGTTAGCGGTTTTTTTATGGCTACAAATCTACAAGCATATGAGGATTATTTGGTTAAAGAGAAAAACTATTCTCCTTTAACCGTCCGTGCTTATTTAGATGATATTAATTCTTTTCAAGAGTATCTTAAAGAGCAATCTATCAATCTTGAAGAAGTCGTTTATCCAAATGTTCGAAATTGGATCGTAATTTTGGTAGAACAAAATCTTTCAACAACTTCTGTTAATCGTAAAATATCCGCTTTAAAATCATATTATAAGTTTCTTTTAAAGGTTAAGCAAATTTCGGTTAATCCGTTATTGAAGCACAAATCTTTAAAAACTGCAAAAAAAGTTCAAATTCCATTTTCGGAAAAAGAATTGCAAGATGTTTTTTTGATTAATGATTATTCGAATGATTTTGAGGGAATTCGAAATCGATTGGTGATTGAGCTTTTTTATACTACGGGAATTCGTAGAGCTGAGTTGATAAATTTAAAGTTGAATAGCGTAAACGAAATTCAAAAAACAATTCGTGTTATTGGAAAAAGAAACAAAGAGCGGATTATTCCAATGTTGGATTGTACGTTAAATTTGCTTAAATGCTACAAAGAACAACGAAATCATTTAGAGGTAATTAAGGATAAGGAGATGTTAATTTTATCTAAAACCGGAAATAAAGTGAGTGAATCGTTTGTGTATCGATTAATAAATGATTACTTTAGTACTGTCTCGAAAAAAGAAAAAAAGAGTCCACACGTTCTTAGGCATTCATTTGCAACGCATTTGTTGAATAATGGAGCCGATTTAAATTCCGTAAAAGAGTTATTAGGTCACGCTAGTTTGTCGTCCACTCAGATATACACACACAGTAGTTTGGCTGAATTAAAAAAAGTATATCAACAGGCACATCCAAGAAGTAAAAAATAATTCGATTGTATAACCATTTTAATTAACAGAATTATGAAAGTTAATGTGCAAGCAGTAAATTTTAATGTAGACAGAAAATTGGTAGATTTCATTCAAGAAAGAATGGATAAGTTGGAAAAGTATTATGATAAAATAGTATCGGCAGAAGTTTTTTTAAGACTTGAAAATACCAGTGATAAAGAAAATAAAACGGTTGAAATTAAAATTATAGTTCCAGGTGATGATTTTCTGGTAAAAAAAACAGCAAAAAGTTTTGAAGAAGGTGTTGATTTGTCTGTAGATTCATTGGAGAGAGTTATTGTTAAAAGAAAAGAAAAATTAAGAGCGCATTCATAAAAAGAAAAAAAACATAAAAAATGTTTTGATTCAAAAATAAATTATATACATTTGCAGTCCGTTAGAAATAGCGGACTTTTTATATTTAAGTTGCCGGTGTAGCTCAGCTGGCTAGAGCAGCTGATTTGTAATCAGCAGGTCGTGGGTTCGAGTCCCTCCATCGGCTCAAAGTTGTAAGCGACATAATATAAAAGGTTTGGGGAGATACTCAAGCGGCCAACGAGGGCGGACTGTAAATCCGCTGACTACGTCTTCGCAGGTTCGAATCCTGCTCTCCCCACGAGATTTTGAATTTAGAGAGAAGGATTTGGTTTTTCTGAATTCTGATGGCTAACTTCTGAATACACAAAAGCCGGTGTAGCTCAGGGGTAGAGTGCTTCCTTGGTAAGGAAGAGGTCACGGGTTCAATTCCCGTCATTGGCTCTTAAGAAAGTTTATTTTTTGAACACTAATATATAACTAAGATTAAATTATTAAATCATGGCAAAAGAAACCTTTGATCGTTCGAAGCCCCATTTAAATATTGGAACTATCGGACACGTTGACCACGGTAAAACTACATTAACAGCTGCAATTACTAAAGTATTAGCTGATGCTGGTTTATCAGAAGCAAAATCATTTGATCAAATTGATAATGCTCCAGAAGAAAAAGAAAGAGGTATTACTATTAATACATCTCACGTAGAATATTCTACAGCTAACCGTCACTACGCTCACGTTGACTGTCCAGGTCACGCGGATTACGTTAAGAACATGGTTACAGGTGCTGCTCAAATGGACGGTGCTATCTTAGTAGTTGCTGCTACAGATGGTCCTATGCCACAAACAAGAGAGCACATCCTTTTAGGTCGTCAAGTAGGTGTGCCTAGAATGGTTGTATTCATGAACAAAGTGGATATGGTTGATGATGCTGAATTATTAGAGTTAGTAGAAATGGAAATCAGAGATTTATTATCTTTCTATCAATATGATGGTGATAATGGTCCTGTTGTTCAAGGTTCTGCTTTAGGTGGATTAAACGGTGATCCAAAATGGGTTGCTACTATCATGGAATTAATGGATGCAGTTGATAACTGGATTGAATTACCAGTTCGTGACGTTGAAAAACCATTCTTGATGCCAGTTGAAGACGTATTTACAATTACAGGTCGTGGAACTGTTGCTACAGGTCGTATCGAAACTGGAGTTGCTAATACAGGTGATGCTGTTGAAATCATCGGTATGGGAGCTGACAAATTAACTTCTACTATTACAGGAGTTGAGATGTTCCGTAAAATCCTTGATAGAGGTGAAGCTGGAGATAACGTAGGTTTATTATTAAGAGGTATCGCTAAAGAAGATATCAAAAGAGGAATGGTTATTATTAAGCCAGGATCTGTTAAACCACACGCTCACTTCAAAGCTGAGGTATATATCTTGAAAAAAGAAGAAGGTGGACGTCACACTCCATTCCACAATAACTACCGTCCACAGTTCTATGTACGTACAACTGACGTAACTGGTACTATTTCTTTACCAGCTGGTGTAGAGATGGTTATGCCTGGTGATAACTTAACAATTGATGTTCAATTATTAAGCCCTATCGCTTTATCAGTAGGTTTACGTTTCGCTATCCGTGAGGGTGGTAGAACAGTAGGTGCTGGTCAGGTTACTGAAATTTTAGACTAATTATAAGTCGATAATAAATAAAACCAGCAGTTCGCTGCTGGTTTTTTAACAAACGGGCGTAGTACAAGGGCTAGTATAGTGGTCTCCAAAACCATTGATGGGGGTTCGAATCCCTCCGCCCGTGCAAATAAAGATTAAAATGACAAAAGTAGTTAATTACATATCTGAAGCATTTCATGAGTTGAAAGCGAATGTAACTTGGCCAATTTGGGCTGATGTACAACGTTTAACAATCATTGTAGCTGTATTTTCAATCATTTTTGCTCTATTAACTTGGGGTGTTGATACACTTTTTGGAAAGGCAATTGCTGGTTTTTTTAATATTTTAAAATAATATTACAGTATGGCTGATAATAATGTTAATAAATGGTATGTGGTAAGAGCTGTAAGTGGTCAGGAAAACAAAGTTAAAGCTTACATTGAAACGGAGACAGCAAGATTAGGGATGGCTGATTATATTTCTCAAGTTCTTGTTCCTACTGAAAAAGTAGTACAAGTAAGAGATGGGAAGAAAATAGCTAAGGATAAAGTATATTTCCCTGGTTATATTATGATCGAAGCTAACTTAACAGGTGAGATTCCACATATTATTAAATCGATTCCTGGAGTTATCGGATTTTTAGGTGAGACAAAAGGAGGAGATGCTGTGCCATTAAGACAATCTGAAGTAAACAGAATGTTAGGTAAAGTAGATGAATTGTCTGTTAAAGTAGATAGTGTTGCTATACCGTATACAATTGGTGAAACAGTTAAAGTTGTAGATGGTCCTTTTAATGGTTTCAATGGAACTATTGAAAAAGTAAATGAAGAAAAGCGTAAACTTGAAGTAATGGTGAAGATTTTTGGAAGAAAAACACCGTTAGAGTTGAGTTTTATGCAAGTTGAAAAAGTATAATTTTCGTTACATATATAAATCACATCAATCGCTTCCAATTGATAGATGTGCTAAATTTTTTTAAAAATGGCAAAAGAAGTTAGTAAAGTAGTTAAACTACAAGTTAAGGGAGGTGCTGCGAATCCATCGCCACCGGTTGGACCTGCTTTGGGGGCTGCTGGGGTTAACATCATGGAGTTCTGTAAGCAATTTAATGCTAGAACACAAGATAAACCTGGCAAAGTTTTACCAGTACAAATTACTGTGTATAAAGACAAGTCTTTTGACTTTGTTGTTAAAACGCCACCTGCTGCAATTCAATTATTAGAAGCAGCAAAATTAAAGTCTGGTTCAGGGCAACCTAACCGTAAAAAAGTAGCAAATGTTACTTGGGATCAAATTAGAACTATTGCTGAAGACAAAATGGCAGACTTAAACGCTTTCGAAATCGAAAAAGCGATGAGTATGATTGCTGGAACAGCTAGATCTATGGGTATAACAGTAACAGGAAATGCTCCTTTTTAATCTCTAAAAAGAAATTAGACAATGGCAAAATTGACAAAAAAGCAAAAAGAGGCTGCAGCAAAAATTGAGAAGAATAAACTTTATACTTTAAGAGATGCTTCTGCATTAATTAAAGAAGTTGCTTCTGCAAAATTTGATGAGTCTGTTGATATCGCAGTTAAATTAGGGGTAGATCCTAGAAAAGCGAATCAAATGGTAAGAGGGGTTGTAACATTACCTCACGGAACTGGTAAAGATGTAAGAGTATTAGCATTAGTTACTCCAGATAAAGAAGCTGAAGCTAAAGCTGCTGGTGCAGACCACGTAGGTTTAGATGATTATCTTCAAAAAATCAAAGATGGTTGGACTGATATTGATGTTATCATCACTATGCCAGCTGTTATGGGTAAATTAGGTCCATTAGGACGTGTTTTAGGTCCAAGAGGTTTAATGCCTAACCCTAAAACAGGAACTGTAACTATGGATGTTGCTAAAGCTGTTGCTGAAGTAAAAGCTGGTAAAATCGACTTTAAAGTTGACAAAACTGGTATCGTTCACGCTGGAATAGGTAGAGTATCTTTTGATGCTGATAAAATCTATGACAATGCACACGAAATCGTTCAAACATTAATCAAATTAAAACCAACTGCAGCTAAAGGTACTTATATTAAGTCTATTCATATATCAAGTACACAAAGTCCTGCTATTGCTTTAGATCCTAAAGCAGTATAATTGGTAGTTAAAAATTTTTAGTATGACTAGAGAAGAAAAATCAATCGCTATTGAAGATTTAACTGCACAGTTAGCGGATGTGAATGTTGTTTATTTAGCAGACATTTCAGGACTAGATGCAGATACTACTTCAAACTTAAGAAGAGCTTGTTTTAAAGCTGGTATTAAATTAGAAGTTGTTAAGAACACATTGTTAGAAAAAGCAATGGAAGCTTCTGATAACGACTTTGGTGATTTATCATCAGTTCTTAAAGGAAATACTTCTATGTTTATTGCTGATACAGCTAATGGACCAGCAAAAATCATTAAAGAATTCCGTAAGAAAGGTGAAAAACCAATCTTTAAAGGAGCTTATATTAACCAAGAAATTTACATTGGTGATAACTTATTAGACAGCTTAGTAGCTATCAAATCTAAAGAAGAAGTTATCGCAGAAATTATTGGATTATTACAATCTCCTGCTCAAAGAGTTATTGCAGCTCTTCAAAATCAACCTAACAAGGAAGAGGGAGCAGAATAATAAGTACGCACAAATAAATTATATTTTTTACAAAACATTTTAAACGATAGAAAAAATGGCAGATTTGAAACAATTCGCAGAACAATTAGTTAACTTAACAGTTAAAGAAGTTAACGAATTAGCAACAATATTAAAAGATGAGTATGGTATCGAGCCTGCTGCTGCAGCTGTTGTAGTTGCTGCTGGTGGAGGTGATGCTGGTGCTGCTGCTGAGCAAACAGAATTTACAGTAGTATTAAAAGACGCTGGTGCTTCTAAATTAGGAGTTGTTAAAGCTGTTAAAGAATTAACAGGTTTAGGTCTTAAAGAAGCTAAAGATTTAGTTGATGCTGCTCCAACAAATGTAAAAGAAGGAGTTTCTAAAGATGAGGCTGAAGGTCTTAAGAAAGCTTTAGAAGAAGCAGGAGCTGTAGTTGAGTTAAAATAATTTTTTACTCATAATAAAGCTAGGTTTAGGTCTTGAGAGTGTTCTCAAAGACCTAAACCATTTTGCGTATATTAAATTATTGTATTTTTTATGCGTTTAAAAGTAAACAATAACGAAGAAAAAAATTAAACTATCTTTCCTGGTTTATTTTAAAGATGTATTGTTTATTTAAAAGGAAGTATTATTAAAACAGTGTATTTACACAAAAATTACTTTTTTTAAATCAAAATTTTATCCATTGATGATTGCTAATCAGACTGAAAGATTAAATTTTGCTTCTACTAAGAACATTCCTCAATATCCAGATTTCCTAGATATTCAGGTAAAATCGTTTAAAGATTTTTTCCAATTGGAAACTAAATCTGACGAAAGAGGCAACGAAGGGCTGTATAATACCTTCATGGAAAACTTTCCAATTACGGATACGAGAAATCAATTCGTATTAGAATTCCTAGATTATTTTATTGATCCACCTAGATATACCATCGAAGAGTGTATTGATAGAGGCTTAACTTATAGTGTGCCTCTAAAAGCTAGATTAAAATTATATTGTACTGACCCTGAACACGAAGATTTTGAAACAATCGTTCAAGATGTGTATTTAGGAACAATACCATATATGACGCCTAGCGGTACATTCGTAATTAATGGTGCTGAGCGTGTAGTTGTATCGCAATTACATAGATCTCCAGGTGTATTCTTTGGTCAGTCTTTCCATGCAAATGGAACTAAATTATATTCTGCCAGAATTATTCCTTTTAAAGGTTCTTGGATTGAATTCGCTACCGATATCAACAACGTAATGTATGCGTATATCGATAGAAAGAAAAAATTACCTGTAACTACTTTATTTAGAGCTATCGGATTTGAAAGAGATAAAGATATCTTAGAAATTTTCGACTTAGCTGAAGAAATTAAAGTATCTAAAACAGGTATCAAGAAATATGCAGGAAGAAGACTTGCTGCACGTGTATTAAATACATGGCATGAAGACTTCGTTGATGAAGATACTGGTGAAGTAGTTTCTATTGAACGTAACGAAATTATCTTAGATCGTGATACAATTCTTGATAAAGATAATATCGAAGAAATAATTGAAGCAGACGTAAAAACTATTCTTTTACATAAAGAGGATAACAATGCGGCTGATTATACAATTATTCACAATACGTTACAAAAAGACCCAACAAACTCTGAGAAAGAGGCTGTTGAACATATTTACAGACAATTACGTAACGCGGAACCGCCTGATGAGGAAACGGCTCGTGGTATTATAGATAAATTATTCTTCTCTGACCAACGTTACAACTTAGGTGAAGTAGGTCGTTACAGAATGAACAAAAAGTTAAATCTTGATATTCCTATGGAAAAACAAGTTTTAACGAAAGAAGATATTATTACAATTGTTAAATATTTGATCGAATTAATCAACTCTAAAGCTGAGATTGATGATATTGATCACTTATCAAACCGTCGTGTAAGAACAGTTGGTGAGCAATTATCAGCGCAGTTCGGTGTAGGTTTAGCTCGTATGGCTAGAACTATCCGTGAAAGAATGAACGTTCGTGATAACGAGGTGTTTACACCTATCGATTTGATTAATGCTAAAACATTATCATCGGTAATTAACTCATTCTTTGGAACAAACCAGTTATCTCAGTTCATGGATCAAACGAATCCATTAGCAGAGATTACACACAAACGTCGTTTATCTGCCCTTGGACCTGGAGGTTTATCTAGAGAAAGAGCTGGTTTCGAGGTGCGTGACGTTCACTATACGCACTACGGAAGACTTTGTCCAATTGAAACACCAGAGGGACCAAACATTGGACTTATTTCATCTTTAGGAGTTTATGCTAAAGTAAATGGAATGGGATTCATCGAAACGCCTTACCGTAAAGTAACGGATGGTGTAGTTGATTTAGAATCTACTCCTGTTTATTTAAGCGCTGAAGAAGAAGAAGGTAAAATGATTGCGCAAGCAAACATTGAAATGGATGCTAAAGGTAAAATTACCGCTACGAATGTTATTGCACGTGAAGAAGGAGATTTCCCTGTGGTTGCTCCAACTGCTGTACATTATACAGACGTTGCTCCAAATCAGATTGCTTCGATTTCAGCTTCATTGATTCCTTTCTTAGAGCATGATGATGCGAACCGTGCGTTGATGGGATCTAACATGATGCGTCAGGCCGTTCCATTATTACGTCCTGAAGCTCCAATCGTAGGTACTGGTTTAGAAAGACAAGTTGCTTCTGATTCAAGAGTATTAATCAATGCGGAAGGAAACGGAACTGTTGAGTATGTTGATGCTGATATGATCACTATCAAATACGACAGAACTGAAGAAGAGCGTATGGTTAGTTTCGATACAGATGAAAAAACATATCAATTAATCAAATATAGAAAAACCAACCAAAGTACTTGTATTAACTTAAAACCTATCGTAAGAAAAGGTGACAGAGTTTCTAAAGGACAAGTATTATGTGAAGGTTATGCTACTCAAAACGGAGAATTAGCAATCGGAAGAAACTTAAAAGTGGCGTTCATGCCATGGAAAGGGTACAACTTCGAGGATGCAATCGTAATTTCTGAAAAAGTAGTACGTGATGATATTTTTACATCATTACATATTGATGATTATACATTAGAAGTTCGTGATACTAAATTAGGTAACGAAGAATTAACTAATGATATTCCAAACGTTTCTGAAGAAGCTACTAAAGATTTAGATGAAAACGGTATGATTAGAATTGGTGCAGAGGTTAAGCCTGGCGACATTCTAATCGGAAAAATTACACCAAAAGGAGAATCAGATCCTACTCCAGAAGAAAAACTTTTAAGAGCTATCTTCGGGGATAAAGCAGGTGATGTAAAAGATGCTTCATTAAAAGCGTCTCCATCTTTACACGGTGTGGTTTTAGATAAAAAATTATTTGCGAAAGCAGTAAAAGATAAGAGAAAACGTTCTAAAGATAAAGAAGACGTTGATAAATTAGAAACTGAATTCGAAGTTAAGTACAACGACTTGAAAGACAAATTAATTGAAAAATTATTTGTTATCATCGATGGTAAAACTTCTCAAGGTGTAATGAACGATTTAGGTGAAGAAGTATTACCAAAAGGTAAAAAATTCACTAAAAAGATGTTACAAGGTGTAGAAGATTTTGCTCACTTAACTAAAGGTCAGTGGACAACAGATGAGCATACCAATGCAATGGTGAACGACTTAATTCACAACTACAAAATCAAATTGAACGATTTACAAGGTTGGTTAAGAAGAGAGAAATTTACTATTACTGTTGGAGATGAATTACCTTCAGGAATTTTAAAACTTGCTAAAGTTTACATCGCTAAGAAACGTAAATTAAAAGTAGGGGATAAAATGGCAGGACGTCACGGTAACAAAGGTATTGTTGCTAAAATCGTTCGTCATGAAGATATGCCATTCTTAGAAGACGGAACACCAGTAGATATCGTATTGAATCCACTTGGGGTACCATCTCGTATGAACATCGGTCAGATTTATGAAACGGTTCTTGGTTGGGCTGGACAAAAATTGAACAAGAAATTTGCTACTCCAATTTTTGATGGTGCTACTTTAGATCAAATTAATGAATTTACAGACGAAGCTGGAATTCCAAGATTCGGTCATACATATTTGTATGATGGAGGAACTGGAGAGCGTTTCCACCAACGTGCAACTGTGGGTGTAATTTACATGTTGAAATTAGGACACATGGTAGATGATAAAATGCACGCACGTTCTATTGGTCCATACTCGTTAATTACGCAACAACCATTAGGAGGTAAGGCTCAATTTGGAGGTCAGCGTTTTGGAGAGATGGAGGTTTGGGCACTTGAAGCATACGGTGCATCAAGTACTTTAAGAGAAATCTTAACTGTTAAGTCGGATGACGTAATTGGTAGAGCTAAAACTTACGAAGCTATCGTAAAAGGTGAAACTATGCCAGAACCAGGATTACCAGAATCATTCAATGTATTAATGCATGAATTGAAAGGTCTTGGATTAGACATCAGATTAGAAGAATAAATAAGAATGCAGTATTCAGTTCCGATTTTTCGGAGCTGAATGCTTATTTATAATAAGTTTTTAAGGATTTATAACCGTAAACCGTTCCGATTTTTTATTTAAACCTTTGGGTTTTTATAATTAGCACTTCAAAATTTTAGGTTTGAAGTTTAGAGAAGTAATTCGAGTCAACAGTAAAGTAGCATGGCTACAACTGTTCTAAATCAATTTTTAATTGCAAAGTAAATCAATAGTAAAAACTATGATGAATAATAGAAATAATAAAGATAAAAACCAAATCAAAAGGTTTAACAAAATCACGATAGGATTAGCTTCTCCAGAATCTATTTTAGGAGAGTCTAGAGGTGAGGTTTTAAAACCAGAGACTATCAACTATCGTACACACAAACCAGAAAGAGATGGTCTTTTCTGTGAGCGTATTTTCGGACCTGTTAAAGATTACGAGTGTGCTTGTGGAAAATATAAAAGAATTCGCTACAAAGGAATCGTTTGTGACCGATGTGGTGTTGAAGTAACAGAGAAAAAAGTACGTAGAGATAGAGTAGGACACATTAACCTTGTTGTGCCTATCGCTCACATTTGGTACTTCCGTTCGTTACCAAACAAAATTGGTTATATTTTAGGTTTACCATCTAAGAAATTAGATATGATTATTTACTACGAAAGATACGTAGTAATTCAAGCAGGTATTGCTAAAAATGCTGATGGCGAATCATTACAAAGATTGGATTTCCTTACAGAAGAAGAGTATTTAAATATTTTAGATACACTTCCAATGGAGAATCAATATTTAGATGATAACGATCCTAATAAATTCATCGCTAAAATGGGTGCTGAATGTATTATGGATTTATTAGCTCGTACAGACTTAGACGAACTTTCTTATAGTTTACGTCACGCAGCTAATAATGAAACATCTAAACAACGTAAAACAGAAGCGTTAAAACGTTTAAATGTTGTAGAATCATTCCGTGAGTCTAACTTAAACAGAGAAAACCGTCCAGAATGGATGATTTTAAAAGTAATTCCAGTTATTCCACCAGAATTACGTCCGTTAGTGCCACTTGATGGAGGTCGTTTCGCAACTTCAGATTTAAATGATTTATACAGAAGAGTTATCATTCGTAACAACCGTTTAAAAAGATTAATGGAGATTAAAGCTCCTGAAGTAATCTTAAGAAACGAAAAACGTATGTTACAAGAATCTGTAGATTCATTATTTGATAACACGCGTAAAGCTTCTGCTGTTAAAACAGAATCAAACAGACCATTAAAATCTTTATCAGATTCATTAAAAGGTAAACAAGGTCGTTTCCGTCAAAACTTATTAGGAAAACGTGTGGATTATTCTGCTCGTTCAGTAATTGTCGTTGGACCAGAAATGAAATTGTTCGAATGTGGTCTTCCAAAAGATATGGCTGCTGAACTATACAAACCATTCGTTATTCGTAAATTAATCGAAAGAGGAATCGTTAAAACAGTTAAGTCGGCTAAGAAAATTATCGACAAAAAAGAGCCAGTAGTATGGGATATTTTAGAGAATGTAATTAAAGGACATCCTGTGTTATTAAACCGTGCTCCTACGCTTCACCGTTTAGGTATTCAAGCCTTCCAACCTAAGTTAATTGAAGGAAAAGCAATCCAGTTACACCCATTAGTATGTACGGCATTTAACGCCGATTTCGATGGTGACCAGATGGCGGTTCACTTACCATTAGGACCAGAAGCTATTTTAGAGGCACAATTATTAATGTTGGCTTCTCACAATATCTTGAATCCTGCGAATGGTGCTCCAATTACTGTACCTTCTCAAGACATGGTACTTGGTCTTTATTATATGACCAAAGAGCGTTTGTCTACTCCAGAAATGAAAATTTTAGGAGAAGGTTTAACTTTCTATTCAGCTGAAGAGGTAAATATCGCTTTAAATGAAGGAAAATTAGAGTTGAATGCTAGAGTGAAAATTAGAGCAAAAGACTTTAATGAAGAAGGTGAATTAGTTTATAAAATTATCCAAACTACAGCAGGTAGAGTATTATTTAACGAAGTAGTACCTGAAGCTGCAGGATATATTAATGAGGTATTAACTAAGAAATCACTTCGTGATATTATTGGTAAAATCTTAGCCGTGACTGACGTTCCTACAACTGCAGCTTTCTTGGATAACATGAAAGATATGGGGTATAAGTTCGCATTCCGTGGAGGATTATCTTTCTCATTAGGTGATATTAGAATTCCAGAACAAAAAACGCAATTAATTGCTGATGCTCGTGAGCAAGTTGATGGAATTTCGATGAACTATAGTATGGGTCTTATTACTAATAACGAACGTTACAACCAAGTTATTGATATCTGGACTTCTGCTAATGCGCAATTAACAGAATTAGCAATGAAAAATATCCGTGAAGACCAACAAGGTTTCAACTCGGTATATATGATGCTTGACTCTGGGGCGAGGGGTTCTAAAGAACAGATTCGTCAGTTAACTGGTATGCGTGGTTTGATGGCTAAGCCGAAAAAATCAACTGCTGGTGGTGGTGAAATTATTGAAAACCCAATTCTTTCTAACTTTAAGGAAGGTCTTTCGATTCTTGAGTACTTTATTTCTACTCACGGTGCGCGTAAAGGTCTTGCGGATACGGCTCTTAAAACGGCCGATGCTGGTTACTTAACTCGTAGATTACATGATGTATCTCAAGATGTTATCGTTAATTCAGTAGACTGTGGTACATTAAGAGGTATTGAAGTTTCTGCATTAAAGAAAAATGAAGAGATTGTTGAAACTTTAGGGGAAAGAATTTTAGGTCGTGTTGCATTACAAGATGTAATCAATCCTCTTGATTCTGAAATCTTAGTTCATGCAGGTGAGCAAATCACGGAAGCTATCGTTAAGAAAATTGAAGCATCTCCAGTAGAAAGAGTTGAGGTACGTTCTCCATTAACATGTGAAGCTACAAAAGGTATTTGTGCGAAATGTTACGGAAGAAACTTAGCTACAGGAAAAATGACTCAGAAAGGTGAAGCAGTTGGAGTTATTGCAGCGCAATCAATTGGTGAGCCTGGTACACAGTTAACACTTCGTACGTTCCACGTTGGAGGGGTTGCTGGAGGTATCTCTGAAGAGTCTAGTATTGTAACTCGTTTTGCAGGTAGATTAGAAATTGAAGATTTAAAAACAGTTAAAGGTGAAGATGCTGAAGGAAATACTGTTGATATCGTGATTTCTCGTTCTACTGAGCTTAAATTAGTAGATGCTAAAACAGGAATTTTATTAAATACACACTATATTCCTTACGGTTCAAGTATTTTTGTTAAAGACGGAGACGTTGTTGAAAAAGGTACTACAATCTGTAAATGGGATCCATATAATGGAGTAATTGTTTCAGAATTTACAGGAAAAATTGCTTACGAAGATTTAGAACAAGGACAATCGTTCTTAGTTGAAATCGATGAGCAAACAGGTTTCCAAGAAAAAGTAATTTCTGAAGGTAGAAATAAAAAATTAGTTCCTACTTTATTAATTTATGGTAAAGATGGTGAATTGATTCGTTCTTACAACTTACCAGTAGGGGCTCACCTTATGGTAGATGACGGTGAAAAAATTAAAGCTGGTAAGATTTTAGTTAAAATTCCTCGTCGTTCTTCAAAAGCGGGAGATATTACAGGAGGTTTACCAAGAATTACCGAGTTATTAGAAGCTCGTAATCCTTCAAACCCTGCAGTAGTTTCTGAAATTGATGGAGTTGTAACATTCGGAAAAATTAAGAGAGGTAACCGCGAAATCGCTATCGAATCTAAATTTGGTGAAGTGAAGAAATATTTAGTAAAACTTTCGAACCAAATCTTAGTTCAAGAGAACGACTACGTAAAAGCGGGAACTCCACTTTCTGACGGAGCAATTACACCAGAAGATATCTTAAGAATTCAAGGACCATCTGCTGTTCAACAGTATTTAGTAAATGAAATTCAAGAGGTTTACCGTTTACAAGGGGTAAAAATCAACGATAAACACTTTGAGGTGGTTATTCGTCAGATGATGCGTAAAGTAAGAATTGTTGATCCAGGAGATACTTTATTCTTAGAAGATCAATTAGCTCATACAAGCGATTTCCTTGTTGAAAACGACAAATTATATGGAATGAAAGTGGTAGAGGATGCAGGTGACTCTGAGAATTTAAAACCAGGTCAAATTATTTCTCCACGTCAGTTAAGAGATGAAAATTCGTTATTAAAACGTAATGATAAAAACTTAGTGGTAGCTCGTGATGTTATTACGGCTACAGCTACTCCAGTACTTCAAGGTATTACGAGAGCATCGTTACAAACGAAATCATTCATTTCTGCTGCATCGTTCCAGGAAACTACTAAAGTATTAAACGAAGCTGCAGTTGCAGGTAAAGTAGATACATTAGAAGGATTAAAAGAAAATGTTATTGTTGGTCATAGAATCCCAGCTGGTACAGGTATGAGAGACTACGACAATACAATAGTAGGTTCTAAAGAAGAATATAATGAGTTAATGGCTGCTAAAGAAGAGTTTAACTACTAATTAGCTTCATTATTCCAATATAAAGCCTAACAGATTTTCTGTTAGGCTTTTTTTTTACACAAATTATACTTATTCTTGTAAAACAAAATAGCAATATTATACAACATGGAAAATAATAACCAACAAGGGCAAATCAACATCGAGTTAGACGAGCAGACTGCAGATGGTATCTATTCAAATTTAGCAATTATCAATCATTCTAATTCAGAATTTGTAGTAGACTTTGTAACGATAATGCCTGGAGTGCCTAAAGCGAAAGTAAAATCAAGAATAATTTTAACGCCTCAACACGCAAAACGTTTATTGAAAGCGCTAGGTGAAAACATTCATCGATTTGAAAGCGCTCATGGAAAAATTGAAGAAACGGAACAACCTCCAATTCCTTTAAATTTTGGTCCAACTGGACAGGCTTAATATAACATCCTCAACATACGTTGGGGATATGTTTTTTATGTATTTCATCGATTAATTACGCATTTCATCGTTCATTTCTCGTAGTGATTGTTTTTTTTTGGAAATTGTGTAGCTTTTTGTAAAATTTATGTTTTACACAAAGAAACTAATCAACAAATTTTTATATGAAAAACAATTACGATTCCGTTGACATGTTTTTTAAAACATGTTCAACAAATTCTTCACAAAAAGAAGAAACATCGTACTCAGTTAAAAAACAAACATGGCTTTCGTTTTTATCTGCGTTCTTGATGTTATTTTCTTTTGTTTTTGTACAAGGGCAATCTGTTACAAATTATGCTTTTAGTACAACAACAACAGGTTCGTTAGCTCTTGATGCTAATGGAAATACTGTTGATATGTCAACAGGTACAACTTTATTACATGGTTCAGGTGTTGATGATGCCGCATCTACAGTTAACCCGATAGGTTTTAACTTTTATGGTATGGGAGTATTGCAAACTAATTTCTCAGCGAACTCGAATGGAGCTATGACTTTAGGGAATGTTGCAATCGGTACATCTGGTACTACTAATGGTGGTTCGGCTACAGCAATGTTTATTGCGCCTTTTGGAGGTGATCAAGCTACTAATGCAACTGGTAAAGTTCATTATAAAGTAGTAGGTTCTGCTCCAAATAGAACTCTTGTAGTTGAGTGGCTAAACATGGAGATGAATTATAGTTCATCTACTTCTGATGGTACTTTTCAAGCAAGAATTTATGAAACATCTGGAGTAATTGAATTTGTATATGGTTCAATGTCAATAGCAAGTACTTTTGGTACAGGACCAATTATTGGTTTTTCAGGCGGAACAGCGGCAGGAAAAATTGCTTCTGTGACTTCATCAACAAATGCAGTTACTACAAATGGAACTGCTTTTGTAAATAATGCTTACACAGTTGGAGCAATTACAAATTTAAACTCTGCTGCTAATGGTTCAAGAAGAACTTATGTATTTACACCATCAACTTTATCAGTTGCAGCACCAACAACTTTAACGTTCTCAGGAATTACTTCAGCGGGAACTACAGTAAACTGGGTTGATAATTCAATTAATGAATTTGGGTTTTTAGTAACGAGAGCTACAGATGCAACTTTTACTGCTAATGTTGTTACATCAACAGTTGCATCAACAACAACAGCTGCTACAGGAGGAGCTTATAATTTAATACAAACTGGATTAACTCCAAGTACGTTATATTACTACAAAGTTCAAGCAATAACAGAGGCAGTTTTCTCTTCTGAAATATCGGGCTCTCAGGTAACAAATGCTCCAGGTATTTTTATTTCTATTGCCAATGGTAACTGGTCTGATCCTGCTACTTGGGATGCAAATTCAGTACCTACAGGGGTTGATAATGCAATAATTGCAGCTCATACAGTAACACTTGATGTTGCAGGTTTGTCAATTAATAATCTTACCGTTCAAGGCTCTTTAGAGTTTGGTGCAACACCAACAACTTTTAATGTTAATGGGAATTTAACTTTAGAAGCTGGTGCTGAATTTCTTGTATTTAATGGTACAACAGGTAAAGCAATTGTTGTTACTGGAAATATTGTGAATGATGGAAATATCGATTTGTCAATTGGTGCAACAACTTCAGGAAGTTTGACTTTAAATGGAACTACAGTTCAATCAATTACTGGTTCTGGGACATTTGCTAACAATAAAATTAGAAATTTAATTTTTAGTAATACATCAACTGCAATTCCAAATATTAATTGGGGATTTGATGATATTAGTGTTGAATATAATTTAACAATATCAAATGCTAAGATTGATTTAGGTGGTAATAAAATTAATTATGGTGTTAGTGCAACTTCAACAGGTAACACATTCGCATTTACTAACGGAGGTTTTTTAAACGGAACTTTTTCTAGATGGTGGACTTCAGCAGCAACAGGGTATACCACTTCAGGCCCTACAACAATACCAACAGTAGCTGCAGGTAGATATCCTTTTTACTCACCAACAGGGGAGCAAAGAATTTTTTATCTAGGAAGAACAACTCCTACGGTTGGAGGTAAATATGCAGTAACATACAATAATGCTACTACTAGTACTACAGGTTTAAATATTACAGATGGTGCTGCTACTATAACTAATAGATGGAACGGGAATTTTGTTGTTACATTAGATGGTACAACTCCTGCAGCAGCTTCTAACTGGGTAACAATGTTTACTCCGGGTGCCTTTTTTACTACAGCAACTGGAGCAAGAGTATTAGGGCAAAATGTAGCTTTATCAGGAACTCATGTTAATACATCAAGTGCTCCATATGGTCAAAGAAGTGGAGTTACAACTGCTGATTTAACATCAGCTACTGGATTATATCTTGGAGTTAATGCTGCTGATGTACCAGTTGTTTCAATTGCATCAGGAGATTGGAATTCAACAACTACTTGGAATGGAGGAGTTGTTCCTACATGTGCTGACATAGCTGTAATTGCAAACGGACATACAGTAACTTCATCTACTTCTGGTAATTTTGCAAAAGGTGTTACTATTGCTACAGGAGGTACTTTAGTTGTATCTGGAGGTGATTTAACAGTGGGTTGTACATTAAACAATAATACTTTAACTAATAACGGTACTTTAACTGTTTCAGGGGGTCTTTTAGTTGTTAATGGAAATATGGTTCATAATGCTGCTTCGATTTTCAATCAAAGTGGAGGTGATATTCTAGTTGACGGAAATGATGGTGGTAATGCAGCAAATTCTGTAGCTGCATCTACAGCTATTGTTCAATTAAATTCTCAATTTATTAACTGGACAGGTGGTGCTTTAACTATTTTGGATCCACACGCTAATACTACTGCATCAAATACTATTGCTTATAATAATAGTACAGCACATGTGAATGTTCCAAATACACATACACTTAAATTAGGTGATGGTGTTTCAACTGATGCAGGTGGTAATGCAGCTAATGGATTTAGATTAAATACATGGGCAGGTTCTAATAGAATCTTATTCGGTAATTTAGAAGTGAATACTTTAGGTGGAACTAATAGAATTGTAACTACAACTTATTCTTTAGGTTTTAGTGGAAATGTACTTATTCAACCAAGTTCTGAAATTTTATTTGGTACTTCTTATGTTGCGGGTAATATTACTAATAACGGAATTTTTACATCTACAACAGAATTAGGTTTAGCTAGCTATGCAAATGGAACAGTTGCTGCTACTACAAATGCACAAACTATTTCAGGGACAGGAGTTTATAGAAACTTGTCAGCTGCACAAACAGCGAATTTAACATCGTTGACTGTTAATAATACTAATGCAACAGGTGTAACGTTAAACATTCCTTTGTCAGTTAGTGGTACATTAACAATGACATCTGGTATCATTAATACTACAAATACAAATTTATTAACATTAGGAACTGCAACTGCAGCTGGAACTTTAGCAGGTACGCCAAGTGCTACTAACATGGTTAGAGGACCTTTTGCAAGAACAATAGCAAGTGCTAATGCAAATACAAATTATTTACTTTTCCCTGTTGGAAAAGTTGCTTATGCACCTATTTGGGCGGCACCTGCTACTACTGCGGCTACTGTGATGAAAGCTGAAACTTTCGATTCTAATACTGGAACTCAAAATGCTGCAATTGCAAATATGGCAACGAACAGAAGATGGGAATTACCATTAGTATCAGGAACGATTAGTAATATTAATATTAGATTGGGTGATGCTGGAATTGTAACTACGAGTATTCCAGTTCAAGCACCTTCTGCTAGTGGTGAATATACAAGTTCGTTTGGGTCTGTTGCTACTGCTGTTGCAGGAGTTTCAACGCAATCAACTACGCCAGTATTAAGTGCTGCTTATACAGGTTTCTTAAGTTATGCTGATTCAAATGCTTGTAGTGGTACTCCAACACCTGGAAATACTATTGCATCGTCTTCTACTGTTTGTTTAGGAGAATCGGTTACTTTAAGTTTACAAAATTTAACTACAGGTTCTGGAGTTACTTATCAATGGCAAAGTTCTTCTGATGGAGTTTTATATAACAATATCTCAGGTGCTAACAATGCGATTTATACTGCTACTCCTACTGCTGTAACATATTATCAATGTATTGTAACTTGTGCTACAGGCCCGTCATCTGCGACATCAGCTCCAGTGCAAATTACATTTACTAATAATATTTTAACTTCTACACCGGCTTCACGTTGTGGAACGGGTACAGTTACTTTAGGTGCTACTGCAAACGCGGGCGCAACAATTAATTGGTATGCAAATTCAACGGGAGGTACTACTCTTGGATCAGGAACATCATTTACTTCACCTTCAATTTCTACTACTACTACTTATTATGCAGCTGCAGAGACTACAGGTGGTAATTTATATGGTGGAAAATTAACGCCTGAAGCATCTTGGACAACTTTTTCAACTACTGATTGGGGAATTATTTTTACTGCATTACAAACTACAACATTAAATTCAGTTGATGTATATTCTACAACAGCAGGAACGATAAATGTGAAAGTAACTAATGCTGCAGGTGTAGAATTATATGCTACAGGAAATATAAATGTTGCAGCTGGTGGTACAACAACTCCAACAGCAATTCCATTGAACTTTAACATAGTTCAAGGTACAACTTACAAAATTCTAGTTAAAGCTTACACTGGAGTTAATTTAGTTAGAGGTTCTACTAATTTAGCATTTCCATATAATAATGGTGCTGTAAATGTTACTTCTTCTGATAACGGTGGGGCAACTACAGCAACTTATTATTTCTTTTATAATTTAGCAACAACAGCAACTTGTTCTTCTCCAAGAATTCCTGTAGTTGCAACTGTGTCTGCTCCTCCTGTTTTAACTTTAAGCGGATCTAACACAACTATTTGTAGTGGAGATACTACAAGTGTAGTTACTTTAACGGCTGGTTCAGGTGATTACAATACATTTGTTTGGAGTCCTGCAACAGGTGTAAGCGGTGATGAAGTTTTAGGTTGGACATTTAATCCAACCACAACCACTGCATATACTTTAACTGCAACTCAAACTTCAGGTGCTTTATGTGCTGCAACTGCTAGTTATACAGTAAATGTAAATCCAATTCCAAGTGCTATTAGTTTCAATCCTGTTAGTCCTGTTTCAGCTTGTGAAAATGCGGTTGTTGCTATCACAGCTACAGGAGGTAATTTCAATTCTGATTTGTTAACTCAAACAATGAATGCTTTACCGGCTAATTTTTCTGTAGTCAATACTGCTGGTACAGGTTCTGCGACTCTTAATACTACTTACTATAGTGAAGGTACGGGTTCTGTTTTATTTAATACTGCTTCAACAAGTGCAGATGTTAGTTACCAATTAAATTCAAATATTGATTTGACTGGATCTGCTTCAGCTTCTATTGTATTCTCTCATATAGCAGCAATGGAAGGTCCAACGACTTCTTATGATTATGGAATTGTTGAATATTCTACAAATGGTGGTACTACATGGAGTTTAATTCCTATTGCAAATTATTCAGGTTCTGCTAATGCAGCTGTATTTAATGCGAATATTCGTTTTTCAACTAGAAGTTATGCTGATTGGATTGGTACTTTTACTGGAACTGGCTCAACACCAGGAACTGGTCCTGCAACGTCTCTGTGGAAAACAGAAACGATTAATATTCCAGCTGCTGCTTTAACTAGTAATCAGTTCAGAATTAGATTTAGATATACTACTGATACTTCATCTAACTATTATGGATGGTTAATTGATAACGTAAGAATTATTAAATCTGCAAACAATATTACTTGGTCTCCAGTGACTAATTTATATACGGATGCTGCTGCAACTATTTCTTATGTAGGAGGTGCTAATGCATCAACTGTTTATGTAAAATCATCAACTGCAGGAAGTCAGTCTTATACTGCTACTTCTACAAATCCATCAACAGGATGTTTTATAAATAATACAGTAAACGTTACGGTAAATGCATTACCAAATGCTACGATTACACGTGTTGATGACACATTAACGGCTGCTGAAGCTGGTGCAACTTACCAATGGTACACTTGTAGTGCTGGTCCAGTTTACACTATAATTCCTGGTGAAACTTCACAATCATATACAGCAACTGCAATTGGTAGTTATGCTGTGGATGTGACTAAAAACGGATGTACTACAAGAAGTACTTGTTTTGATGTTACTACTTTAGGAACTTCTTCTTTTGATATGAATGCTTTAACGGTTTATCCTAATCCAGTTGTAGACATTTTATCAATTAGATATAATGAAGAAATTACTGCTATTAACGTTTATGACTTAAGTGGAAGATTGGTAAAACAAATTACGCCAAATCAAACTGAAGTTGAGGTGAACATGTCTGAATTAGCTGCTGCAATGTATATTGTAAAAGTGAACGCAGGTGGAAACCAAACTGAGATTAAAGTAATTAAAAAATAAAGTTAAGTTTTTTAAATAAAAAAGGGTCAATCTTTCGAGGTTGGCCCTTTTTGTTTTTATTTTAGCAGTATGAAATTGACAGCATTAAAAATAGAACAATTACCTATTGTAATCGATTTAACCAAGAAAATTTGGCCCGTCGCCTATGGTGAAATTTTATCCAAAGCACAATTAGATTACATGATTGATAAGTTTTATAACGAACCTGCTTTGTGCGAATTAATGCAGAAAGGACACATTTTTTATTTAGCACTAGACGATAACGATAATTACGTAGGTTTTGTTTCCTATGAAATCAACAGCGAACCCAACAAAACCAAAATCCACAAGATTTACGTCTTACCCGAAACACAAGGAACAGGTTTAGGGAGACAATTCTTTGAATTGGTAAAAGAAAAAGCGATAGAAAATAACCAAAACGCCATTTTCTTAAACGTAAACAAATACAATAACGCCATACATTTTTACAATAAACTAGGCTTTACAAAAGTAAAAGACGAAGTAATTGATATTGGAAATGGGTATGTAATGGATGATTATGTGATGGAGATTGATATGGTACAATAAGATTATAATTTCCTCGTTATGTTTTTTGTATAACTTATCTTACTGTTTTTGTAATGGTAATCAAACAGCAATAAATTTGAAAAATATCACAATAGTACTTTGTAGTTTATTTAGTCTAGTATTATCAGCTCAAGAGTTCAATCCAAAAACAATAAATCTTTCACAGAATCCTGAAATTAATGATTTTAGTTTTTTAAAAGAAGAGCTAAAAGATGTTCAAGTGGTTATGCTTGGTGAAAAAACGCATTCAGATGGAAATGTTTTTGAAATGAAAACTAAAATCGTTCAATATTTGCATCAAGAAATGGGCTTTAATACTATTGCATTTGAATCTGGAATATACGATGTATGGAAAGCTCAAGAAGATATTAATAAAGGTTTAAAGACTAAAGAAGTATTCGTGAATTCGTTGTTTTCTATTTGGGCAAAAAGGAACGAATTTCAAAGTTTTATTGATTTTTATGATCTGAATAAAAAAGATTTGAAAGTTTTCGGTTTTGATTATCAGATAACGGGTAATAATGGAACTATTAATCTTACTAAAGATATTTTTGATTATGCTAAAAGAATCAATTATAAAATAAAATTAAAACAAGAAAATTTTGAGTTGCTTTTAGAATCGATTACTAATTCTGGTATGTTTGATGAAGAAGATATTTCTTATGAGCAATTTAAAACCGAATTAACATCATTTAAAACTAAAATTAGTCAGCAAAAAGATTCTGAAGAAAAGTTTTATTGGAATCAAATCGTAAAAAGTCTTTTAGAGTTAGGTAGCGATGCTATTTCTAAAGAAGAGGTGATAAGTGCTTTTAGTACAACGTCATTTGATAATAATCGAGATAAGCAAATGGCTGATAATTTATTAGCTTACTTAAAACAAAATCCTGAAGCTAAAATAATTTGTTGGGGAGCCAACGCACATTTCGTAAATAATATGAGTTCAATTTCTGAACCTATATTAAAAGAGTTTGTGCCAATGGGTTCTTACATTAAAGAAGAACTAAAAAACAAAGTATATAGTTTAGCTGCTGTAACGGCAGAGGATTCTATTTATCTTCAAAATAAATGGCACAAAACACCAATAAAAAAGAACTCATTTGAGTATTTTTTAAAAGAAAAAAATACGTCACCACATATTTTCATTTCTTCAAATCAGAGTGGAATGCAAATTTTAGCATGGAATCGACTTTTTAGCCCAATTACATTTGTGGAAAGTAAATTAAATGAGTTGTATGATGGTTACTTCTATTTCAGAACTGTTAGGCCTTCCACTATAATAGATTCAGATGAAGAGAATAAAGTTTTTAAAACTAAAGATATACTAACGACTAATCTATCAGAACCTAATGATGATGAACTTAAGAAAAGGGAATTAAATGAAGTTGTCATTTACGGAAAAAGAACAGCTTATCAGGTAATGAAAAACGTTATTGAGTCTTTGGAGAAAAATTATCCAGATAATCCATTTAATTCATCGATGAAAACAAATATTCAAGCCAAAGTTTCAACTATTACTTATCTTGATTTTGATTTTATTGCCGAACAATATGATTTAGGTTACGTAAATCATATCAACAGAAGTACAAAAAATATAAAAGAGTTAAGATGGAATAGGAAAGGTGATTTTCTGTCGGAAAGCTTAAGAGAATATCATGGTTTGATGTACAATTGTCCAATAAAATATGCGCCTTTTTTGGAAAAAAGAAAGTTTAAGAAATTTATTTTTCAAATTGAAGAAACTAAGATGTACAATAATGAAGAAGTCTTTGTAATTAATTTTTCATCGCCAAGAAATCATTCCACTTTTACCAGACGCGTTTTCTTAAGCGACTATTCAGGATATTTGTACGTAAATAAAAAAGATTTTGCCATTGTAAAAATTTTCGAAAATTGGTCAGTAACCGAATTCCCAGAACAGTTTAGAGAAGGATTTAATCTTAAAAATTCGTTATCAAAATACACCTCAAAAGAATATAAAAACGAATCCATGCTTACAGATTTTACTAAAATTGGTGAGTATTATTTTATTACACAATCTACAAGTGTTTTATCGGGAAATGTTTATAACAATGCAGCTGATAAAGAAGAATTTGAAATTACAGTACATTCAAATTGGAAGAATTTTAACATTCAAAACCCCATTCTAATAAAAAGCAAAGAGGAAGAACATTCATTTGAAAAAGTAAAATATAATGTCAGTTTTTGGAATGATATTAAGTTTTAAATCTTTTTAAATGTTTTTAAAAGATTAAAGTTTTTATTTTTTTTTGAAACGGGTTTTGTAAATTGTAAGGAAGTACTGTGAATTGATAAAAGAAAAATTTATAGACAATTATAAATATCACTTATGAAAAAAATTCTATTAATTTTAATGGTTGCTCAAATTTTTATTAGTTGTAAGGATGAAACAAATAATCTTACAATTGATAATAAAAAATTCATTGTAGGTAATTGGAATTTCTTAATAGAAAATGGATTTAACTGTTATGAGTGCAATGAAATAGAATTTGGAGCTAATGGAACAGGGAGTCTTATAATTTCTTCAACAGAAAAAATAGAATTTGTCTATGAACTATTTCCTAATAAAAAAATAAATTTTGACTTTATTGAAAAAGGGACTCAGACCTTTTTTAAAGAATCTGAAATGTTCTATTATAAAAATCAAACAATAAATGATATCGAATATTTTGATTTATTAGATTTAAAAAACAGAGAAATAATCCATTCACTTATAAGAACTTCGTCTAGCAAAAACGTTAAATAAAATTACATTTTGCTCAGGTTAACTTTTTTAAATCAATTAGTTTCTACCTATTCCTCTCCCCATAATTCCTCTTTCCAGTAAACTTACCTTTATTACTTGGTAAACTTGCTTCTTCAGTTTTACTAGAAGGTTCAATTAATCTATTTAATTCCGTTATTTCAGCATCGGTTAGGTTTCGGTATTTGCCTTCTTGTACATCCAAGGAAATATTAATAATACGAGTACGTTTTAAAGCCGTTACTTCGTAATCCAAATATTCACACATTCTACGAATTTGTCTATTCAAACCTTGCGTTAAAATAATTCGGAAAACGTATTTACTAATTTGTTCTACTTTACATTTCTTGGTAATCGTTTCCAAAATCGGTATTCCGTTTGCCATTCGGTCAATAAATCTATCTGTAATTGGTTTGTTTACGGTTACGATATATTCTTTTTCGTGATTGTTTCTCGCACGAAGAATCTTGTTTACAATATCGCCATCATTCGTCATAAAAATCAAACCTTCACTGGCTTTGTCCAAACGACCAATAGGGAAAATACGTTCTGGATAATTGATGAAATCAACAATATTGTCTCGCACGCTTAAATTAGTCGTACATTCAATTCCAGCAGGTTTGTAAAACGCTAAATAAATAGGTTTCTCATTCTTTTGTTGTACCAATTCACCATTCACACGAACTTCATCACCAGGTGCCACTTTTGTACCCATTTCCGGAATCTTTCCGTTAATAGTCACTCTTCCTTGCTCAATCAAACGATCAGCTTCTCTACGAGAACAAAAACCGGTTTCCGATAAAAATTTGTTGATGCGTACTGTATTTTCTTCCATGGTGCAAAGATAAGTTTTTTTAGTGATTAGTAAATAGTGATTAGTGATTAGCAAGTTTTATTAAGAAAATGAAATTTGCGTCTTTGAGGTTAAAAACAAAAAAAAGCCCTTTTAAAAAAAGGACTTTCATTTATTTGGAAAAGGATTCAATTAGATGCTAGCAAATAATTTCTCCATTTTTTCTTTTTCTTCGTCAGCTAAAACACCGTCTACTAAGATTCTTCCACTGTGCTCATCTGTAATGATTTTTTTGCGAGCTGCAATTTCCATTTGCGTTTGTGGTGGAATTGTAAAGAATGAACCAGCAGAAGCGCCACGCTCAATTGAAACAACCGCTAATCCGTTTCTTACACTGTTTCTAATTCTGTCGTAAGCAGCAATTAAACGCTCTTCAATTTGACCTCTTAGTTCTTCTGATTTTGCTGATAAGAAGTTTTCTTCTTTTTCAGTTTCAGCCATAATATCGCTTAATTCTGCTTTTTTATGTTTTAAGTGGGTTTGTTTTCCGTCTAATTTTTCTTTAGTCAGAGCTACAACTTCTTTTTTGTGCTCAATAGAAGCTTTCATTTCTTTAATGTGTTTTTCAGCTAATTGAATTTCCAATTCCTGAAACTCCACTTCTTTAGTTAAAGAGTTGAATTCTCTATTATTACGAACGTTTTTTTGTTGCTCTAAATATTTTTTAATCGCAGCTTTGTGTTCGTCGATAGCGTTTTTCTTTACTTTGATTTGCTCATCAATAGTTTCTAAATCGCTTTTTAGTTTTTCTAAACGAGTAGAAAGTCCCGCTACTTCATCTTCTAAATCTTCTACTTCAAGAGGCAATTCTCCTCTTACATTTCTTATTTCGTCTATTTTAGAATCAACTAGTTGTAAAGCATAAAGGGCTCTTAACTTATCTTCTACACTTAGCTCTTTGATTGTTGCCATATTTAAAAGTACTTAACTGGATTTGTATTTTCTTCTGATAAAATAATTCCGCATTGCAGCGAATTTGGTGCAAAATTAGTGATTTTTTCTTTAAGAAAATCAACAATATAATTTTTTGTAAATCTTTCGCTTTCAAAATGTCCAATATCAGCCAAAAGTAATTGATTTTCAGCTTCATAGAATTGGTGATATTTTAAGTCGGCCGTAAGATAAGCGTCTGCACCTGAGGAAATTGCATTCTTAATTGCAAAACTGCCACTTCCGCCTAAAACTGCTACTTTTTTTATTGATTTTCCTGTAAAAGCGGAATGTCTGATGCCATCACATTGCAATTTCTCCTTTACCAATTGTAAAAATTCGGTTTCAGAAAGCGGATTTTCGAACTCACCCACGCGTCCCAAACCAATATTTTGATGCTTGTTTTCCAATTGATAAATTTCGTAAGCTACTTCTTCGTATACATGATTTTTGAATAAAGCCTTCAAGATTTTTCCTTGAAGATGCTTTTCAAACGTCATTTCAATTTTAATTTCTTCGTTTTCTACAAATTCAAAGCGTTCTCCAATTTGTGGATTCGAATTTTCATTTCCCATATACGTTCCAATTCCTTTTGAACTGAAACTACAATCTTCATAATTTCCAATCGTTCCTGCTCCAGCATCAAACAAAGCATTTCGCAATTTTTCAACATTTTCTGGAATCGTATAAGTAACTAATTTTTGAATATAATTTTCTTTCGGAATCAAAACTTTAGAATGTTTCAAACCTAACGCATCACAGAAAATTTTATTCACACCTTTTTGATGATTGTCCAAAGCAGTATGAACAGCATAAATGGCAATGTCATTTTTAATCGCTTTCAAAATCGCACGTTCCACATAATTTTTACCCGTAATTTTCTTAATTCCCGAAAACAAAATAGGATGGAAGCACACCACCAAATTACATTTTTTCGAAATCGCTTCATCAATAATCGATTCCAATGCATCATGACAAACTAAAACCCCATCAATTTCCTGATTTGGATTTCCAACCAAAAGCCCAACATTATCAAAATCTTCGGCATAACCTAATGGTGCCATTTCTTCAAGAATAGAAAGTATATCGGAAAGTTTCATGATGTTTGATTTTACTAAATGATTACACAAATTAACGAAATACCCGTTAGAAATGAAATGATAAAGGACATAAACTTTAATATAAAGATAATTTATTATACTTTCGTAATATGATTTTGTTACGAAAAATACTTTTTCCTTTGGCCTTTTTGTATTGGCTCATTACGTTTATCCGAAATTGGCTATACGACAAAGGCATTTTCAAGAGTTCTTCTTTTGATATTCCTATCATTGCAGTTGGAAATCTTAGCGTTGGAGGAACAGGTAAAACGCCTCAAATTGAATATTTAATACGATTACTTTCTGATAATTATAAAGTGGCGGTTTTAAGTCGCGGTTACAAACGTACGACCGAAGGTTTTATTTTGGCGGATAAAAATGCTACTGCGAGTTCTATTGGTGATGAACCTTTTCAGTTTTATTCGAAATTTCCAAACATTCAAGTAGCGGTTGATGCGAATAGAAAAAACGGAATTGAAAATTTACTTCAACTTCCGAAAAAACCCGATGTGATTTTATTAGATGATGCTTTTCAACACAGAAAAGTAAAAGCAGGGTTTTATATTTTGCTTACAGCTTATGATGATTTGTTTTGCGATGACTATATTTTGCCTTTCGGGAATTTACGCGAACCGTCTTCTGGAAAAAAACGTGCCGATATGATAATTGTCACAAAATGTCCGAATGATTTGTCCGAACTTACGCAGCAGAAAATCAGAGAAAAGTTGAAGGTAAAACAACAAGTTTTTTTTACAACCATTCAATACGATGATTATGTTTTTGGAAATGAGTGTCAATTATTGGTTTCTGAAATTCAATCCGAAAGTAAAGTGTTGGTAGCTGGAATTGCAAAACCTAAATTGTTTTTCGATTTTCTTAAAAATGAGGAGGATGAAACTTTGGTGTTTCCAGATCATCATCATTTTTCGAAACAAGATTGTGAGCAAATTTTGGCTAAAGCCAACGGAAGAAAAATAATTACAACAGAAAAAGATTTTGTTCGTTTAAACGGATTATTGCCAAAAGCGCAATTGTTCTATTTACCAATAAAATCAACTTTTTTAAATACAAACATTGATAAAACGATAGAAGATTATGTGGGACAAAGTTCAAGAAACAGTTAGTTACATTAAAAATAAAACCAATTTCACTCCAGAGTACGGCGTGATTTTAGGCTCAGGATTAGGAGGGTTTACAGAAGATATTACGGTTGAGCATACTTTACCTTATTCGGAGATTCCAAATTTTCCAGTTTCAACGGTGCAAGGACATAAAGGTGCATTGGTTTTTGGAACGATTCAAGGGAAAAAAGTAGTGGCGATGCAAGGACGTTTTCATTTTTATGAAGGATACGACATGAAACAAGTAACGTTTCCTGTTCGTGTAATGAAATATTTAGGCGTTGAAAAACTAATTGTTTCTAATGCTTCGGGAGGTGTTAATCCTGATTATAAAGTGGGTGATGTTGCAGTAATTACAGATCATGTTAATTTAATGCCAGAACATCCACTACGTGGACATAACGACGAACGCTTTGGGCCAAGATTTGTAAATATGAGCGAGCCTTACTCAAAAGCTATGATTGCAAAAGCATTTGAATTGGCCAAAGAATTGAATATCGATTTGAAAAAAGGAATTTATTTAGGTTTACAAGGACCAACATTTGAAACGCTTGCCGAATACAAAATGGTAAAAGCTTTAGGTGCAGATTGCGTTGGAATGTCAACTGTTCCAGAAGTTATTGTAGCACGTCACATGGACATGGAATGCTTTGGAGTTTCTGTAATTACCGATATGGGTGACGAGGAAAATATCGAAGAAGTAAACCATGAAGAGGTTTTACAAGCGGCTCAAAAGGCAGAACCTCATGTAAGAAATTTAATTAAGAATTTGATTGCTCAGTACTAGTTAAGTATTTAGTTACCACATTATAGAAATGCTCTGGTTCAAAAGGTTTGGTGATTACTTCATTCATACCGTAGGACAAGAGCATTTCTCTATTTTCATTCAGAGAGATTGCAGTTAATGCTACAATAGGAGTACAAGTGTTGAATTTTCTTATTTCACTTGTGGCTTCTGTTCCGTTGATTCCTGGTAAATGAACGTCCATAAGGATTAAATCGTAGTTATTGATTTTTACATCTTCGATAGCATCTTCACCATTATCTATGATATTACACGAAATCCCTCTTTTTTCAAGCATTTTTTGTGTAATCATTTGGTTGATTTTGTTGTCCTCAACTAATAATACTTTTTTCTCAGTCAATAGCGATTGAGAAGGTTTTATAACTTCTTCTTTTACTTTGTTTATTATTCCTTTTTCAAATTGTAATTCAAAACTAAAAGTACTTCCTTTTCCAGATTCGCTCTTTAATTGAATTTCACTTCCCATTAATTCGAGAATTTTCTTTACAATAGAAAGTCCCAAACCTGTTCCGCCATAAGTACGGTTAATTTCAACAGAACCTTGACTAAAACTATCAAAAATTGCTTCTTGTTTGTCCTTTGGAATTCCTATTCCATTGTCTTTAATTTCAAAATAAAGCGTCACATTTTCAGTGGTTTCTTGTCTCTTTTTGATGACACACCAAACATCCCCATTTTTACTGAACTTGATGGCGTTATTCAATAAATTGATAAGGATTTGAGAAAGTTTTGTTGGGTCTCCTTTTAAATTAAAATCAATGGATTTGTCAATGTCAAGATGGCATTTGATATTATTTTCGTGAATGAATTCTTTAAAAGAAGTTACAATGTTTTCGGATAGTTCTGATAGGTTAAAATTGATTTTCTCAATGACCACTTTATCCGATTCTAAACGGTTGATTTCTAATATATCATTAATGAAATTTAACAGATAATTTCCAGAAAACTCAAGTGATTTCAAGTAATTTAGCTGACTTGCTTTAGGTTTTTCTTGTAATAAAAGATAAGTAATACCATTAATAGCATTCAAAGGTGTACGAAGTTCGTGACTTACGGTCGATAAGAAATCAGCCCTTGCTTTTGATGCTCGTTCTGCTTTATCTTTTTCTATAGTTAATTCTCTGTTTTTCTCCTTTAGAAGTTTATTCGTGCTAATTCTAATTTTGTTGTTTTTGTATAACGATAAACTCAATAGCGATAAAATCGAGATCAAAGCAATACTCAAAATACTAATTAACTTAGAAAAGCGTAATGTTTTTTGCTGACTTTTTTTCTCTTTGTCTAATTGTTCAATCGTTTTTAATTGTTTGTCAAATTGAATTTTATCAACGGTGTTTTCTGCAACATAACTATTGTAATATTTTCCAATAGAATCTGTTAAATCGGCATATTTTTTTAAATATAAATTAGAACTTGAAATGTTTTTGTTTTTTTCATAAGTCGAACTAAGAAGCTTGTAAATACGTTTAGTTAGTTGAAAATCATTGTTGTTTGTCTCGTTAGTTTGATTGGCAAGGTTTAAATAGTTAATGGCTTGCGGATAATTTTTCTTAAAAATTTCAATTTCTCCTAATTGAATATATGCTTCGGTTTTTGTACTTAGCAAAGCATCATCACTTATATTTTCTACGACACCTTTTAATATGTTACTAGCTTCGTTAATCTTACCCTTTTCTTTTTTGATAATAGCTTTTTGAAGGTTAATTAACTCAATAGCTTCAAGGAAATTTAATTTTTTGTAAATAACAGTAGCCTTTTCAAAATAAATTTCAGCAAAAGCAATATTGTTTTTCTTTAGATAGCATTTTCCTAAACCATAGTATGAAAGCGCAATATTTGAATTAGGTTCTCCTTTGCTGTAAATACTAATTGCTCTTATGTAATAATCGATTGCTAAATCATTTTTTTCAAGTTCGTAAAAAATGGTGGCTAATTGCAAATAACAGTCAGCAAGTTTGTTGTCTAGATTATTTGCTTTGGCATATTCAATAGCTTTTTCTGTATACAAAATAGCTTTAGTATATGATTTTTTGGCTTCTTTATTGAACAAACCAATTTCTAAGTAATAATCAGTGCTATCACTTATTTTTCCAGCATCTTTGTAGACAGACTGTGTGTAACCATTTATAGTTACGAATAGAAATAATATGAAAAGTCGTTTAATCAAGAAATGCCTGAGTTAAATTTAACCCTGCAATTTAAAGTTTTTTAGCGATAATAAAAACTTTATTTTTTAGAAACGAAAGTAATTAAGTCAATTAATCGAGAAGAATAGCCAATTTCATTGTCGTACCAACCTACAATTTTTACCATTTTATCGATGACAGAAGTGAGTTGCGCATCGAACAAGCAAGAATGTGTATTTCCAATAATATCCACAGAAACAATGGGATCTTCGGTATAATCTAAAATTCCTTTAAAATTAGTTTCCGCTGCTTTTTTAAACGCTTGATTGATTTCTTCAATAGAAACTTGTCGTTTTACATTAAAAGTAATATCCGTCAAAGAACCATCTGGAACCGGAACTCGAATACCACAACCACCAATTTTTCCGTCTAATTCAGGAAATATTTTTGTTAACGCTTTTGCTGCGCCAGTTGTTGTAGGAACAATAGATTGCGCTGCTCCACGAGCTCGGCGTAAATCTTTATGAGGTTGATCATGTAAACTTTGGTCGGTAGTGTAGGAGTGAACGGTGGTGATGTACGCTTGTTCAATTTCGCATAATTCCTGAATGATTTTAATCATCGGAGCGGCATTATTCGTCGTGCAACTTGCGTTGGAAATTATCGTTTCCGTTCCGTTTAAAATGTGTTCATTTACACCTAAAACAACCGTTTTTATTTCATCCACTTCAGATGGTGCGGAAAGAATTACTTTTTTCGCTCCAGCTAAAATGTGTTGGTTAATGTCTTCAAATGTTTTGAATTTTCCAGTCGATTCAATAACAATATCAACGTTTACCGATTTCCAATCTAAATTTTTGATTTCTCTTTCGTGAAAAAACAAAAATGATTTATCATCGATTATAATCGAATCCTCAGAAAACGAAACTTTCTGATTCAAAACACCGTGAATGCTATCGTATTTTACCAAATGCGCCATTGTTTTGTTATCCGCAATGTCGTTGATGGCAACAACTTCAATAGTAGGATGATTCAAAAGTAATCGGAATAAATTACGTCCAATTCTTCCAAAACCATTAATAGCAATTCGTGTTTTCAATTTTATTTATTTTGAATTTGTTCTTGAATTTGAACTTTTAGTGAATGTGTTTCTCTGCATGATAAGAAGAACGCACTAAAGCGCCACTTTCCACATGTCTAAAACCTAATTCTTTTCCTATTTGTTCGTATTTTGCGAATTGTTCTGGCGTGATGTATTCTTTAACCGGTAAATGCTTTTTACTCGGTTGTAAGTACTGACCAATCGTAACAATATCCACTTTTGCATCAGCTAAATCGTGTAAAACTTGAATCACTTCTTCCTCAGTTTCACCTAAACCTAACATGATGCCCGATTTTGTTCTTTTAATACCTTGCTCTTTTAAATAACGCAACACTTCTAAACTTTTCTCATATTTCGCTTGAATACGCACTTCACGAGTCAAACGTTTTACGGTTTCCATATTGTGTGAAACTACTTCTGGAGCAACTTCGATGATTCGGTCTAAATTTCTAGTATTACCTTGAAAATCTGGAATTAAAGTTTCTAAAGTCGTATTGGGATTCATTCGGCGAATGGCTTTCACGGTTTCTGCCCAAATAATCGAACCCATATCTTTTAAATCATCACGGTCAACGCTAGTAATTACGGCATGTTTGATGTTCATAATTTTGATAGAACGCGCTACTTTTTCAGGTTCGTCCCAATCCACCGTTTCAGGGCGACCTGTTTTAACACCACAAAAGCCGCACGAACGCGTACAGATGTTTCCTAAAATCATGAAAGTTGCGGTTCCTTCGCCCCAACATTCGCCCATATTAGGACAACTTCCCGAAGTACAAATCGTATTCAGTTTGTATTTGTCTACTAAACCTCTAAGTTCGGTATAGTTTTTACCCGTTGGTAATTTTACGCGTAACCATTTTGGTTTGGGTTCTCTTGGTGGAAAAACATTGTCAATAGCCGTGTCCATAATCAAAATTTTGATAGGCAAAGATAATTAGAAATGATGGATTTCTATAGAAGAATGTAAAGTTTTAAGATTTGTTTAGAAGTTTATTTCCCCGAAATAATCTCCGCCAATAATTTCTTAGCTCGAAGCAGTTTGATTTTGATGTTATTAAGCGGTTCATCAATTTGTTCTGCCATTTCTTGATAGGTCATTTCTTGAAAATAACGCATTTGAATGACTTCCTGGTAAGCAGGTTTCAATTGTTTGATGTATTGTAGTAATTGGGCTAAATTTTGTTCGATAATTAGTTCGTCTTCAGCAGAATTGGAGTCATCCGCAACACTATAAGCTTGATGGTCTTCTTCGTCATTCATTTCAATAAATAAAGACGATTTCTTTTTGCGAAGCATGTCGATATGAACATTTTTTGCAATCGCAATCAACCAAGTATTAAAACCATATTCGGGATTGTAAGTCGCGATTTTATCAAACGCTTTTGCGAAAGTTTCAATCGCAATATCTTCAGTATCGGTTTCGTTTTCGGTGCGTTTTAGCATGAAACCATAGACTTCATTCCAGAAAAAATCCAATAAAAATGTGAAAGCAACTTGGTCTCCCTTTTTTGCCTTTTCAATATTTTCTTGAATAATTACCGAATTTACTTCCAATGTACAGGTTTTGAGATGAGGTTTCTAAAAAATACGCTTAGTTGCGTAAAGATAAGTACAATTTCAATAATTGGATACCAATACATGACATCTTTTTCTTTTAGTTTTCCAGCGGCATAGCCTAAAGAAATCCAAGTGAATAAATATCTAAAAACGATAATTCCAGTCACAATCATCCATTGGAATTGAAACGCCAATAAAACAATCGCTAAAACTAAAAACCAAAACTGACAAAAGAAAAATAATCCCAATTGAAATTTATCAAATCCTTTGTAGAATTTTGCAGTAGTAGCGTGTCTTCTTTTTTGGTAAACCCAAGACGAAAAAGTAGTTTTTGGTTCCGAAAAAGTAAAACTTTCTGAAGTGTATAAAATCGCCGTGTTCTTTTTATTAGCAGCTTGATTGATAAACAAATCATCATCACCCGAACGAATTTTCATGTGATCCATAAAACCACGAACGTTGAAAAATTCCTCTTTTTTATAAGCTAAATTGCGCCCAACACCCATATATGGTTTACCAATTTTCGCCCAAGAAAAATATTGCGTAGCGGTTAACATCGTTTCAAAACGGATGATTTTGTTTAGGAAAGAATTCTTCACTTTTTCGTAAGCACCATAACCTAAAACAATCGTTTTTTCTTTGGTAAATTGAGTCGAAATTTGCAATAACCAATCGTTTGAAGCTGGATAACAATCGGCATCGGTAAATACTAAATACTCGTTTTTTGCCGCTTTGATTCCTAAGGTTAACGCGAATTTTTTATTACCCCAAAAGGCTTCGTTGTTTTGAACTTTTACCAATTTTACATTCGCATATTGCTTTTCGTAACTTTCAAATAATTCCAAAGTTTCATCACTCGAAGCATCGTCAATCAAGACAATTTCGTAATCTGGGTAGTTTTGGGTAACCAAAGTTTGAAAATATTTTTTGATATTTTCTTCTTCGTTTTTAGCACAAACAATAATGGAAATAGGTAAGCGTTTCGGAGTTCCCTCGGTTTTTTTGCCAAATGAGAATTTTCCGAAAATAAAAAGGTAATAAATAAATTGAATAAACACGATAACCGCAAAAGCGATTAAGAGTATTGTTAGTATCATAAATTTTGAAAATTAAGAGTGCGAAGGTTCGCTGCAGTCTTTCATTTGTTCTGGAGTTTTTCCGCAGTAGCTGCAGTTTTCTCCATCTTTATTCAAAAATGGACTTTGGCTAGCACAAGTTCCAGCGAATTTTCCGTCTTTTTTTGCCCAAATTTTTATCGCGATACCTGCAAACGCAAGTCCTAAAAGTCCAATGGTTACTAATACAAGTTTCATCTTTTTCTATTTTTGAACTGCAAATTTACAAAAGAAATTTGACTTAAATAATATTTACTTCCGCTTCTATTGCAATTCCGAATTTTTCTAAAATCGTTTGTTGGATATTTCTCGAAAGCGCTACAATTTCAGCTCCTGTTGCTGTTCCATAATTGACTAAAACTAAGGCTTGATTTTTATGCACACCCGCATCACCAAAACGTTTTCCTTTAAAACCGGCTTGTTCAATTAACCAACCAGCAGGAACTTTTACTTCGGTTTCTGAAACTACATAATGCGGCATTTCTGGGTGAAGTGCTTTTGCTTTTTCGTAAGTTTCTTTTGCGATGATTGGATTTTTAAAGAAACTTCCGCTATTACCTAATTCTTTCGGATCAGGTAATTTACTTTGACGAATGGCAATCACAGCGTTGCTAACGTCTTTTAAGGTTGGGTTCTCGATTCCGTTTTGTTTTAATTCGGTTTCGATAGCACCATAAGTGGTGGAAACTTTATGATTTCTCTTCGTTAATTTAAAACTGACAGAAGTTATGATGTACTGATTTTTCAATTCGTTTTTGAAAACACTTTCACGATATTCAAATTTACATTGCACATTGGTAAACGTTTCAATTTCTAATGTTTTCAAATTCAAAGCATCACATGAAAACATAGTGTCTTTAATTTCCACACCATAAGCGCCAATATTTTGAATTGGAGTTGTGCCCACGTTTCCAGGAATCAATGATAAATTCTCAATGCCGCCAAAGTTTTGATTGATACACCAAAGTACAAACTCGTGCCAGTTTTCACCAGCTTGTGCTTTTACAATGGCAAAATCATCATTTTCTTCTACAATTTCTCTTCCTTTTAAATTCACATGAACGACTAATTTTTGAATGTCTTGCGTTAACAACATATTGCTTCCGCCACCCAAAATAAAAATATCGTTGTTTGCTGTCAATACTTCTTTCAATTCAGAAATCGAACTTACCGAAACAAATTGTTTGGCTTTAGCTTCAATCCCGAAAGTGTTGTGATTTTTTAGAGAAAAATTGGTTTGAATATGCATTAGAATAATTTTTTTCAAATGTAATGTTTATGTGGTAATTTTCAAATTCAACAACATCAAGTATTTTCTTTGGATCACAGATTAAATAAATTTTAATAATTTTTAAAATCTGTTCCATCTGTGTTCCTAAATTATTGAATTTTAAATCGGAAATATTTTATAGGATTGATGCGTTTCCTTAATAATTAGTTCTGTTCGTTCAGCATGTGTGTCGGAAATAAAAATTTGTCCAAAAACGGCATCATTCACCATGGTTACAATTTTTTGAACACGTGTTTCGTCTAATTTGTCGAAAATATCATCAAAAAGAAGAATCGGTAATTCACCACTTTGTTTTTTCATAAATTCGAATTGAGCCAATTTCAAAGCAATCAAAAATGATTTCTGTTGGCCTTGCGAACCAAATTTCTTAATCGGAAAACCATCAATCTCAAAAACCAAATCGTCTTTGTGAATTCCAGCGCTGGTGTATTGAATAATTCGGTCTTTTTGAAGCGATTCTTCTAAAAGGGATAGTAAATCTTTTTCGAATAATTGACTTTCGTAACGCAAAGCAACCGATTCATTTCCGCCAGAAATATTCGTGTGATGTTTTTGGAAAATCGGAATGAAATCGTTCAAAAATTGGTTTCTTTTTTCGAAGATTAATTGCCCAGTTTCGCTTAATAATTCGTTATAAATCGATAAATTATCTGCGTCAAAAGTCTGGTTTAAAGCGAAATATTTCAATAAAGCATTGCGCTGCGCTAACGTTTTTTGATATTGAATTAGCAATTGTAAATATTGGTTGTCTAAAGTTCCAATTACGCTATCAATAAATTTTCTACGAGTTTCGCTTCCTTCTACAATCAAATCCGCATCGGAAGGAGAGATAATCACTAACGGAATCAATCCTAAATGTTCAGAAAGTTTTTCATATACTTTTCCGTTGCGTTTGATGGTTTTCTTTTGTCCCTTTTTCAAACTGCAAACAATTTTTTCTTCTTTGCCGTTTTTTTCAAGTAAAGCATCAATCACAAAAAACTCTTCGCCATGTTTGATATTTTGAACCGCTAACGGATTGAAATAACTTTTTCCGTAGGCCAAATGGTAAATAGCATCTAAAATATTGGTTTTTCCAACGCCGTTTTTCCCAACAAAACAATTGATTTTAGCGTCAAAATCAAATTCGATTTGGGCTAAATTCTTGTAATTAAGTAAAGATAACTGTTTTAAAAACACAATAAATAAGGGTTGTTAGATGACTAAAAGTAAGACTTCCTGCAAAAGTAAATTGAAAATCTTAAAAATATCTACAAAAATGGTTTTAAATTTTAATAAAAATTATATTTTTGCACCTCATTAAATTAAAAATAAATGGCAACATATAACAAAAGAGGTTACAAAGCTCCAAAACCTGAAGAAGCAAAAGTTGAAAACGAGTTTGACGAAGTAGAAGCAGTTGATGTACAAGACAGTACTACAGCTGAGGTTTTTAATACTTTGGATGCGACAGCTTCAAAAACAGAGGATTGGGTAGCTAAAAATCAAAAATTACTTTTAGGTATTGTAGGTGCAATTGCGATTGGAACACTGTCTTATTTGTTATACAACCGTTTTGTTGTTGAGCCTAAAGAAGAAAAAGCAGCAAATGAAATTTTTCAAGCACAACAATTCTTTCAACAAGCAGTTGATGCTACAGAGAAAAACGATTCATTATACAATTTAGCACTTAAAGGTGGTGAAGGTAAATTAGGTTTCCTTGCAGTAGCGGAACAATATTCAGGAACTGCAGCTGGGAACTTAGCTAATTACCATGCTGGTATGGCTTATTTAAATTTAGGTGATTTTAAAAATGCAATTGCTTATTTAGAAAAATTTAAATCGGATGATGCTGTTTTAAAACCAATCGCTTTAGGAGCTATTGGAGATGCTTTATCAGAAACTAATAAAGTAGATGATGCAATTTCTTACTACAAACAAGCTGCTGAAGCTTCTGAAAATGATTTTACTACGCCAAGATACTTGTTTAAAGCAGCTCAGTTATATGTGACTGCAGGAAAAAAAGCAGAGGCTAACAAGTTATTTGTAGAAATCAAAGAAAAATATGAAACTTCTAAAGAAGGAATGAATATTGACGCTTTCATTGCAATGACAGAATAATAATGGCAACAGAAAATAAAAATTTATCCAATTACGATAAAAACACAATCCCAAACGCGAAAGATTTTCGGTTTGGGATTGTTGTTTCAGAATGGAACGAGGAAGTAACGGAAGGTTTGTATAATGGAGCTTTTGCAGCTTTGACCGATTGTGGTGCTTTACCAGAAAACATTATTCGCTGGAACGTACCAGGAAGTTTCGAATTGATTTTCGGAGCGCGCCAAATGCATGAGAAATTAGAGCTAGATGCTGTAATTGTGATTGGTTGTGTAATCAAAGGCGAAACGATGCATTTCGAGTTTGTATGTGAAGGAGTAACTCAAGGAATGAAAGACTTAAATCTTTTATACGATGTACCAACGATTTTTTGTGTGCTAACCGATAACAATATGCAACAATCGTTAGATAGAAGTGGAGGAAAACACGGAAACAAAGGAGTAGAAGCAGCAATTGCAGCTATTAAAATGGTAGATTTGAATAGAAAATAAAAGGATATCCTTTTAAAATCAATATACTAAATCCCGATTTTCATCGGGATTTTTTGTTAACAAAAATTTGGAGATTAAACGCGTAAAAATCCTTAAATTTGAAAAAAATAATGCGACATGATTAAGTTTGGAAAAGGTAGAATGCCAAAGAACAAAAGATTTAATTACACGCCTCGTCATTACGAAGGTAAAACGGTAGACAATCCATTTGATTTTGATTCTGCAATACGACGCGATAGAGAAACCGCAAGTTATAATGATATGAGAGCAATGTGGAGCGATGCTAGAGACGCTAGCAGAAACAGAAAGAATCGTTCTTTCAATATGCGCGTTATTGTCATTGCCTTAATTTTGGTGTTGATCTTTTTCTTTATCATCGATTTCGATTTTTCCATATTTAGAAAAAAATAATGGCAGCGAGTATTATTCAACTTTTACCCGATCATGTTGCCAATCAAATTGCTGCTGGAGAAGTCGTGCAACGCCCAGCTTCTGTAGTGAAAGAGTTGCTGGAAAATGCCGTTGATGCCAAATCAACCGATATCAAATTAATCGTTAAAGAAGCTGGTAAAACGCTAGTTCAAGTTATTGATAATGGTTTAGGTATGAATACAACCGATGCGCGTTTGTGCTTCGAACGCCATGCTACATCTAAAATCCGAAAAGCAGAAGATTTATTTGATTTGCATACCAAAGGTTTTCGTGGCGAAGCATTGGCTTCCATTGCTGCGATTGCTCATGTGGAATTAAAAACAAAGCAAGACCAAGAAGAACTTGGAACTCATATTGTTATTGAAGGAAGTAAATTGGTAACCCAAGACGTAGCGGTTTTACCAAAAGGAACTTCGTTTGCCGTTAAGAATTTGTTTTTCAATATTCCGGCCAGAAGAAATTTCTTGAAATCGGAAACGGTAGAATTTCGACATGTTATGGATGAATTCCAACGTGTAGCGATGGCGCATCCTTCGATTTCGTTTACTTTGATGCATAACGGAAGTGAATTGTATAATTTACCAAGTTCCAATTACCGCCAGCGTATTGTAAATATTTTTGGTGGAAAAACCAATGAAAAGTTAGTCCCTGTTTCAGAAGAAACGGAATTAATTACCATTTCAGGATTTGTTGGAAAACCTGAATTCGCTAAAAAGAGTAGAGGAGAACAGTTTTTCTTTGTCAACGATAGATATATCAAAAGTGCGTATTTGCATCATGCGATTATGAGTGCTTACGAAGGTTTGTTGAAAGAAGGCAATCAACCAAGTTATTTCTTGTATTTGCAAGTGCCACCTCACACAATTGATATCAACATTCATCCTACAAAAACTGAAATTAAGTTTGACGACGAACATTCGTTATATGCGATTTTACGTTCGGCTGTGAAACATAGTTTAGGACAATTTAATGTGGCGCCAGTTTTAGATTTTGAACGTGATGCTAATTTAGACACACCTTATGAATATAAAAACAGAGAAGCTGATTTTCCAACCATTCAAGTGGATTCTAGTTTTAATCCGTTTGCCACTGAAAAAACGAGTTCGAAGCCGTTGTCTTCTTTTGGAAGTTATAAAAAGGAAACGACTAGTGCGAGTTGGGAAAGTTTGTATGTTGGGCTAAAACAAGATACACAAGAAATAGAAACTTTTTCATTCGAAAGTGAAGAAGTTACCAGTAAATTGTTTGATGATGATGTGATGGAAACCAAAACCACTTCTACCTATCAAATTCATAAAAAGTATATTGTTAGTGCTATAAAATCGGGAATGTTGGTTATTGATCAAGGAAGAGCGCACCAACGTGTGTTGTATGAACAGTTTCTGACTAATATTACAGTTCAGAAAGCTTCGAGCCAACAATTGCTATTTCCATTGGAATTGTATTTCTCCTCTGATGAAATGATTTTATTGAAAGAATTACAGTCTTCTTTGGAAAATACGGGATTTGTTTTTGATGCTTTCAATAGTGATTCCGTTCAAATTTCAGGATTACCAATTGGAATGGCTGAAAGTGAAGTTTCCATTGTTTTAGAGGAATTAATTGGAAATTTACAAAATGAAATTCCAGAAAGTAGTTTTTCACAGAGTGATAGCATTGCCAAATCGATGGCAAAAAGTATGGCTGTAAAAACAGGAACTTATTTAACCGAAAAGGAACAAGAAAATTTAGTAAATTCTTTATTTGCATGTAAAGAGCCTAATGTTTCGCCTTTTCAAAAACCTACTTTTATCACGTTAACGGTAGAAGATTTAGATAAAAAATTTGCGATATGATGAACATGACCGAAACTGTAAAACAGTTATTAATTATTAACGTTTTATTTTTTATAGGAAGTTATTTTGTGCCACAGGCCAATGAACTATTAGCGCTTCATTATTTTGAAAGTGATGGTTTTAAATTTTGGCAACCTATATCTTACATGTTCATGCACGGAAGTTTAATGCATATTTTCTTTAATATGTTTGCTTTGATTTCTTTTGGAAGTGCTTTAGAACATTTTTGGGGAGCAAAAAAGTTTTTGTTTTTCTATTTTTCTTGTGGAGTGGGAGCAGCTATAATTCATTCGGGAGTAAATTATTACCATTTTCACGATGCACAAAATATGCTATTACAAAATGGTATTTCTATAGCAGATATTCAAACTTTACTAAATGGAGGAAGCGTAAATATAAATGTTGCTGATACGACTTTGATTCAAAAATATGTGGATCAAATGGGTGATGCATATAACATACCTGCTGTTGGAGCTTCAGGAGCTATTTACGGATTGTTGGTAGCTTTTGCTTTTATGTTTCCAAATGCGGAGTTAATGATGATGTTTATTCCAGTTCCTATTAAAGCTAAATACTTTGTTCCTGTAATTGTATTGTTAGATTTGTTTTCAGGAGTAACAGGTTATAGTATTTTTGGTGGAAACATTGCTCATTTTGCCCATGTGGGTGGAGCATTAATTGGTTTTATTATGATGTGGTATTGGAAGAAAAATCAATTCAATCAAAACCGTTGGGACAGATAGATTTCAGAAAATAGAATTCAGAATATAGAGAAAAGAAATGAACATTCTAGACGATTTAAAACTACAATACAATACCGGAGGCATGGTGCAAAAGTTAATCTTTTGGAACATCGGTTGCTTCTTGTTGTCGCTAGTGTTTTTTTACAGTTTTTCTGTTGTGAAATTTCAAATTCCAACATGGATTGCTTTATCGTCTGATTTTGGGACGTTTATTCGTACTCCATGGACATTAATCACGTTTAATTTCTTTCATGCTGGATTTTTGCATTTGATTTTTAATCTGATGGTGCTCCATTTTTCGGGAAGATTGTTTTCAACTTATTTTACCGATAAGCAATTGCTAGGAGTTTACGTTTTAGGCGGAATTTTCTCTGGACTAACCTTTGTGCTTTCTTATATTGTCATTGGAAAATCAGGTTTGTTAGTTGGGGCTAGCGGAGCTATTATGGCTATTTTAATTGCTACAGCAACGTATGCACCTTTTATGTTATTGCGTATTCCGTTAATAGGAATTGTGAAGCTTTGGCATGTGGCTTTTGTTATTTTGTTAGTAGACTTAATTCAAATGCCATTAGATAATACAGGTGGACATTTAGCACATTTAGGAGGAGCTTTATTCGGATTTATCTATATTAAGTTATTGCAATCAGGCAAAGATATTACAAAGCCTTTTCTAGCTTTATTAGATACTTTTGTTAATCTGTTCAAACCGAAAAAGAAAACCCCATTTAAAAAGGTACATCGCAATACAACAAAAAAAGTAGTAAATTCGTTTACAGAGAAAGATATCACACAGAAACAAATTGATGATATTTTAGATAAAATTAGTAAATCGGGTTATGATAGTCTAACTAAAGAGGAAAAAGAGTTTCTCTTCAAAGCTGGAAAATAAATGCAGAAACAGTCATGGTTAAGTAAAATAATGTTCTTTTTTAATATAGTTCTCGCTGTATTGACTTTCCTTGCTTATTCATTACCTTTTTTAGCACCAAAAGCCTTTCCTTTTTTGAGCGTTTTATCGCTTATTTTACCTTTGTTTTTAATCCTGAATTTTTTCTTTTTTGTGTATTGGCTGTTGCAATTAAAGCGTTACATGTTACTATCGGGATTGGTTTTGCTTTTAGGAATAACGTTTATTAATCGTTTTTATAAATTTTCGGAAACGAATTTACCTAAAGAAGAGAACGATTTTACTTTGATGAGCTACAACGTACGTCTTTTTAATTTATACGAATGGCTTCCGCAAAATGATGTTCCGGAGCAAATTTCTAAATTAATTGAGGAACAGAGACCAGATATTTTGTGTTTACAAGAATTTTCTCCGAGTGACCGAGTTAACACCAAAATGTTTCCATTTAGTTATGTCAAGTTATACGGCGGAAAGAATAAATATGGTCAAGCTATCTATTCAAAATATAAAATTATTGATGAGGGAGAAATTGAATTTCCAAATTCAAGTAACAATGTAATTTTCGCTGATATTGTCAAAGAAAAAGATACGATTCGTGTTTATAGCATGCACTTGCAATCGATAAAAATTAGTACTGATATTCATGAAGAAATAGACGAGGCAAAATCAAAATTTATTTTCAAACGTTTAAGTGAAGCTTTCACATTACAGCAACATCAGGCGGAACTAATTAAGTCGCACTTTGAAGGTTGTAATTTTTCTAAAATTGTATGTGGCGATTTGAATAATAGTGCTTTTTCTTATGTATATCGTACTATAAAAGGCGATATGAAAGACGTTTTTGAGCAAGCAGGAACTGGTTTTGGAAAATCATACAATTACAAATACTATCCAGCCCGAATTGATTACATTTTTGTAGAAAATAATATTGAAGTAAAACAATTTACATCAATAGATACTTTTTTACAAAGCGATCATTTTCCGCAAGTTACACGTTTAAAAATTGTAAAAGAAGAAGATAAGTAGTACTATAAGTTTTGATTTTTTAAATAATCAACTGCATATCTTCCTTCGTTAAATAATAAATCTAAAATACTCAAATTATTGATAAATCCATGTTTTTCATTAAAAACTTGAGTGTATTCTTCTAATTGAGTGGTGTCTTTTTTTCCGTTTACTAAAGGTCTGAAATCAGTATAATCAGAAACTTCATGGAAGAATTCTATTGTCTTTTCTGGTTGTATATTAATTCCCAAAGAATCGTTTATCAATTCGAAAACTTCTAAATTTAAATCCATCAAAAACTCATGTTTTTTCTCAAATAACGGACGAAAATCATCTTCAAAATATTCAAAGAAAGGCGAAGTTCGATAAGCGGCTTCTAAAGATTTAAAGTGATTTTTTTGCCATCCAAAATCGTTTTCAATACGAACATCTTTATATTTTTGATGCTTTTCAACTGCATGTTTTACAGGGATATTCAATAGTTGAACTCCATTTGGACTATAAATATACATCCTGTTTCTGTTGGTTTGTTTTTGAAAATTATCTTCCATTTCAAACGTAACTGAATCCGCTTGTATTATAGCTACATAATGACTAATTGAAGGAAAATAAGTAGGATGTATAAGAATGTTGTTCATGATAAATATTGTTTTAAAAACACGAATTTCATTAATTATCACAAATTAATTCGTGCTAATTAGTGAAATTCGTTTAAAATTATATTAAGCTTCTTCTTTCTTTTTCTTCTTTTTTCTAAAGTAATCAAAAGCAAAATAACCTGCTAAAGCAAATAAGAAATATTGGAAATACGATTTTGGTTGCCCATCTCCGCTAACGGTTGTAAATAATCTATCCCAACGAATGCTCCAATTTCTGATACCATCGTTAATACCATCAATGCTCATCCAAATGAAAATTGGTTTTCCAACGATGTGGTCAGCTGGAACAAAGCCCCAATAACGAGAGTCTAAGGAGTTGTGACGGTTGTCTCCCATCATCCAATAATAATCTTGTTTAAAAGTATATGATGTTGCAACTTGACCGTTAATTCGAATTTCATCTCCGTTTACTTTCAAGTCGTTTCCTTCGTATTCGCCAATTACTTTTTTATAAAAAGGCAGTGTTTCTTTGTTTAATTCTACTGATTTTCCAGCCTCAGGAATGTAAATTGGTCCTAAGTTATCTACGTTCCAATCTTTAGTTCCTGGGAAAATAGATTTATCCGTTTCTTTATGAATGATGCGTTCTACTTTGGTAAGTCCCGGAATATTTTTCAATCTGTCAACAGAAGCTTGAGGTAAAGCACTAAAAATTAAAGTATCTTTTGCAATTTGGCCAAAAGCGTCCGTTATATTAAGTTCTTTTTTAATGTAATCTAAATCCACTGGAGTTTTACCATCCCAAGCTACTTTATAGGAATACTGTGGTTTTGCTCTTTCAGGAAGAATCGATTCTTTTCCGTTAATAAAAATGATACCATCTTTAATTTCTATTTTATCACCAGGAATAGCGGTGCAACGTTTTACGTAGTTGGTTTTTTTATCGATAGGTTTATCATATCTTTTATCGGCCGCTTTGTACATGTGAAACAAAGTATCAGCAGGCCAATTAAACACCACAATATCATTACGCTCAATTTTTTGTAATGCAGGAAAACGGAAATAAGGTAATGAAGGTTTTGCTAAATATGATTTTGTTTTAATAATTGGTAAAGTATCATGAACCATTGGCGCTGCAATAGGTGTCATAGGTGTTCTGGCTCCATAATGGAATTTACTCACGAATAAAAAATCGCCCACCAATAACGATTTTTCTAATGATGAGGTTGGGATCGTATAGGGTTGAATAAAATAGGTATGAACTAAAGTAGCAACTACAACGGCAAACGATAACGAACCTAAAGTATCCATGGTTTTGTTTGGCGCTTTTAAATCACGATTGGCATGATAGGTCGTTTCTTGTGTGTAATTTACATAAGCGATGTAAAATCCTAAGGTAACTACACCTAAAACCATGTCTAAGGTTGATTTTTTACCAAATGTTCTCAAGGTTTCAATCCAAATGATTGGAAATAAAAACAAGTTAATAACGGGAATAAAAAGCAATAAAATCCACCATTTTGGGCGGTTGATGATTTGCATTAATACAATTCCGTTATACACAGGGACAAATGCTTCCCATGCTTTTCTACCTGCTTTTACGTATAATTTCCAAGTTCCAATTCCGTGAATTACTTGAACTAATAAGATAAATACTAACCAACCTGATATTTCCATTTTTAATATCGTTTACTTGTTAAATTGTGTAATTGTTTATTTTGAGGTTAAACCCAAAACATCTTTCATCGTGAAAACACCTTTTTTGCCTACCAACCATTCAGCTGCAACTACAGCTCCTAAGGCAAAACCTTCTCTGCTGTGTGCCGTGTGCTTGATTTCGATTTGGTCCACTTCACTATCATAGAAAATACTGTGTGTGCCAGGTACGTTTTCAATACGTTTTGCTTCAATATGGATTTCATTACTTATTGGAGTTTCTAGTGTCCAATTTGAATAATCTGTATGCTTAATAACTCCTTCAGCAAGTGTGATAGCTGTCCCGCTAGGAGCGTCTAATTTTTGAGTGTGATGAATTTCTTCCATTGAAACGTTGTATTGTTTCAAGTTGGCCATCATTTTAGCTAAATATTCGTTCAATTCAAAAAACACATTCACACCTAAACTAAAATTAGAAGCATAAATAAAACTTCCGTTTTTTTCTTCGCACAATTGTACCATTTTCGGATAATCGGCTAACCAACCTGTAGTTCCTGAAATAACGGGAATTCTATTATTTAAACATTCTGAAATATTTCCTACAGCACTATCAGGAACACTAAAATCGATAGCAACATCGGCATTTAGTAAACCTTCAAATGTATTGTCGTGATCTTTTTTTAATACGATTTCATGACCTCGTTCCAAAGCTATTCTTTCGATAACTTTTCCCATTTTTCCGTATCCTAAAAGTGCGATTTTCATAGTAGTTAGTAGTTGTATTAATAGAACTGTTACCTAATATTTTGTTAAAAACTATAGGTTAATGTCATTCCATAGTTGAATTGATAATCAATTTGATTTTGATTCATATCAGGTTTTAACGAAAGATTATCATTAACGTTAAATTGCATTAAATGTGCGTCAATATTAGCATCAATGATGTTTAAAATATAAATTCCAGCGGTTATTAATGCAGACAAATCTCTATTTCTTTGATGAAATTTTTGAGCACGAATTAATCGATCATTATCTAATCCACCATAAATTGGATGATCAGGATCTGAGGTGCCGTCTAATCTTCTTTTGTACTCGTTTCTATAATCATGATATTTTTTTTGATTCCAAGTGTAAGAATAAATTCCAACACCTAAGCCAATATAAACAATAGGAATTTTCCAATATTTTTTGTTGTAAGCTTGTCCAAGTCCAGGAACTAAAGCCGAATAAAAAGCCGCTCTAGCAGGACGATTAGGGTCAATAACAGCTTTTACTGTATCTTGCGTTTTTAACGTCATTTCCTCTTGCGCTCTTCCTTTAAAACTTAGAAAAAGACAAGTCAAAATAAATATGTAGTGCAGCTTTCTCACTAAGAGTTGATTAATTTTAAAATGCGATTAAAGTCTTCTTCAGAATGGAAAGGAATCGTAATTTTTCCTTTTCCGTTTCCTGCTACTTTTACATCTACTTTTGTTCCGAAATAGTTAGCAAACGCTTTTTTCTCTTCTTCGTTGATGTCAAACGAGTTACCTTTTGCAGGTTTAGCAGTTTTTGGTTTTAAACTATCTTGATAATTTTTAACCAAAGCCTCTGTTTCTCTTACCGAAAGATTCTGAGTAACGACTTTATGGTAAATATCGCTTTGAATATCTTGATTGTCAATGTTAATCAACGCTCTTCCGTGTCCCATTGAAATAAAACCGTCACGCATTCCTGTTTGAATGATTGGATCTAATTTCAATAAACGTAAATAATTGGTAATCGTAGAACGTTTTTTACCTACGCGCTCACTCAATTCTTCTTGAGTTAAATTGATTTCTTCGATTAATCTTTGATAGGAAATGGCAACCTCGATTGGATCTAAATCATGACGTTGGATGTTTTCCACCAAAGCCATAACCAATGATTCATTATCATTAGCCAAACGAATGTAAGCTGGAATTGTTTTTAATCCGATTAATTTTGAAGCACGCAAACGACGTTCTCCCGAAATTAATTGGTAATTATTGAAATCTAATTTTCTAACAGTAATTGGTTGAATTACGCCTAATTCTTTAATCGATTTGGCTAATTCTTGTAACGTTTCTTCGTTAAAATTCGTTCTCGGTTGAAACGGATTAATCTCAATCGATTCGACATCTAATTCAATAATATTTCCTACAACTTTATCTGCGTTTTTGTCCTCAACCGATTTAATATCGTTTTCCGGATCTTTCAATAAAGCCGATAATCCTCTTCCTAAGGCTTGTTTTTTAACCGCTTTTGTCATCTTACTCTATTATTGATTTTTCTTAATAATTTCTTCAGCTAAGTTCAAATAATTAGTTGCTCCTTTACTTGTAGCGTCATAATTAATGATACTTTCTCCAAAACTTGGAGCTTCGCTCAACTTAATATTTCTCTGAATTACCGTTTCAAAAACCATGTCGTTAAAGTGTTTTTGAACTTCTTCCACAACTTGGTTCGATAAACGCAAACGAGAATCGTACATAGTTAACAATAATCCTTCAATATCTAAATTCGGATTGTGGATTTTTTGCACACTTTTAATCGTGTTCAATAATTTTCCTAAACCTTCTAAGGCAAAGTACTCACACTGAATAGGAATAACCACACTATCAGCAGCAGTTAAAGCATTCAAGGTTAATAATCCTAACGAAGGCGCACAATCGATTAAAATATAATCGTATTTATCTTTTACGCTTTCCAATGCTGTTTTTAGCATGTACTCGCGATTTTCTTTGTCAACTAATTCAATTTCAATAGCTACCAAGTCAATATGAGCTGGAATCACCGAAACATTTGGAGCCGAACAAGAAACAATTGCTTCTTCAGGAGTTGCACTATGCTCTAAAACCTGATACGAACCAATTTCAACACTTTCTACATCAATTCCTAAACCCGAACTGGCATTTGCCTGTGGATCAGCATCGATTAAAAGTACTTTTTTTTCTAAAACACCAAGAGAAGCAGCCAAGTTAACCGAAGTGGTTGTTTTTCCTACGCCACCTTTTTGATTGGCAATTGCAATGATTTTACCCATTTGATAGTTAAAAATTTTAAGTGGTAAAAATACAATTATTTATGGTTTTTTCAAGGCAATTTTGTTAACAATGGGTTAAAGTGTTATTTGGCTGAATGTTAGCTTGTTTTTTTGTTTTAAAATGACTTAAAACTTCAAAATAAAACCAATTTGTAGGATTTAAATTTGATTTAGTTTTTCAGCCGCCGCCATCAAAGTTTCATCGGTTTTCGCGAAACAAAAACGTAGCATATGTCTATCCGTATTATCATTATAAAAAACAGAAATCGGAATGGAAGCCACACCGTGATTTACAATTAATTCTTTAGCAAAATCCACATCGTTTTTGGATGAAATTTGGTTGTAATTCACCACCTGAAAATACGTTCCATCGCAAGGCATTAACTCAAAACGGCTGTCTTTGATTAGGTTTTGAAACAAATCGCGTTTGCGTTGGTACATCTTTGAAATTTCACTAAAATCAACCACATCCAAGTATTCCGAAATAGCGTGTTGCGAAAAACTATTCACACTAAACACCAAAAATTGATGCACTTTTTTCATTTCGAACATTAGATTTTCAGGAGCAATTAAATAGCCGACTTTCCAACCCGTAACATGTAACGATTTTCCAAAAGAAGAAGCGATAATGGTTCGCTCTACTAATTTTGGACGTGTATTAAATGAAATATGGGGTTGCGAAAACGTAATGTATTCGTACACTTCGTCACCTAAAATTAGAATTTGAGGATGTTTTTCTAAAATGGTCTCTAAAGCTTCAAAATCTTGTTCGGTCCAAATTCTTCCCGTAGGATTGTGCGGATTATTGATGACAATCATTTTCGTTTTAGTCGTAATCGCACTTTCGATTTGATTGAAATTCGGAGTGTAATCATCGTTTAAGGAAACACGAACGGGTTTTCCACCGGCAACTAAAACCGAAGGTTCATAACTGTCATAACTTGGATCTATAATCAACACTTCATCACCGTGATTTACAAACGTGTTAATCGCTGTAAAAACGCCTTGTGTAGCGCCAGCGGTAATTAACATTTCGGTTGCGATATTGACTTTTCTGCCGTATTGTTTTAAAGTTTGATTCGCAATTTTTTCCAATAACGAAGGCAAACCCGCCATCGGTGTATATTGATGAATATTCTCTAGAATTATACGCTCCGAAATTTGCAACAAACGTTCGTCTTCAGGGAAATTTGGAAATCCTTGCGATAAATTAATAGCTCCGTTTTCGTTCGCTAATTGCGACATTACAGAGAAAATACTAGTGGTGATGTTAGGTAGTTTTGACATGAGACAAAAATATAAAAAATATACACGCTCTAATTTCATCAAATTACTTTATTTTGTGATTTAATTCTGAGATTTTGAAGATAGTTATCCTAACCCCAATGGAAATTGAGCGAGAAAAAGTACTAAACGCTTTAGCTCGAATTCCCAATTTGAATCATACGTACGAAGTAATTGTATCTGGAATTGGTCGTGAAAGTACGGCTAAGGCGATGATGCAACTGCCACCACATGATATTTGTGTGTTAATGGGTTTTGCCGCTGTAGTTGGAAAAGAAGCCCATTTGCCTGATTATTTGCATTTAGGAAAACCTATCGAAATTACCAATGCTTCGCTATACGGTTACGAAGGCGGCTTGTTTGAAAATGGAAAACCCATTATCACTGAAAAGCCAAAGTTGAATTTACCTTGTTTATCGTCTTTAACTTCCGATAAGTTTGTAAGAACAACCGATTTAGCCGAAAAAACCGTAGTAAATATGGAAGATTACACTTTTAAATATTTGAAGAAGCCACAAGATTTTATCGTGCGCATCATCTCCGATTTTTTGCCTCATGAAACCGAAATCGACTTTTTTGAAGAAGTGAAAAGTATTGATTTTTTGGAGGGTGTGATGGCGGTGGATGGGGTAAAATAAGAAAACCAGCTGTGAGGCTGGTTTTAATTTTCTATTAAATATTGTTATTGTTGAAGTTTGATTAATGCATTTCTATGAGTTATAAGATCTTCTCTTATTTTTTTGAAAGACTCTTCATCAAATTCAAAATGGTCATCTCCAATAAAAGCTTTTAACACTTCTTTACCATTGTCTTTTGTAATTACTTTAGCATGAGCAAATTTATTGCGTATTTGTATTACATCATCCTGATATTTTGAATTTATAGTTAAAAATTCTGTTATGTATGGTTTGTAGTCAGTATTTACTTTTAATATTCCTCTCAATAATTGCCATTTTTTTGCTACATCAATATGTGGTATAATTGAAATTAAACCTTCAGATTTATATAATTCATCAATTTTAACACTTCTTTTTTCGATATTTTTTACAATTTCAATTTCTATAAATTTGGCCAAATTAAATTTTTCAATAAATGGTGGTTGAATATAAAAATTTAAATGCTCTTCAATTAGTGCATCAAGTTCTGAGGTTTCTCCAACAATAAGTCCTCTCATTGAATTAATTTCTTCTATTTTTTTAATAGTAGTTTTAAAAACTTTTTCAAATTTATCTTCAACTTCTTTTTTATCAGAATGATATACTCCTTCAAACAAATGTTCTTTAATGGAGTCTATAATTGTTTGTTTGTCACTCGAATAAAAAATAATATCTGTAAAAATATTGCTACTACGAACATGGTCAACGATTGAATCACCATCTTTTGAATTTCTTAGTTTGAAATCTATTAAAAAAATGTCAAACTTTTTCAAACCATTATCTACAATTTCGTTAACTACTTCATCGAAACTTTTTTTTCTCTCAATAATTGGATTAAAGCCATAATCAATAATTGTATCACTAAATAGCTCAGAAGCAGTCTTATACCACGAGTCATCATCTTCAACCCATAAAATATAGTAATTTAATCTCATTTTTCGAATTTTATAATTAATTCAAATCCTCTTGTATAATTAGGATTATATTCTACAGTAGCGTTAAAATCTTTTTCTAGTATTCTTTTTACATGGCTTAAGCCTAGACCTGCTCCTTTAGTTGAAGTCACTCCTTCTTCAAAAATCAGTTCTTTTGCAATAGAATTATCTAATGTTTTGCCTAAATCTTTAATTGATAATACAAGATTTTCATTTTCTATTTTAAAATCAAATATTACTTTAGAAGCACTTTTCTTCTTAGAATTATTCAAAATATTATCTAAAACTACTGACAACTCGATGGGTTGAAATTCTTTTTCGAAAATAAGTTGATTATTTTTAAACTCATAAATCATTTCCTTGTGTAACGAGCCATAAATAGTTTTTACATAATTTTCAATATAACTGACAACATTTTCTGTAGTTGATAACCTTGCTTCTAAAAATCCCGATTTAGTAGTAAATTTTGTTAAAGTATTTATTTTTTCGTTGACTAGGCTAATTTCTTGTATGAATTCAAGAAATTCATTTTTATCAATAGTACCTCTTCTATCAATCTTTCTTTTGATTAGTTGTATTTTTTTTGAAATGTCATCGGAATAAACACCGATTATATGGTTAGAATCCCTTAAATCCTTATATGTAATAGTTTCTGATGATCTTAATCTGTCTAACTGTCTTTCTCTATTTTCAGCTTTTTGTTCAGCATCTTTTGCTTTCTGCTCTGCCTCTTTTCGTTTAATCTCTTCCTCTCGTCTTTTTAACTCATTATCTTTTGCTTCAAATTCAGCTTTTATTCTTTTTTCTTCTTCTTCTTTTTGTTTTTTTTCAGCATCTTCTCTTTTTTGTTTTTCTATTTCAGCCTGTCTTTCAGCTTCAATTCTCTTTCTTTTTTCATCTTCTTCACGTTTTTCAGCATCTTCTTTTTCTTTAAGAATCTTATTGAAGTTATCTTCTGTTAATCTAATTTGATTAAATAGTTCATTATCATTTGTTTTTTGAGCTATTTTTTCTAAATCTGATATAAATTTTGGTTGAATTATATCAAGTTTTTCATTGACTAGATTAACTAAATCTCTATTATAGTCAATTATTATAATATCCTTATCATCAGTTAGAGTTTTGATAAGGTTAACAAAATCTATTTTACTTCCAAGATTATTTAAAGCATCTTCAAAAATATCTTTGTCTTTATCGTCCTCTAAATTTTTTCTAAAATCATCTGCAATTTTTTCATCTAAAAAATAGTTCTTTCTTTTAAAACCTTCACCCCAAAGGACACCAACAACATAACGTTCTAATCTTTTTAAAGCTTTTTCATATAAAATTTCGATTAAAATATTTTTACCATGAGTTTCAACTAGTCCGCCATCACGACTAGAAACTTCTTTAAACTCATTGAAGTTTTCAGTAATCAATTCTACGGAACCAAATAAATCTCTTGTTCCTAAAAATCTATTGTAACCTTGTTGCTTTCTATTATCGATTTTCCAACTATCGTCTCCCACATTTCCATAGGGTTGAACTCTAAAACCATTCTTAAATAAGAAGACATTTCCATAGTTTATAGGCTCGATATCCATTAGTTTACCAAAATTAATTTTTGCACTACGATTTAAGAAATAAAGATTAATTTCTAAATCATCTATTATTTCACTAAATTTATTAGGCTCTTCAATATGGTAAATTAAAGTTCCTCTATCAATGATTTTTGTTGTGATTTGTTTATCTTTTAGAACAAAATCAATTTGAGTCGTTTTTAAGTCAAGGACTTTTAAGATACTATTGTCAACTATCCCATTAATTTTAAGGTTATTGCTAGTATTGTTGTCAATATCAATAAAATCTATAGCTTCAATTTCTATAGTAAAACTGTTTTCTTTTGAAAAAGGATTTATTAGTTTTTCTAATGACCTTCTTAATTCCTGCAACTTTTGTTTATCCCAGATTGAATTAAGATTTTTGATTTTTAGAATCGTACCATTTGTCGATGATCTAGGGAAAATATTTTCATTAATTATTTCTTCAAAAGGAATCTTGATAGAACCAAAACTTTGTTGAGCATCTTTTTCAAACTCAGCCCAGTCTACATAAACTCTAAACGATTGATTAGAAGCTATTTTTGAAGTGATTAGTTCCAATTCTCCTCCTAATCTATCACAAGAAAAACGACCAACACCTTTTGCGCCTGCATAAAATCTTCTAGATTTTAAATTATTTAAGTGAGAACCTCTTTTTAAATCATCATCCTCAGTATTATCTTTTTTTGCTGAATATGCAACTGCAAACCATTTTTTAATTAAATCATCTTTTGCCATTCCTTTTCCATTGTCAGCAATGATGATTTGATCTTTTTTAAATGTAATTTTCACATAGTCTGCATAAGCGTCATAAGAATTTTTCACAAGTTCATAAATAGCAATAAAGTCATCGGTAATTAAATCTCTACCAATGATATTTTTCATTCCAGTTTTTATGTCAAAACTTAATAATCCTTTATCCATTTATAGAAGTTGTTTTAAAACTAATCCACTTTGCTCACTAAAAAGCGGAGGTATAGCATTTCCAATTTGAGTATAACGCGGTACTTCTTGCGTTCTTCTTTTTCCACCAGTTGTGTATTTTCCTTGAAAAATATACCAATCAGGAAAAGATTGAATACGTGCATATTCACGAACCGTTAAAATTCTAGGTTCTTCATAATGGATATAATCATCAGGAAGAGTTGTAATGGTTGGACTTTTATCTAAACCATTTAAAGGAATAACAGTGTGCTTTTTTATATTGAAGCTTTCTCTGACTTCTTTACTTAAATCTAAATTTCTTCTGTTGTGGGTAACCGCAAGAATGTCTTCAAATCTTTTTGAGATTTCAGCAGAATGCTTTGGAAAACGATGACTATCAGGAATTTTTACATCAATTCCTTCACGCATTAATTTTTGATAGCTATTTTTTTCTTTTCCATACAAACCTGACTGAAAGTTTGGAAAATCAGGTGTTGGCTTTAATCCATTAGTCTTGAATAAATCTGAAATAGCATCTTGTAAATTGGTTTCAGTAGTTAATCCTTTTGCTGCTAAAAAATCAAATTTATTTTCTTTTAACATCGAGAAGAAAGTTTCTACTTTTTCTTGAGAAGCATTCTTTAATTCTTTTTTAATTCCAACTAAAATAAAACGGGTTCTTTTTTGAGGAACGCCATATTCTCCAAAATTTACTAGTTGTCCTTTTACAAAGTAACCTAAATCATTTAATTTTTGAGTTACAATAGAAGAGTAGGCGATGCCTTTTTCTTTATTTTTTTTGAATTCCATTGTAAACCCTTTTACATTTTCAAAGAAAATTATTTTAGGTTCAACAGTTTCAACAAACTTTATGTAAGAATTGATTAAATCATTTCTAGAGTCATTTTCATTTCTTCTTCCAGCCATAGAAAAGCCCTGACAAGGCGGTCCTCCCGCTATCATAGTTACTTTTCCTTTAAGTTTCGCAAGTTTTTCTTGATAATGAAATAAGACTTCGTTGATATCGTGCGCTCCTTTAGGGAGCCATTTAGGCCAATCAAAATGATTTTTATTTTGAATAAGGTTGTAGTCAAGTGTTTTAAATGCGTCAGGACTTTTTTCAATTGCGAAAAGACCTTTCCATCCTGCTTGGTGTAACCCTAAAGAAAGACCACCACAGCCTGCAAATAAATCAATGTAATTTAAATTTTTAGGCATTTTTTTATAAATCGATTTTTACAAATTTAGTAAATTTATTATTTCTATTATTTCTTTTGGTAAAAAAAAAACACCAACATTGCTGCTGGTGTTTTTTGTTTTTATATTGAATTTAAACTAATCCTCCAATAAAACCTCTAAAATCGTAATCGCGGCATCGCTAATTTTAGTTCCAGGACCAAAAACAGCCACAGCTCCAGCGTCGAATAAGAATTGGTAGTCTTGTGCTGGGATAACTCCTCCAACAATTACCATGATATCTTCTCTTCCGTATTTTTTTAGTTCTTCGATAACTTGTGGTACTAAAGTTTTGTGTCCAGCTGCTAAAGAAGAAACGCCTAAAATGTGTACGTCGTTTTCAACTGCTTGTTTGGCTGCTTCTTGTGGCGTTTGGAATAACGGACCAATGTCAACGTCGAAACCTACGTCCGCATAACCTGTTGCAACAACTTTGGCACCACGATCGTGACCGTCTTGTCCCATTTTCGCAATCATAATACGAGGACGACGTCCTTCTTTCTTCGCGAAAGCATCGGCTAATTGTTTTGCTTTTTCAAAACTTTCGTCGTTTTTAATTTCTTTACTATACACGCCGCTAAAACTTCTAATTTGTGCTTTATATCTTCCGAAAACTACTTCTAAAGCATCACTAATTTCGCCTAATGTAGCTCTGTTTCGTGCTGCTTCTACTGCTAAAGATAGTAAATTTTCACCACCATTTTTAGCGCTTTCGGTTAATTTTGCTAAACATTCGGCAACTTTAGCGTTATTGCGAGTCGCTTTGATTTGTTCTAAACGTTGAATTTGTTGTTTACGCACCATTTGGTTATCCACATCCAAAATATGTAACGGATCTTCTTTTTCCAAACGGTATTTGTTCACCCCAACAATAATATCTTGACTACTGTCGATACGTGCTTGTTTGCGCGCAGCAGCTTCTTCAATTCTTAATTTTGGAATTCCTGCTTCAATGGCTTTGGTCATGCCGCCTAATTCTTCCACTTCTTCAATTAATGCCCAAGCTTTCTCCGCAATTTCCGCTGTTAAACTTTCTACGTAATAACTTCCTGCCCAAGGGTCAACTGTTTTACAAATTTTGGTTTCTTCTTGTAAAAAGATTTGGGTATTACGAGCAATTCGAGCTGAGAAATCGGTTGGTAAAGCAATTGCTTCGTCCAAAGCATTCGTGTGTAACGATTGAGTTCCTCCAAAGGCTGCTGCGGCTGCTTCAATAGCAGTTCGAGCCACGTTATTAAAAGGATCTTGCTCCGTTAAACTCCAACCTGAAGTTTGGCAATGTGTTCTTAAAGCTAAAGATTTTTCGTCTTTTGGATTGAATTGTTTCAATAGTTTTGCCCAAAGCATACGACCGGCACGCATTTTAGCAATTTCCATAAAATGATTCATTCCAATTGCCCAGAAAAACGAAAGGCGAGGAGCGAAAGTATCAATATCCATTCCAGCTGCTAAACCAGTGCGAATGTATTCCAAACCATCTGCTAAAGTGTACGCTAACTCAATATCTGCGGTAGCTCCCGCTTCTTGCATGTGGTAACCCGAAATCGAAATCGAGTTGAATTTCGGCATATTTTTACTCGTATATTCGAAAATATCTGCAATAATTTTCATCGAAGGCGTTGGTGGATAAATGTAGGTATTTCGCACCATGAATTCCTTCAAAATATCATTCTGAATCGTACCCGACAATAGGTTAGGAGTAACGCCTTGTTCTTCTGCAGCTACGATGTAGAATGCCATAATAGGTAAAACCGCACCATTCATCGTCATCGAAACTGACATTTCCCCTAACGGAATTTGGTCGAAAAGTACTTTCATATCTTCCACCGAGTCAATCGCAACTCCAGCTTTTCCAACGTCTCCCACCACTCGTTCGTGGTCAGAATCGTAACCACGGTGTGTCGCTAAATCGAAGGCAACCGAAAGACCTTTTTGTCCAGCCGCTAAGTTTCTTCTGTAAAAAGCATTACTTTCTTCTGCAGTTGAAAATCCCGCATATTGACGAATCGTCCAAGGTCGGCGAACGTACATAGTAGCGTATGGTCCGCGTAAATTAGGCGCAAAACCAGCTCCAAAACCAAGATGTTCTAAATTGGAAATGTCTTCTTTAGTGTAAGTTGGTTTTAATTCGATGTTTTCGGCGGTAGCAAAATTATCAGCATTAGTACTTTTTACTTTTGCCTTTTCACTTTTGCCTAATTCTAAATGTTGTATATCTTTTCTCATGATTATTGCTCTTGAGATAATCGTTCTTGTTCTAATTTTTCAGCCAAACGTTTTTCGATAATCGGTGTGATTAGCGTTTTTCTGGCGTTTTGTTTTACGAAAGGATACAATTCCAAGTCGTTTTTCATTTGGTCGTTTTTGTTTGGATACTTGTTGGTTCCCAATAAAACTTCTTTTCCTGAATCGAAAAGTTCTTGTTCTTTTTGAGCGCTTTCGTTGATTTTTCTTTGAATTGTTCCATCGATTAATTGCGAAATTAATCCGCCATTTTTTTCGATGTCTTTGAATAATTCCAAGGCTTTTTCGGCTAATTGTTCCGTTAGAGTTTCAATGTAATACGCACCATCAGCTGGATTGTTTACTTTGTCAAAATAACTTTCGTGTTTTAAAACTAACAATTGGTTTCTCGAAATTCTATCGCCAAACTCGTTGTCTTTGTGATAAATCGCATCGTAAGCTAAATTCGCAACCGCATCGGCTCCTCCTAAAATGGCCGACATACATTCAGTAGTCGTACGTAACATATTTACGTTGTAATCGTATAAGGTTTTATTACGTTTTGTTGGAGTTGCAATGATATGACAATCGAAATTGTGATTGTATTCTGATGCTAATGTGTTGAATAAAAGGCGTAAGGCTCTTAATTTTGCAATTTCGAAAAAGTAATTTGTTCCAACAGCAACTTCAATTGTAATTGGTTGATTGATAGCTGGAATTCTATTGAAATATTCGTTTGCGTGTGCTAAAGTGTAAGCCAATTGTTGTACGATATTTGCGCCCGCATTTTGATAAATTCCGTTTGAAATAGTTAAAAATGGAACAGTTGATTTTGAAGCAATTGCATTTAATTTTTCGAAATCTTTTTCAAGGTTTTCAAACCAATTGCCATCTTTTACTAATTGTCCGATTGAATCGTTTTGAATAAAGATATTGGCTTTACTTTTTGAAGCAAATTCATTGATTTTATTCGAAAATTCAACAGAAAGAAAAGGTAAATGGAAATAATAATTTACATTTTCTAACGGAAGATTTTGCATTAATTCTTCAATTGAAACGGCATCATTTTCTAAAGTAAAACGAACACTTTCTGCTCCTCTTTGTAATGTTTCTAACGCACGAGCATTCGATTTTTTTACATCGTGAACAAAAATATTTTGAACAATAGCAAAAGGTTTTGTTGGAACGATGGCATCAAGATTCACCTCAGTTTCATCATTGTGATAAAACGGTTTTACTTTAATGCCTTCTGGACTTTCCCAAACTAAAGTTTCGTTGTAATCAGCACCTTTTAGTTCGTATTGAATTTGTTGCTTCCATTGTTTAGAAGAAACGGCTTCAAAATCGGAAAATAAATTGTTGTTAGCCACGAATTATGTATTTAATTGTTACTAGTTGTTTTTTCGGCAGCAGCTTTCTTTTCGTCTTCAAATTCGATGATGTAGATGTCTTCGTTATCGCGTTTCATATAATATTTTTCACGCGCATATTTTTCTACTCGATTATCATTTTTTAACTCTTTGATTTTTGTGCTGTCTTTTTTGATTTCAGTTTTATAGTACTGAATATTGTCTTCAATTTCTTCAATTTCCTTATCCAAAATACGATGCTCTAAATAGGAATAATTGTCGAAAAAAAGCATCCAAACAGAAAAAAGAATTAACACCAAAACGTAGCGATTCATTACGAATGCTAAAAACGGATATTTGGCAATTAAATTCTTGATTTTGTTCATTATGCGATTCTTTGATTAATTACGGCACGAACTACATCGATAGCTACCGTGTTATATTTATCGTTAGGAATAATAATATCAGCAAACGCTTTTGTAGGCTCGATAAATTGCTCGTGCATTGGTTTTAAAGTAGTTTGATAACGATTCAAAACCTCTTCCATATCACGACCACGTTCTGCAATGTCACGTTTTAAACGACGAATTAATCTTTCGTCAGAATCGGCATGAACATATACTTTAATATCAAACATGTCTCTTAATTCGGGATTAGTCAGAATTAAGATGCCTTCTACAATCATTACTTTTCTTGGATGGGTAAGAATCTTATCGTCAGTTCTGTCGTGAGTTACGAATGAATATACCGGTTGTTCAATCGTTTTTCCAGCTTTCAAATCTTTAAGATGTGCTACTAACAATTCAAAGTCAATAGCTCTTGGATGATCGAAATTGATTTTAGTACGCTCTTCATAACTTAAATGATGCGTTTCTTTATAGTAAGAGTCCTGAGAAATGATACCTACTTCAGAAGAAGGTAACTCATTCATAATCTGATGAACAACTGTTGTCTTTCCACTTCCGGTTCCTCCGGCAATTCCAATAATTAGCATATAAAAGGTTGTCTTGTTTAATTTTAGCAAAAATAGAAATAATATTCTAAGTGTTTTTTGTTTTTGGATAGAAAGTTTATACTTAACGTGCTAAAAAAATATAGGTTGAGTGGAAGTGAAAAATTATTTAAAAAAAAGAATTGATTTGTTTGGAACAATAGAAATTAGTTCTATATTTGCACTCACAAATTCGGGGTGTAGCGTAGCCCGGTTATCGCGCCTGCTTTGGGAGCAGGAGGCCGCAGGTTCGAATCCTGCCACCCCGACAAAACCTTCTTGAAACTTCAGGAAGGTTTTTTTATTGTCAAAAATTATACATTCATAATTAAAACTAATTCAATTTTAAGAAATAATTTTAATTAAAAACTTACATTTGCTACTCTTAAAAGAATAAAGTTATGTCAGATACAATCGAAAAAGTAAAATGTTTAATTATAGGTTCTGGTCCAGCAGGTTATACTGCAGCAATTTATGCGGCTAGAGCGAATATGAATCCCGTTTTATATCAAGGGCAACAACCAGGAGGTCAGTTAACGACAACGAATGAAGTGGAAAACTTTCCAGGATACCCAGAAGGTGTAACCGGACCTGAAATGATGGTTCAGTTGCAAGAGCAAGCAAAACGTTTTGGTTCTGATATTCGTGATGGTTGGGCTACAAAAGTAGATTTCTCTGGAGCTATTCATAAGGTTTGGATTAATGATACGATTGAAATTCACGCAGAAACGGTAATTATTTCTACTGGTGCTTCTGCAAAATATTTAGGACTAGAATCGGAACAACACTATTTAAAATTAGGTGGTGGTGTTTCAGCTTGTGCGGTTTGTGATGGATTTTTCTATAGAAATCAGGAAGTAGTAATCGTTGGAGCAGGAGATAGTGCTTGTGAAGAAGCACATTACTTATCTAAATTATGTAAAAAAGTAACGATGTTAGTACGTAGCGATAAATTTAGAGCTTCTAAAATTATGGCAGAACGTGTACAAAAAACAGAAAACATCGAAATTTTAATGCACACTGAAACAGAAGAAGTTTTAGGTGATGGACAAGTAGTTACTGGTGTAAAAGTTAAAAACAGAGCTACAGGAGAAACGAAAGAAATTCCAGCAACAGGATTTTTCGTAGCGATTGGTCACAAACCAAACACGGATATTTTTGCTGATTATATTACGTTAGACGAAACAGGTTATATCGTAAATGTACCAGGAAGTTCAAAAACAAATGTTCCAGGTGTCTTTGTAGCGGGTGATGCGGCAGATCATGTATATCGTCAGGCTATTACAGCTGCGGGAACAGGTTGTATGGCAGCTTTAGATGCTGAACGTTATTTGGCGGCGAAAGAGTAATTTTGAGAAAAATAAAAAAATCCGACAATTTTGTCGGATTTTTTTATTTTTCTTTTTTATACAAAGTGGCGTTATTCAAAAATTTAGTTATCTGAATTTTTGATTCCCCTAATAATTCTGTTTCTGTTTTTCCTGAAGCAGCTAAATTAAGAGTGTTTGTTACATTAATAAAGCTCTTAGCATAACTTTCGATAGATAATTCTAAAGTAGCAATTACTAGTTTTTTTGCAGTTAATACGGCATAATTATCTAATCTCATTTTAGCATTGTTTACATTTCCTTCTATTGTTGCTTGACTTTTTTGATACATGTCAAGTTTCAATTCAGGAGAAGTTACTAATGCTTTTAATTCGGCATTTTTGCTTAATTCTAAAGAAGTGTTTTCTGCTTTTACGTTAATTTCTGCTTCTGCTTTATCGTTTAAAACCAATGCAAAATAATTTGCCTTTACATTTAAGAATGCTCTTGAATTATCGTAGTTTTTTATGGTAATGTTTTCTAATTCTAAATCTGCCAAAGCATGAACTGAACTTTCGTTTTTAGCAGTAATTAATTTTAATTCGGAAGTATAGTTGATACGTAAAGCAAATTTTTTGGCACCAATTGCTTCTCTTAAAGAAGAAACTCTTAATGTTCCACCTGCCACTTCATAGTTAATGATTTCATGAAGATTGTCATCAGCTTCAATTTCTAAGGATGGGTTGTCTGATTTTACTAAAAAGACTTCAAAATTATCATTGATTTCAATGTTTTCAAAAGATGGAATTTCTTTAACCGAAACCGTTACAATTTTAGAACCTTTGATTTTTTCTTTTTTTTGTGCTACAGCAATTGTAGCTAAAAATAAAAGGGTAAACAGAAAAGATATTTTTTTTGTCATTTTTGTAATAATTTGATATCACAAACATACACAAAATTTGTTCCAAATTTCATTTTTTCAAGATCAGAAGTTCAATCTTTATGAAATTTAGTAAATAAAAAAGCACCAGTTTTAGCTGATGCTTTAATGCTATATGATGGATTCGATAAGATTTACTATCAAAGTAAAAACAAATTCTACGACTTGAATTATTAGCTTAATCATGAGAGTTGAATTTTAGTTTATGCTTGTAAAATTATAAAATGCTTAAAATAAAGCTGTTAATTAAATACTAATTATTTGTTAATTAGTTAAGGCTCACACTTCCACCAGAAGTTTCTTCCTTGATTACTTTTTTTGGTTCTTTAATGTAATCAATTGAACTTCCACTTGAAGCTTTAGCATTCAATAATACAATTGGATTTACAGTTGTGTTACTTCCGCTTGTTGATTGTGCTGTAATTTCGTTTGCAGCTAAGTCTTTTGCATCTATTTCACTTCCGCTTGATGATTTAGTTTCTAATGCAAGTGCTTTTCCAGATAGTTTTATTTCGCTACCACTAGTTGATTCGCTACTTACCTTTTCGTATTCTAAATCTGTATTAATTGTAGCTCCGCTGCTTGTTTTAACCATTAAGTTAGTTCCTTTTAATGTGCTTTTTGAACGGATACTAGCACCACTAGTAGATTCTAATCCTTCAATAGTTTTTGTGCTTACGCGAACAATTGCGCTTTCCATTGTATTAATGTTGCCATCAATTTTTATAATTAATGTCCCATTTTCAACTTTAGTAACAATATGTTCCATCAAGTTATCATCTACTTCCACTTCTACTTCTGTAGTTTCGCTTTGATCTACAATTACTTCAACACCTGTACTGGCAGAAATTTTAGTAAAAGGAGTAGTTATGTTTCTTTTTTCTGTAACTACGTTTCCGCTTCCATCAATACCATCTCCTAAATTTAGGTTAGCATTGCAAGAGGCTAAAGTAAGTGTAATAAAGAGAGCGATTAGTTTTAGAGTTGTTTTCATAATTATTTATTTTTAGATGGTTCTTCTTTCTTTTGTATATCTGGAGGTGTGTTTTCGATTGTTTCGATTTTTCTTTCACCATTATTTGTGACAGTTTTTTTTACCAAAACACCATTTTCATCATAGTAAATAGTTGCAGAAGTGTCACCTGTTTCAACTTTTATACTTAAACTATCATCAATCTCTTCAGTTAAACAATTTAAGCATTTTACTTTATCAGAATCCACTCTATAAATTGGATTTTTCGTGTCATATTCATTTTCGTCGAAAAAGTCGTAATCACTTCTATCGTAATTGCTATAACTTTCGTCAGTTTGGAAGATAGTTCCTTTTGGTAAGTACAAATAAATTTCAACTTCTTGACCTCTAAATTTATTTTCTACGGCGGTTAACAAATAATTGTCAAGAACAATAGTGTTTCCTTCAATTTTGTAATTATACTTAATTTTTTCAGCTCTTTTCTTTGCTTGAGAAGTTGATTTTCCGTTGGCTAATTTCTCAATTAACATGTATGGAGTTGCTTCATCTGTATATTTAACTTCGATAGAAACATTATTTGAATAGATTATTTCATTATCGGCTTCGTCTTGTGTTATCTTGAAATCGTGATCTCTATAATTATTTTTCGAATAAAAATCATTGTTCTTGAATTTGATTTTTAAAGTATCAGTTGGTGCAATTGCAATCATTTCTTTTTGAACCGCTTTTCCTTCAAATGCTAACTGCGATGCTTCGTTAATTCCTAATGAAATAATTATTCCAACTGCGATTAACCATACCGCTAACAAACTGTATTTTACATAATTTCCAATAGATCTTAAGTTGTTTACTATTAGTTTTAATCCTAAAATCAGTAAGAAAAACAGCGGAATTCCAAATCCTAGTAACAATAACATTCCTTGAGCCCAAAGTGGAGTTTCTAGACCAATTGGCGTTTGGATGTTGTTTAAAATGTAATTATCAGGCATTGTTGACGAAAATATCATGATGATACTCGTTATAATGATTGCTAACAATCCCATTCCAGAGAAAAACACTATAAAAGTTCCAATTATTTTGGCGAATACTTTAAAGATAGTTGTGATAACTTCTTCAATAGTAGAACCAATTCTAGTAGCTCCAGATTTAGCTGTGTTCGCGATTTTCTCATGATCGATATTACTAAACTTAGAAGTAATATCGTCAAAACCTTCCTTTACTTTTTTTTCGATGTTTGAGATGGTTATCGGTTCGCCTTTCATTTCTAATTTTTGAGTTGTGGTAACCGCTTCTGGAATTAATATCCATAATACAATGTAAACGAATAATCCAGTTCCAAATCCAAAGAATAAAATCACCATGATGATTCTCAACCATAAAGCATCCATTCCTAGATAATGACCTAATCCTGCCATTACACCACCAAGCATTCCATTTTCTTTATCACGATACAATCTTTTTGAAGGATAATAGAAATTTGTTGAAGATGAAGAACTAGATTGATATGTTGATTTCTCATCATCTATTTTGTAATCTTCTGGTTGTCCCATGATTCCAATTACAGTGTCAATTTCTACTAAACCAATGACTTGTTTTTCGTTTTGTATGCGCTCTTGGAATAATTCGGCGATGCGACTTTCTATATCTTTCATGATTTCGTCTCTTCCATCAGGCGAAAGTGAACGTTTCACCGCATCAAAATAACGCGATAATTTTTGATAGGCATCTTCGTCGATGTGAAAGAAAAATCCTCCTAAATTTATACTTATTGTTTTGTTCATGACCTTTAGTTTTGACTTGTTATTATGTTTACTGCATCTGATAATTCTTTCCAGGTGCCATTTAATTCTTGTAAAAATTCTTTGCCTTCATCGGTTAAACCGTAATATTTTCTTGGTGGACCCGAGGTGGATTCTTCCCAACGATAATTTAATAATCCATCGTTTTTTAATCTTGTTAGAAGTGGGTAAACGGTGCCTTCCACAACTAGTAATTTAGCATTCTTTAGCGTATCCAATATTTCAGAAGTATATGCATCTTTTTCTTTTAAGACTGATAAGATACAGAATTCTAAAACACCTTTTCGCATTTGTGCTTTAGTGTTTTCAATGTTCATAATTCCCCTTGTTTTTTTTAATTAGACTGTTCATTTTTTGATTCTTTTTGCTTGCGCATTGATTGATTTGATGATTGAAAATTAGATTACCTATTATTTTCTTATACAAAGATAAGTCTAAAGTCAGGTATTATGTTACGCATAGTACCTATATTTAACAAAAAATTAACATTTAAAAAAATAGTAGGAATGCATAGTATTTTTTGTATTTTTACAAAAATAAATCAATGAATTATGGAGTTTACACCTGTAAAACTGAATCTTTTTACTTTTTTTAAACTGCCTTCTGCTTTTTGGAGCGGTGTGAGAGTTAAATCAATTTCACCAGAAGTTTGTGAAGTAACTGTAAAACATCGTTGGTTTAACCAAAATCCATTTAACTCTATGTATTTTGCGGTCCAAGCTATGGCAGCCGAGTTTACTACAGGAGCTTTGGTTATGTTTCAAATCAAGCAAAGTGGGAAAAGTATATCAATGTTAGTAGCTCAAAATAAAAGTGTCTTTACAAAAAAAGCAACTGGAAGAATTACTTTTACATGTAATCAAGGTGATTTAATTAAAGAAACCATCCAAAAAGCAATTGATTCGAATGAAGGACAAACGATTTGGTTGACTTCTACAGGTAAAAACGAAAAAGGTGAACAAGTTTCCGAAATGCAATTTGAGTGGACTATTAAAGTAAGAGCTTAGCAGTTTTAATTCTAAACTTTCTGTTACTAACTTAAAACTAATCCTAAACATAAGTTAATTTGCTTTCATTACCAATTATTTGATAGTAAATTTGAGGAAAAAGGAAAAGAAAATGATGGTTTTAATTACAGGGGCTACAGGATTAGTTGGACAAGAATTGGTGAGTTTATTACTTCAAAATGGATTTACAGTTCATTATTTGTCTACTTCAAAATCTAAATTAGTTTCACAAAATAATTACAAAGGTTTTTATTGGAATCCCAAAACATCTGAAATCGATTTAAATGCTTTAACAGATGTTGAGGTGATTGTGCATTTGGCTGGTGCTTCGGTTGCAAAAAAATGGACATCTTCTTACAAAGAAGAAATAATTGAAAGTAGAGTTTTATCTACAAGATTACTTTATAAAACACTTCAAAAGAATTCGCATCAAGTAAAACAGATTATTTCAGCTTCTGCAATTGGAATTTACCCAGACGATTTAAATTATATTTATCATGAAACTGATAATAAGGTAGACAATTCATTTTTAGGAAATGTAGTGCAACAATGGGAAGAGGAAGTCAATCAGTTTGAAAAACTTCATATTAAGGTAGCTAAAATCAGAATTGGAATTGTTTTGGCGAAAAATGGTGGCGCACTACAAGAAATGGCAAAACCAATTAAAATGGGTGTTGGAGCTGCTTTTGGTTCAGGAGAACAATATCAATCTTGGATTCATATTCAGGATTTAGTAGGTATTTTTCAATTTGTAATTCAAAATCAACTTTCCGGAGTTTTTAACGGAGTTGCGCCTTATCCTGCTACGAATGCTGAATTAACAAAAGCGATTGCTAAAACTTTAGGAAAACCATTGTTTTTACCAAATATTCCCCAATTTGTAATGAAACTTATTCTTGGCGAAATGCATCAAATTCTATTTTCAAGCCAACATGTGAGTTGTAGAAAATTACTCGATTTGAAATACCAATTTAAATTTGCATCTTTAGACAAAGCTTTATGTGATTTGCTAAAGGAGTAAAGCAATAGTTTAAACTTAATTATTTAAAATAGCAACGATGTAAATTGTTGCTATTTTTATTTTCAGTCAACTTTTTCACTGACAATTTGACATTTTTAAACTTTTGGCAATACATTTGCAATCCCATTTACTAAAGTAAAAATGTTTAAAAAAATATTCAAAAATATGAGTCAAGAAAGTACTGAAAACATCGAAAAGGAGAACATTAATGCGGAAAATGTTTCAGAAACTCAAGGAATTCCAACACCAGAATTATCGGTAGAAGAGCAATTGCAAGAAGAATTGAGCAATGAAAAAGACAAATTTTTGCGTCTTTTTGCTGAATTCGAAAATTATAAAAGAAGAACTGCCAAAGAACGTATCGATTTGTTTAAAACTGCTAATCAGGAGGTTTTACAAGCTATGTTGCCAGTTTTAGATGATTTTGACAGAGCTTGGGCACAAATTTCAAATTCAGGAGATGAAGCATTGGTAACAGGTGTTCAATTGATTCATGATAAATTGAAATCGACTTTAGTTTCTAAAGGATTAGAAGAAGTAGAGGTTAAAGCGGGTGATGCTTTTGATGCTGATTTTGCAGAAGCTATTACCCAAATTCCAGCACCAAACGATAAATTGAAAGGTAAAATTGTTGATGTAATTGAAAAAGGTTACAAATTAGGTGACAAAATTATCCGTTTTCCAAAAGTGGTAATCGGACAATAATTTTACTGTAGAAACGTGATTCGTCGCGTTTTAATCATTATTATAATATTTTAAAATGAAAAAAGATTTTTACGAAATATTAGGCATTTCAAAAAATGCTACAGCCGATGAAATAAAGAAAGCCTATCGCAAAAAAGCAATTGAGTTTCATCCTGACAAAAATCCAGGTAATAAAGAAGCAGAAGAAAAATTCAAAGAAGCTGCCGAAGCTTATGAAGTTTTAAGCGATGCCAATAAAAAAGCAAAATACGATCAATACGGTCACCAAGCTTTTGATGGTGGTGGATTTGGCGGCGGTCATCACATGAACATGGATGATATTTTTAGTCAATTTGGTGATATTTTTGGTGGTGCTTTTGGCGGTGGCGGATTTTCTGGATTTGGCGGTGGCGGAGGTCAACGTAGAGTAAAAGGAAGCAATCTTCGCATCAAAGTAAAATTAACTTTGGAAGAGATTGCTAATGGAGTTGAAAAGAAAGTCAAAGTAAAACGTAAAGTTCAAGCTTCTGGTGTAACGTATAGAAGTTGTCCAACTTGTAATGGTTCTGGACAAATTATGAAAGTTGCTAATACCATTTTAGGTAGAATGCAAACGGCAACAACTTGTCATACTTGTAGTGGTTCGGGTCAAATTTTAGATCAAAAACCTGCTGGTGCTGATGCACAAGGAATGTTGTTAGAAGACGATACCGTTTCAATCAAAATTCCTGCTGGAGTTGTTGATGGAATGCAATTAAAAGTTGCTGGAAAAGGTAACGAAGCGCCAGGAACAAACAGTATTCCGGGTGATTTAATTGTTGCTATCGAAGAAATTGAACACGAATCTTTAAAACGAGAAGGTGAAAATTTACATTACGATTTATACATCAGTTTTGCCGAAGCAGCTTTAGGTGTTTCTAAAGAAATTGATACTGTTTCCGGAAAAGTTCGAATTAAATTAGAAGAAGGTATTCAATCGGGTAAAATTCTTCGTTTAAAAGGAAAAGGAATTCCAAGTTTAAATTCTTACGGAAATGGAGATTTACTGGTTCATGTTAACGTTTGGACACCAAAAACTTTAAACAAAGAACAAAAGCAGTTTTTTGAGAAAATGCTTACAGATGAAAACTTTATTCCAAAACCAGAAAAGTCAGATAAATCTTTTTTTGAAAAAGTTAAAGATATGTTTTCATAATTAAATAAATATTAATACATTTGAAACTCACTTTCTTAGGAGAGTGAGTTTTTCTTTTTCATAGCAATTTTTCCCATCCTTTAGCAATAAAGGGTGGGTTTTTTTTGTAACAAAATCCGTATATTTACTACTTACTAATAATACAAATTCATACTTTTTATATATGAGCAATATTCTCGAAGTACAAAATGTGGTGAAACAATATGGCGATTATACCGCTTTAAATAATGTTTCGCTACAAGTTCCAAAAGGTAGTATTTATGGACTTTTAGGTCCTAATGGTGCTGGAAAAACCTCTTTAATTCGTATCATCAATCAAATTACAATGCCAGATAGCGGCTTGGTGTTATTGGATGGCGAAAAGTTAAATCCAGAACATGTAAAACACATTGGATACATGCCCGAAGAGAGAGGTCTATATAAAACCATGAAAGTAGGCGAGCAATGTTTGTATTTGGCTCAACTTAAAGGAATGCCAGAAGCAGAAGCTAAAAAACAATTAAAATATTGGTTCGAAAAGTTCGAAATTCAAGGTTGGTGGGACAAGAAAATCCAGGAACTTTCTAAAGGTATGGCGCAAAAAATTCAGTTTATTGTAACGGTTTTGCACCAACCTAAATTACTGATTTTAGACGAACCATTTTCAGGTTTTGACCCCGTAAATGCCAATTTAATTAAAGATGAAATCATCGAATTAAATAAAAAAGGAACTTCTGTAATTTTTTCTACACACCGAATGGAATCGGTAGAAGAAATGTGTGATTATATTGCGTTAATTCACAAATCGAATAAATTAATCGAAGGTAAGTTAGAAGATGTAAAACGCCAACATCGTACCAATACATTCCAAGTAGGAATCGTTACTAATAATATTGAAGGTTTAATGTTGCAACTGACGCATAAATTTACATTAAATCAAACCAATTTCAAATCGTTGAATGATGATTTAAAATTAGAAGTGCATTTAGGTCAGTACAATTCAAATGAGTTACTTTCAATTTTAACTCAATTCGGACAAGTAACGCATTTTGTAGAAAAAATTCCAAGTGTAAACGATATATTCATTCAAACTGTTAGTCAATAATTATGAGCGTATTATCTTTAATTATCAAGAGAGAATTTATTGCAAAAGTGCGCAATAAATCATTTATCGTAATGACGTTTTTAGGTCCGTTATTGATTGTAGGAATGACCTTTTTAATTGCTTATTTATCTAGTGTAAACAAAGGAGAAGTTAAAACTATTGGAGTTCACGATAGAGCTAATGTGTTTGTAAACGATTTTAAAAATTCAGAAGATATCAAGTATGTAAATCTTTCAGGTTTGTCATTTGATAAGGCAAAAGATTCATCAAGTAACGCTTTTGAGGGTTTAATTTATGTGCCAGAAGTTCAAAATATCGAAGAATTGGCTACTAAAACTACTTATATTTCAGATGATAGTCCGAAAATGGATTTCTTAATGAATTTACAAAAAGTTATTGATACTAAATTAAACAAAGAAAATCTGAAAAAATTAGGTTTTGATGCCAATACCATCGAAAAAGCAAAAATTAAGTCAGAAGTTCAATTTGCGAAATTTTCAGGAGAAGACGGATTAAAATATTTAAATGAAATCAAAATCGGAATTGGTTTCGCTTTCGGATATTTAATCATGATGTTCATTATTATTTACGGAAACATGGTAATGCGAAGTGTTATTGAAGAAAAAACGAATCGTATTATTGAAATTATCATTTCTTCGGTAAAACCTTTCCAATTGATGATGGGGAAAATCATAGGAACCTCATTAGCCGGAATTTTGCAGTTTTTAATTTGGATTATCTTAGGAAGCATTATAATGATTGGAGCTACTTTTTTTATGGGAGGCAACCAAGAAGCTGTCGCTACATCGCAAATTACTGCTGAACAAGCTGTAGTGGCAACTAATTTTATGAGTCAAATTCAATTATATTTGCATGAAATTCCATTGGCTTCTATTTTAATTTCATTTGTAATTTTCTTTATTGGAGGTTACTTTTTATACAGTTCGTTCTATGCTGCCATTGGAGCCGCGGTGGATTCAGAAACCGATTCCCAACAGTTTTTAATGCCAATCATCATGCCTTTGATGTTAGCCGTTTATGTTGGTTTTTTAACGGTTATGAATGATCCACACGGAACGGTTGCTGTAGTCTTTTCATTAATCCCATTAACATCTCCAATTGTGATGTTAATGCGTATACCTTTTGGAGTGCCATTATGGCAATTAGCACTTTCTGTAGTTTTATTGTACGGAACGTTTATCTTTGTAGTCTGGTTTGCGGCAAAAATCTACCGAGTAGGTATTTTAATGTACGGAAAAAAACCAAGTTGGAAAGAATTATATAAATGGTTAAAATATTAAAGTAAGTTTAAAGTTAAGGAGTATAAAAGTAAACCTTTAGTCTTTTACCCTTAACCTGTTACCTAAAAAAAATGAGTAAAATCCTTATCATAGAAGACGAAGCAGCCATTCGAAGAGTATTAACAAAAATACTTTCCGAAGAAAATGATTCGTATAAAGTTGAAGAAGCAGAAGATGGTTTGCAAGGAATCGAAAAAGTCAAAAATGAAGATTATGACTTGATTCTTTGTGATATCAAAATGCCAAAAATGGATGGTGTTGAGGTGTTAGAAGCCGTTAAAAAAATCAAACCTGAGATTCCAATGGTAATGATTTCAGGTCATGGTGATTTGGAAACTGCCATTAATACGATGCGTTTAGGAGCTTTTGATTACATATCAAAACCACCCGATTTGAATCGTTTATTGAATACTGTTCGAAATGCCTTAGATAAAAAACAATTAGTAGTAGAGAACAAAATTTTGAAAAAGAAAGTCTCTAAAAATTACGAAATGATTGGAAACAGCGAAGCTATCAATCACATCAAAACTATGATTGATAAAGTCGCTCCAACAGATGCTCGAGTTCTAATTACAGGTCCAAATGGAACTGGAAAAGAATTAGTAGCCCACCAATTACATGAAAGAAGCGAGCGCTCATCAGCTCCAATTATTGAAGTGAATTGTGCGGCTATTCCATCTGAATTGATTGAAAGCGAATTGTTTGGTCACGTAAAAGGTGCTTTTACTTCTGCTGTGAAAGACAGAGCTGGAAAGTTTGAAGCTGCTGATGGCGGAACCATTTTCTTAGATGAAATTGGCGACATGAGTTTATCGGCTCAAGCTAAAGTTTTACGTGCTTTACAAGAAAATTTAATTCAACGTGTTGGAGCTGACAAAGACATTAAAGTAAATGTTCGTGTGGTTGCTGCGACCAATAAAGATTTGAAAAAAGAAATCGAAGAAGGCAGATTCAGAGAAGATTTATATCACAGATTAGCGGTAATTTTAATCAAAGTTCCAGCATTGAATGATAGAAGAGATGATATTCCAGAATTAATTGAGCATTTTGCTGCTAAGATTGCTTCGGAACAAGGAACTTCTCCAAAATCATTTTCAAAATCAGCCATCAAATTATTACAAGAATACGATTGGACAGGAAATATCCGTGAGTTGCGAAATGTAGTAGAACGCTTAATTATTTTAGGTGGAAACGAAATTTCGGAACAAGATGTAAAACTGTTTGCGAGTAAATAAATAATGCTTTAAGCATTAGGCAATAGGCATTAAGTTGCTTATGGCTTATAGCTTATGGCTTACAGCTATAAAAAAATGCAATTAAAAAAAATAAATCCCAACCTTCAAAAAGCACTTATTGAAAACGATTTAATCGAAGCGAATGAGTTGCAACAAGAAACATTCTCAACTATTAAAAGTGGTGTAGATGCTGTTATTCAAGCGCCAAATGGTTCTGGAAAAACGACTACTATTTTGATGAATGTGATTCAGAAAATGGAAAAGCCGGTTGGAGAAAGTACACGCGCTTTAATTTTAGTTCAAGATAAAGAGAAAGTGCTTGAAGCTGTTGAAACTTTTAAGAAATTAAACCGTTATAACAACTTAAGAGTTTTTGGTGCTCACGAAAAAGGGGATATCGATTATGATAAAAACCAAATTTCCTTAGGAATGGATGTGTTGATTGGGACACCTATTCGTATAAACGAAATGTTCTCATCAGCAGGATTCAATATGACAACTATTAAAATGTTTGTTGTGGATGATGTGGAAGAAATGTTGCGTAAACGAGAAGATTCCATCATTCAAAGACTTTCTATGAGCGCTGAGAAAACCCAACGATTATTTTTCTGTTCCCAAATTACCGAAAGAGTAGAAGTGTTAGCAGACAGAATTATGATTGAACCACTTTTCTTCGAAATGGAAGATTAGATAAAAAAAGAGATATGGGAATAATGAAAGTATTTTCAGGAAGTGAAATTCTTGCTGAAGCGTTAAAGCAAAAAATTGAAACGGTTGGAGTTGAAGTAGTAAAAAAAGACAACTTACAATCGGCTAGAATGGCAGGATTTGGTTCTTCTGATTTGGCAGTTGAATTATTTGTAGACGAACGCTATTACGGAAAAATTAGTCCGGTTTTAGAGGAATTTCGTATGAATTTATAAGATATTGAAAAACCATTTTATAAAAAAAGCTCCTAAATTTTTAGGAGCTTTTTAGTTTTATTTCACTTGGTCTAAACCTCTTTTTCTTAATAGTGGCGCTGTACTTGGTTCGGCACCTCTAAAGCTTTTGTAAAGTTCCATTGGATCTTCTGTTCCTCCTTTTTCTAAAACATTTTTGCGGAATGATTTAGCGTAATCTTGGTTGAATAATCCGTTTATTTTGAATACTTCAAACGCATCAGTATCTAAAACTCCTGACCAAATATAACTGTAATATCCAGCCGAATAACCACCAGCAAAAATATGGTTGAAATACGTACTTCTGTATCTAGGAATAATAGTGCTTGGTAAATTAATCTTATCCATTGCTGTTTTTTCAAACGTTTCAGCATCTACCGTAATGTTTCCTTTTTGAGTATGATATTGCATATCTAAAAGAGAAGCTGCTAAATATTCTGTAGTAGCAAATCCTTGATCAAAAGTTCCTGCTTTTTGCATTTTTTTAATTAACGAATCCGGAATAACTTCACCAGATTTATAGTGTTTTGCATACATTTTCATTACTTCTGGTTCGGCAGCCCAGTTTTCCATAATTTGAGAAGGTAATTCTACGAAATCTCGTGGAACACTTGTTCCAGCTACACTTTCATAAGTCACGTTTGATAATAATCCGTGTAAAGCGTGACCAAATTCATGGAAGAACGTACTTACTTCATCAAAAGTTAATAAAGCTGGAGCGTTTTCTGTTGGTTTTGTGAAATTACAAACGATAGAAACTACTGGAGCAATTCGTTTTCCATTTTCCATTTTTTGAGTTCTGTACGATGTCATCCAAGCACCACCTCTTTTAGAAGCTCTTGGGTGGAAATCCATGTATAAAATTCCGATATGATTTCCGTTAGCTTCTGTTACTTCCCAAACAGTTACATCTTCGTGGTATTTTGGAACATTATTTAATTGTTTGAATTGTAATCCGTATAAATTTTTACAAACGGTAAAAACACCTTCTCTTGTTTTTTCTAAACTAAAGTATGGTTTCATTTCTTGTTCATCCAAATCAAAACGTTCTTTTCTGATTTTTTCAGCGTAATATCTCCAATCGTAAGGTTGAACTTCATCTTTAATTCCGTCTTTTAACATCATTTGTTTGATGTCAGCCGCTTCTTTGTTTGCCATATTTAAGGCTGGAGTCCATAAGTCCATCAACAATTTAGTAGCAGTTTCAGGATTTTTAGCCATCGATTTTTCTAACACATAATCAGCATGTGTTTCATAACCTAAAAGACGCGCTTTTTCACCTCTTAAATTAGCAATTTTAATCGCTAATTCTTTGTTGTCTTTATCGTTATTGTTATTCGCTCGCATTTGGTAAGCATTCCAAATTTCCTGACGCAATTTTCTGTTTGAACTGTATTGTAAAAAAGGCATCACACTTGAGTTTGACAAAGTAAATACCCATTTTCCAGCTTTCCCTTTCGCTTTAGCATCAGAGGCAGCGGTTTCAATAAGTTCGTTTGGCAATCCAGCTAAATCGTTTTTGTCTGAAATTACTAATTCATACGAATTGGTTTCCGCTAAAATATTTTGACCATATTTTAATGTAGCAACCGCCATTTCAGAGTTGATTTCTCTTAATCGCTTTTTATTTTCTTCTGATAAATTAGCACCACTTCTAACGAAACTTTTATAAAGATTCTCTAAAATCTTAGCTTGCTCTTTATTTAATTTGAAATTCTTTTGGTTGTCCCAAACGATTTTTACTTTTTGGAATAAAGCATCATTCAAATAAATATTGTCGTTATGCGCTGATAATTTTGGAGCTAATTCTTTAGCAATAGCTTGAATTTCTTCATTGGTATTCGAACTATTCATATTATAAAAAACGGTGCTTACTCTAGCCAATAATTTTCCCGAATTTTCCATTGCAAAAACCGTGTTGTCAAACGTTGGTTTTTGTTTATTCGAAACTATCGCATTGATTTCGGCTTCTTGTTTTTTTATTCCTTCTATAATAGCAGGTTTAAAATGCTCATTTTTAATTAAATCAAATGGAGGAACTTGATAAGGCGTAGAATATGTTTCAAAAAACGGATTCATAGTGGTTTTGTTTTTGTCTTGTGAATTAACCGTTACAGCACTTGTTAAGGCTGAAAATAAAAGTAATGTTTTGATTTTCATTTTATGAAGTTTAAAACGTAAAAATAAGAGATTTCTATTGCTAAGTCTAAAACTTAACGATATTTTATGAAATGTGTTTACAGCATTCCAAAATCTGAATTTTAAAGTTATCTTTGCACCTTCAAAAATTTCAGTAAAAAGATTTTTTACTTTTTACTTCTAACTTTTTACCTTAAAAAATGATTACAGTAAACGACATTGCCGTAGAATTTGGCGGAACCACTCTTTTTAGCGAAGTAACTTTTGCCATTAATGAAACGGATAAAATTGCCCTTATGGGTAAAAATGGAGCAGGAAAATCTACGCTTTTAAAAATTGTTGCAGGAGTAAATAAACCAACTCGTGGAGTTATTTCGGCGCCAAGTGATGCTGTAATTGCTTATTTACCGCAACATTTGTTAACGGAAGATAATTGTACTGTGATGGAAGAAACATCAAAAGCGTTTGCTTCAGTGTTGAACATGAAAAAAGAAATCGACGAAATCAACGAACAATTGACTGTTCGTACTGATTATGAAAGTGATGAGTACATGAAATTGATTGAAAAAGTTTCGGAATTATCTGAAAAATATTATTCAATCGAAGAAGTAAACTATGAAGCAGAAGTTGAAAAAATATTAAAAGGATTAGGATTTGAAAGAGAAGATTTCAATCGCCCAACAAAAGAATTTTCTGGAGGTTGGAGAATGCGAATTGAATTGGCAAAAATCCTATTAACAAAACCTGATTTAATTCTTTTAGATGAGCCAACCAATCACTTGGATATGGACAGTATCGAATGGTTGGAAGAATTTTTGATTACGCAAGCCAAAGCAGTAATGGTAATTTCGCACGATAGAGCATTTGTAGATAACATTACAAATCGTACGATTGAAGTTACTATGGGAAGAATTTATGATTACAAAGCTAAATATTCTCATTATTTAGAATTGCGAAAAGACCGACGTGTTCACCAACAAAAAGCGTATGAGGAACAGCAAAAATTCATTGCAGATAATCAAGCGTTTATTGAACGTTTTAGAGGAACTTTTTCTAAAACCGAACAAGTGCAGTCACGTGTTAGAATGTTAGAAAAAATTGTTCCAATAGAGGTGGATGAAATTGATACTTCGGCTTTGAAGTTGAAATTTCCACCATCGGCTCGTTCAGGTCAATACCCTGTAATTGTTAAAGATTTAGAAAAATCGTATGGTGATCATTTGATTTTTAAAGATGCAAATTTAGTTATTGAGCGCGGTCAAAAAGTAGCTTTTGTGGGTAAAAATGGTGAAGGAAAATCAACCATGATTAAAGCCATTATGAAAGAAATTGAAATCAATGGTGGATCTGTTGAAATTGGTCACAATGCACAAATTGGCTATTTTGCTCAAAATCAAGCCGCACAATTAGACGAAAACGCTACTATTTTTGAAACGATTGATAGGATTGCTGTTGGAGATGTTCGTACGCAAATAAAAAATATTTTAGGAGCCTTTATGTTTCAAGGCGATGATATTCAAAAGAAAGTTAAAGTACTTTCTGGAGGAGAAAAAACGCGTTTGGCCATGATTAAATTATTGTTAGAACCTGTGAATCTTTTAATTTTAGATGAGCCATCTAACCATTTAGATATGAAAACGAAAGACATTATTAAAGATGCTTTACGTGATTTTGACGGAACTTTAATCTTAGTATCGCACGATCGTGATTTCTTAGACGGTTTAGCTGAAAAAGTATTTGAATTTGGTAACAAACGTGTGAAAGAACATTTCGAAGACATTAAAGGATTCTTAGCTCATAAGAAAATGGATTCGTTGAAAGAAATTGAGAAATAAGATTCGTAAATAAATAACAAAAAAGCTCCTTAATAGGAGCTTTTTTGTTTTAAATGCAATCGGTTTTAGTTTATATTTTTATTAATATTCTGACATATTTCTTGGTCAAGTCGATAAAAATTTTAAATTTGTATGCTTGCCTATTAATTTATTGAGATTAGCTTAAAATTAACAAATTCCTTTTGTTTAGAAATGTTTAAAAAAGTAGTAGTAATTTTTTGGATACTGTTTTCTTTTCAACTTTCCTTTGGGCAAGGAATTGGGTATAAAGATAAGTATGCAAGAGGTTTATACGATAAAGCGTTAAAAGGACTAAACGATTTGAAATGTAGCGAATCGTTATTGTATTCTCGACAACTTTTAGAATACGCTTTAAAGCAGAATAAATATGATATGGCTGCGGCTTCTTACAATATCATCGGGTTAAATTTCGAAGAATTTGGCGATTTAAAAAAGTCTATTCAATATTATAATTCTGGAGTTTCTTATGCCAAATTAGCAAAGAATGATACCATTGAGAATTATCTTTATAACAACATTGGAAATCTTTATTATTTCAGGCTAAAAGATTCCAATAAAGGACTTTATTATTATCAAAAGTCATATGAATTATCTAAAAAGTTAGATACACCAAGGGATATTGCTTTTGCAGAAATTAATTTAGCCGATGTTTATTTGGAGTTGAATGAACTAGATAAAGGTAAATATTATTTGCAATTAGTAGAAAAAAAAATGAATAACAACGATTACGAAATGGGAATGTCGTATTATTCGTTGATGGCTTATTACTATGAAATGCGGAATGATCTTGTGAATGCCGAAAAGAATTATTTAAAATGTGTTTCCGATTTTAAATATCAAGATATCGAATATCATAAATCGCATCAAATGGATATTTATGCAATGGTGTATAGATTTTATAAAAAGTATAATAAAACAGAAAAAGCGCTTTATTATTTAGAAAAACACGACCAACTTCAAGATGAACTTTTTAGTAAAGAAAGGAATATCGAAATAAAAATGGCTGGCGGAGACATTGAGGCACTTGAATACAAATATAAGGTGCAACAAATTGAAACTGAGAAAAAAATTCAGCATCAAAAAATGAAGGCTGCAAATCGTTTTAATAAAGTAGTACTGTGGTTTCTTGGTTTTGTAATAATATTTTTAATTTTTATTTTTAAAGGGTTTGTAAACTATAGAACTTTAAGTAAAAAGCTATCGGATTATAACTTTCAGTTACAAGTGGCTAGAGAAAAATCAGAAGAAGCAACTCGATTAAAAACACAATTTTTATCTAATGTGAGTCATGAACTAAGAACCCCTTTGTATGGTGTAATTGGTATGGCTGAAATTTTAGAAAGCGAACACAAAGAAATTAAAAAGAGTCCCTATTTTAACGCTTTGAAGTTTTCTTCACAATATCTTTTAACTTTAATTAATGATGTTTTAAACGTTTATAAAATTGAAGATAATAATATTGAATTCAATTATGAAAATATCAATATTAGAGAAGAAATTGGTCACATAAAAGAATCTATGAATGTCATAGCAAAGTCAAACAAAAATGAAATTATTGTTTCAATTGCAGATGATGTTCCTCAATTTATTAAAACCGATTTGACTCGATTCTCTCAAATTTTAATCAACTTAGTTAGCAATGCTTTGAAGTTTACCAAGAAAGGAAAGGTTACACTTAGTTTATCCTTGGAGAATAAGGATAATAATGTGTTTTTGAAATTAGAGGTAAAAGATACTGGAATCGGAATTCCTGAAGAATATTTGGATAAAATCTTTGAAAAATTTGTTCAAGTTGATGTGAATTTGCAAGAACAATATAAAGGAACAGGACTTGGGTTGTCTATTGTGAAACGTTTAGTAGAACTTTTTAAAGGAAGTATTTCAGTAGAAAGTAAAATTAGAGAAGGCAGTAAGTTTACGGTTTTGTTTCCTCACATTCCAGCAGATGAAATTGTAATTTCAGAACAAATTAAAGAAAATTCGAATTCAAAACTTCAAAACTTAAATATTTTAGTGGTTGAAGACAATAAAATCAATCAAATGGTGACCCAAAAACTCTTGGAGAAAAATGGTCACAACTTCCAAATAGCAGAAAATGGTTTGGAAGCTTTATTACTCGTTGAAGAGAATAAATTTGATGTAATTTTAATGGATATCAATATGCCTGTTATGAATGGAATTGAAGCTTCAATCAAAATTAGAAATCTTGGAATTAAAACGCCAATTATTGCCTTAACCGCTTCTGACAAAGAAAATATTTTAAAAGAAATTCTAGAAAAGAAAAATGGCCTTACCGATGTTTTGGTAAAACCATTTGAATATGCCGATTTAGAAAATGTAATTTCGAGATATATTTAAGTTATTTCTTCTTCCATTTCTCAAAACCTAAAACACTTGGCTTGATTTCTTTTTGCCATTGATTTCCGTAACTTTTGTTTAAATACTCAAAAACCAATTCATTTTTAGTTTCATATTCCTCAAAATTAGTTGGAGCGATGCAACCAAAATCATAAAATTTTACATTGTATTTTTTAGCAAATGCCAAATCTTCTTTAGTAATTACAGATGCAATTCCGCCCAATACATAAATCGTTTTAGTATTCGAATTGATTTCGATTTTAATCGTGTCGTTTTGCTTTTTCTCTTGTGCTTGAAGAGTAAAACTGAATAAAAAAATTATGATAATTTGTTTAAAGTTCATTGTTTTTAATTTTTAATGAAACATCTGCGCCTCCCCATTCAACAAGAGTAAAACCTCTTCGATTGGTTTTAGGTAGTTGTTGCTCGTTAATATTTTTAAAATTCTCTAAACCATAAAATTCCATATAAATTCTGATACTAGTTTCTGGTTTAGGATTTACATTTAAAGTGGCAATTTTACTACATTTTTCATTTATTAAGAAATGAATAAAGTTATATTTATTACGTTCTAAGACAGGCAACCAATATTGTATGAAGTCATTTGTTTCTTGATTGTTTAAACCAATATATTCAAGCTTTTCGATGAAAAATTCGGTTAACTTTTCTTTTGAAACAACAAAACCCTCATTATATTGGTAATGCTCTTCAGAAAAATCTATTGTTCCATCCCAAAATAATGAACTGTAGTAACGATTGGTTTTTTTATCAAAAATTTGTCCGTTTGGCTCTGCAATTACTTCCCAATTTTTATCGTATTTTGGGAATGTAGTTAGCAATTTCCCTTTTACATCCAATTTAATATCAATAACAGTTTTTTCTGTTGGATAAAGATATATGACAGGTTTTTCTAATATAATATGCTGATCTGATTTGAGATTAACTACAAGATTTTCTTTGTTTTCAATTTTTATCTTATGTGATTTAAATTCTAAAAATGAAATTTCTAGAATATCATTTAATTTAACTTCAATAGAGAATTTTCCGTCAAAATCGGCTTGTGTTTCTGCTTTTGAATTTAGATTTTTTATATAGGCTCCAGGTATAGGAAGTTTTTCACAATCGTAAACTGTTCCAGAAATTTTAAAAACATCGCTTTCGTTTTTTATTGAATTTTCAAGGGAATATTTTTTATATAATTGCTTTAATTCTCGTTTAGAAATAGTTTTTGTAGTAATTAGAATGGCACCGTTTTTACCAATTTGTCCATAGATTGCTATTGCCTCTTTATCTTTTAAAACCTTTACCGATTCGATGTTTTTAGAATCAAATGCATCTAAAATATCTTTATAAACAATTTTTTCGTTTACAACAATTAGTGCTTCATTGAATGCTTTTTCTTGTCCAAAAGTGGTTATCGCAAATAGAAAAAATAGCAGTATTTTTAATGATTTCATTATTTTGTTTTTTTTTTAATTTGTTTTTAAAATTATTCTTGCTATTTCTTGATTGTAATAATCACAACTCCTTTTTTGCCTTTTTCTCCATAAATCGGAATGGCTTTTTCAGGTTGTAAAATAACGATGGTGTCAATTTTTTGTTTACTCAATGGCGCATACGGACTTGTTGGATTTTCTCCAAATAGTGACTCTTCTGAATATTCCACTCCATTAATAAAATAGATAGGTTCTTTTAGTTCGATAATCGATTCAACTTCTTCTGGATTGATATTGTTTAATGATTTTTTACTCAATTTTCCATCGATAACAACCAAATCATCATTAGCTACTTTTTTATCTTTGTCCTGAGTTGTTTCTGCTGAATTCAATGTAATATCATAACGCTTTCCTTTAGCTAAATAGCCTGAATTATTTATGGATGCTGCATTAGACATATTATAATTTGGATTCGGAACCAAACTCGTTTTTGCCATTTCTTGAACTTCTTCCATAGCAATTGCAGTAGGAATCATCACTTCTTTTTTCGATTTGTAATTGATAGTATCGTTAATTACAATGTTGTTTTGAATTACAATTTGTTGTTGTAAAATTTGTTCCGCTTCTTTTTTAATTTCTGGAGTTGTATTTACTAGACCGTTCGCTGTTTCAGGTGTTGGAATCGTATTTTTTGATGAATCAATTGTAGTAACGTTATTTTCTGGAATAACTACATTTTCCTTTTCTTGCAGTAAGAAAAAAGTTAATGTTCCTACTAAAACTACTGATGCTGCTACTGCTAATTTTTTCCACAAATGTTTCTCTTTTTGAAGTGTTTGGGTTTCCATTTTGTCTTCCACGCGCGCCCAAATCTTCTCCATTCCTGGAAAGTCTTTTTGCTCTGCGTTTTCGGCAGCTTGTTGTATTTTTTTATATAATTTTTCTTCTGTTCCCATGACTATTTTGCTTTTTGATAATAAAAAGTTCTTACCAATTCTTTTAATTTACTTTTCGCCGCATTCAATTGCGATTTCGATGTCCCTTCGCTGATGCCAAGTTGTTCAGCAATTTCTTTGTGCGAATAGCCTTCAATCACAAACAAATTAAAAATCGTTTGGCATCCATCGGGAATGTAATTCAGTAAATTGAGCAAATCTTCTTCTTCTAAATCGGTAACTTCATCGGCTAAGGGTTGTGAATTATAACTTACATCTTCCAAATACAAATTAAAGTTGATGTTCTTTTTTATTTGTAATAGACAATTGTTTACGGTTATTTTTCGCGCCCAAGCTTCAAAAGCTAAATCTTCTTTTAGTTGATCTATTTTTGTGAATAGGGTAAAAAAAGCATCGGCTAATACTTCTTCTATTTCTTCCTCCTTTTTTAAATACCGTTTACACAAACGATAGAGCTTCGGTGCCATAATTTCATACACCATGCGTTGTGCTTCACGGTGTTGTTTTCGGCAGCCTTGTATGTGTTTTACATCCATAAAATGTTTTGTTTTCAAAAATCAAGTTCAAGGGCAAATGCAATATTCAATTTGTTCTTGAATTTGAACTTGTTCTTGCTTCCCTTTTTATATAGAGCAGAAAAGTTGGTAAAAGGTTGGGAAGGAAGTAAAAAAAAAATTATTTCTTCAACGTTAACTTGTAAATTTCAGCTTCTAAAGTCTCCGTATCATTGTCTTCGCACAATAAAAACTCAATTTCATTTTCTGATTCTTTGTAAAGTGTAATACCTTCAAATTTCTGATGTTCCGATAATAATTGCATATCAATAATTTCAAATGTCGGTGCGTGCATGATGCCTAAAATGGTTCCTAAAACTTCACCATCTTCATAAGTAGATGTTGTATTTTCGGCGCAAGCCAAGAAATAAATTTTATCGTTCACTAAAATCGCATCGGTAAAAGTGGTTTCAATATCATCTAATGTTGGAAGTGAAATCGGTACAAATCGAATACCATCTTCTTGGTTATTCGGAATAATAAAAATGCCGTTTCGACTATTTTTTGAATTGCCTCTTTGAAAAAGTAACATGGTTTGATGTGCATAAATAGCACCTTCAATATTCAATTGGTCATCGGTAAACGAACCAACATTTTTTAAATTTTGGTATAAAACACTTAAATCTTGCGTTTGTAAAGCATCCGAACCCAAATCTAAAGTGAACATCGTATTACGTTTTTGAGTTGAACCTGAACCCAACATAATTAGTTGATTTCCATATTGGGTAATGCTCTCTAAATCAGGTTTATTTTCTTTTTCAATGTTTTCTCTCGCTTCTTTTACCAATGGAAATTTCAACAAAAGTTTTTTATCGATGTCGTATTGGTACAAAAAGTTACTCGAATCCGAAATAACAAATAAAACATTTTGGGAATACACCAATCCCGATGCAGCAGAAATACCTTTTATCGTGAAGAAATTAGTAAGTTTAAAATTTTCCATATTTTTACAAAAGAGTTAACAATTTTTAGCGCAAATTAGCCTCTAAAAGTACTATTTTTACAGAGATTTAAAACCAACAACGATGGAAAATATCAATATTGAAGATTTTAAAGTGAAAGGTAAAATTAAGTTAGATGATTTTCTAACCAAACTTCCTATTGATACTGAGAAAGAACAAGAAGAATTAGCCTTGGATAAAATCCAAAAGAAACTTTCTAAAAAGCAAGATGCCATGTACGCGCACAACCGTCATGCGTTTTTAATTTGCTTACAAGGAATGGATACCAGCGGAAAAGATAGTTTAATTCGTGAGGTTTTCAAAGAATTTAATCCGCGTGGCGTAGTTGTGCATAGTTTTAAAACACCCAATTCAACTGAATTGGAACACGATTATTTATGGCGTCATTATTTGGCATTACCCGAAAAAGGAAAATTCGCTGTTTTCAATCGAACACATTATGAAAATGTATTGGTAACGCGAGTGCATCCCGAATATATTTTGTTTGAAAACTTACCAGGAATTGAAAAGGTGGAAGATATTACACCTCAATTTTGGGAAAATCGAATGGAACAAATGGTGAATTTCGAAAAGCATATTTCGCAAAATGGAACTAAAATCTTAAAGTTCTATTTTCACATGAGTAAAGACGAACAAAGAGAACGTTTATTAAAGCGATTAGAAAATCCAGAAGACAATTGGAAATTCAGTGCTGGCGATTTAAAAGAGCGCGAACGTTGGGACGATTACATGAAATATTACGAAGAAGCGATTAATAAAACGTCAACCGATTTTGCGCCTTGGTACATTATTCCAGCAGATGATAAAGGTGTAGCGCGATATATTGTTGCCAAAACCATTTGGGAAGAAATGCAAAAATTAACAGATATAGCTGAACCCGAATTAGATCCAAAAGTGAAAGCGAATATTGAAGAATATAGAGCACAATTAAAAAAAACGTAGAGACAAGTCATGACTTGTCTTATCTAATTTTAAAATTATAAAGTATAATGAAAGTATACACAAAAACAGGCGACACGGGAACCACAGCATTATTTGGTGGAACACGTGTGCCAAAACATCATATCCGAATCGAAAGTTATGGAACAGTTGATGAATTAAATTCTCACATCGGATTAATTCGCGACCAAGACATAAGCGATTTATACAAAAATGTCCTAATCGAAGTTCAAGATAGATTATTCACAGTTGGAGCTATTTTAGCAACTCCGCCTGAAAAAGAAACCTTAAAAAACGGTCAACCACGTTTGCAAAACCTTGGAATTGTGGAATCGGATATTGAATTTTTGGAAAACGAAATCGATACTATGGAAGAAGCGTTACCGCCAATGACACATTTTGTTTTGCCAGGCGGACACACAACTGTGTCATATTGTCATATTGCACGCTGTGTATGCCGTAGAGCCGAGCGTTTAGCGGTACATTTGAATGACATAGAACCCACAGATGAACGCGTAATTAAGTACCTAAACCGACTTTCTGACTATCTTTTTGTGTTGGCACGAAAGTTGTCCCATGATTTGAACGCTGACGAAGTACAATGGATTCCTAGAAAATAGTGTTCGGTAATCAGTTTTAAGTGTTCAGTATATCTGAAAATAGTGATGAAAACTCATGTTTTGAGCACTTAAAAAAAAACGTTCTTAAATTTTAATAAAAAAAGTAAAAAAAAACTTGCCTTATTGGGTATTAAATTTATTTTTGCATAAACTTAAATCGATAAAAGATGTATTGGACATTAGAATTAGCATCATACTTAAGTGATGCACCTTGGCCAGCAACCAAAGATGAACTTATCGACTATGCTATCAGAACTGGAGCTCCATTAGAAGTAGTGGAAAACTTACAATCTATAGAAGACGAAGGAGAAATCTATGAATCAATGGAAGAGATTTGGCCTGATTATCCTACTGACGAAGATTATCTTTGGAATGAGGATGAATATTAAAAAATAAATAAACACAACAGAAACAAGTCTCTTTACTGAGACTTTTTTTGTGGTTATATTTGCAAACCTATTTAGAAAATAAAAAATTATGAGTATCATAAATTCCATATTGAAAGCTTTTGTGGGAGACAAATCGGAGAAAGATGTAAAAGCGATTCAACCACTTATTAACAAAGTAAAATCTTTTGAGAGTGCTTTACAAGCATTGTCTCATGATGAGTTACGAGCTAAAACAGCCGAATTCAAAGCTAAAATTCAACAAGCTCGCGCTGACAAAGACGCTAAAATTACTTCTTTAAAACAAGACGCTGAACAAACTCAAGACATCGATGCACGTGAAGATATTTATGCTGAAATCGATAAAATCGAGAAAGAAGCTTATGAGATTTCTGAGAAAGTATTAAATGAAATTCTTCCAGAAGCTTTTGCAGTGGTGAAAGAAACGGCTCGTCGTTTCAAAGATAATACATCAATTACGGTTATAGCAACTCCAAAAGACAGAGAGTTATCAGCCACTAAATCGTATATCGCAATTGAAGGTGATAATGCTACTTGGGCAAATTCTTGGAATGCTGCAGGAAAAGAAATCACTTGGGATATGATTCACTACGACGTTCAGTTGATTGGTGGAGTTGTGTTGCATCAAGGTAAAATTGCCGAAATGCAAACAGGTGAAGGAAAAACATTAGTAGCAACATTACCATTATACTTAAATGCTTTAACTGGAAACGGAGTGCATTTAGTAACAGTGAATGACTACTTAGCAAAACGTGATAGTACGTGGAAAGCTCCTTTATTCGAGTTCCATGGATTAACTGTGGACTGTATTGATAATCACCAGCCAAACTCTCCAGAAAGAAGAAAAGCATACGAAGCTGATATTACTTATGGTACAAATAACGAATTTGGTTTCGATTATTTGAGAGATAATATGGCGCACGCTCCAGAAGATTTAGTACAACGCAAACACAATTATGCGATTGTCGATGAGGTCGATTCAGTTTTAATTGATGATGCTAGAACACCATTGATTATTTCTGGACCAGTTCCGCAAGGAGATCGTCACGAATTCCTAGAATTAAAACCAAAAGTTGAAAATTTAGTTAGTTTACAACGTAAATTAGCTACGGATTGTTTGACAGAAGCAAAACGTTTGTTCAAAGAAGGAAATACTAAAGATGCTGGTTTCAACTTATATCGTTCGTACAGAGCGTTACCAAAAAGTAAAGCGTTAATCAAATTCTTATCGGAAGAAGGAGTAAAACAATTACTTCAAAAAACAGAGAATTACTACATGCAAGATAATAACAGAGAAATGCCAAAAATTGATGAGGCGTTGTACTTTGTTATCGAAGAAAAAAACAATCAAGTTGAGTTAACGGATAACGGAATCCAATTCTTATCTACTGATACCGATGCTCAATTCTTCGTTTTACCAGATATTGGTTCAGGAATTGCCCAAATCGAAAGAGAAAATTTAGCTCCAGAAGAAGCAGCTGAGAAAAAAGAAGAATTATTCCGTGATTTCTCTGTAAAATCAGAGCGTATTCATACGTTAACGCAGTTATTAAAAGCGTATACGTTATTCGAAAAAGATACGGAATACGTTATCATGGACAATAAAGTGATGATTGTAGATGAGCAAACTGGACGTATCATGGATGGTCGTCGTTACTCAGATGGTTTACACCAAGCAATCGAAGCTAAAGAAAATGTAAAAATCGAAGCCGCTACTCAAACCTTTGCAACCGTTACGTTACAGAATTATTTCCGTATGTACAGCAAATTAGGAGGAATGACAGGAACAGCATCAACAGAAGCAGGTGAGTTCTGGGAAATCTACAAATTAGACGTTGTGGAAATTCCAACCAACCGTCCAATGGCTCGTAAAGATAAAGACGATTTAATTTATAGAACTGTTCGTGAAAAATTCAACGCCGTTATTGAAGATGTAGTTCAATTATCAAATGCAGGAAGACCTGTGTTGATTGGAACAACTTCAGTAGAGATTTCGGAATTATTAAGTCGAATGTTGAAATTAAGAGGTATTCAACACAACGTATTGAATGCTAAAATGCACAAAAGTGAGGCTGAAATTGTAGCAGAAGCAGGAAAACCTGGAGTAGTTACAATCGCAACGAATATGGCAGGTCGTGGTACCGATATTAAATTATCTGACGAAGTTAAAAAAGCAGGTGGTTTAGCAATTATCGGAACAGAACGTCACGATTCGCGTCGTGTAGACCGTCAGTTACGTGGTCGTGCGGGTCGTCAAGGAGATGTGGGTAGTTCACAATTCTATGTGTCTTTGGAAGATAACTTAATGCGTTTATTCGGTTCAGAAAGAGTAGCGAAAGTTATGGATAGAATTGGTCTAAAAGATGGTGAAGTAATTCAACATTCGATGATGACAAAATCTATCGAAAGAGCACAGAAAAAAGTAGAAGAAAATAACTTTGGAGTTCGTAAACGTTTGTTAGAATATGACGACGTAATGAATGCACAAAGAGAAGTAGTATACAAAAGAAGACGTCACGCTTTACACGGAGAACGTTTGAAAGTGGATATTGCGAACATGATGTACGATACGTGCGAATTAGTTGTAGAGCAAAACAAACTAGCAGATGATTTCAAAAACTTTGAGTTTGAATTGATTCGTTACTTCTCAATCAGTGCACCAGTTACACCAGCGGAATTTGCAAAATTATCAGCAAGAGAAATTACTGGAAAAACATACAAAGCGGTTTTAGCTCATTATGAGGAAAAAATTGCTAGAGATGCACATGAAGCGTATCCAATCATTAAAAATGTGTACGAAAACAATAATGGTCAATACCAAAGAATCATTGTTCCTTTCTCTGACGGAATCAAATCATTAAATGTGGTTACCGATTTAGAAAAAGCGTATACAACTGAAGGTCGTTCGTTAGTAGCAGATTTCGAGAAAAACATCACATTAGCAATTGTGGATGAAGCTTGGAAAAAACACTTACGTAAAATGGACGAATTGAAACAATCGGTTCAGTTAGCGGTTCACGAACAAAAAGATCCATTATTGATTTACAAATTTGAAGCGTTCAACTTATTCAAGAAAATGATTGACGATGTTAATAAAGAAGTAATCTCATTCTTGTTCAAAGGAGATTTACCACATCGTAATGAAAACATTCAAGAGGCAAGACAAGAAACACGTCAAGAGCAATATACAGAAACAAAAGAGGATTTAGACTCACCAGCTTCAGAAGCTAAAAAAGCAGGCGAAATGGCAAGTCAAAGACCTCCAGTTACAGAAACGATTACTAGAGAAATGCCAAAAATCAATCGTAATGACACTGTTACAATCAAACATGTAATGAGTGGAAAAAGCGAAACCATGAAATACAAAAAAGCTGAAAGCATGTTAGCTTCTGGTGAATGGGTTTTGGTTAACGAATAATCAAAAACACATAGAAATAAACTAATCCTCAATTGCTAAAAGTAGTTGGGGATTTTTTATCTTTGATAAAATTAAAAATCACTAAAATGAAATCTAAAATTCTATTCTTCGCATTCTTTCTTTTTCAAACTATTGCTGTTTTAGCACAAGACATGGCTTCATTAAAAACGGAAGCTTTAAAATCATACAAAGCGAGTGTAAATATGAATTTTGACGATATTTTCGCTACTACCTATCCAAAAGTGTTTGATATTATTCCGCAAGACCAAATGAAAAAAATGTTTGGTCAAATGATGGAAAACGAACAATTCTCAATAAAGTTAGTGGAAGTAGAGCCTAATTTTTCATTTGGTGAAATCAAGAAGATAGAAGGGAAATCTTTTTGTATGGTGAATTACAATAATGTCATGACGATGAAATTCAAACAGCCAATGGATGATGCAGAATCAATGACGGATATTTTTAAATCATCAATGGAAGCTGATAAAGTTACCTATGATAAGTTAACCAATACATTCCGTATCGAAATGCGTTCTACACTAATCGCAGTTGCGGATGATTTGACAAAAAACCAATGGAAATTTTTAAATAAAGACAAAGAGAACAAAATGTTTTCTATGTTATTTGATGCAAAAATTTTAAAAGCTTTAGGATTGTAATATGAACGAAAATAATATCACTTACACCGAATTTTTCAACCAAGTTAGAGCGAGTATTGCAAATGGAACTTTTGCTAAATTAACGCTAGCCAAAACCGTTGGAAAGCCCGAATTACAAAACATTTACGTAAAAACTATCGTAGAAGACAACATCTTAAAATTGTCGATGACGTATAAAATTTACACGACTGAAAAGCAAGAATTAGTCAAAATATGCAAATTAGATGATTTAGAAGCAGAGCTAATTCCGCACATTAATAACCCATTTTTATCTACTCTGTTATTTACAACCGAAGCGGATATTACCATGAAATTAAACAAAAAGCGCGTAGCCAGTATTATTGAACAACCACCAACGTTTAAAAATGCAGATGCAAATTTGGTGGAGTTTTTGAATAAGTAATTTTTTAATTACTCCCCATCAGGAAAAATCTTTCCAGGATTCAATACATTATTTGGATCAAAGATTGCTTTGATGCGTTCCATTAATTCTAAATGTACTTTTGAAAATGCAATATCCATGTAGTTTTTTTGTACTAAACCAATGCCGTGTTCACCAGAAAGTGTTCCTTTTAAACCAACTGTCAATTCAAAAATTTCACGAATCCCTTTTGGAACTTCCGTTTTCCAATTGTCATCGGTCATGTTGCCTTTGATGATGTTGACGTGTAAATTACCATCGCCCGCATGTCCATAACAAACGGATTGAAATCCATATTTCGAACCAATTTCTTTGATGCCTTTTAATAGTTTTGGTAATTCATATCTTGGTACAACGGTATCTTCTTCTTTATAAATCGAATTTGCTTTTACTGCTTCTGCCACAGAACGACGCATTTTCCAAAGGGCATTTTTTTGTTCGTCAGTATCAGCAAACAAAACTTCGTCAATTTCAAATTGCTCTACGACTGCCAAAATTTGTTCAGCTTCTTGCATCAAAATTTCTGGGTAATTTCCATCTACTTCTATCAATAAATGCGCTTGAACGTTGTCTTTCACTTCCACATTCAAACCATCGACAAATTTCAATGTCCAATCAATGGCATCGCGTTCCATAAATTCTAAAGCACTTGGCACAATTCCTGCTCTAAAAATGGATGAAACGGCTTCACACGCTTGCTCAGCTTTATAAAACGGAACCAAAAGCAATACGTTATGTTTGTTTTGAGGTAATAATTTCAATACAATTTTAGTCACAATTCCCAAAGTTCCTTCACTACCCACCATCAATTGCGTCAAATTATAACCTGTCGAATTTTTCAAGGTATTAGCACCTGTCCAAATGATATCACCTGTTGGCAAAACTACTTCTAAATTCAGCGCATAATCTTTCGTAACACCATATTTCAAAGCTCTCGCACCACCTGAATTTTCTGCAATGTTGCCGCCAATATAACAACTTCCCATACTACTTGGATCTACTGGATAAAACAAGCCTTTTTCAGCCACAGCTTCTCGTAAAACTTGTGTAATTACACCAGGTTCGGTAGTAACTTGTAAATTTTGCTCGTCAATTTCAATAATTTGATTAAATCGCTCCATTGAAATCGCAATACCACCATAAATCGATAAAGCACCACCACTCAAACCCGTACGCGCACCAATAGGCGTTGTCGGTATTTTATAAGTGTTGGAAACTTTTAAAATTTGCGCCACTTCTTCGGTATTCGCAGGTTTCACTACCACATGAGGCGGAAAACTCAAATCTTCCGTTTCATCGTGACCATACGTTTTTCGAGTAGCCTCATCAGTAAAAATATAAGCCGAACCTACAATGTTTTCAAGTGCCAGTATTATTTCAGGATTCATAGTGTAAAATTGAAAAGTAAAGATATTAAAAACTACTTAAAACCCAATACCAAATAGCAATAGTAATCAACGACAACGGAATTCCAATTCCAATCATCATGCTGCTTAATTTCGGTTTTAATCCGTAGTTAGAGGCTAAAATCGCACCAGTAATCATCGGCGCCATGGCAGATTCCATAATGGAAACATCAATTTCTAAACCTTTTCCGTTTAACACCATTTTGTAAAGCAAAAAGAAAAAAGTTGGCATCAAAATCAATTTGAAAAGTAAGCCTAGAGTTAAAAAACGCCAATGTTTACTTCGCGTATCAATTTTTAATTGCAATCCAACTGCTACTAAAGCGACTGGTGTTACCGTATTTCCGATTCGTAAAAACGAGTTTTGTAATGCTTCTGGAAATTCTAAAGAAAATAGTGTGCAACAAAGTGCGATTGTAAAAGCAATAAAAGGAGGAAATTTAATAATTTTCAATACGATTTCAGAAGTACTTAAATTGCCTCTTGAAAAACTAGCTGCGACTAAAATTCCTAAGGTAGTTACGACTACGAATGAACCAGGTTGGTCAACGATGATAGCGGTTTTCAGTCCGTCTGCACCATATAAAGCTTCTATTATTGGAAATCCTACGAATGAAGTATTGCTCAATCCACCCGTTAAAATCAAACAGCCAATTAGCTTTTTCGACCATTTGAAATAGGTTCCCAAAGCATAGAAAAACACAAACGATAATCCGAAACCTAACCATGCAATTCCTAAAGGATAAAGCAGAGCCAATGAAATAGTGATTTTCGGAATGTAATACAACGCCATAGCCGGAAGCGAAACGTAAATCACGTATTGATTCAAACTTTGATAGGCGTTTTTAGGAAATTGCGGTACTTTTTGAAGCGCAACGCCTAAAATCAAACATAAAAATAAAAGAATGATGTTTTCCATATGTCGAAAATCGAGAATACAAAGGTAATTAAACCTTTAGATTTCGATGTTTCATATTCTTACATTTTTTGTATTTTTACACAAAGCAAAACTCTTTTGAAAACACCTAATAAAAAATCGGCACTTTCAGAAATTCACGGCGTGGAACAACCCGAAACATTGAGTACAGTTGTCGCACATCAAATTCAACAATTCCGAAGAAAACAACCTTCGGCAGAGGAATTGATTGCTGGAATTTTAAAAGGTGATAAAACTGCATTGAGTCGCGCTATTACTTTGGTTGAAAGTACGAATCCTGAACATTTAGCCAAAGCGAATGAAGTGATAAAAGGTTGTTTGCCACATGCGAATAACTCCGTTCGTATTGGAATTACAGGTGTTCCGGGCGTTGGAAAAAGTACTTTTATTGAAGCTTTTGGAAAATATTTAACTTCTATCGGAAAGAAAGTTGCAGTATTAGCGGTTGACCCGAGTTCGTCTATTAGTCACGGAAGTATTTTGGGTGATAAAACCCGAATGGAAGAATTGGTTAAAGATGAAAATGCTTACATCCGACCAAGTGCTTCAGGTGATACGTTAGGTGGTGTTGCCAGAAAAACCCGTGAAACGATTATTTTATGTGAAGCATGTGGGTTTGATACGATAATTATTGAAACCGTTGGAGTAGGGCAAAGCGAAACCGCTGTTCACAGTATGGTGGATTTCTTTTTGTTATTGAAAATTTCAGGTGCTGGCGATGAATTACAAGGCATCAAACGTGGCATCATGGAAATGGCGGATACAATCGTAATCAATAAAGCGGATGGTGATAATGTTGCGAAAGCCAAATTAGCGAAAACCGAATTCAATAGAGCCTTACATTTATTTCCTGCTAAATCCTCAGGTTGGATTCCGAGAGTGACTACTTGCAGTGCTTATGAAAAAACAGGTATTGATGCGATTTGGGAAATTATTTCAGAGTATTTTGAATTGGTAAAATCGAATCATTATTTTGAAGAAAAACGCCAAAATCAAAACCAATTTTGGATGATGGAAACGATTAATGAACAATTGAAATCACATTTTTACAATCATCCAAATATCATTCAACTACTAGAAGAAAACAAAAAAGCCGTGCAAAATAATGAAATTTCACCTTTTGCAGCGGCTATGCATTTGTTGGAACAATATTTTAAAAAATAATTTTTAGTAGAGACAAGTCATTGACTTGTCTCTACGGGAATCAATAATAATCAAAAATTATTCTTGCTCGTAACGTTCAATTTCTCTATCGTAGAATTCTCCAGCAATGGTAATTAAATGTTCCATTTCAGATTCCAATTCTTTTTCGTCTTCTTCTTCGATGTCTTCTAAAAATTCTACTTCGTCATCTTTTAAATTGATTACGAATCTTGGATATTCTAAATGGATTACGAAAATATCTTCTGGAAAATCGGTATTATCACCGATAACAAATTTTGGTAAGTTCATGTTTTTATGATTTTAATTTCTTCTTTTTATTGTAATTGAACTTGTTCTTGAGTTTGCCCTTGAACAAGTTTTTTCGTTAAGTAATTAAAGCGAATATACAAAAATATCGCGGCTGCTGTTAATCCAGCCAAAAGTCCAATCCAAACGCCAACGGCTTTTAATTCGGTTTCTAATCCTAAGTAAATGGATATTGGAAATCCAATTACCCAATACGCTACAAAAGTAATATACATTGGAATTTTAGCATCTTGCAAACCACGAAGCGCGCCTAAAACCACCACTTGCAAGCCATCTGAAATTTGAAAAACAGCCGCCACTAAAAGTAAGTTAGCCGAAATTGCGATTACTTCTAAGTTTTTAGTTAGGTTTTCTGCGTCATTTATATCAATAAAAATATAAGGTAATGAAGTATGTAAGGCAACAAATAGCAATGCGAAAACGACTTCAATGATGATAGTAAGTAAGAAAATAGAAATCGCTACTTTTCGTAAGGTAACATAATCATTCAACCCTTTTTGATTTCCAATACGAATCATTGCAGTAACGCTCAATCCCATGGCAAACATGAAAGTTAACGAAGCTAAACTCAACGCAATTTGATTTGCTGCTTGACTGGTAGTTCCAATCATACCACACAACCAAATAGCTCCAGTAAACAAAGCTACTTCAAAGAACATTTGCATGGCAGAAGGTATTCCGATTTTAATGATTTTTTGGTTGATTTCTTTCTTAATTTCTTTTAAACTAAATCCTTTAAAATAGGGGTGGAATTTCGGTTTTAGATTCATCATGTAGTGCATAAAACCTAGCATCACAAAGCGTGAAACAATCGTTCCAACAGCCGCTCCAACGATCCCCCATTTTGGGAAAATCCAAATTCCGTAAATAAGGAAATAGTTAATCACCACATTGGTTATATTTCCAATAATAGTTGCCCACATGGAATATTTCGTTTCGCTCAAACCATCAGCAAATTGTTTGTACGCTTGGTACATAATTAACGGAATCAACGAAAAACCTACGATGTCTAAATACGGTTTTGCCATTTCCACTACAGCTTCGGGTTGCCCCATATAAGCAATAAGTGGTTTTGAAAAGAAAATCAAGGTAAATAAAGCCACACCTAAAATCGTACACAAATACAAGCCATGATGAAAAGCCGAACGACCTCCAGCAACATCATTTTTTCCATCGGATTCGGCTACTAATGGTGTAATTGCAGTTGAAAATCCGATTCCTAATGACATGGCAATGAATACAAAACTGTTTCCTAATGACACAGCTGCTAATTCGGTTGGACCTAATTTTCCCACCATGATATTATCCACAATTCCCACAACGGTATGGCCTAACATTCCTAAAATAATAGGGTAGGCGAGTTTTAAGTTTTGTGAAAATTCTTTAGAGTAGTCGGAAAAAGTCATTTTGGCAATTTTGTGGCAAAGGTAATAATTTGAAAAGTATTTCAAGAAAAAACCTGTCAGGATTCAAAATCGAGACAGGTTTAAATATTGTGAATTGAAATTACTTTTTAATATTTTGATTTATCGTATCACTTTCAATAAGTCCGTCTCGTAAACGAATGATTCTGTGTGCATAAGCTGCAATATCTTCTTCGTGAGTTACTAAGATTACGGTGTTTCCGTTGGCGTGAATTTCGTTGAACAAATTCATAATCTCCACCGAAGTTTTACTATCTAAGTTTCCAGTTGGCTCATCGGCTAAAATGATAGATGGTTTGTTGACCAAAGCTCTCGCCACCGCCACACGCTGACGTTGACCACCCGATAACTGATTCGGTTTGTGATCCATACGGTCTTGAAGTCCTACTTGTGTCAATACTTCAGTAGCTCTTTCAACGCGTTCTGATTTCGAATGACCCGCATAAACCATTGGCAAAGCTACATTATCCAAAGCTGTTGTTCGTGGCATTAAGTTGAACGTTTGAAAAACGAATCCAATTTCTTTATTACGAATTCCTGCCAATTCATCGTCTTGCATTTCACTCACGTGTTTTCCGTTCAAAATGTAAGTTCCAGAGGTTGGTGTATCCAAACAACCTAAAATATTCATCAAAGTGGATTTTCCAGAACCCGAAGGTCCCATCAATGCTACATATTCCCCTTTGTTGATTTCTAAATCGATGCCTTTTAACACATACACGATTTCGTTTCCTAAAGGGAAATCTCTTTTGATATTGGTTATTTTAATTAACGGATTTGCCATTTTGAATGTCGAATGTTGATTAACGAATTATGATTTCAGAAGTTTTAAATTCCGATTCTATTATAAGTAGAAAAAGAAAGGAATTTGTTACAACTAAAAACGAATTCTTTCAAACAAGTACGAACTAATCGTTTTATTCGGATTGATGATGAAATGTTCTTTTTCTTGCTCGGCTCTAAAAAACACAATTCCCCATTGAAAAGTATCAATCGTCACCGAAACTTTAGGATGTTTTTTGATAATTTCCCAAGCTTCTTCCATATCAGCTGACCAATGAATATCATCGAAAATCCAAATAGAATCATTTGAAATCGTAGGAAGTAAAGCCTCAAAATAATCTAAAGTCGCTTTTTTGGAATGGTTGCCATCGAAATAAATTAGGTGATGGGTAATGGGTGAAAGGTCAAGGGGTTTAAAATAACTTGAAAATTCGGTATTAACGAATTCAATATTTTGAAAATTTGAATTTTGTTCTTGCAATTGAACTTGCGCTTGCTTTTGCGTATTCGGACAGCCTTCTAAAGTGATAATTTTTGCATTTTCATTTGCTAAAGAAAGTGCAGAAGTCGCTAATCCCAACGAAGTGCCAATTTCTAAAATGCTTTTGGGTTGAAAATAACGAACAATTCTAAAAAGTAATTCCGCATTTTTTGAAGTAATTCCAGCGGTTTGTGCAATTTTTGAAATTTCTCTTGTATTCGATTTAAATACGCGTGAACCAGCCCCAAAATCCGTTACATCAATTGTGTTTTTATTTTCTAAAAGCGATTTTCTATACGATTTTAATACTTCGTATTCAGGATATTTTGTAGCATCATAAAAACATTTCGTAACCAAATCAAACACAAATGGCGAGTGCACTCCATGTTCGTTTTTGGAGTGAAAAAGGAATTTTAGGTAGGATTTAATTATATGCTGCATTTTATAGTGATTAGTGAAAAGAGAATAGTAATTAGTTTGACTATTCACTAATTACTATTCACTAATTACTTTTTTATTCCATTTTCGAACTCAACTCAAACCAACGTTCTTCTTTTTCTTCTAAAGATTGGATGATTTTTTGTAATTCGTTAGCTTTCGCTTCAATTTTATCATCTGAAACTTTTCCGTCGGCGAATTCTTGTTCGATTTGCTTTTTATTGTATTCTAAATCTTTGATTTCTTTTTCAATTTTATTGAATTCCTTTTGTTCATTGAAACTCAAACCAGTTGAAGCCGTTTGTTTTTCTTTCCAATTTGTCTTTTCAGTACTAACCGAATTCAAAACTTTTGGTTCAGCCGAATCTTCATACGCTCTAAAATCCGAGTAATTTCCAGGAAAATCTTCGATCTCGCCTTCACCTCTAAATACAAATAAATGGTCCACAATTTTATCCATGAAATATCTATCGTGACTCACCACTAACAAACAACCTGGATAATCTAAAAGGAAACTTTCTAATACATTTAACGTAACAATATCTAAGTCATTCGTTGGCTCATCTAAAATTAAGAAATTCGGATTTTGAATTAAAACCGTACATAAATACAAACGTTTTAATTCGCCACCACTTAATTTTTCTACGAAATCGTATTGTTTTTTGGCGTCAAATAAAAAGCGCTCCAATAATTGCGAAGCGGAAATAATTTTTCCTTTCGTCAACGGAATATATTCGCCATATTCTTTGATGATATCAATAACTTTTTGTCCCGGTTTTGGATTGATTCCGCTTTGCGTGTAATACCCAATTTTAATCGTATCGCCAATAATTACTTTACCTGAATCCAGTTGAATCGTTTGAGTTAAAATATTTAAGAAAGTCGATTTTCCAGTTCCGTTTTTACCAATAATTCCAATGCGTTCACCTCGTTGAAAGGAATAGCTGAAATCTTTTAAAATGGTTCGGTCAGGGAAATTTTTGTTCAGTTTTACCATTTCGATAATCTTGCTTCCCATGCGTTCCATATTGATTTCGAGCTCCACCACATTTTCTTTTCTGCGGCTTTCGGCTTTTTCTTTAATCACGTAAAAATCATCTTGGCGCGATTTTGATTTGGTAGTTCTAGCTTTTGGTTGACGTCGCATCCAAGCTAATTCTTTTACAAATAAATTTTGGGCTTTGTCAATACTCGCATTTTCAGAAGCCAAACGTTCTTCTTTTTTCTCTAAATAATACGAATAATTACCTTTGTATTGATAGATTTTTCCGTTGTCTAATTCGATGATTTCATTACAAACACGCTCTAAAAAGAAACGGTCATGCGTCACCATAAACAAGGTAATATTTTCTTTTGCAAAATAGTCTTCTAACCATTCAATCATCTCTAAATCCAAGTGATTGGTTGGCTCGTCTAAAATCAATAAATCAGGTTTGCTAATCAAAATAATGGCTAACGATAAACGCTTTTTTTGTCCACCCGACATGTTTTTGACTTTCATTTTCAAGTCTTCTAACTTCAGTTTGTACAAAATTTGCTTGAATTGCGTTTCAAAATCCCAAGCGTTGTGGCGGTCCATGTCGTCAAAAGCTCTTTGATACGCTTCTTCGTCATTCGGATTTTCTAAGGCTTTTTCGTAGCGTTCAATTACTTTCAGAATTTCATTATCCGAAGCAAAAATATTTTCTTCAATGGTTAATTCGTCTTGCAAATTATTGTTTTGCGACAAAAAAGCCATGTTAATCTCTTTTCGAACTACCACTTGACCGGTATCAGGTTCATCCAAACCATTAATCATATTCATAATGGTAGTTTTTCCTGAACCGTTTTTAGCGATAAAAGCTATTTTTTGATCTTTATTAATTCCAAACGAAACGTTGTCAAACAAAACACGTTCGCCATAAGATTTTGAGATATTTTCGACTGATAAGTAATTCATAATATTATTTAGAAGTGCAAAAATAAGGTTTTGTTTGTTGGAATTTGGAATTTCTTTATTGATATTTGAATTTTCAAAATTCTATGCAACTATCCGTTATCATCCTTAATTATAATGTGCGCTATTTTTTAGAGCAGTGTGTTCTCAGTGTTCAAAAAGCATTGGAAGGCATTGACGGAGAAATAATTGTCATTGACAACGCTTCATTAGATGGTAGTTGTGAGATGATGAAAGCCAAATTTCCGCACATCAAACTCATTGAAAACCAAGATAATTTAGGTTTTCCTAAAGGGAATAACATAGGAGTCGCTCAAGCCAAAGGCGAATACATTTGTATTTTAAATCCCGATACTGTGGTTTCGGAAGATACTTTTGCCAAAATACTGAACACTGAAAACTGGACACTGAACACTGGTATAATCGGTTGTAAATTAATCGACGGTGCAGGAAATTTTCTTCCCGAAAGCAAACGTGGCGTTCCAACTCCTTGGGTGGCTTTTACGAAGATTTTCGGATGGTATAAAATCTCCAATTATTTCGGAAAATATTACTCCCAACATTTGTCTGAAAACGAATCAGGCAAAGTGGATATTTTGGTTGGTGCTTTTATGGTGATGAAACGCGACTTGTATCTCGAAGTTGGTGGTTTTGATGAAAATTGTTTTATGTATTCGGATGATATCGATTTGAGTTATTTGGTTTTGAAATCAGGAAAATCGAATTATTATTTTCACGAAACTTCTGTGATTCATTATAAAGGAGAAAGTACGGTTCGAGATGGGACCTATATGAAACGTTTCCGTGAGGCGATGCAGTTTTTTTATAAAAAACACTTCAAGAAATCATGGTTTTTTGATGTGATGATGCAAGTTGGAAGTTTCGTTTTTAGTCTTTTGAAGAAGAATCAGCAAAAGAATAGAACATTTAAAACAGATGAAATCGTGTTTTTCACCAAAGAGGATAGAAATATTAAATGTTTTTCTGCTGTAATTTTGTATTCGAAATTTGAAAATTTCAAAATCAATCCAAATATTAATTATGAAATTATTTTTGATACAGATTCTTTTTCTAATAAAGAAATAATAGATTACATGGTGAAAAATAGGTCGAAAAATGTAATTTTTAAGAATTTTTTATCTGATTCAAATTATATCATTGGAAGCAATCATTCTAATGATATTGGTGAAGTATTATTTTTATCAAATTTTGAATAATTCATTACACAACCTGAAAAAAATTAGTATTTTTGCAAACCAAATACAAAAACACAACTTTAGTTTAAAGATATGGCAAAGTTTGAATTGAAATTACCTAAAATGGGTGAAAGTGTTGCAGAAGCAACAGTTACTAACTGGTTAAAAAAAGTTGGTGATAAAATTGAAATGGACGAAGCAGTACTTGAAATTGCTACTGATAAAGTAGACAGCGAAGTGCCTTCAGAAGTTGCAGGAACACTTGTTGAAATTTTATTTAATACCGATGATGTAGTTCAAGTGGGACAAACAATCGCTATTATCGAAACGGAAGGTGGTGCAGTTGCATCAACTCCAGAAGTTAAAGCAGAAGCGCCAGTTGCTGTTGCAGAAGTTGCTAAAGCAGTTGAAGCAGCAAAAGAAACTGTTGCGCCAGCAGATTTTTCGGCATCAGATAAATTCTTTTCACCTTTAGTTAAAAACATTGCGAAAGAAGAAGGAATTTCATTAGCAGAATTAGAATCTATTGCTGGTTCTGGTAAAGATGGCCGCGTTAATAAAGAAGATTTATTAAATTATATCAAAAATAGAGGAAGTCAGCCTGCAGTTGTGGCTACACCAGCGGCGGCTCCAAAAGCAACTCCAGCTCCAGTAGCTCAAGCTGTTCCAGTTTCTGTAAATGGTGGTGATGAGATTGTTGAGATGGACAGAATGCGTAAGTTGATTTCGGGTTACATGGTAGCTTCGGTTCAAACTTCGGCTCACGTTCAGTCTTTCATTGAAGTTGATGTTACCAACATCGTTAAATGGAGAGATAAAGTTAAAAACGCTTTCGAAAAGAGAGAAGGTGAGAAGTTAACTTTCACGCCAATCTTCATGGAAGCGGTAGCAAAAGCATTGAAAGATTTCCCAGGAATGAATATTTCAGTTGATGGTGAATTTATCATCAAACGTAAAAATATTAACTTAGGAATGGCGGCAGCGTTACCAAACGGAAACTTAATCGTTCCTGTAATTAAAAATGCTGACCAATTAAATTTAGTTGGAATGGCAAAAGCGGTTAACGATTTAGGAAACCGTGCAAAAGCAGGAAAATTAAAACCAGACGATACACAAGGAGGAACTTATACAGTAACGAATGTGGGAACTTTTGGTTCTGTTTTCGGAACACCAATTATCAACCAACCACAAGTAGGTATTTTAGCTTTGGGTGCTATCAGAAAAGTACCAGCAGTTATCGAAACTCCAGAAGGTGACTTCATAGGAATCCGTCAAAAAATGTTCTTATCGCACTCGTATGACCACAGAGTTGTTGATGGAGCATTAGGAGGAAGTTTTGTAAAACGCGTTGCGGATTATTTAGAAGCGTTTGACGTAAATAGAGATTTCTAATCTGAGAATAAATTATAAATGTAAACCCGATAGTTTTAAAAGCTATCGGGTTTTTCTATCTTTGTCACATATAAAATCGCTATGGAATTAAAATTAACACGCCCAATTTGCTTTTTCGACCTTGAAACTACTGGAATTGATGTAGCAAGAGACCGAATTGTAGAAATCTCAATATTTAAAGTATATCCAAACGGAAATAAAGAAAGTAAAACTTGGTTGGTAAATCCTACCATTCCAATTCCGCCACAAACTACAGCGGTTCACGGAATTACAGATGAAAAAGTAGCAAACGAACCAACATTCAAAGAATTAGCATCCCAAATTCATAATATGATTAAGGATTCGGATTTGGCTGGATTTAATTCGGACCGATTTGATATTCCGCTTTTAGCTGAAGAATTATTACGTGCAGAAGTTGATTTTGATATGAAAAACCGAGTTTCAGTTGATGTGCAAACGATTTTCCATAAAATGGAAGAACGTACTTTAAGTGCGGCTTACAAATTCTATTGCGGACAAAGTTTAGAAAATGCGCATAGTGCCGAAGCGGATACGATGGCAACTTACGAAATCTTAAAAGCACAATTGGATCGTTACGAGAATTTAGAAAATGATATGAAATCATTAGCTGAATTCACAACACGTAAAAAATCAGTTGATTTTGCTGGATTCATCGCTTTAAATAATGAAGGAAAAGAAATTTTCACCTTCGGAAAGCATAAAGGCGCTTTAGTAGATGATGTTTTTGATAAAGAGCCAGGTTATTTCGGTTGGATTCAAAATGCGGATTTTCCGTTGTATACTAAAAAAGTTTTGACAGGAATTAAATTAAGAAAGTTAAATACGAAATAAGGTAAAAGGTAATGGGTGAAAGGTAAAATGTTTTGCCCATTACTCTTAACCATTTACCCTTAACCCAAGAAAAATGAAAATAATCTGTATCGGACGCAATTACGCTGACCATATTTCGGAATTAAATAATGAAAGACCAACAGAACCGGTTATCTTCATGAAACCCGATTCTTCTATTTTGCCTAACAAAAATCCATTTGTGATTCCTGCTTTTAGTAATGATATTCATCATGAAGTGGAAATTTTGGTTAAAATTTGTAAAGTGGGTAAACACATCGACGCTAAATTTGCTCATAAATATTACGAAGAAATTGGTTTAGGAATCGATTTTACAGCTCGAGATGTGCAAACTAAGTTGAAAGAGAGGGGGTTACCTTGGGAAAAAGCAAAGGCATTTGACCATTCAGCGGTAATTGGGAGCTTTACATCGAAAAAAAATTATACTTCGTTAGAAAATATTAACTTTGAGTTAAAATCAAATGGAACCACTGTTCAGGAGGGTAATACTAGTTTAATGTTGTGGAAAATTGATGAGTTAATTGCTTATGTTTCACAATATTTTACATTAAAAATTGGAGATATTATTTTTACAGGAACTCCAAAAGGTGTTGCAAAAGTAACTGAAGGTGATGTTTTAGAGGGTTTTATAGAAGGAAAATCGATGTTTAAAATTCAAATTAGGTAGTTATGGCATTACAATATAATTTAGCGAAAGTATATGAAATTTCAGAAAATGATATTGAATTTGCATTACAAATTGTGACTTTATTTTTGGAGGAAGTTCCTGCTGAAATAAAATCCATAAAAGACGCAATTGCTGAAAAAGACTATACTAGAACTTATTCTTCATGTCATAAAATAAAACCTACATTGGATTTACTTGGCATGGATTTGGCTTATGAAGAAAATATCCAAATCATGACTTGGGCAAAAGCCGAAGGCAAACGAAAAGAAATTAAAGAAGTATTCAAGTCGTTAAAAGATAGAATTGATTTAGCAGTTAAAGAAATTAAAAAAGATTTCAAACTGTAAGATTCTATTTTAAAATTCCCCAAAATCTATTAAATATTTAAAATGAAAGCTGCTATAGTTACCATTGGCGATGAAATTCTTATTGGCCAAATTGTTGACACGAACTCTTCTTACATTGCAAAAGCCCTTGATAAAATTGGGATTGCAACGCATGAAATGTTGTCAATTTCCGATGATAAACAACACATTTTAGATACTTTTCATTCACTTCAAAATAAAGTGGATGTCGTTATTGTAACGGGTGGATTAGGTCCAACTAAAGACGATATTACTAAGAAAACTTTTTGCGATTATTTCGAAGATAATTTAGTTGAAAATGATGCGGTTTTGGTTCATGTAAAGTCTATTATTGAAGGAATTTATAAGCGACCAATTACACAAATCAATAGAGAGCAAGCATTAGTGCCAACCAAAGCAAAAGTGCTTTTTAATCAAGCAGGAACGGCGCCAGGAATGTGGATGGAGAAGGAAAATACCGTTTTTATTTCATTGCCAGGAGTTCCTTACGAAATGAAGTATTTAATTGATAACGAAGTAATTCCAAATTTGGTTCAAAAATTTGAGCGCCCGTATATTGTGCATCAAACTATTATGACGTATGGTCGTGGTGAAAGTATGATTGCAGAACAAATTGAAGAATGGGAAGATAATTTACCGGATTTTATAAAATTGGCTTATTTGCCTAGTCCAGGAAAAGTTCGCTTGAGATTAACAGCAAGAGGAACGAATGAAGAGTTGTTGAAAAATGAAATAAAACATCAAGTTGAAAAGCTAGATTTATTAATTCATGACATTATTGTAGGCTATAATGAAGATGAGCCAATTGAGGTGGTTTTAGGAAGATTGTTAACGGAAAAAAAACTAACAATTTCAACGGCAGAAAGTTGTACAGGTGGAAAAATAGCGGCAACTTTGTCAGCAGTTCCAGGAGCATCAAATTATTTCAAAGGAAGTGTGGTGAGTTATGCTACTCAAGTTAAAATTGATGTTTTAGATATTGATGAAAATTTGATTGCAAAGCATGGAGTTGTAAGTGCTGAAGTAGCAAAAGAAATGGCTAAATCGGTTCAAAAAGTTATGAATTCTGATTGTGCTATTGCAACAACAGGAAATGCTGGTCCAACAAAAGGCGATGAAGATGCTGAATTAGGAACAGTTTTTATTGGAATTGCTATGTATAATGAAGTTTTTGTAGAAGAATTTAACTTTGGTCAACCGCGTGAAAAGGTGATTGATAGAGGGGTGAGTAAAGCATTGGAACTCATTTATAAAGAAATTTTAAAAAAATAGTAAAAGATAGTTGTGTATATGAAATCGATTTTGTTTCTTTGCACCCTGATTTTAGATAACGAAATAAAGATTAGAAATAATGTCAAGAGTTTGTGAACTTACAGGTAAAAGAGCGATGGTAGGAAACAATGTTTCTCACGCTATGAATAAAACAAAGAGAAAATTCTCTGTTAACTTAGTTAAAAAACGTTTTTATATTCCTGAAGAAGATAGATGGGTAACGTTGAAAATTTCAACCGCTGCTTTAAAAACGATTAATAAAAATGGAATTGCTGCTGTATTGAAAAATGCAAAAGCTAACGGATTTGTTAAATCTGTATAATCCTTAAAACATAGATCAAAATGGCAAAGAAAGGTAATAGAATCCAAGTTATTTTAGAATGTACAGAGCACAAGACTTCAGGAGTTCCTGGAACATCTCGTTACATTACTACAAAAAATAAAAAAAACACTCCAGATAGATTAGAGATTAAAAAATTTAATCCAATCTTAAAAAGAGTAACTGTTCACAAAGAAATTAAATAAGATAAGTCATGGCAAAGAAAACCGTAGCAACTTTACAAACAGCTTCTAAAAGATTAACTAAAGCTATCAAAATGGTTAAGTCTCCAAAAACTGGTGCTTATACTTTCGTTGAATCAGTTATGACTCCAGAGGAAGTTGATGAATTCTTGAAAAAGAAATAATTCATTTTACATTATATAGATAAGCTACTTTCGTTTGAAAGTAGCTTTTTTATTTTTACATTTGTCTGATAAATGGATTTGTGGGCAAATTGTTGGTAGTAAAAACTTAAATCCTGATTTTAGTATGAGTTTTTTTAAAAAAATATTCTCTTCCGATAAGAAAGAACAAGCTATTAGCGAAGAGGCAAAACAAACTTTAGACAAAGGTTTAGAAAAATCGAAAACGTCCTTTTTTTCTAAGCTTACTAAAGCTGTAGCTGGAAAATCGAAAGTAGATGCAGAAGTTTTAGATAATTTAGAGGAAATTCTTGTTTCTTCTGATGTTGGTGTAAATACAACATTAAAAATTATCGAGCGTATTGAAGAACGTGTTTCAAGGGACAAATATTTAGGAACCGATGAATTAAATGGTATTCTTCGAGAAGAAATTGCAGGTTTATTATCGGAAACTAATTCAGGTAAAGCAACGCAGTTTGAAATTCCAGCGAATACAAAGCCATATGTCATTATGGTGGTTGGTGTTAATGGTGTGGGAAAAACTACTACTATTGGTAAGTTGGCATATCAGTTTAAGAAAGCAGGTTATAATGTGGTTTTAGGTGCTGCTGATACTTTTAGAGCAGCTGCTATCGATCAATTGCAAATTTGGGCAGATAGAGTTGGTGTACCAATCGTAAAACAACAAATGGGGAGTGATCCTGCATCTGTAGCTTTTGATACTTTGCAAAGTGCCGTAGCTCAAAATGCAGATGTGGTAATTATTGACACAGCAGGGCGTTTGCATAATAAAGTTGGTTTGATGAACGAACTTTCTAAAGTGAAAAAAGTAATGCAAAAAGTGGTGGAAAATACGCCAAATGATGTACTTTTGGTTTTAGATGGTTCAACAGGGCAAAATGCTTTTGAGCAAGCTAAGCAATTTACTGCAGCAACAGAAGTTTCATGTTTAGCGGTCACTAAGTTAGACGGAACTGCTAAAGGTGGTGTTGTTATTGGAATTTCAGATCAATTTCAAATTCCAGTGAAATACATTGGAGTAGGTGAAGGAATCGAGGATTTACAAGTGTTTAATAAATACGAATTTGTAGATTCGTTTTTTAAATAAGATTTATTACAGTGAAAGAACTTTTAAAATACAGAACAGTACAACTACTTTTACTAGCTATCATTATGGCTTTAGTAGCAATTCCTTTTGAAGGTTATGATTATGTTTTCATTACATTGCGGTTAGCTTCTTTTGCTATATTAATGTATCTTTTAATTAAGTTTACCAGCGGTAAAAAGAAAGTTAAGAAATAAAAAAATATAAAATAAGTGCTGTTAGTTAATAACAGCACTTATTTTTTCCCATAATACTTCATCAAAATCAGATAGCGCCATGTTTGAACCGTCGGCAGCATCTCCCATTCTAATAATTACTATTTTTCTACTTGGAATTACATATATCTTTTGATCATCTTTTCCTAAAGCACAATACATATCAGATGGAGCGGTTGGGATTATACTTCCTGAAAATTGAAATTGTGTTTGAGGTAAATGATAGCTTGACTTTCCGTTCAGCCACCATAAATAGCCGTATGATAAATTAATATTCTGTGAAGTTGTAGTCGCATTTTGCATATAACTTTCGGGAACAATTTGATTGTTTTCCCATTTTCCTTTGTTTAAAGCTAATAGTCCAAATCGTGCCATACTTCTTGTGTTACTATTATAAACACTTAAATTTCCATCAACGGTAGCCCATAAGCCTGTCATTCCTATTTTGTTTTTCAGTTTGGTATTGAAATAATTATTCCAAGTTTGTCCAGTAGAAGCAGCAACAACATCTTGTAGTTTGACATAAACATTATGATATGCCCAACGTGTTCCTGCATCAGTAACATATTGTAAGTTTGCGAGAGAAACATTATCACCTAAAGCATCGTTTAAACCTGATGACATGGTTAAAAGGTGTTTATTGGTAATTAAATTTTCTTTTGCGAGTGGAGCACTTGTCCATCCCGTACCAAGATAGTCTGAAACTTTGTCATTGATGTTTAAATAGCCTTCTTGTTCGGCAATTCCAGTAACTGTTGCTGTTAATGTTTTTCCAGCGCTTGCCCAATACCAAGGTTCTGTTGCACTATGACCATTAAAGTAATTCTCCATAACTATTCTTCCATTATGAAGGATAATGAAACCTTTAGTGTGTTTTAATTCTAAATAATCTAACAGTGGTTGTACTTGTGTTTCGTTCCATCCAAGCGATGCTACCGTTTTTGTCTCCCAAGTTGTAGATCCTATTGGAGGAAAATACATAGATTCTTCATTACTTGAATTGGTTTCGTCTGTACTACAGCCTAGAAATAAGCTTATTGTAATTAGGAGAAATGGTATTTTTTTCATCTTATATGTGTTTTTTTCAGCTTTTAAATGTTAGACAATAAAAATACAGAATAGTTTAATTCAAATAAATTTTAATTGTAATTTTATGGTTTAATTTATAATAATAGTATGAAAAGAATTCTTTTGTTAATTGTTTTAGTTTCAGTGTTTTCATGTAAGCAGAAAATAACAGATGCTGATATTTCTAATTTAAATGGATATTGGGAAATAGAAAAAGTAGAACTTCCTGACGGCGATAAGAAAGAATATAAAGTAAATGAAACTATTGATTTCTTTAAAATAGAGGCTAATAAAGGTTTTAGAAAGAAAGTAATGCCTCAATTAGATGGAACGTATTTGACTAATGATATTCAAGAAGATGTTGTTGTGGTTATTAAGGATGGTGATGCTTCACTTCAATACAAAACTACTTATGCTTCTTGGAAGGAAGAAATTATTGAATTAACTAAGGATAAATTAGTAGTAAAAAATCAACAAGAAATTGAATATTATTATAAAAGACCAGCAAAATTTTCAGTAAAATAAAATGGCTAAGCGATTTAACGAAGAGAGTCCGATAGGAGATGTATTAAAACAATTTATTTCTCAAAATAAGTTGGAAGCAGGTATGGATGTGGTTAATGTTCGAGATGCTTGGAAAAATTTAATGGGAAATGGAGTAAATAATTATACAACTGAAATTCAATTAAAAGGTTCTACATTGTATGTAGCTTTATCGTCAGCGGTTTTGCGTGAAGAATTAAGTTATGGAAAAGAAAAAATCATCAAGATGATAAATGAAGAACTCAGAAAAGATTTAGTAACGAATTTAGTTTTACGATAAAAAAAATCCCGATTCATTGAATCGGGATTTTTTTATATGATTAATTCTAAAAATTAGAATTGCTCTCTTCCTGAAAAATGGAAAGCACCTTCAATAGCTGCATTTTCATCAGAATCAGATCCGTGAACTGCATTTTCTCCAATTGAAGTAGCGTATTTTTTACGGATAGTTCCTTCAGCTGCATCTGCTGGATTTGTTGCTCCAATTAATGTTCTGAAATCTTCCACTGCATTTTCTTTTTCTAAGATAGCAGCTACAATTGGACCTCTAGTCATAAATTCAACTAATTCACCAAAAAATGGTCTTGCAGCGTGAACAGCATAAAAAGCTTGAGCATCAGCAATAGTTAATTGAGTTAATTTTAAAGAAACAATTTTAAAACCACCTTCTGTAATCATGTTTAAGATTCCACCAATATGTCCGTTTTCTACAGCATCTGGTTTAATCATTGTAAAAGTTCTGTTTGTTGCCATTTTTTAAATTTTTTGCAAAGGTACCATTTTAATTAGGTTTTGCAATATTGTTTTTTTATTATTTTGTAATAGTTCTAACAACTCTAAAACCATAAAACTCATGCGTTTTATTAGGTTCTGTTGAAATTCTATTAGCTGGTCTTACATAGTTTTGTTGACTATCCCATGAACCACCTCTAACGCTTCTTCTTTCACCCATTTCTGGTCCTTTAGGATTGTCACCTTTTTCTAATTTGTAGAAATCTTTATTATACCAATCCCAGCACCATTCCCATACATTTCCGCCCATGTCGTAAACTCCTAATTCGTTAGGTAATTTTGTCCCAACTGTATGTGGTGTTCCTTTACTATTTCCTTTGTGCCAAGCAATTTCATCTAAATTATTACTACCACTATATTTGAAAGATTTAGAAAGGGATCCTCCTTTAGCTGCAAATTCCCATTCCGCTTCTGTGGGTAATCTGTATCCGTTAGCTTTAAAATTGCAAATAAAATTGGGGCCTTTTTTAGTATAGGCTGGTTGTAATTTTTCTTTTTTGCTTAACCAATTACAGTATGCAATAGCTTCGTTCCAAGTTACACCATTTATTGGGTAATTATCTTGCCATCCCCAACTTGGTTTTTCTGGCATTTTCATTTTGTTTGCCTTGATGAATTGTTTCCATTCCCATACTGTAACTTCAAATTTGCTAATTTCAAATGTATTTAAATTGACAGTATGCTCTTTTTGTTCATCGACATCTGCTAAACCATCAGAATCTTTTGAACCCATTTTAAAAGTTCCTCCTTGAATTTTGATTAATTCAATATCAATTAGACTGTTTTTAAATGCAAATAATGATAAAAGGGTAATTAATAATGTTGAATAAAACGTAATTTTTTTCATAAGTTTAGTTATTAATTTAGGTGTGCAAATATAATAATAATATAACATTATAAGGTAAAATTGTTATAAAACGTAATTTTTACCTTAAATTGATGTTAAAAAATTAAATATATTGTTTTTTATCGAAAAAAAAAGTATTTGGTCGACTTTTTTAAACAATAACTAATGAAAAATTTTGCTTTAATGGTTGTAAATCAATGTATAGAAGTGAGAAAAAAGCCTCAAAATTATCAATTTCGTTATAAAAATCTGCAAAATTTGATTTTCTTTCTTGTAAAGATTGATTTGGGAATAATTCGTTTTGAAGTTGAATAATTCGTTCTAATTTTTCGGTATAAATTCTTTTTTCGGCCTTGAGTAATTTCTTTTCTAAATTTTCTAAACCTTTTAATTGTTTTACTTCTTGTGCTTTTACAGCTCCTATAAATGATTTGTCAGTTTTATTTGCAATGCTATACAATGCTTCAAACTGATTTTTAAGAAATGCTTTTTGTTCGCTAAAATCTATAGTCAAATCTGAAAATTCTTTGGTTTTTTCATTCACTAAAGTTTGTTGATTTTGAAAAATATCAGACCAATTTAAACCTAATTTTTCCATTTTTTCAACTTGCTTTTTTGTTGCAACTAAAACGGAATTTCTGAGTAATAGAATAGGGAATGTTATATTTTTAGCTTCAAAATTAGATTTTAATTCTAACCAATACGCCAATTCGCCACCTCCACCTATATAACAAAGATTGGGTAAAATCACTTCTTGATACAATGGACGTAAAATTACATTGGGACTAAAATTCTTTGGATTATTTTGTAATTCAGTTAATATTTCGCTTTCTGAAAATGATAGTTGTGTATTATTGATTTTATAATTCCCATTTTCAAAAACGATTCTTTCTCTTAGATTGTCCTGAATGTAAAACAAATTAATTTCTCTTGGATTTACCTGAACGTTATATTCTTTTAATAACGGAAGTGTTTCGTTTACTTTTTTAAATGAAGTTTGCTCTAATAATTCTTCTTTAGCATAAGGAATGAATAGTTTTTTTAGCTCTAAATCATCACCATCAATAATTACTAAACCTTCATTTTTGAATAATTCATTAGCTAAATATCGAGTAGCATCTGCTAAATTTTCGTGTTCTAAATAGGAATTTTTAAATAATTCTCGAAGATAATTTGCATTGTTTCCTAAGCTTAATTCATTTGAAAATTGCTCAAAAACTTCTTCTAATCCAGAAGTGTTTAATCTCCCAACCGGACCTTTACTTTCTCTTTTCCATTGAATTTTCTTGCCTTTTAAATTGAAAAAATTGATTTCATCAAAATCATGATCTTCGGTTGCCATCCAATATACTGGGACAAAATTATTTTCGGGATAAGCCGTTTTTAATTCCTTTGTTAAATTAATAACAGAGATAATTTTATATATAAAATACAATGGACCAGTATATAGATTTAACTGGTGACCAGTAGTAATAGTAAAGGTTTTTGAATCTTTTAAAAGTTCAATGTTAGTAGAAGTAGCTTCAGATATTTCAAATTTTTGGTATTGATTTAGTAATGCATTGACTAAGATTTCACGGTTTCCAATTGGAAAATTTTTATTTTTTTCCTCCATTTGAAGTTTAAAGTTTTCTAATGTTGGAAATCGATTGTATAACGATTTTAATTCAGCCTTTTGGTCTAAATAATCTACAATTAGTTTTGAAAAATATCCCGAATTTTGATACGTAATACAGTCGTTTGGCATTTTAGCAATTATTTTTCTGCTAAAATACTAAAAATATACCTCACAAAAAGTGTTTTAACAAAGGCTTATAATTTTATCTTTTTAGGGTGAAATGTCCTCTATGTTCTTTTCCATTTTCTCTTTTTACTACAAACCAATAATCGGATGATGGCAATGGTTCTCCATTGTGTTTGCCATCCCAACCTAAATCGTTTGGTCCAAATTGAGTTATAAATTTACCTTGTCTATCAAAAATTAAAATTTTCAGATTGGGTTCGTTTTCAGAAAATTTAATTCTCCAGAAATCATTGTATCCATCATTATTTGGAGTGAAATATCTAGGATGCATAAGTAAGTAAATTTCGTCGAAACTTACGCCACATCCGTATTTATCTCTAACAAATATGGTATATTCTCCGTTTGGTAAGTTAGAAAATAATGGACTGTCTTGATATTCAATTCCGTTTAATGAATATTCATAACTACCTAAACCGGTAACATTCACAGTAATTGTATTGTCTTGTTCTGTCCAATCTGATGTTTCAAATGGACCAATAGTAGCAGGATTTGATAAAACAACAGCTACACTTTTAGTTGTAGTACATATTACGTTTCCATGAATTTCAGTTACTGTTAAACTATAATTTCCAGGCTGATTAATTACTATTGATGGAGTAGTTTCTCCAGTTGACCATAAATAACTATCAAAATAACTGTTTTCATTTAACGTAACAGTAAAGTTTTCACATAAGTAATACAAATTGTTTAAGGTGATTATGGGTGTTGGTATTAGAGTTAAATGTAAATTACTAATTTGATAACATCCAAAATTATCTTTTACTAGAACAAAAAATGTTTTATCAGTTTGATTTAAATTATAATTTGAAAAAGTAGTTACTTGGTCTGATGCTGTTTGATTTTGTGCTCCTATTAGCGAATTATAATAGGTGAAATTATAATTATTAGGATTACTTATAATGTTTTGATGGAATTGTCTTAAATCAACCATTTCGATGCCATTATTGCCATTGTCACAAATAAGTGTTGCGAAATCTTGTGTGCTAGGTAATGGTAAAAAGGATGATGAAATATATGCTGTAGTGGCTAACGTTTGACAATTACCTCTTTTTACTTTAATAACAATATTACCTTGGGTCAAATTTCCTAAAGTATTTGATGTACTCCATGTTAGTCCACCATCAAAACTATATTCATCTCCAATTGTTGTTACAGTAACACTAGCATATTTGTTACATCCAGCTGGGTCAATTGTATAGGTAGGTTGAATGCTTTCTAAACTTCTTACATAAACATAATAATTAGGAGAGGTACATCCTAACGCATTTCTTATTTTTAAAATATAGGTATCAGCGGTAACATTGTTAAGAATGTTAGAAGTTTGCCAAGTATTTCCTCCGTCAAAACTATATTCACTAGCTGGAGTTGTAATTGTTATGCTTCCTAAATTGGAACAGTAAGGTTCAACAACATTGTAATCTAAAGTGTTTAAGAAAACACCTTCAATTGAAACAATTCTAGGATTCGAAATACAACCATCAGTGTCTTTTATTCTTATTGTATAAATTCCAATAGGCAGGTTTGTAGCGATACTACTAGTTGACCAAGTTAGACCATCATCAAAACTATATTCGGTCGCTTGAGTTTGTATAGTAATAGAACCAAAATCGCCACAAAAACTAGGACTTGTATAGGTTACATAAGGCGTGCTTAATAATATAGAGCGAATTGTAATAGGCGAATTGTAAGATTCGCATCCCATTATTGTTCTGATTTTAACCTGATAAGTTCCTGGATTTAGATTTGTTAACGTGTTAGATGTTGTCCATGTTGCCCCGCCATCGAAGCTGTATTCTGATGCAGGAGACGTAACAGTTATGGTTCCATACGCTACATGACAACTTGGTTGCTGAATTTCAATTGTAGGTAAAACAGCTACCTGATTTGGTAAAATTGTAACACTGTTGGTGGAAATACATCCGAAATTATCAGTAACTGTTACTGAATATGTACCAACAGAAGTTACATTAATACTTTGAGTAATTTCGCCTGTTGACCAAAGATAATTTGCTCCTTGAGACGCGGTTAATGTTGTACTTCCGCCACAAACATTTAAAATTCCTGAAATAGTTGTAAATGGGTTTTTAACCGTAAGTTGTATTGGAATTATCTTATAACAAGTTGCATCTTTTATAACTCTAACAAAAATGGCAGAAGTATAGCTTTCAAAATTTTGAAAATTTGGTATCGAATTTACATCATTATAAGCATCATTTTGATTATAATAATAACTAAAAGTGTAGTTTGAAGAGTTGTTGATTATTAAGTTTTCACAGTTTGTTAAATCAAAAAACTCTTTTCCATCATCATTCAAATCACATTTAAATAAATTTGTAGTTGTAGGCTTGTAATCACAATCGGGCGAACAATTTAAAAAGGAAATATCCCAACCTGTATTTGCATCACTGTCAGAGGCACTTGTAAAGTTAGTTCCAGAACAAGGAATATTACTTTGAATAGTACCATAATTTATGACTGCTTGAACATTGTAGTTATTGTTTGTTACATTAGGTAAATCAATTGCATTAATTTCAAAACAAAAAGTTTTGGTGTTCATATCCAATTGAGAAGGTGTGGATGAAGTGTAAACAATTTGATTGTTTTGGTCTAAAACTTTTATTTCTATAGATTGAACATTTGCGCTTACGCCTCCAGAATTAGGAATTGTAAATGTTCCACAAACTGATAATGGAAAGGTAGGGCATATTTCAAATAACGGATTTAATTCAATACTTCCTTGTAAATTTTCATTAGAATGCAACAAACATAAATCATCGATATAAGCGTAACCAAAATGACCACCTAATCCACATCTTGATGCGGTAAATTCTATTATGAAGTCTTCATTATTAGGAATTGAAGAAATATCTAATATACCTGATTGCCAATTTTGAGTATAAAGCACTACACTTTCACTATTTGATGATCCAAATTGAGTAAAAATACAATTTGTAGGATCTCCAATTAAACAAAACTCACTAACGACAATGTTATTTTTAATAATTTTAGCCTTGAAATAAGGTTGTTCATTATCATGGTCAGATCCTGCTATACTTTGAAGAACTGCTTTAAAATTAAATTTTACTTCCGTTTCATTATTAGTTTTAAAACGTTTTGTTTGAACAACTCCAGAAGTAATTGATGAAAATTTATGATTTACTTTTAAAACATATTGATCAAATCCGTTAATATTACCGATAAATTCATCATAATAATTAGATGGTACCGTAGTAGCCATAAAATTGGTTGAGTTTGGACTATACTGAGTAATTCCTTGGTTTGCAGTTACGTAAACGTCTTTACATTGCATAGGATTGTCTGGCGATCCAATGCCGTAACTGTAGTTTTTTAAAGTAAAAGTATTATTCGTGTTTTCAAATTCTTCAAAACCTCCATTGTTACATAAAAAAACCGAACTTTGTAATCTTGAAAAAGGAATAAATCTATTGGAATTCAAATTTCTTTCAGCTTCAATTTTGTTAAGGAATTGTTCCCTTTGAATAGCATCATTTAAATTAAATTCTGGCGTACTTTCAAAGGCACGACCGTTAATTAAAACAATGTTTGAATTTTTGGTATTTAATTCAGAATTTTGTCCTAAACAAGTAATAGTTAGAATAAGTAGAGAGATTTGAAAAAGAATATTTTTCATTTTGTAAAATTTTTCGTAAAAATATAAAAAAAAATTGAAAGGTTTTTCATAACAAAATTATTTAAATTCTTTCTAAAATAGATAACCGTAATTATACTGTAAAACTTTGAAAAACATCCTTCTAATCACACCACCTTTTACCCAACTGAATACACCGTATCCAGCTACGGCTTACATCAAAGGTTTTCTGAATACCAAGAACATTTCCGCTTACCAAATGGATTTAGGTATCGAAGTGATTTTAGAAATGTTTTCCAAAGAGGGTTTAACGGAAATTTTTTTACCCTTCACCTTTCACCCTTCGGCTAATATCCAAAGAATTTATTCGCTCAAAGACGATTACATCAAAACAATCGATTCCGTAATCGCTTTTCTTCAAGGAAATAATCCATCCTTAGCGCGACAAATTTGTTCCGGAAATTTTTTACCCGAAGCTTCTCGTTTTGATCAATTAGACGATATGGAATTTGCGTTTGGTTCGATGGGAATGCAAGATAAAGCGAAACATTTAGCTACTTTATATCTTGAAGATTTATCCGATTTTATTGTGGAATGTGTCGATGAAAATTTCGGTTTCAGTCGCTATGCAGAAAGATTAGGAAGAAGTGCCAATTCGTTTGATGAACTTTACAATCATTTGCAAAATGAATTAACTTTTATCGACAAAATCACAATCAAAATTCTGAAGGAAAGAATTGAAGAAGTTCAACCTAAATTAATCTGTTTTTCCGTTCCATTTCCTGGGAATTTGTATAGTGCATTTCGTTGTGCCCAATTCATAAAAGCGAATTTTCCGAACATAAAAACAGCAATGGGTGGCGGTTTTCCTAACACCGAACTTCGTGAATTAAAAGACCAACGTGTTTTTGAATTCTTCGATTTTATTACGTTAGATGATGGTGAATTACCTGTTGAATTGTTGTACGATTTTGTCACATCGAGCGAAGTCGAGAAACCTTTAAAAAGAACATTTCTTCTTGAAAACAACCAAGTCATTTATAAAAATAATTCCACTCGCCACGATTACAAACAAAGTGAAGTAGGAACTCCTGATTATTCGGATTTATTATTGGATAAATATATTTCCGTAATCGAAGTAGCGAATCCCATGCACAGTTTATGGAGCGATGGTCGTTGGAACAAACTCACCATGGCTCATGGTTGTTACTGGGGAAAATGTACTTTTTGTGATATTTCTCTCGATTATATCAAACTATACGAACCCATCGCTGCCAAAATTTTGGTTGACCGAATGGAAGAATTAATCGCTCAAACAGGCGAAAACGGATTCCATTTTGTAGATGAAGCAGCACCGCCAGCTTTAATGCGTGAAGTCGCTTTGGAAATCATCAAACGAAAATTAGTGGTCACTTGGTGGACGAACATTCGTTTTGAGAAAAGTTTTACGGCTGATTTGTGTTTGTTGTTGAAAGAATCAGGTTGTATTGCGGTTTCTGGTGGATTGGAAGTGGCTTCGGACCGACTTTTAGAATTAATCAAAAAAGGAGTAACCGTCGAACAAGTAGCGCAAGTTACCCGAAATTTCACCGAATCTGGAATTATGGTTCATGCCTATTTGATGTACGGCTATCCCACACAAACGATTCAAGAAACGGTGGATAGTTTGGAAATGGTACGTCAATTGTTTGAATTGGGTGTTTTGCAAAGTGGTTTTTGGCATCAATTTGCCATGACAGCACATTCACCTGTGGGAATGTTTCCTGAAGAATTCGGAGTAATTCCAGATCAAAATGAAATTATGTTTGCCAATAACGACATCAATTTCAAAGATAAAACGGGAATCAATCACGATAAATTCAGCTTCGGATTAAAAAAATCGTTATTCAATTACATGCACGGAATTTGTTTTGATTACGATTTACAAGATTGGTTCGATTTCAAAATTCCAAAAACAAAAATCCCTTCTGATTTTATTTATAATTGCTTGGAAAAAGAACAGAATTTCTCAGTAAAACCAAATGCTAAAATCGTTTGGATAGGAGGAAAACCTCAAACCGAAATCTTCACCAAATCGAAAAAAGGAAATTCTTGGGAAATGATGAAATTAACGTTTCACAATAAAACGCAATCCTACGATATTTCTCTAAATGCCGAAGAGGGAAAATGGTTAGTGAAAACTCTTGAAGAAATTTCATTTCATATAAATAACAAAACAACTTTTTCTCAATTGAAATCAGATTTTGAACAACAATTTGATGATTTTGAATTATTTTGGTTTAGTAAACCTGTTCAAGTCTTGAGAAATACTTCTTTGTTGGTTTTGTAAAATCTATGTCCATATAGTGTTACTTTATTGGTGAAAAGTAAATTTTATTGAAAAAAAATTATAAATTTAACATCTAATAAATGTTGGTATGAAGTTTTTTTTCTCTAAAAATGTTGATTCTACCTATACAAAAGTAATCAGCTTACTTTCTCTAATGTCTTTTGGATTGTTAGTTTTAGTGGGTTCTTTGTACTATTACATGAAGGTACAAGAAAAAGAAATCTATGATTCTAGTAATAAAGTTTATAAAAACGAAATCACATCTTTATTAAAATTAAACACGGAAAATTACACTTCATTGGTTGTTGATGTGACTTATTGGGATGAATTTGTAGATTTCATGACTACAAAAGATGTCAAGTGGTTTAATACTTCGGTTGCTAATATTTTAGATACTTATAAGGTTGAATATGTTTGTGTTTATGATACTAAAGGCACATTTTTGACCAAAGTTTCAACTCCCAAAATAAAAACAGTAGACTTCATTCCCAAAGAAGTAATTACACGATTATTAACTAAAAAAGCAGATCGATTTTATTTGAAAATTCCAGAAGGTGTTGTGGAGGTTTATGCTGCAACAATTCATCCATCTGATGATCCTTATAAAAACAAAACAAAACCATCGGGTTGTTTTTTCATGGTGAGATTATTAGATAACGAATATTTCGCCAATTTTGAAAAAATAAGTACTTCAAATATTGAATTTTTCAAACAGCCAGAAGTGAAATCGAAAGCGGTATATTTTATTATGCCTTTGAAAGATTATAACAACAAAACCATTCAACAGTTAATTTACAAAAGAGCGTATAATATTGATTTTTGGATAACAAAATTTATTTTGATGGTCATAACGATTGCCATTATTTTATGCTGGATGGTTTATTATTATTATGCAAATCGATGGTCTAAACTTCCATTGAGTTTTATCAAAAAAATATTAAAAACAGGTGATTCAAATGCAATTCAATCCCTAAAAAGTATTAAAGGCGAATTTCGATACATCGGAAAATTGTTTGAAGAGAATCAAATAAAAACAAAAGAATTAGAAATTTCTAAAAATAAAGCGGAAGAAAGTGATAAGTTAAAATCAGCCTTTTTAATGAATTTATCGCATGAAATTAGAACTCCGATGAATGCTATTTTAGGTTTTACAGACCTGCTTTCTCATCAGAATTTGTCAGAAGATGACAAAAATGAATACCTAAAAGTAATTCAGCAAAGTGGTAAAAATCTTTTGGAAATTATTGATGACTTAGTTGAAATGTCTAAAATTGATTCCCAAATTATCAAACCTAATTTACAAGCGTTTGATTTAGATGAGTTGGTTGATCAATTATTTGCGTCATACGAAAAACTTTACAGCAATGATAAAGTAGTTTTTAAATTAACTAGACCAAGCCAGAAAATAGCCAATAATATTGTTTCTGATAAAGTAAAACTAGGCGAAGTCATTACGAATTTACTAAATAACGCTTATAAGTTTACCGAAGAAGGTTTTGTTATTTTAGATTACACTTTAGATGAAAAAAAGAATTCAATAACTTTTAGTGTTAAAGACTCAGGCATTGGAATTCCAACTGATTTTCAAGAGAATATTTTTAAAAGGTTTAGTAAAATTAACGCTAAAGGAATTTCCGCTAATGAAGGACTCGGACTAGGTTTAGCCATTTCAAAAGCCTATGTTGAAATGTTGGGTGGTCAAATAAGTTTTAATTCGCAAGAAGGTGTTGGTTCAACTTTTTATTTTTCAATTCCATTAGAATATTCTGGTGATGAATTTATTGAAACTAAAGAATTGTCAAATGATAATCAACTTTTAGATTTAGGAAATAATGAAATCATTTTAATTGCTGAAGATGATAATATTAATTATTTACTAATTGAAAAAATGGTAAAAAGTTTCAATTTTAAAGTAATTCGTGCAAAAGATGGAGTAGAAGCAGTAGAATTTTGTAAAAAAAATAAAGAGATTGATTTGGTGCTTATGGATATAAAAATGCCTAATTTAAATGGTTACGAAGCTTTTACTGAAATCCGAAAATTTAATCCTGTAATTCCAATCATAGCTCAAACTTCTTACACTTTTGAAGACGAAATCAATAAAATTAAAGAATTAGGTTTCACCGATTTTATTTCAAAACCAATTGAAAAAGAGCGATTATTCGAATTAATTAAACTATACTTAAAAAGAAAATAACTATACTTATTTTCCAAATTTTATGAGATTTAGCATTTACAAAAACGATTTCTTTTCGTAAGTTTACGTCCACTAAAAAAAAAATCTCATATGAGCACAAATTATAAACTTTTAGTAAACAATGCTGCTTCTTTTGAAGTTACTGAAAATAGTCTTCAAAATTTAGATGCCGTAAAGGTAGAAGAAGCAAAATTTCATGTACTAAAAGACAACAAACCTTACAAAGCTGAAATTGTTTCGGCTGATTTTCTTTCCAAAAAATATACCGTAAAAGTTAACAACAATACTTATGAAGTGGCAATTTCTGGTGCTATTGATGAGTTAATCAAAAGCATGGGAATTGAGCGCGGAAGAACTAAACTTGTTAATGCGATCAAGGCGCCAATGCCAGGTTTGATTTTAGAAATCAACGTTTCGGTTGGACAAGAAGTAAAAGAAAACGATCCTTTATTGATTTTGGAAGCTATGAAAATGGAAAACTGTTTCCTTTCACCAAGAGATGGAGTTATCAAATCAATCGCGGTTGAAAAAGGAAATGCAGTAGATAAAGGACAATTGTTAATTGAATTCGAATAAGATGAAAGAAATTAAGAAAATATTAGTTGCCAATCGTGGTGAAATTGCTATCCGAGTAATGAAAACCGCGAAAAAAATGGGAATCAAAACGGTGGCGGTTTATTCGTCTGCCGATAGAAATGCATTACACGTTAAATATGCTGATGAAGCAGTTTTAATTGGTGAAGCAGCGTCAAGTCAATCGTATTTACGTGGCGATAAAATCATCGAAGTTTGTAAAGAATTAGGAGTTGATGCGGTGCATCCAGGTTACGGATTTTTGAGTGAAAACTCATCTTTTGCAGAAGCTTGTGAAAAAAATAACATCATTTTCATCGGACCAAAATCGAAAGCGATTGAAATGATGGGAAGTAAGTTAGCAGCAAAAGAGGCTGTGAAACATTACAATATTCCAATGGTTCCTGGAACAGAAGATGCTATCACCGATATCGAAGCAGCGAAGAAAATTGCAACAGAAATTGGTTTTCCAATTCTAATCAAAGCATCAGCTGGTGGTGGAGGAAAAGGAATGCGTGTGGTGGAAAAAGCAGAAGATTTCGTTTCTCAGATGGATAGAGCTATTTCGGAAGCAACAAATGCTTTTGGAGATGGTTCCGTTTTCATTGAAAAATATGTTACGAAACCACGTCACATCGAAATTCAAGTAATGGCGGACAGTCATGGAAATATTGTCTATGTTTTCGAAAGAGAATGTAGTATCCAACGTCGTCACCAAAAAGTAGTAGAAGAAGCACCATCTGCAATTTTGACTCCAGAAAAGCGTAAAGAAATGGGTGAAGCTGCGGTAAAAGTAGCTAAAGCTTGTGATTATTTAGGAGCAGGAACTGTTGAGTTTTTGATGGATGCTGACCATAATTTCTACTTCTTAGAAATGAATACTCGTTTGCAAGTTGAACACCCAGTTTCCGAATTAATTTCAGGATTGGACTTAGTGGAATTGCAAATTCGCGTAGCTCGTGGTGAAGCTTTGCCAATGAAACAAGAAGATTTACAAATCAAAGGTCACGCTATGGAACTTCGTGTGTATGCCGAAGATCCAATGAATGATTTCTTGCCAAACGTAGGTTTCTTAAGTACTTATAAATTGCCTGAAGGCGAAGGAATTCGAGTAGATAACGGAATCGAAGAAGGAATGGATGTGCCAATTTATTACGATCCAATGCTTTCAAAATTGATTACCTACGGAAATACGCGTGAGGAATCTATTGAATTGATGATTAAAGCGATTGATAATTATTTGGTGGAAGGTGTTCACACTACGTTACCTTTTGGGAAATTTGTTATGGAGCACGAAGCGTTCCGTTCAGGAGATTTTGATACAGGATTTGTGAAAGCGTATTACGATGCTGAAAAACTAAAATCAAAATTAGATACCGAAGCCGAAATCGCAGCCATGATTGCATTTCAACAATACGTAGAAGATCAAAAAGTACTAAGATTACCAAATTAATTGGTACATCGACAAATTGTCTAATTGACTCATTGAAAGAAAAATGGAAGATAAAATCAAAATATTAAACGATAAAATTGCTTTAGCCAAATTAGGTGGAGGCGAAAAAAGAATAGCAGCACTTCACGCTAAAAAAAGATTAACAGCAAGAGAACGTGTCGAATATTTATTAGACGAAGGTTCGTTTGAAGAAATCGGAATGTTAGTTACACACCGTACTACTGATTTTGGAATGGAAAAAGAAATTATCTATGGTGATGGAGTTGTAACCGGTTACGGAACCATCAACGGAAGATTGGTATATGTTTTTGCACAAGATTTCACGGTTTTCGGAGGTTCATTATCAGAAACCCATGCTGAGAAAATCTGTAAAGTAATGGATATGGCAGTGAAGAATGGCGCTCCAATGATTGGATTAAATGATTCTGGTGGAGCGCGTATTCAGGAAGGTGTTCGTTCGCTTGGTGGTTATGCGGATATTTTCTACAGAAATGTTCAAGCTTCTGGAGTAATCCCTCAAATCTCAGCTATTATGGGGCCATGTGCTGGTGGAGCCGTTTATTCTCCAGCTATGACCGATTTTACCATGATGGTAGAAAACAATAGTTATATGTTCGTAACTGGACCAAACGTTGTAAAAACTGTAACAAATGAAGAAGTAACTTCTGAAGAATTAGGTGGAGCGGCTACTCATGCCTCAAAATCGGGAGTTTGTCATATTACCTCTCCAAATGGTGTAGAATGTTTGGAAGATATTAAACGATTGTTGAGTTTTATTCCTCAAAATAATAGAGAAACTACGCCAAAATTGCCTTATGAATTTCAAGATGAGGTTCGCGAAAAATTAGATACACTTGTGCCTGATAGCGCGAACAAACCTTATGATATGCACGAAGTAATCAGCGGAATTATCGATGAAGATTCGTTCTTTGAAATTCACAAAGATTTTGCTGAAAATATTATTGTAGGTTTCGCTCGTTTAGGCGGAAGAAGTATCGGAATTGTTGCCAACCAACCAATGGTTTTAGCAGGTTGTTTGGATGTAAACAGTTCGATTAAAGCGGCAAGATTTGTTCGTTTTTGCGATTGTTTCAATATTCCTTTATTAGTATTAGAAGACGTACCAGGATTCTTACCAGGAACGGATCAAGAATGGAACGGAATCATCACGCACGGAGCAAAATTATTATACGCATTTAGTGAAGCTACAGTTCCAAGAGTTACTGTAATTACTCGTAAAGCGTATGGTGGAGCTTATGACGTAATGAATTCAAAACACATTGGTGCTGATATGAATTTTGCTTGGCCAAGTGCAGAAATCGCGGTAATGGGAGCAAAAGGAGCTTCAGAAATTATCTTCAAAAAAGAAATTAGCGAAGCTGCTGATCCAGTAGCTAAATTAGCAGAGAAAGAAGCGGAATATGCTGAGTTATTTGCTAATCCTTACACAGCAGCCCAACGTGGTTTTATAGACGAAGTAATTTTACCAAGAGATACACGAAGAAAATTAATAAAAGCGTTTAGCATGTTAGAAAACAAAGTGGTCGACACACCAAAACGCAAACATGGAAATATTCCTTTGTAAATAATATTCAAATTTTATAAATGAAATCTTTAACTAGATGATGAAAATGAAATCAAAAATCGGTTTTTTAATAGCGCTAACTGTAATATTATCTTCAATTGTTTATTTTTATTCAAGATCTAAAAGTGCTACTTTGCCAGATCCAATTTTAATTAATTTTGAAAAACAAAAAGTGGCTAGCTTTTCTGATTTTTGGAGTATTTATGACAAAGATGGTAGTGAGGTTTCTTTTAAGAAATTTAAGAAAAAGGTATTGTTTATTTGTTATGTCTCAACAAAATCTGAGGAAAGTTTAAAGCAATTGGAATCTTTGAAAAAAGTCTATGACGATTATAAAACAAAAATGGATTTTTTGTTACTATCAAATGATAATCAAACTAAAATGATTCATTATTTAGATGATAATGAGTACTATTTTCCTTTGTACTTTTATTTAAGTGAACCGCCAAAAGAATTTGAGGTTAAGAAATTACCACAATCTTATCTAATTAGCAAAAAAGGAAGAATTCTTGTAGACATTAATGAAGCTGTTAATTGGGATTCTAAAGAGTTTAGAAAAGTTTTAGATGGATTAATCTCTTCTCCAAAATAATAGCTTTTTTTTCAGATTTTTAAAACCATTCCACAACTTTTTACTTTTAAAGAGGTTGTGGAGTGGTTTTATTGTTTTATCATGATAAAATTTGCTCCAATTTCAATTATTGGATTTGCATGACCCGTTGTTGGATCTCCTTCAACCCTTGCTGGAGGTGGTGTGCCCCATTTATATACTTCTAACGCAGGTTGGCCATTAATAACTATTAATCTTAAGTTTAAGTCTGCCCCCCAGCGACTTATTGGCTCTACAAGTGATAATTGTAGCCTTTTTTCATTTGGATTGCAATAATTACACTTAGGGATGTTGTGATTTTCTAAAATACTATTGCCGTCTATTTTATGAGCTATTTGCATAGGGTAATTTGTATTAAAGTTGTTTAGAGTGTTTATTTTTTCTACTCCATTTTTAATGTATTGGTATTCGCCTACGATTAAATCTTCAAACGAATTGTTGATAAAAGGAGCTCTAATTACTTTTCGTAACTTAATTTTTAATGTATCTGTAGGACTGCTATATACCCAAGTACCTACATAAGGGTCAAGTAAGTTATTAATGTCTTTATAGTAGGCACCATTAAGTCTTGTGCCATTCATGTCTTCAATATTTATAATTTGTGAAAACATATTTAAGCTACTAAGCATAAATATAAGTGCTAATATTTTTTTTATCATAAATAAATATACAAAAAAAGCAACAACGACTTTACAATTAAAAGCCGTTGTTGAAAGGTTTATTGTTTTATTAAAGTGTACCATCCATAGGGTATGGTTACATCAGGAATTACATCACCATCTCTCTTTCTAACTCCGTTATATCCTATAAATATTTTTATTGCTTCTTGCCCTGAAACTGTTGTTTTCTTTAACATCATGTAGCCTGCTCTAATTATAAGGTGATCTACATATCCTACAAAAACTCTTTTTTCGCCCGGAGCACAATCAGTACAATTTAACCTTAAAGGATTGGTTATTATGACAGCTCCAGAAATAGTGTGTTTTCTATTGTTATTGTAATTTGTATTTATATTTGGTAATGTGTTTATTTTTATATTTCCGTTTTTAACATATTTTACTTCTCCAATTAAAAAATCTTCATAATATCTACCTATATGTTGTAATGTTTTTTTGCGTAATTCAATTTTTAATATGTCTAAGCCGTTTGAATATAGCCATACACCTTCATAGTTGTTTAAAATGTTATTAGTGTCTTTATAATATGCACCATCTTGTCTATAGCCATCTTCATCTTCAATATTAATGATAGGACTTTGAGCCTTGCAATTAATTGAAAGCAATAGTACAACAAGTATGGTTAAGTTTTTTATCATAAATAAATTGAAGAAGAAAATTTTCTTTAGTTACTTTTTTAAACAATTTTAACAAATAAATGAAACTTTTTTGAATGTGTTGTTGTAGTTTTTCTACACATTTTTATTAAAATTTCATTTAATTAAACGGTTACAAAAAAAGCCCCTAGTTTTCACTAAGAGCTTTTCAAATTTTGAAACTATCTACTAATAGTAGCTATATCTTCTAACTTTAGCAATGTATTTCGCTAAACGAATAACTTGGTGGCTGTAACCATATTCGTTATCGTACCAAACGTACATCACAATGTTTTTTCCGTCTCCAGAAACAATAGTTGCATTACTATCAAAAATAGCAGGAGCAGAAGTTCCTACGATGTCTGAAGATACTAACTCGTTGTTTAAAGAGTATTTAATTTGTTCTACAAGATCGCCTTCTAAAGCGTATTTTTTCATAATGTTATTTACTTCTTCAATAGAAGTATTTTTTCCAACTTCTAAATTCAATACTACTAATGAACCGTTTGGAACTGGTACACGAATCGCGTTTGAAGTTAATTTTCCAGCTAATGCAGGTAATGCTTTTGCAACAGCACTTCCGGCACCAGTTTCTGTAATAACCATGTTTAAAGCAGCAGCACGACCTCTACGGTATTTTTTGTGCATGTTATCTACTAAGTTTTGGTCATTTGTATAAGCGTGAATCGTTTCTAAATGTCCTTTAACCACACCTAAAGTATCTTCAACTGCTTTTAAAACTGGAGTAATGGCATTCGTTGTACAAGAAGCAGCCGAAAAAATATTTACTTCGTCTGGATTGTAATCTTCATGATTTACACCGTAAACGATATTTGGAACTCCTTTTCCAGGTGCTGTTAATAAAACTTTATCAGCTCCTTTTGAAGTTAAATGGCGTTTTAATGCTTCTTCAGTTGTGAAAGCTCCTGTATTGTCGATTACTAATGCATCTTCAATTCCGTAAGCAGTATAATCAATTTCTTCTGGAGAATTAGCTGTAATGATGTGAACCGTTGTTCCATTAATTAACAAAGCATTGTTCTCTGGATCCGCAATAACCGAACCATTGAAATCACCGTGAACTGAATCATAACGCAATAACGAAGCTCTTTTTTCTAATAAAACAGCGTCGTTTTTATCTCTAGTTACAATTGCTCTTAAACGTAATTGTTGTCCTTTTCCAATTTTCGACATCATTTCACGAGCTAATAAACGACCAATTCTACCAAATCCGTATAAAACCACGTCTTTTGGTTTAATTTCTTGATAGTTTTTCGCATTTTTTAATTTGTCGATAACAAATGCTTTGGCATCGTTGTATTTGTCGTCTTCTAAATGATATTCGTAAGTTAATTTTCCAATATCAATTCTTGAAGGTGGTAAATCTAAATCAACAATAGCGCTTGCAATTTCAACTGAGTCGAAAACGTTGATTGGTTTTCCAACGAAAGCACCAGCATATTCATGTAAATTGATGATTTCGCTTACGTTTTTGTCGATTAATTGATTGCGGAATAAAACCAATTCGATTGATTTATCATACCATAAATCACTAATGATTTTAATGAATTCTACACCAGCTTTTCTTCTGTCTGCTTGAAAAGCTAATTCTTTTTCGTATAAAGAGATATTGCTCATGAAAATAAATGTGTTGTTTTGTGGTGCAAAAGTATAGATTTCAATCGTTTTCGTAAAATTTTTTAACTAAAAAAACCAGACATTATTTTTGTCTGGTTTTGAAGCTTACATATATAGGTTGTTTTACATGATAATGCTATACATTTGACCGTTTTTAGAAATGATTTGGTATCTCGCTTTCTGATTTTCTTTCTTAGCCAAATAGCTGGAAACCGTTTCCATGTCTTTTGCTTTCATTCCGTCGATACTAATAATTAAAGCGCCATCTAAAATATCATTGTATTCAGCGAATTCAGGATTATTTACTTTTTTAATCTTAATACCTTCTTTTACATTGAATTGTTTTTTGTCGGTGGCATCCAAATCTTCAAATTCAATTCCGTTGAATTCGTAATTTAGAATTTCTTTTTTGGTCAACTTCACCGGAAGTGTTTTTTGTTTCCCATCGCGTAACACACTTACTTGAATGACATCGTTCGGACGTTTTGTATTGATGTAAGCAGATAATTCGGCAAAACCATTGATTTTTTTATCATCCAATTGTACAATAATATCACCTTTAGTTAAACCAGCTTTTTCAGCGCCAGAATTTTTAGTTACCTTATTAATGTAGAATCCTTGTGTTTCTTTAATTCCTAATTCTTTTGCGTAGTTTGAATTCAATTCGCCCCCTTCAACTCCTAAAACACCGCGTTGTACGTTTCCAAATTGCATTAAATCTTCGATGATTTTTCGTGTCAAATTCGATGGAACGGCAAATGAATATCCTGCATAACTACCTGTTGGAGAGGAAATCATCGTGTTAATTCCAATCAATTCTCCACGAGTATTTACCAAAGCACCGCCACTATTTCCAGGATTTACAGCTGCATCCGTTTGAATGAAAGATTGAATTCCGTTGTTAGATAAATTTCTGGCTTTTGCTGAAACAATTCCAGCAGTAACAGTAGAATTCAAGTTGTATGGATTTCCAACTGCCAAAACCCATTCACCTACTTTAATCGCATCAGAATCTCCAAAAACTACATAAGGTAATTTTTCATCCGCTTCTACTTTTAAAAGCGCAACGTCCATTTTTGAATCGGTTCCAACCAATTTGGCTTTGTACGATTTGTTATTGTTAAGTGTAACTTCTAATTCCGTTGCATCTTGAATCACGTGATTGTTGGTTACGATATAACCATCTTCGGTAATGATAACCCCAGAACCTGTTCCAATTTGCGTTTGCTCTCTCGAACCTTGATAGCCGTAAATGAAATCTATGATGTTTCCAGGAACTTTAGAAACACTTACATTTTTTACGTGAACAACAGCATGAACCGTGTTTTCGGCTGCTGCTGTAAAGTCAATATTTTCAGCACCTAAATTTACATTTTTAGCATAATTAGGTGATGCAAGGGTAATTTTACTTGCATTATTAGGTTCTAAAAAGAATTTGTAAGCGCCTAATGTTACGGCACCACTTAATAAAGAAACCGCGAATAAACTTCCAAATTTTTTCATCTTTTTATAATTTTTGTTCACTCAAAATTATAACAAAAAATATTCCAAAAAATCACTTTAACGCTCGATTAACAATGTTTAACATCTTATTAATAATTCGTACTTTTGTATAAATTAATTACACAATGCAACTTACATTTTATAAATATCAAGGAACTGGAAACGATTTTGTTATGGTTGACAATCGTACTGATTTTTTCCCCAAAAATAACACCAAACTTATCGAACATTTGTGCGACAGAAGATTTGGTATAGGTGCTGATGGCTTGATTTTGCTAGAAAACCATTCAGAATATGATTTTAAAATGGTCTATTATAATTCCGATGGTAATGAAAGTTCCATGTGTGGAAATGGTGGCAGATGTCTTGTGGCTTTTGCCAAAAAAATGGGCGTTATCGAAAATAAAGCTGAGTTTGAAGCAGTAGATGGATACCATTATGCAACGATTGATACGAATGGAATTGTAGCGCTTCAAATGAAAGATGTTGATACAGTAAATCAACATGAAGATTACACTTTTTTAAATACAGGTTCTCCACATCATGTGCAATTGGTAGATAATTTAGTAGAATTAGATATTAAGACGGAGGGTGCTAAAATTCGTTATTCCGATTTGTATGGAAAAGCAGGAAGTAATGTCAATTTTGTATATCAATTAGCGAATGACATTTTTGCAGTTCGTACCTATGAGCGCGGCGTTGAAGATGAAACTTTGTCTTGTGGAACAGGAGTAACAGCGGTTGCTATCGCGATGCATCGAACCGGAAAAACAAACAACAATATCATAGATTTAAACGTAGAAGGCGGAAAATTAAAAGTGCAATTTGATGTAGATAACGGAAAATACACCAACGTTTTCTTAATCGGGCCAGCAACTTTTGTTTTTGAAGGTAAAATCGATTTAGATTTTTGAATTTGTAATTGAACTTGAACTTGAACTTGAATTTGTAAATGATAACATTAAAAGGAACTACCATCTACCTGCGCGCACTCGAACCCGAAGATTTAGAGTTTATCTACAAAATAGAAAACAACGAATCGGTTTGGGAAGTTAGCAACACGCAAACACCTTACAGTCGATTTTTGATTCGTCAGTATTTAGAAAATGCGCATCAGGATATTTACGAAGCCAAACAATTGCGCTTAGCTATTTGCTTAAATGGTACTTTTGAAGCAGTAGGTTTAATCGACTTATTTGATTTTGATCCTAAAAATAATAGAGCAGGAGTTGGGATTGTAATCTCAAGTGAAGCGAATCGAAATTCAGGAATGGGTTCAGAGGCTTTACAACTTGTTATCAATTATGCTTTCAATCAATTGCAATTGCATCAATTATATGCAAATATTGGTTCAAAAAATGAAATTAGTATTTCCCTTTTTACTAAATTTGGCTTTCAAAAAATCGGAGTAAAAAAAGATTGGAATAAAATCAACAATCAATACGAAGATGAAATGTTATATCAATTAATCAATCACATTTAAAAAACAACCACTTGAACGTAAAAAAACTAATTTCAATAATCGCTGTTGCCGGAATTGTAGTTGCAACTGCAGTTGGTGTTTATGTCTATTTCAAAGCTTTTACACCTAATACTCAATTTTCACAAGACGAAGTTTATGTTTACATTCCTTCGAATTCAACTTATGAACAAGTAGTTGAAATTGTAAAACCGCTTGTGAAAGATTTTGAAAAATTTGATTTCGTAGCTACATCAAGAAATTATAGTACTAATGTAAAAGCCGGAAAATTTCTTTTCAAAAAAGACATGACGAGTTTTGATATGGTAAGAAGTTTGCGTTTAAATGTTCCCGTGAAGGTTGCGTTTAATAATCAAGAAACATTAGGAAAGTTAGTGCAACGTTTGGCAACTCAATTAGAACCTGATAGTTTAAAATTAGAAGTAGCTTTTACTAATACGCCATTTTTAGAAGAAAACGGATTAACAGAAGAAACGATTTTAGCTCTTTTTATTCCAAATACATACGAGTTCTATTGGAATACACCTGCAGACAAAATCGCTCAAAAATTAGCAAAAGAATACCGTGTTTTCTGGAATAATGAGCGTACAGAAAAAGCAAAAGCATTGGGGTTAACTCCAATTCAAGTGTATACCTTAGCATCAATTGTACATAAAGAAACAGCTAAAGTAGATGAAAGACCAACAGTAGCTGGTGTTTATTTAAACCGTTTAAAACAAGATATGCCACTTCAAGCTGACCCAACTGTCATTTTTGCAATTAAAAAACGTTCGGGTAATTTTGACCAAGAAATTAAACGCGTTTTCTTTAACGATTTAAGAATTAATTCTCCTTACAATACTTATATCAATAAAGGGTTGCCTCCTGGACCAATTGCTATGCCAGATGTTTCGGCTATCGATGCGGTTTTAAATGCTGAAAAACACGATTATATTTATTTCTGTGCCAATCCAGACAAACCGGGCTATCACGCTTTTGCATCAAGCTACGAAGCACATCAAGTCAATGCTAAAAAATATGCAGATTGGGTGACGAAGTTAGGAATTGATCGTTAATTTTAGGAGCGAATGGCTTGGGCTTTATCGGTAAACCATTTTCCTGCTTTCCATTTCAATCTATGCTTTCAGCATAGGATTTTCATTTCAATCAGGGCTAGTTGGCTATTCGTTTTTCTGTTTGTATCTGTTTTTTCTCAGGCGCAATCTGATATCAATACTTTTTTAAAACCTTCTGACACACTAAATAAGCCTAGACGAACTGGAGTTTACATTGGCGAATCCGCTGCTTTGGGTGCTACTTTAATTGGTTTAAATCAAATTTGGTATAAAGATTATCCACAAACTAATTTTCATTTCATCAATGATAATAAGCAGTGGTTACAAATGGATAAACTGGGCCATATGTATTCAACTTATCATTTAGGTAGAGTAGGTGCCGAAATGTTGCAATGGAGTGGCGCGTCCAAAAAAGAACAATTAATTTATGGATCTACTCTTGGATTAGGATTTTTAACGGTAGTTGAGGTTTTTGATGGTTTTTCACAAGAATGGGGAGCATCTTCTGGCGATATAATTGCCAATGTTTCCGGAACAGCGCTTTATGTATCGCAAGAATTACTTTGGAAAGAACAACGTATCACCCCAAAATTCTCATTTCATCAAACCAAATTCGCATCGCAACGTCCAGAAACATTAGGCGCTTCTCTAAACGAACAAATTTTGAAAGATTATAATGGTCAAACGTATTGGTTGTCGTTTAATGTTCATTCGTTCACAAAAGATAAGTTTGTTCCTAAGTGGTTAAACCTTGCTATAGGCTATGGCGGAGAAGGAATGCTCTATGGAAATGATGCCGAAGCAATAGAAAACGGAATCATTCAAAACCCGTATCGTCAATTTTATCTGAGTTTGGATGTTGACTTAACGAAAATTACTACAAAATCACACTTTTTAAAAACGCTTTTTTCAGTTTTTAATACAATTAAAATTCCGGCACCTACTTTGCAATACAATGAGTATAACGGACTTAAAGCGCACTTCATCTACTTTTAGGAATTATTAACATGCTGTAAATCAATATTGTAATTTTTTTTGTATATTTGCATCGGTAATTTCAGATGGGTGACAGACGCTGAGAAATAACAATTCATGATAAAAAAAAGGTCGTATTTTACAGGATTGACACTCCTAGTATTAATCGTTTCTTCAGGTTTTATAACCTTTAAGAAAGAAAAGTTAGAAGGGTTCCATTTGTCGAACTATGAGGGTATTAAGTACCATGTTCCAAATGAATATGAGAACGAAGAAGTAATTATTCCAGTTAAAGTGCCAAATGTTGGTAAATCATTTTCTGGTTTTGCTCAAAAAATGGCTTACAAAGAGTCAAGAGGTATGTTGCATTTAGTGAATCCATACGGATACATGGGTAAATACCAATTCGGAAGAAGTACACTACGCACTGTGGGTATTTATGATTTTCAAGAATTTTTACGTAACGCTGAATGGCAAGATGAAGCTTTTAAAGCTTTAATCGCCAGAAACAAGTGGGAATTACGAAAAGAAATTCAAAAATATTCTGGTAGAGTAATCAATGGTGTAGAAATTACAGAATCAGGTTTGATTGCGGCAGCGCATTTAGGTGGAGCTGGTTCGGTAAAAAAATATTTAAGAAGTAATGGACGTAATGGTTTCAAAGATGGTTTTGGAACATCGTTATCAAGCTACATCAGAAAATTTTCAAATTACAATATTTCGCACATCGAAGCAGATGCAAATGCTAAAGTAGATTTAGAGTAACTTTACATTTTGTGAATAATAAAAATACAAGGTCGATTATGTAAATCGGCCTTTTCTTTTTTCCATTCGTTAACCGTTTTGGTTTTTATGAATTCTGTTGGTAACGTAATATCGCATGCCACACATAAAAGAGTACTAGGTTGTAGAATCTGCAACAAATCTTCCATCAATTTATTATTGCGATAAGGCGTTTCAATAAACAATTGCGATTGATTTTTATCTTGTGACAAACGTTCGAAATTTTTCAACGCTTGTTTTTTATCGTTTTTATCGATAGGCAAATAACCATTAAAAGCAAAACTTTGTCCATTCATTCCACTCGCCATCAAGGCTAATAAAATAGAACTTGGTCCCACTAACGGAACTACTTGAATTCCTTTTTCATGAGCCAATTTCACAATAACAGCACCGGGGTCAGCTATTCCAGGACAACCGGATTCACTCATTAATCCAATGTTTTCACCTTTTAATAAAGGTTGGATGAATTCATTGTGTTCAGCAAAATCTGTATGTTTATTTAAGACTGAAATCTTTAAATCGGGTTGTTTTTTCTCCGGATGAATACTTTTGATGAACTTTCGAGCGGTTTTCTCGTTTTCAACAATATAATAATCCACAAAATCAATAGTTCTCTTTATGGTTTGAGGCAAAACATCTTCAGGGACAACAGTAGTTTCTCCAGGATTGGATAAAGTGATAGGAATTAAATACAGTTTGCCTAAAGTGTTTGATTTCATAAAAAATTATTTATGACAAAAGTAATAAAAAAAGTCCCATCTAAAGAGGGTTTAAGATTATCATATTTGCATTTGGTAATAAAAGCAATGATTTGAAAAATTATTGTAAACGTATTTTCTTAGGAACAATGTTAGAAGATATTTTTTATAAAAAATTCAACAAAATGATATTTATTTTAAAATATTTTTAATTTTTTAAAATAAAATATTAAAAATCAATAATTTAGTGTATCTTTGACACTTATTAAATATTCATATTATGAACGAAGGTACAATTAAATTTTACAATGAAGCAAAAGGCTTCGGATTCATCACTCCAAACGGTGGTGGTCAAGATGTGTTTGTTCATGCAACTGGTCTTAACGAGACAGTGCGTGAGAACGATCAGGTTTCTTATTCTGTAGAAAACGGACAAAAAGGACCAACAGCAGTAGACGTAAAGGTTATCTAAGATATATTTACTTTAAGCATGAAGCCAATCTGAAAAGATTGGCTTTTTTTTTATTTTTGAATATGATGATTCTTGAAATTTAAAAACTTTCGTTTGTGTTGGTTCGAGATGCGAATAGAAATAAAATAGCTAAATCCGTAAAAGTTATTGCTTAAGTTTTCTTGCAATTTCTTCACAAGCTTGGTCTAACATATCAAAAACGTTTTCAAATCCGTCTTGACCTCCATAATACGGGTCGGGAACATCAACGTTTTCGTTTGGAAAAATTTCGTTTAGAATCAGTTTGACTTTTGATTTAGCTTCTTCATTTGGAGCCAAAGCCAAAACATCTTTGTAATTAGAATTGTCCATTACAAAAATATGGTCAAAAGTATCAAAATCACTTTTTTTGAATTGTCTTGCTCGTTGATTGGTAATGTCTAAACCTCTGTTTTTTGCAGTTGAAATTGAACGTTTATCAGGTAGTTCTCCTGCATGCCAACCGCCTGTTCCTGCTGAATCCACGATAAAATCTTCGGAAAGTTTAGAGCGCATAATGCCTTCTGCCAAAGGAGAACGGCAAATATTTCCTAAGCAAACCATTAAGATTTTTGCAGCCATGAATTATAGCGATAACTTCTTGTTGATATCGTCAACGAATTTACGGAATTGTTTGTCAGTAGTCACTAGGTTGTCAACTGTTTTACAAGCGTGAAGTACCGTTGCGTGGTCTCTGTCTCCAATTTGCGAACCAATGTTTGCCAAAGAAGCTTTCGTGAATTTCTTAGCAAAGAACATCGCTAACTGTCTCGCTTGTACAACGTGACGTTTTCTAGTTTTCGATTGTAACGTTTCAACATCCAATTGGAAATAATCCGAAACAATTTTCTGGATATAATCAATTGAAATTTCACGTTTTACGTTTTTAACGAATTTCTCAACTACTTGCTTAGCTAAATCAATAGTAACTTCACGTTTGTTGAAAGAAGATTGAGCAATTAATGAAATAATAGCGCCTTCTAATTCACGAACATTAGATTTAATATTCTTAGCAACGTATTCGATAATTTCTTCTGGCATTTCCACTCCGTCACGGAATAAAATGTTTTTCAAAATTGAAATACGCGTTTCGTAGTCAGGTTGGTGTAATTCTGCTGATAATCCCCATTTGAAACGAGATAGTAAGCGTTGCTCAATATCTTGCATGTCAACTGGTGCTTTGTCGGAAGTTAGAATTACTTGTTTTCCGTTTTGGTGTAAGTGGTTGAAGATGTGGAAAAATACATCTTGCGTTCCTGATTTACCTGATAAGAATTGAACGTCGTCAATAATCAAAACATCAATTAATTGATAGAAGTGAATAAAATCGTTACGTGTATTTTTCTTAACAGAGTCTATATATTGTTGTGTGAATATTTCAGCTGAAATATACAACACGGTTTTTTCTGGATATTTGTCTTTGATTTCAACCCCAATAGCGTGAGCTAAGTGCGTTTTTCCTAATCCAACACCACCAAAAATTAATAATGGGTTGAAGGAAGTTCCACCTGGTTTGTTAGCAACTGCCATTCCGGCACTTCTTGCTAAACGGTTCGAATCTCCTTCTAGGAAATTATCAAAACTATAATTAGCATTTAATTGCGATTCGATTTTTAGATTACGAATACCAGGAATGATAAAAGGGTTTTTTAATTCTGGATTTTTATTCACAATTGGCACATCTACTTCCTGAGGTTTTACCGCGGTTCTATTATAACTCGGAATTTGCTCAGTAAATGGAAGTTTATTGCCATAAGTGTTTTCCATTTTAATTTTATACAATAACTTTGCGCCTGGTCCTAACTCTTTCGTCAAGGCAACTTTTAATAATTTCACATAGTGTTCTTCTAACCATTCGTAGAAGAATTTACTAGGTACCTGAATTGATAACGCGTTGTCGTTTAGTTCAACTGACTGAATAGGTTCAAACCAAGTTTTGTAAGCTTGATCTTGAATATTGTCTTTTATGAAAGACAGACAGTTGTTCCATACCGATTGCGCAGTTTTCGTCATAAATTCAATTAATTATTACTTGTTTATTTTAGTTTTGTAATAGGTTACAAAAGTGAACGGAACGGATATTCAGTTCGGATGATTTGGGTTAGCAAATATGTGAACAATTTTTTGTAAAAAAAATTTTTTTAGGCTTGATTTTTAAAAAAAAATATTGTAAGCCTATGAGGATTTTTTTAATGTTAATTTAATATAGATTTAATATGAGAGAATATCAATTTCAAGTTCGTGTGCGTTATGCGGAAACTGATCAAATGGGAGTCGTTTATCACGGTAATTATGCACAGTATTTTGAGATGGGACGCGTGGAATGGCTAAGAAACTTAGGGGTTTCGTACAAATGGATGGAAGAAAACGGCGTTATGCTTCCTGTAGTTTCATTAACAATGAATTACAAAAAACCAGCTCGTTATGATGACTTGTTGACTGTTAAGACAATATTAAAAAGTCAGACCTCTGTGAAGATAGAATTTGACTATGAAATCTATAATGAAGCAAATGAGTTATTAACAACGGGTTACTCAATGTTAGTGTTTGTAGACATGAAAACGGGACGTCCAATTTTGCCTCCAAGCTATGTTTCGGAGAAGATAAACTCGTTTCTCGAAGTTTAAATTTCGGTTAGTTTTATTTCGTATAAATTTTCAAAAGTGTCCAATAAGTTTTGGACATTTTTTTTTCGGGTAGCAATTTCGATTTCGCAATCCATTTCCATTTTTTGAGAAACGATTTGTAGATTTTTTTCTTTGATGATGCGCATCACTTTATTCATGTTGGCATACCCAAAAGAAATAATAAAATGTTTGTCAATGGTTCGCTCTACAATTTCAGAATTTTCCAATGCCATTTGGGCCGCAATCTTGTAAGCAGAAATTAATCCACCAACGCCAAGTTTTACGCCACCAAAATAGCGAACAACTACTACCAACACATTCGTAACTTCAAATGACTGAATTTGTCCGTAAATAGGCATTCCGGCACTATTATTAGGTTCGCCGTCATCATTGGCACGGTATTGAATTTTTTCAGTTCCAATTTGATACGCATAACACCAATGACGTGCTGAAAAATGCTCTTTTCGCAAACGCTCTAAAATTTCTTTGATTTCTTCTTCGGTAGTTACAGGAAAAGCGTAGCCAAAGAATTTGCTGTTCTTTTCTTTGTATAACACTTCTTCTGAAGCTGCGGCAATGGTTTTATACGTGTCTTTTTCTGGAAAATCCATTTTAATAGGTAACTAAAAATAAGGCAAATAACGCTAATCCAATTCCGAAAGCATTTCGCATGGAAATTCTCTCTTTAAAGAAAAGGATGCCTGCAAAGGTAGAAACAATTACGATAGCAATGTTGTGAATCGTGAATAAAGTAGCACTTTCAAACGCTTTTGCTTCTAACATTTTGACTAAAAAGTACAATGAAAAATAATTGGGTAAACCCAAAGCAATGCCGCCTAGAATATTTCTTCCAGCAAATTGAATTTTTCCGCGAAGGGTTAGAAATACTATCGTTAGTATTCCCACACTAAAAGCACAGAAAAAAGTTACGGAAGAAAACAAACCTATTTTTTCTGACGGAACATGAAATGTTTGCAAGTATTTTAAACTAGCATCAATAGTTCCAGCACCAAAGAAAACTAAAATAGGGTAGAGTAGGTTGGAAGCTTGTTGTACTTCTCCAGTTTCCTTTTTCGAAGTGAAATATACTGCCACTAATGCTAGAAGAATACCGATAATCTTAATAAAACCAAGTTGTTCGTTGTATAAAATAACGCCTAAAGAAATAGGAATTATAACCGACATTTTAGAAGCCACTGAGGCTACCGAAAGTCCGTTTCGTTGCGAAGTTAGCGTAGTAGCGTAAAAGGTAGAAATGAAAACGAAGCCCAAAAGAATACTTCCTCTAAACCAATCTTCACTAATAATTTTGGATGGAATAATGCTTGTGTCTAAAAAGAAAAGTCCAACTAAAAACGCAACGAAATAATTTACTACTAAAGCTTGTAAGGCATCAATATTGAATTTGGCGAATAACTTAATAATAACAAATAGGACAGCGTTAAATAAAATGCTAAGTAGTAAATAAATCACAATGGTTTAAATTATTTTTTTATCGAATAGTTGGGTAACATCTTCAACTCCGGGTTGAATGTTCCAAATCTTAAACCCTAATTTTTCAGCAACATCTGTATTTTCTTTTTTGTCGTCGATGAATAATGTTTTTTTTGGGTTTAAATTATGGTTGTTAATAATATATCGAAACGCATTTTCATCAGGTTTGCGAATTCCAATTTCATATGAAAAATATACTTTTTCAAAACAACTGTAAAAGTCGCGAGCAAACGTTTGTCCTTCTTTATGTTCAAATTTTTCTATATGGGTATGATCTGTGTTACTTAAAAGAAACAAGCGATATTTAGAAGCAATCATTTGCAAAAACTCCAAACGTTTTAGTGGAAAATCACCTAAAATAGAATTCCAAGCGGCTCTAATTTCTGTTAAATCAGCATTTGGTAGATGTTTTTGAAAACCTTGTATGAATTCAAGTTCGTCAATTTTTCCAATTTCGTACTTTTTATTCAAAGTGTCTAAATCATCATGCCAAGCGGTTAAGCCTAGTTTTCTAAATTCAGAATCAATTGCTTGTTTGTTCAAATCGATAAATACATCGCCAAAATCAAAAATAATTGCTTCAATCATAATTCTTGAAAATTTTAAGTTCATCATTCATTATGTCAAAACCAGCAACCGGATTTCCGGAAATATTTGGGGCTAATATGCCGTTTTGAAATGTTGTGTCTCCTTTGAAAACTCTTGCTTCATCCCATAAATTCGCATCTATGAATGATTGGAGAGTCTTGCTTCCTCCTTCAATAATAACCGATTGTATATTGTTTTTATACAAAATGTCACAAATTGAAGAAATTAGGTGAATATCAAAGATAGCATTTTCATAGATACAATTTTCAGTTGAAATGAAATTTTCGCTTTCCGTAATAAAAATTGTTTTTTGGAAATTATTTTTAACATGATAGTTTTCCGAAATTTTTCCTGATTTATCCAAAACAATTCGAATCGGATTATTCCCTGAAAAATCACGCGCATCTAATTTTGGATTATCGTCTAAAACAGTATTCGTTCCCACTAGAATAGCTTGTTCTTCCGTGCGCCATTTGTGAACTAATTGTCTTGAGTATTGATTTGTAATCCAAACGGGTTTCAATTTGTCATGCTGAACTGGTTTCAGCATCTCAGGAGCAATAAAACCATCAGTCGTTTCAGCCCATTTCAAAATAATAAAAGGTCTTTTATTTTGATGAAAGGTAAAAAAACGTTTATTGAGTTCGTTGCACTCGTCTTCTAAAATACCAACGGTTACATTTTTGCCACTTTCAACTAGTTTTTTGATGCCATTTCCAGCCACTTTTGTAAAAGGGTCAACGGTTCCAACAACTACATTCGGAATTTCATTTGCAATGATTAAATCGCAACATGGAGGCGTTTTTCCGAAGTGACTACACGGTTCTAAACTCACGTAAATTGTAGCTTCTTTCAACAACGATTTGTCTTTTACTGAATTCACAGCATTGACTTCTGCATGAGGTTCGCCTGCTTTTTTGTGCCAACCTTCGCCAATGATTTTACCTTCGTGCACAATCACACTTCCCACCAACGGATTAGGATACGTGGTTCCCAAACCATTTTTGGCGAGTTCAATACAGCGTTTCATGTAAAATTCGTGCGTCGTCATAATACAAAAGTAGTATTTTTAAATAGAATTAATAATCGATTCTACCAATTTACGTACTTTTACCCAACAATAAAAATGCTATGTTAATTAGAGAAATTCAACAAAAAGATAATGAGTCGATTGCTAAGGTAATTCGCGATATTTTTCATGAACTCGACGCGCCAAAAGTAGGAACAGCTTATGCGGATCCCATTTTAGATACGTTATACGAAGTATATCAAGAATTGCGTTCTATTTATTATGTTGTAGAAAAAGATGGAAAAGTGGTTGGTGGTTGCGGTGTTTCGCCTCTAGAAAATGCAGATATTTCAGTGTGTGAGTTACAAAAAATGTACTTTGCTCCTGAAATCAGAGGAACGGGTTATGCGGAAAAAATCATTGAAAAATGTTTGGAATTTGCCAAAACTCAAGGATTTGAAATCTGTTATTTAGAAACCTTATCTTTCATGACAACCGCTCAAAAGCTTTACAAAAGAATAGGTTTTGAAAATATCGATGGTCCCATGGGAAATACCGGTCATAACAGTTGTGAAGTTTGGATGACGAAGAAATTAAAGAAGTAAGATTTAAGGCAAAGTTTATGAAGATTAAGATTTTACTTTTATTGTTAGTTTCATTAGTTGGTTTCTCTCAAAAGAAGAAAATCAATGAAGAATACGATTATATCAACAATTACTATCAGTTTGTCTATCAAGCGCATTATGAATATTTAAATGGGAATTATCAAAAAGCCTATGATTTATTAAAAACAGCTGAAAAGAAATGTCCATTATTGAATCAAACGGGGATTAATGAGCCTAAAATCCTAGCTGAATGTGCTTTTAGGTTGGGTAATAAAAAAGAAGCATTAAAGTATGCAACTATATTAGTTAAAGATTACGGTTTTACGTTGAATCTTTTCGAAAATGACACGATTCATAATCAAATCAAAAAAGTTAAAGGTTGGGGTAAATTAGAAAAAAAAGAACCTAAATACAGAAAGGAATACCTTTCGAAAGTTGATTTTAATTTACGTAAAGAATTATATTTCATGAGTAAAGAGGATCAAAGAGTAAGAACTAATGGCTTTGATGCCGAAGGAGCTAAGATAGTAGATAGTATTAATAATGAGAAGTTGAAAAAAATTGTAAATGATTGTGACTGTTATCCAAATTACTCATTAAATTTAGTTGGCAATTACGATGTGGATGAATACAACCCAGATATCTCATTTTTAGTAATGCATATTAATGCTGAAGATGCTGAATATTGGAAGCCAATTTTACTTGACTTAATTAGAAGAGGTAGAGCGCCTGCTAGTCTCTATGGTGATTTATCTGATAGTATATTAAGAAGTAATGGCGTTTTTGATTATGGCATTTATCAAAACATTGGTAAGGAAAAGATTAATGATTACGAAAATTTAGATAAAAGAAGAATTGCGGTTGGTTTATCTTCAAAAGCTTATCAAGATTTTCTTTATGAATATTGGAAAAAAGAATTCGAAAATAATAAAGAGTAAAATGGAAATTAAAGTACTTAAAACCCACTTTTTCGATTCATTAAAAAACATTCAAGATGAACAAGAAATTGAAAGTTTCTTTTTAATCCTAACCGAATATTTGCATAATTTGAAGCGAGTAGATGTAGCTTTGAATCCGAATTTTCAACTTTCAGAAGTAGAAGTTGAAAAGTGGAATACAATTTTAGCGGATTTACAGCAAGAAAAACCCATTCAATACATCACAGGAGAAGCTTGGTTTTACGGATTGAGATTTGAAGTCAATGAAAACACATTAATTCCAAGACCAGAAACGGAAGAACTTGTTGAATGGATTTTGAATTCACCCATCATCACCCAACACCCAACACCTTTTACCATTTTAGACATTGGAACAGGAACAGGTTGTATTCCGATTTCATTAAAAGCAAATTTACCACAAGCTAATGTTTCAGCGATTGATGTTTCCGAAAAAGCATTAGAAGTTGCTAAAAGAAATGCAATATCAAATAAGGTTGAAATCAATTTCATTCAAGCTAATATTTTAGAAGAGGAAGATTTGAATCAACATTTTGATATCATCGTCTCCAATCCTCCTTATGTTCGTAATTTGGAAAAAGAAGAAATCAAGAAAAATGTCTTAGACTACGAACCGCATTTAGCGTTATTTGTAGAAGATACTGATGCGTTACTTTTTTATAGAAAAATTGCACAATTAGCTTTGAAAAATTTAGCTCCAAATGGATTACTATTCTTCGAAATCAACCAATATTTAGGAAAAGAAACGGTTGAATTATTGCAAAATCTAGGCTTCAAAAATATCGAATTGAAAAAAGATATTTATGGAAATGATAGAATGATTAGATGTGAAAAGTAAAAAACTAATTACTCATATCTTAACGCTTCAACAGGATCTAATTTAGAAGCTTTTATCGCAGGATATAATCCAGAAACGATGGTAACTATAAAAGTTGTAATGAAAGCCGCTATAATTGCCATCCACGGAATTACAAAAGCAAATCCAATAGCAGAAGCGATTGCAAAACCAATCAGTATTCCGAATAAGATTCCAACGATTCCGCCTAATTGACCAATGACTAAAGTTTCTGTGAAAAACTGCCACGCAATCGTACTTCGTTTCGCGCCAAGCGATTTTCTAACTCCAATTTCTCGCGTTCTTTCGGTAACAGAAACCAACATGATGTTCATTAAGGCAATTGAAGAACCAAAAACAGTAATAATTCCAATTACCCATGCCGAAATTCCCAAAACAGCTGTATTAGAAAGTAAGGTTTGAATTAAATCATCGCTTCGTTCAATTCCAAAATTGTCTTTTTCTATTGGACTTAATTTACGAACTCTACGCATCGTAATAATCGCATCGTCAACCGCTTCATCTAATAAACCTTCATTCATTACCATCACGTCCAAATCGTAATTGATGTTCGGAGCAGAAAACAGTGAACGCGCCACTTGTGTTGGAATTAAAACGCGTAAATCTTGGCTATTTCCAAAAGTAGAACCTTTCTCTTTTAAAACCCCAATCACTTTAAATTTGGCACCACGAATAGAAATGGTTTTATCTAACGGATTGATGTTTTCAAACAATCCTTTTTCAAAATCGGAACCCAAAACACAAACGTAATTGTTGTTTGCTATGTCAAAGGAATTGAAATTTCTACCTTTTACAACTTCTAAACCTTTATTCGGACAAAAATTTTCATCCACACCAACGATAGAAATTTCTGGATCGGTCTTTTTCTCTCCATATTTTACTTCAACTGCCGAACCTGCTGTAAATGATAACGATGTGGTAGTAAACGGAAAATTAAATTTATCTTGAAAAGCCTTAGCTTCAGGGTAACTGATGATAGGATTGACACGTTGTTCGGTATCATTTTGATTAATTTCAGACGAAAAATCATATTGACTTATAGAAAAAGTATTCGCTCCCATAGAAGCAAAATCTTTTAAAATTGTATTCTCTAGCGCTGAAACTACCGTAAGAATCCCAACCAAAGCCGTGATTCCAATAGCAATAATCATTACTGTTAATGAAGTACGCAAAGCCTGACTTCTAATGGAATCAAGCGCAATTTTTGTATTTTCCTTAAATAATCCTACCATGACTATAAGACTAAAAAGTTGTTTAAATGTTACAATATTGTGGTGATTTTTTTAAACACATAGACACATTAGATTTGGATTGTGTATAGTTTTAGGTGTTTCACTTTATATAGTTCACAAAGGCTATGTGTTTTGATGCAAAATGAAATGTATTTTTAGTTTAAATTTAAACTATGTGCCTATGTGTTTAAAACCAAAAATAGATTTTTTATACTGCCGAATATATCCGATATTTGCATTACTAAAAATCAGAATTGTCTTATTGACACATTTTCAAATTGACATATTAGAAAAATGGCACAAAAACCAAGCATACCAAAAGGAACCCGAGATTTTTCACCAGCAGAAGTGGCGAAACGCAATTATATTTTCAGTACGATAAAAACCAATTTTGAGAAATTTGGCTTTCAACCTATTGAAACGCCTTCGTTTGAAAATTCGGAAACCCTAATGGGAAAATATGGTGAAGAAGGTGATCGTTTGATTTTTAAAATTTTAAATTCGGGAGATTATTTGGCTAAAGCAGACGCTACTTTATTAGAAAATAGAGATAGTTTGAAGTTAACAAGTCATATTTCCGAAAAAGCCCTTCGTTACGACTTAACCGTTCCTTTTGCACGTTATGTGGTACAACACCAAAACGAAATTGAGTTTCCGTTCAAACGTTACCAAATTCAACCCGTTTGGCGTGCGGATAGACCTCAAAAAGGACGTTTTAGAGAGTTTTATCAGTGTGATGCTGATGTGGTGGGTTCAAATTCACTTTGGCAAGAAGTAGAGTTGGTGCAATTGTATGACTCGGTTTTCACGCAATTAGGTTTAGGTGGCGTTACGATTAAAATTAACAATCGTAAAATCTTATCAGGAATCGCTGAGGTAATTGGCGCTTCGGATAAATTGATTGATTTTACGGTAGCTTTAGATAAATTAGACAAAATAGGTGAGGACGGTGTGAAAAAAGAAATGTTAGAAAAAGGCATTTCGGAAACCGCAATTGAAAAAGTACAACCGTTGTTCAATTTCACAGGAACTATCAACGAAAAAATACAAAAATTAGCTCAGTTATTAGCTAATTCTGAAGAAGGAATGAAAGGCGTTAACGAGTTGCAATTCATTTGCGATAACGTTACGACTTTAGGTTTACAAACCGCTTTCTTGGATTTAGATGTTACGTTAGCGCGTGGTTTAAATTATTACACAGGCGCTATTTTTGAAGTCGCTGCGCCAAAAGGTGTTGCAATGGGTTCAATTGGTGGCGGTGGTCGTTATGATGACTTGACAGGGATTTTCGGGTTGAAAAACATGTCGGGCGTTGGAATTTCGTTTGGTTTAGACCGAATCGCTTTGGTAATGGAAGAAGTAGGTTTGTTTCCAGAGGCTGTTTTAGCTACATCAAAAGCGTTGTTCTTAAACTTTGGTGATAAAGAAGCGTTATATGCCATGAAAGCCATTGGAAAATTACGCCAAAAAGGAATCAAAGTCGAATTATATCCTGATAAATCAAAAATCGACAAACAATTCAAACATGCCGATAGAAGAGGAATTCCATTTGCAGTAATTGTAGGAGAATCGGAAATAGAGCGTGAAGAATTTGGGTTGAAAAACTTAGCTACTGGCGAACAACAAAAAGTGGATTTTGCAACATTAGTTACTTTATTACAATAATTAAAAGCTGAACTTTGTCCTTGAACTTGTAATTGATTTTTGATATGAATGTAGACGACGAAGCCAAAAAAGTAATTTGGTCCCTTCAGAACAACAAACGTACTGAAGCGGAACGAAATGTGTTTGCCCCAACAGGTAAAAAACCGATGAATAAAAACGTAGTTTATGTTTTGTCGGCGATTGGAATTACTTTTTTGATGAGTTTTGCGTTGTCGTTATTTTCTAAAGAGACTACACAATTTTGTTTCCTAATTGATAATTATTGCTTCAATTCAACTGAAAATCCAATTGCTTATACGTTTTATATTTTCATGAATCTTTGGATTTTAATTTTAGGAATTGGAATCGCTTATTTGATTGGGAAAAAGTTAGGAAATCGATTCAAAATTTAGAAAAACCTCTCCATTTATGGCAATAGAAAGTTTTCAAGCCGATTTGCAATTAGCTGAAAAATTACTTTATAACGAATGTGGTTTTCAACTTCAAAAGCTTGTTTGGAATTCTGAAAGCACAAATTATGGCGCTTGTTCTTTTGAATTGAACAACAAACTAATTCAATACCGAGTGGCAAATATCACGCCTACAAAAATCGGCCAATTTGTTGCTATTTGGAAACGAAATAACGAAGGTATAACAGCTCCCTTTGATGTTTCTGATTCTTTAGATTTTCTGATTATTTCAGTACGAGATTCAGAAAATTTTGGGCAGTTTGTTTTTCCAAAATCGGTTTTAGTTTCCAAAGGAATTATTTCTCAAAATACAAAAGGAGGGAAGCGTGGTATTAGAGTTTACGCACCTTGGGATAAACCAACAAGTAAACAAGCGATACAAACTCAAGCTTGGCAGGTTCCATTTTTTGTTGAAATTAAAGAAAACGCATTAACAGATTTAGAAAAAATAAAACGGATACTTTCGTTTTAAAAAAGTATCCGTTTTTAAATTCTATTATTTGATGATAATCTTTTCACTGAAGTAATTACCGTCATTCGTTTTTATCTTTACAATATAAACTCCGGTTTCAACATTTTTAACTGGTAATTTTATGCTGTTTTCAGAACTATTTACTTTCCAATGATTTATTTTTGGTCCTAGAATTGAAAATAAAGTAGCTTCTTCAATTTCTGTATTTTTTGGATTTAAAATTTCTAATTGATGACTTTCAGAATTAAAGAATACAATATTTTGACTGTTTTCAAATTCATTGTTTGATAATGTTTGATTTGAAAATCGCAATGAAAATCTACCACTAAATTCACCTGCTGGTAGTACTACACTAAAATTTGATGTTCGAATATCGTTATAGCTATCATTTGTATTGTCATGAATATAAATAGGTTGGTTTAAGTCGAAATTCTCTAATCCATCAATCATAAAGTTTACAGTTCCTGTTTGACTTGATTTTACAGTTAACGGATAAATAGCATTTGTATTAAAGTGACCTACTCCTTGGATAACCAATTTATAATTATCTAATTGAAAATAAATATCATTTGTTTGAGCATCAATTATTTCTCCATCATAGCCATTATTGTAATTATGGTCTGCGTTTTCATTCATGAAACCTATTAGTAGTTGGCGATGAGAATTGGTACTTCCTCTGTAGCCTAATCGTATTTTTGAAAAAGTGTCAGAAGAAATAATATCATCTTCATTATTGTTAGCAGTTGAACTTGTTTGATTTCTAAACATTACATTAGAATCTTGATTATTCTCTTTTACAAAAGCGCGTTGACTATTTTGGAAAATGATTTGGCCACCTGTCACACTTCCTTTTACAAAGAACCCTTGCGAAACAGGAATAAATCTACCTGGAATTCTTGTGCTAGTTCCTAATCCGCTAATTAATGGAGGTGATACTGGAACAACTCCACCAACCAAATTTCGGGTTGCATAACCTCCTTGATAACCTGCAAGATTATGTGTGTTATTTGAAGTGTAATGTTCCCAAAAGTAAAGCGTTCCAGTAATAGAATTTATATTATTGTTAATAAATTCATTAGCATCTAATGCAGAAGGATATGGATTTCCTATTAGGTTAATATTTGCCATTCCAATATAAATGCCGCTGTGATTTATTGTACCATTATTTGGTTTTCCAGTGAAAACATAATTTTGAGTCACATAATTTTGAGGTGTTGCAATTCCACTTCCTTTCATTGTAAATGCTTGTCCAGTTTGCAGATTTGTATTTTCATTAATTTGCTGCCAATTAGCATATTCTGAAGTTAAATTGGTAAACTTATACAGCCAATATCTTGCTAGTTTCATAGGATTTCTAGTACTATTAATACCTGAAATCCATGAAATTGATTGTGGTGACGCTGGATTTGTTCCATCTTTTAAAACATTTGCAACTGTAAATCCGGTATTGTTTTCAGTTGTACTTGTAATGGTACTAACAGGAGATGACCAATAATTGTAATTGTATAAGTTTCCAGTTCCTTCTTGGTCTCTTTCTAACGTTCCTGTTCCACTTGGGTCTAAATCGGAATTAGTTGTTTGGATTAATTGCGATTTTCCTTCTAAATCGATTTTTCCGTTTATTTTTAAGTAATGTGAAATTTCTAATTTTGAATCATTGCTAATTTTTAAGGTATTGTTATCGACAATAGCTGCTAATAGCGTTTTATTTCCAGAAGACGTTATATTATGAGTTGTTTTAATAATGTTCCAATCTATTTTTGTAGCAACATTATTAATAGTTAATGAATTGTTTGGATAATACATTGAGCTACCATTCGTCCAAGCGCCAGCCGTTTCCCAATCACCATCAGCAAGTGAAACATAAGGTAAAGGAGCTGTTTGTGTTTCAATAGTGAATAAATTGCTATTGTTTAAACTTCCTCTAAACTTCTTGCCCGAAACTTCGTTTAAACAAGTTCCTATGTAATTGTTCATATTGAAATAAGCAAATATTCCTGTTGTCCAAATTTTTGTATTGATGTCATTTTTCGTAATTGAAGCAGGAATTATTTTACCTCTAATAGTGTTTTCTGTTCCTTGTTCAATTTCTTGATTCATGATAAATCGAATTTCATTTACAGATAATGCAGAATTCCAGATTCGAACTTCTTCAATTTTCCCACGAAAATAATCTACGACACTACTTTCATTTATGTAGCGACCACCTATGGTAAAAACATTAGTCATGTCGGTACGAGCATTCATATTGCTTTGAATATCTAAAACACCATCTATATATAAGCTACCTACATTTGAACCATCAAGTGTAAAAGCTACATTTCGCCATTGATTTGTTGATAAAGTAGTATTGCTCACTATTTCAGACATAGAAACGCCATTGTGAAAACGCATAACTAATTTATTAGCATTATTTATCAGGAAATGATACCCAGTTTCAGAAGCGCCTTTTTTAGCAACGATTGTTTTATCGTTGTTTAAAGTGTTTGAACCTTCGCAATCAATCCATGCGGAAACTGAAAAGGCACTAGTAACACTAGTCACATCGTTACATCGGATATAGTCATCTGTACCATCAAATTTGATATGTCTTGAAGCAATTACTTCTTCGGCCACACCAAGCTTCATGTATCTTGTTCCATTAAAATTGTAAGTAGCTTCTAAATTTGAACTAACTGTTTTTAGAAATATAGTTTCTACATTGGTAGTGAAATTAGCATCGTCTGCTAAAATTAATACATAATCACTATTTTCTGTTAAAGCGGGTAGTGAACTCACAGAAGATACTGGTAAAGAAATTTTCACTATCCCAACATCTGTCGTAGCTCTTTCTACAAACTTCCAAGTTCGGTTTGTTACTCGTGTTGAAGTGGCTACCAAACTACTTCCTAAATTGACTTGTATCGGCGAAGCCATCTCTGTTAGTGGTAATAGGTTACTACCCCAAACTAGATAATCTTTATTGTTGGCAAATGTGTTTGTATTTAAAGCATTTGTAGTATAAATATCACGCAGTCCAATGGTTAAAAAGCTCTCCGGATCGATACTTTTACTTTGTTTTTGATTTAAGCCCGTACTGTCATCTCTTCCAATTGCAGCCACATTATAAGTATAACCATTACTTAATGTGTTGTTCCATAATGCTACCCCATCAGAGTCTACAAGTTCGCCAGGTACGTGTGGTAAACTGATAGCAGGCACAGGAAATAATCCGGGATTAATTCCATATTTAATGGACAAATAGGATTCTATTTTCTTTCTATCTGAGTCAGATTTTCTTTCAGAGAACATCATAATTTCCATTACATCACCATTAAAACTAGGGCCAAAGTATTCACTTCGTCCTATCCAAAAACGCGAATTTAAAATTTGTTTGAAAGTACCTACATTAACCTCTTTCATCAACGTAGGACTAAGGGTAACGCCTAAATCAACTCCATCTAGATATAAATTCATTCCTGTTCCAGCAGCATTCAATCGAGCATTAAAAATTACAGGACGGTCATAGGTTATAGTACTCGAAGTGATCGCTATACCATAGTTAGTTTGAGCACCTTGATTATAAGCCGCAATATTTGCTACTCCTGCACCATATCTTGCCGAAGTGTTATTAATGGATAGTCCAGTTATATCTTGTGATCCTGAAATTTCAAGAAAATCGTCTCCCATCAATACATCTTGTGCTGCATAAGCCGAACTTACGGGTGTTCCTGGATTTACAACAATAAATATGTCATGATTATAAAATCCTTGTCGAGAAAACATTGATTTTGTTCCATCAAAGTTTACAACAGGATTAAAATTAACATTACTCGTTGAGTTGTTTTTGTATAATGGTCTTGTAGTACTTGTTCCTGTAGCATTTGTCCAACTAGTGTTAATTCCAGTATCATTTGGCCAAGAGTCAATAGGAGCGTCATTTGCTAAAGCTGATAAACTCTGCGGTTTGTACCAAACTTCTAACTTGTTAAAAGCGCTATAGCTAGGATACGTTTTTGTTGTAATTGAATAACCTGTGATTTTGAAGTCATCAATTGCAACACCTCTATATGAATTATTGCTAGCATCAGATCTAAATTGTATTGCGAACTTTATGTTGTTTTTATTGTCAAAGCCTTGTGAAGGTAAGTCGATGCTAGCCGTAAACCAAGTGTTTCCAGGGTTACCAGTCCATGCTCTTTGGTCGGTTCCAAATGCAGCAACATTTGTTCTTGTGTACCAATTTACCGCTTGATCGTTTTCTTTTCCTAAAGTACGCCAAGTTGTACCGTCGTCTGTGGAAAATAAAATTTTTATACCATCATAATCTAATTCGGTTTGAAAATTATATTTTAATGATAATGTTAATCTCTCATAACCAGTTAGATTAATTGTTGGTGTAATAGCTGACGTATTTAAATTATTTGCATAGCCTGCAAGATATAAATATGGTGCTGTAACACCTGTAGCAATAAAATTAGCATGGTTTGATCTTGTAAAGCTTCCTAAAGTAAATGCATTATTGCCTGTTCCGCTAGAAAAATCAGCATTAAAAATAGTGGTTTGAGCATTTGTTTCTATTGTTAGTATTAGGAATAAAAATATAAAATTTTTAATAGTAGTTTTTGTGACTTTCATATTGTGGGGTTTTGGGGTTATTTTATTTAAATTAATGGGTTGTAAAAATCAAAGTTATTTTTATAACCCATTAATTTGTAGTGTTTTAAATGTATTTTGAAACGAAATATGTTCTAATTGGTAATTAGTTTAGGGTATTGTTTTTAATCTAATTTTACCATTTACTTAATGAAAACTTTTTGATTGAAAATGTTATTGTCAGCAGTTTTAATTTTGACAATATAAACTCCAGTTTCAACATTTTTAAGGGGTAATTTGATACTGTTTTCAGAACTATTTACTTTCCAATGATTGATTTTTTGTCCTAAAATTGAAAATAGAGTAGCTTCTTCAATTTCCAATTCTTGATTGTTTGTAATTTCAATTCCGTTTTCGGTAGAATTAAAGAAAATAAATGTTGCGTTATTTTCAAAATCATTAGAAGAGAGTATACTATTTGAAAACCTAAGTGAAAATCTATTACTTATTTCTCCATCAGGGATAGTTACGCTATAATCTGTCAGTCTAATGTCATGATAACTATTATTACTATTATCGTATATGAAAATCGGTTGATTTGGATCGAAATTCTCTAATCCATCAATCATAAAGTTTACAGTTCCAGTTTGACTAGATTTCACAGTTAATGGATAAATTGCATCTGTATTAAAAAAACCAACTCCTTGAATTACTAATTTGTAACTTCCGGATTGAAAATAAGAATCATCTGGTTGGATATCAATTATTTCTCCATCATATCCTAAATTGTATTCATCATTAGCATTTTCATTCATAAAACCTATCAAAAGTTGACGATGAAAATTAGTACTTCCTGTATAGCCTAATCTCAATCTTTTATAATTATCGGGAATTTCTTCGTCGTTACTATTTTGTGGATTTGTTGCCGAATTGTTCTGTCTAAACATTTCGTTTGAGTTTATACTATTTTCTTTCACAAATTTTCTTTGACTATTTTGAAAAGTTACTTGCCCTCCATTAGGGTTTCCTTTAACAAAATAGCCTTGTGCTACGGGAATATATCTGCCAGGAATTCGCAGACTAGAACCTAATCCACTTATTAAAGCAGGTGAAACAGGAGGAACTCCACCCACTAAATTTCTTGCAGCATACCCTCCTTGATATCCAGCTAATATATGCGTATTATTTGATGGATAATGTTCCCAAAAATACAATGTCCCAGTAATTGCATTTAAATTGTCTCCAATGAATTCATTTGCATCTAGTGCTGAAGGATATGGATTTCCAACCAAGTTGATATTGTTAATTCCAATTTGTAAGCCGCTATGATTGATTAACCCATTATTAGGTTTCCCGTTAAATACATAGTTTTGTAGTTGAATATTTGGAGGTGCAACGATTCCACTTCCTTTCATAGTATATGCTTGTCCTGTTTGAAGAATGCTATTTTCATTAATTTGTTGCCAATTAGCATATTCTGGTGTTAAGTTGGTAAACTTGTATAACCAATATCTAGCTAATCGGATTGGATTTGAAGCACCATTATAGCCAGATATCCATGAAATGGTCTGTGGAGTTGCCGCATTTGTTCCATCGCTAAGCACACTACCAACTGTAAAACCAGTGTTATTATTTGTAGTGCTTGCAACTGAACTTACTGGAGATGACCAATAATTATAATTGTATAAATTTCCAGTTCCTTTTTGATCTTTCTCTATGGTTCCAATACTTGTAGGATCTAAATCACTATCAGTAGTTTGAAGCAATTGTGAATAATCTTGTAAATCGATTTTTCCATCTAATTTTAAATACCAATCATTTTGCAGTTTGGTGTCATTTACAACATCAATTAATACATTTGAATCGACAATCATTCCTAAATCAATATGATTTGTAGTTGAATTAATATTGTCTTTCACATGAACGATTGACCAATCATAATCTGCAATATCTAATCCTCGAATTTCCTTTGAAACTGAGTTTACAGCTGTTGGAAAATCGCCAGTTTGCTCTGTTACAAATGGCATTGGCGCTTCTTGAACGGCAATCGTTTTTACATTATAGATTCTAGCTCCTGGAGTTGTATCTATTGTTGAGGTAGTGTGATTATCAATTACATCATCTTTATAATTGTCCATTTTGTAGTAGCGAACAAGATTAACCCATGGTAAACTTGGAATGTCTTTTGGAATAATAGTTCCGCGTGTTTGGCTACTATTATCTTGAATTTCCTGATACACCATTTTTTGGAATTGGGAATCCGTTAACGCAACATTGAATAAGCGAACTTCATCAATTTTTCCTTTAAAAAACTGCGTATTTGTTATTGAATTTTTTCCAATGGTAAAAAGAGAAGTATCTGAAATTGTTCCAGAAACAGACGTACTTGCAACCATTTCACCATTTACAAATAATTTTAATAGTTCGTTTGAACCATCGTAAACCGCACCAATATGAATCCATTGAGCCGAGTTAAGTGCCAAATTGTTACTTAACGTTATTCCATTAGCAACTACTTCCACTTTTTTGGTATTAGTGATTTTTATGTGAAATTTGTTTTGACCCAGCACAATTCCTTCAGAAGAAAATGCGGAGTTGATGTTAATCCAAGCCATTAAAGAAGCATTTGGCCAATTGGTTATAACATTATTGTCAGTTGCATAGTCATTTCTACCATCAAAAGCGATGAATAGTTTTCGTTCTAAATCTCTTGGAGAACCAAAAACGTTGTTATTTGTATCGAAAGCGTCTAGAATTCCATCACCATCGGCATCGGTATTTCCGTCGATAATTCCGTCGTTGTTGGTGTCTAAACTAGCGTAAAGGGTGTGTGAAATATCAAAAGTTACTCCGTTTGACATTACATCTAAATAGTCTGGAATTCCATCGCCATCAGTATCTTTAACATAATAAGCAAAAGGCGCTACATTTGTACCTTGATTGTCGTTTCCATAAATATTAAAGGCATAATCATAAATATCTAAGATTCCGTCACCAAAGCCTTCTAAATTACCATCTCCATTCGTGTCTTTATTTCTAAAATCTTCTGATTCTGGACCATCTCCTGCGCCATCACCATTAATGTCGCCATCTCCATTTTCAAAACCAGCATAAGCATTTATATTTCCAGCCCAAGATTCATCTACGTCAAAAATACTGTCGTTATCACTGTCTAAATCTAAGTAATTAGGAGCGCCATCGCCATCGTTATCAGGAACAATGTGAGATTCCGCTACATCATGCATACCATTTTGATTGACATCTAACCATTGGTATAAATAAGCTTTCCCATCAGATAAATTACCTAAACCTACTTCAACTACATCTGGAATTCCGTCATTATCGGAATCCAAATCAAATACATCGGCAATGTTATCTCCATCTAAATCACATAATGTTTGAGAAATTAAGATATCGTCTAAAGCTAAGTCATTTCCAGTACCACCTGTTTCGTTATTGATGAAAATTACTTGAAAAGCACTCACATTAAGATTGATGTCTGCTGTAAAGTGTTGCCAATCGCCAGCTAAATTTCCAGCTGTAGTAGGGGGAATATCTCCAGTTTCAATAAAAGTAATTAGGTTATTACTCATATCGCGGAATTCTACTCGTACATCTGGTCTTAATCGAGTTGCAATTCCAGGAGCATCAGTTCTATCTAAATTTAAAACCCAAAAACTGTAGGTAATTGGAATGTTTGGAAGTGCTCCTGTAATAGTTGCTGTATAAAAAATTCCTGGAGTATAAGAAGCATTAAAAATAGACATCCTTCCATTCGGATTTCCAGTATGATCACCTCCCATGTGCCAATACGAAGGTGCCCAAGAAGCAATTTGAGCCGACGGACCAACGGTATATTTTCCGTCATTTAAGTCGGTTAAGTTTAGATTTGGACATTCTGGAGTGTTTACTCCAACGGTTCCGTCTTCAAAACAATACGTAGTTAAAGCATTATAAGTTGTATTGATAGTTGTACGACTTCCAGCTCCAAAAGTTTCGTTAAGGAATTTATAATTTACTTTATTTCCGTTTAAAGAATTACAATTAGATTCTTCTACGTCATCTCTAATTCCATCATTATCATCGTCTATATCAACATTGTCAAAAATTCCATCGTTGTCACTATCGTAAAAAGTTTGGATTCCTTTTCCAGTTATGTCAAATAAAAACGGGCTCACATCGTCGCTATTACTTGCAATAGATACTTGTGCCGTTTTAGTTCCAATAGAACTTGGATTAAATTTTATTTTAAAAGTACTTGAGTTATTCGTATTGATGGAACTGCTTGGATCTTGAATAACTGTAAAATCCGAACTTCCTATGATTTGGACCAAAGGAGTTCCCGTTAAGTTAATGGTATTGTTTCCAATATTTTTTATAGTGAAAGTTCTAATTACAGGATCTGAAACAATTTGAGTTTCTCCAAAATCTGTTCCATAACTTGATGAAACCGCTGCGTTATGAGGTATAGTTGTATTGTTTAATCCAAGAACTTCTAGATGATTTCCTGTTTGATTTCCATATAAACTAACATTGTCTATAAAATAGTAATCAGAAGTATTGCTTCCTCCATTGAGTTCATCAAATCGAATTCTGATTTTTACTTGTGTATTGCCATTTGGAATAGCATAAGTGTAAGGAGAACCAACAGTGTTACCAGTACTTACCGCATGATTAAACGCATAAACATCTGAGGTTGTGCTGTTTTTCCCATCAATTAACTTTATCGAAGTTGTGTATGAAGTTCCATTATTATAAGAGATGTCTAGGTACAAATCATCGTTATCATCAGGTGTTCCGTTAGATGAAAAGAAAATATTGACATACACATTAGTAAAACTACTGATGTTGACATTATCAAAACTGATATTAGGATCATCAGGTGAAGAACTATTTGAACCACCAAATCGTAAAGAGTTTGGAGAGGAAACAAATGAACTGGTATTGGTTTGAATAGTTCCAGAATTTAGCATTGAAATATAATTCCAAGAATCTTCTGGTTTGCTATCAAATCCCTGATAAGAAATTTGGGTTTGAGACTTTGCGATGCAAAAAAAGAACAGACAAAATAGTACTATCAATTCTTTATGGAACTTTTGGGTAATTTTTCTTTCCATAACACATTTGTTTTTTAAATAAAACAATCAATAAACATAAAATACTGTAAACAAGGTGTTTGGCATTTATTTATTGAACAAATGTTAGGAAATTCTATTTATTAAATAGAAGTGAAGTAATAAGTGGTATTATTTTTTTAACAACTGGTAATGAATTGATTGTAATTGACTTATGTGTTTTATTTACCCGTTTTTGAAAATCTCTTTCACAGCAGCTTCATAGTTTTTACTATTTCCTGCTTTTTTAATCTTTTTAAAAGTCTTTTGTGGATTTGAAAATGATTCTGAAAAGTATTCCCAAAAACCTAACATTTTCATGCGAATAGGCGTTGGACCTTGTAAATATGCATCGTATTGTTGATAAATTTCATCGTGAAAAGCTTCAAAAATTTCGAATCTATTTTTTGGATATTCCGTAGTGTTGTTTTTAATCATGGAAGGTAAAAACGGATCAGCAATTAAACCTCTTCCTATCATAAAATGATCAATTAAAGGAAAACGTTCTTGTAGTTCTTTAAATTTTGCTACCGAAGTAATATCGCCATTATAATAAATCTTTTGTTTTGATGTGTCAAGGCATTTTTGAAACGAGTCTAAATCGACACCACCTTTGTACAATTGTTTGCCAATTCGGGCATGAATTGCGATATTTTTAATTGGATATTGTTCTAAAATAGGGAAAACATCTAAAATTTCGTTAGGATTTTCATAACCCATTCGCATTTTCATCGAAACAATAATATCGGTTTCGTTGTGAACTCGTTTTAAGATATGCTCAATTTGAGATGTGTTACTAATTAATCCTGAACCCATTCCACACTTGGCTACCATAGGATACGGACAGCCTAAGTTCCAATTCAATTCTTTGTAACCCATTTGCTGCACGTATTTTGCAACGAATAAAAACTCTTCAGCATCATTGGTAATTATCTGTGGAATAACTTCTAAAGTATCATTGTTTTCGGGAAGAATATCACGTTCGTAAGAACCTTTTACCACCAATTTTCCATTCAGTTTAATGTATGGTGAATAGAAAGTGTCAATGCCACCAAAGTGTTTGTGAAAAGCGTTTCTAAATCTAAAATCGGTAAATCCTTGTAAAGGGGAAGATAATAATGTGATACTCATTCGGCAAAGATAAGAGAAAGAAATGTATTACTCTCTTTTCTGTTGAAATAACCAATCATACATCGCGTCTTCGTGAAAGAGACGTTCTACATTACCATGATTTCCACCTTTAATGATGGTTAAAGTAACATCAGCATTTTCATCGCATTTTTTTATGGCATCAACCACTTTTTTTGATTCCGACATAGGAACTATGTAATCTACATCACCATGTTGAATCCATAGTGGAATAGTAGCTAATTTGCAACCATCTTTAACATTTCCACCGCCACAAATAGCAACGGCAGCGGTGATTTTATCCGCATGTTTTCCTGCAAAATGTAAAGTGCCATAACCACCTAAACTCATCCCACAAACATAAATTCGAGACTCGTCTACGTTGTAGTTTTTCTTTACATATTCTAAAACTTCTAAAACTTTATCTGGATTCCAATTTCCTTTTGCTACTTGTGGTGCCACAACAATAGCTGGGATTTTTCTTCCTTTATCCATTGCTCGTAAAACACCATAACGTCTCACACGATTTAAATCAGTTCCAGAAAGACTTTTTCCGTGAAGAAAAATCAAAATAGGTTGTTTTTCAGTGCTTTCTTTTTCGGGAACATTAATCCAAAACGGATAAGTGGTTTTGTTTTTTATGGTTTTTAATTGGAAAAACCCAAAAGCACTAGTAAGTATGAAAAGCGCTATATAAAGTGATTTTAATTTCATTATTTAAGTAATTGTTTTTAATAGAGAAGGCAATGGGAATTTAATTTGAACCTGTAATTTTTAATTATTTTCCTGCAAAATTAATCATCCATTCGATGCCGTATTTGTCTCTAAACATGCCAAAGTAAGAACCCCAAGGACTATCACTCATCGGATATTCGACAGTGCCACCAGCTGAAAGCCCGTTGAATAAATGGTCTGCTTCTTCTTTACTTGCTGCACTTACGGAAATTTTGGAACGGTTTTCATTTTCATTTACACGACCCATAATTTCAGGTACATCGTTTCCCATTAAAATATTGTTGCCAATTGGCAATCCAATGTGCATGATTTTGTTGGCTTCGTTTTCTGGAACTGGAAATTCTTCACTTGCCAAATCTTTGAAACGCATAATTTGAGCCAACTCGCCACCAAATACCGATTGGTAAAAACGAAACGCTTCTTCGGCATTGCCGTTGAAATTGATGTGTGGATTGATTAGTGCCATGGTTTTGTTTTTTTATATTTTTTTATGTTGTGTTTAGGAATGGAACTCCTCGCTATTTTGGGTTTTCTATAGGAAAATACAGAAGTAGTAATTGAAGCAAACCGCTGTTGTAAACTGTTTTTTTATTTAGATTTTCGCCATTCATTTAAAGACATTACTTTGTTGTTCTTTTTGTCAAAAAACTTAATTTCAAATGTGTTTTCATAAATATAGAAATTATTTATTTTATTTTGAGAAGTTTTTACTTCAACCCAATAATAGTTTTTGTCATTTGTTTGAGGAGACTCTATAATACTAGTTTCAGCCCATTTTTGATTTTCGGGTAATTCTTCCATTAGTTTGAAAATCTTCGTTCTATTTTCACTGTCGGAATCACAAATTTCAAAACTAGGGTTTCCAGTTGGAAAATATATTTCATTTAATAATTTAGGATTATCTTTTTTAAGTTCATTATATCTTTCAACTGCTAATTTATAATATGCATAATGCTTGATTTCTTTATTTTTTTTTATTTTTGTATAAACTTTAAGAGCTTCCTCTTTATTTCCAATACTTTCATAATAATTACCAAGAGCATAATCATAAATATAAAATGCTTTTCCAATGCTATCTATAAAAGATTTAGCTTTATTAAAATCTTTTAATTTGACATAATTAGCAGCTATTGCCGTCGCAATATTGTTATGTTTATATTCGTCTTTATTCAATTCAAATAAGGATTTTTCAAATTCACCATTTCGATAATATATTTCAGCTTTTAGATATGAAAGTTGGTCTTGAATATGACTTTTAATTTGTGATTTATATTTGTCAGTTTCATTCTCATTTATTTGTGATAAACTATCAATTTTAAAGAGAACATTATTTGGATTTTTTTTGGAATCAGCATATAGTTGAATAAATAATTTTTCGAAATTTCTGATTTCTTCATCAACTTTATCCATTTCTTTGTGAAGTTCAGCATGACTATCAACATCTGATGTTGATTCAACTTTTCTTTTACAAGATAAAATTGTTAGAATAATTATTAAAAGAAAAATTTGTTTCATAACTCTTAATTTCAAAATAGCTTATAACTCGTTTATATGCGCAACAAACTTTCTCATATACAACCAAATTTGGGTAGATTGGTGCTACTAAGTTGCGTTTATCAAATATAAAAAAAATATTTACAAATTCCCGCAAACAAAAAATCCTCAATTACTTGAGGATTCTATTTACTTTTTATTTTTACCAGAGTTAAACTTAAAACGTTCTACTGGGCTTTCTGGTTTTTGTTTTTTGTCAGAAGGTTTGCCTTGTCCAAATGGTTTTTTAGCTGGACCGCCTTTTGGTTTAAAAGGTTTTTTCTCGCCTTCTTTTTTAAAATCCGGTTTTCTGTCTTCTTTGTAAAGTGGTGCTTTGTTTTTTGCTATTTGGTCTAAAACTTCTTTTGGATTTTTAGGGTCTTCTTTAGTGCCACGCAAATGAATGACTAATCCGTTTAAGAAATTACGCAATAATTGATCACCACATTCCATAAAGTTGGGATGGTCTTCGCTTCTAAATACGTTTGCTAATTCGCCTTTTGAAACTCTGAAATTTACCAAGTTTAAAATTTCAATAATTTGGTCATCACGTAGTTGTAAGGCTACACGTAATTTTTTAAATATATCGTTGTTATTCATTCTGTGTCTTTTTTAAATATTCAATTTCCAAATTATTAATTCATTTAGAAGAGCCAAAGGTACGCTTTTCCAAATTCTTTCGCCCATAATTTTTCATTATGTTTACCATTGACAATTACTACTTTTTTGGTTAAATGCATGCAAGTGCATCTTTTATCGTTGACTAAGTCTACCATTTTGTCCATATCGGCTACTGTGGTTTCGCTTTCGCTATCGCCACACATAAAGTATAATTTTGTTTTAAGATTTTTGGTGTTTTCCGTCAAAGTATAAATGCTATTGTTGAACCAAAAAGAAGGCGAAAAAATTGCTGCTTTTCCAAATGTTTTCGGATATTTTAAAATAGCGTAATAAGAAACGAGACCACCAAGCGAACTTCCAGCAATGGCTGTGCTCATTTTACCTGTTTTCGTTCTGTAATTGGTATCGATATAAGGTTTTAAGGTAGTTACAATGAAATCCAAATAAGTATCGGCTTTTCCGCCACCGTATTTTTCATTTGGATAAGGTGTAAGTTCATCCACTCGTTTTTCCTTGCTACTTTCAATACCTACGATGATGACTTCCGCTTTTAAAGAATCTAAAGTTTCATCTACTCTCCATTCGCCAGCATATAAAATTTTGTCATCAAACAAATTTTGCCCGTCGTGCATATAAATTACGGGATATTTCTTTTCTGAAGTTTCATAATTGTGAGGTAAATACAACCAAATTTTCTTGGAAGTCTGTAATTGTGGTGCTTCAATTATAAAAGAAGTAACTTTGCTTTGCGACCATCCCGAAAGAGATGTTAATAAAAAAAAGAACAAAAATGGGAAATACTGCTTTTTCATTTTTATATTTGAATTCATCTAAGACATAAAAATACTATTTTGATGGACAGTTACCAAGAAAAAATAAGTTTATTACAGGAAATGATAGGTTTTGCCTTAATTGATGGTGAATTGCATGATAGAGAATACGATTTTTTAGAAATGGTAGCCATGGAATTAGAAATCGAGAAAACCGTTTTTCATAAGTTATTTGAAAATAGAGGGGAAGTTACCGTAATAAAAGATGAGTTTCATCGAATTTGTCAGTTTTATCGTTTGGCCTTATTAATGCATTGCGATGGCGTTTTGCACGAAGCTGAACAAATTAAAATCAACGAAATCGGAATTAACATGGGATTGAATCCGTATGCGATGAAACGCGTACTACATTTAATGAAAAACTCCCCAAACCGAATGGTAGAGGGAGATGTTTTATTATCTGTTTTTACGGAACAGCATAATTAGTTTGCTGGAACTTCGTCGAAATTTACCATCCAATTGATGCCGAATTTATCAGTAAACATTCCAAAATAAGCTCCCCAGAATGTTTTTTCCATTGGCATAATAATGTTTCCGCCAGCAGAAAGTCCGTTGAATAATTTATCGGCTTCTTCTTTGCTGTCTGCATTTATCGATACAGAGAAATTATTTCCAAAAGTAACATCGCCACTAAACGAAGTACTATCACTTGCCATTAAAATGGTTTCTTTACTAATAGGTAAACTTACATGCATAATGCGATTGCCTTCTTCCTCACTTGGTGGTGGACAATTTTCATCGGCTGGCATATCTTTAAATCTACCTATATAAGTAAATTCGCCTCCAAAAACCGATTTGTAAAAATTAAAAGCCTCTTCTGTATTACCATTAAAGGTAAGATATACATTTACTGTTGCCATACTTTATTGTTTTATGATTGATTACTTAAAAGTATAAAATTTATTTTAAAACAATTAAGCTCCAAATTGATTTTCGTTGGCTTTAATATAATCTACAATTAAAGTTACGATATCTTCTTCAGTTTCGTCTTCGAAAAATAATTCGTCTAAGTCTTCCCAACCTGAAATGATGTTTTCATCTGCTTTTTCAATGAATGCTATTCTTTTTTCCACGTCAGGCGAATAGGTTTTTGCGGGAAATAAACCCAATGCTTTTGAAATTAATTCCGCTGTTTTAAATGCTTTAATTTCTTTATACGATGTGATAACTTCTTCTGCAAAATCACCTGCTTCTGAACTAAAAAAGAATTGAAAACCGCCTTCTCCCATAGCGCCTTCAAATAAATCTACAAAAACGAATACTTTTTCTTCATCGGTTAACGAAGAGAAATCCTCTGTTTCTTCTTTTTTTTGCCAAATGATTTCTCCAATAGCTTCAATGATTTTGATTTCGTCTTCTAATTTTAGAATGTTTTCAATTTTGCTCATATGTGTTTTTATTTAATTTTCTCTTGTAAAACTTTTATATCGTCACGCAATTTTGCTGCTTGCATGAAGTCTAATTCTTTAGCCGCTTTTTCCATCATTTTGCGTAAATCTCTAATTTTTTTCTCAATTTCGGGTTTACTCAAGTATAAACTTTCTGGTTCGGCCGCTTTTAGAGCTTCTTTTTCATAATAACCTGTAGAAACAGAATTTCCACTCAATGCACTTCCTAAACTTTTATTCAAAGCTTTTGGCGCTAATCCGTTTTTGGTATTGTAATCGATTTGTTTTTGTCTTCTGTAATTGGTTTCATCAATCGTTTTTTGCATCGAAGCCGTAATTTTATCTGCGTACATGATGGCTTTTCCATTTACGTTACGAGCAGCACGACCAACAGTTTGTGTTAGCGAACGATGACTTCTTAAAAAACCTTCTTTATCAGCATCTAAAATGGCAACCAACGAAACTTCGGGTAAATCTAAACCTTCACGAAGTAAATTGACACCAATTAACACATCAAAAATACCTTTTCGCAAATCTTGCATGATTTCCACACGCTCCAAAGTATCCACATCGGAGTGAATATAACGACAACGAATCGAAACTTTAGTCAAGTATTTAGCCAATTCTTCCGCCATACGTTTGGTTAAAGTAGTAACTAAAACGCGTTCGTCAGCTTCACATCGCAATTGAATTTCTTCGATTAAGTCATCAATTTGGTTGGCACTCGGACGAATTTCAATAATTGGGTCAAGCAAACCAGTTGGACGAATGACTTGTTCTACATAAACGCCTTCAGTTTTCTGTAATTCGTAATCTGCAGGTGTTGCCGAAACATAAATAACTTGATTTTGTAAGGCTTCAAATTCTTCAAACTTTAATGGGCGATTGTCCATAGCAGCAGGCAAACGGAAACCATATTCTACCAAGTTTTCTTTACGACTTCTATCGCCACCATACATGGCATGCACTTGCGAAATCGTAACGTGACTTTCGTCGACTACCATCAAGTAATCATCTGGAAAATAATCTAACAAACAGAAAGGTCTGGTTCCAGGTTCCCTTCCGTCAAGATAGCGCGAATAATTTTCAATTCCAGAACAGTAGCCTAATTCGCGAATCATTTCCAAATCGAAATTCGTGCGTTCTTCTAAACGTTTCGCTTCTAAATGTTTTCCGATTTCTTTGAAATAATCCACTTGTTTGACCAAATCTTGTTGGATAGCCCAAATAGCGTTTTGTAACACATCAGGCGAAGTCACAAACATATTCGCTGGATAAATTGTTAGTTTTTCGTATCGTTCTATCACTTTTGCAGTGGTTGGATCAAAAGCTTCAATTTCTTCAATTTCATCTCCAAAAAAGTGGATTCGGAAAGGTTCATCACCATAACTTGGGAAGATTTCCACAATATCACCTTTGATTCTGAAATTTCCAGCGGCAAATTCGGCTTCCGTTCTCGAATATAAACTTTGAACTAATTGATGCAGTAATTTGGTACGCGAAATTTGCTGACCTGCTTCTAAATTGATTACGTTTTTTTGAAACTCAACCGGATTTCCAATTCCATACAAACAAGAAACGGATGAAATTACAATAATATCTCTTCGACCCGAAAGTAGGGCGGAAGTTGTACTTAAACGTAATTTTTCTAATTCGTCATTAATCGATAAATCTTTTTCAATATAGGTTCCGGTAACGGGAATAAAAGCTTCGGGTTGGTAATAGTCGTAATACGAAACAAAATATTGCACCGAATTATTGGGAAAAAACTGCTTGAATTCGGAATATAACTGAGCTGCAAGTGTTTTATTATGCGCTAAAATAAGTGTTGGTCGTTGTACTTCTTGCACCACATTTGCCACCGTAAATGTTTTTCCAGAACCTGTTACTCCTAATAATGTTTGGTATTTTTCACCATTTAAAATGCCTTTTGAAAGTTTTTCAATGGCTTGAGGTTGGTCACCCGTAGGTTTATAATCGGAAACGACTTGGAATTTCATTAATAAAATCTAGAAAGATTAATATGCGTAAAGTTACAAAGTTAAGCTAAGATTTTTTCATTACAGAATAAATTATATATTTGTTATGAGAGTTTCCCAAAGCTCACTCAAAACCTACCTACATGAAAACTAAAAATGCATTACTTTTATTAGTACTTGTTACTAATTTGTCATTTTCTCAAACGTTTATTCAGCAATATTCAGATATTGTGAATCAAGCTTCTCAAACAAACATTACTAATTCCTTATCAGAATTTGAAGCCTTGGGTGTTAAAAGACGCGGAACAGCAGCATTAGAGAACACTTATAATTGGTTGCGAAATAAATATTTAAGCTATGGTTATGCAGCTGGACAATTGCAAGAAGATACGTTTACCAATGGAGCGTTTACTTGTAAGAATTTAATTTTGACAAAAGTTGGGACACTTTATCCAAATACTTATGTTATCATTTGTGGTCATTATGATTCCATTATTGGAACAGGAACTAATGATAATGGAAGTGGAATTGCTACGATTCTTGAAGTAGCGCGTTTGTTGCAAAATGTTCCAACAGAATATTCTATAAAATTTATCAATTTTAGTGGAGAAGAAGATGGTTTGTTAGGAAGTCAGCATTATGTAAGTACGATTGTAAATGGTACAACTCCAAAAATGAAAATAAGATTAGTTTTCAATATTGATGAAGTAGGAGGAATTGCAGGAATGACAAACAATTCAATTACGTGCGAGCGTGATACAGGTAATCCAAGTTCTAATAATGCTGCGTCTAATACAATGACGAATGAATTGATTAATTGTGTGGAATTGTATTCACCATTAAATGGAGTTTTATCATATGCATATTCTTCAGATTATATGCCTTTTGAAGATAATAATGAGATAATTACTGGTTTTTTTGAAACGAATGAGTCTTCTCATCCACATTCAACTTCAGATTTATTGGTTAACATGGATCCAGTTTATAATTTTAATGTAGCTAAAGCAGCAACTGGGGCTATGCTTCATTTTGCAATTGCTCCTACGACTTTAGGAACGAATACATTTGATAATGATTTTCAGATGAGTTTTTTTCCAAATCCTACAAAAGAAATTCTGAATATTAATTTTGGAAAATTAACCAATAAAAAAAGTGCGATTAAGATTGTTGATATCAATGGAAAAATTGTTTTTACTTCAACAATTGAAAATCCAAGTATTATTGAAAAAATCAATCTTTCAAATTTATCAAAAGGAATGTATTTGGTAAATGTAATTTCTGAGAATAATGAAATAAACAAAAAAATTATTATTGATTAATCATTTATTTAATAATATAAGTATAACCAAGGCTAAGTTCACTATAGTCGGCTTGTCCTAGATTACTACAGATATAAGCGCCAAGTGATACATTGTGTTTTGGCATGTTTTTAGTATTCCAAGCATAATATTTTAAGCCTAGTTTACCCGAAATAAAACGTTTTAGTTTATAATAACTATCTAATTCGCTCGGAACATAATCACCAGTTTCAGGAACATATATTTCACTGTTTAATCGATAGTCAATTTTGTAAAATGGTTTATCAATATTAATTCCTAATTGCGCTTCAGCAGCAAAGTGATTCATTAAAAGTTCTCCATTTATAAAAACACCATAAGCAGATGAATTGTAAATTGGGTTTTTCTTTAATTCTGGATAGTCTTCATTTACTAAAAATTTCTCTTCTTTTATGTAATCGTAGTAGTTTTCATAAAAGGTATAAAAGAAACCAATTCCAATTTTATAAGTGTTTTTGTAGATTTTACCAAAAGCAAATGAAGTAGAATACACTTCTTTAGTATCGTTATATAATCGATAAATTGATTGTTGCCCAATGCCTGTTTTGATTTGATAAAATTTAACAGGAGTATATTTTGTATCGTTTATAGTAATAGAATCGGTTTTAGTTTTTTGGGGATTAAATTTGAAGTTTAATCCAGCAGAAAAAGTATTTAAACCTTGATTAGGCCATTTTATATGTCCGTTAGAATGATGTGAATACCCTATACTTGCTCGAGTATCTAAATAGGTATTGGAAAATATAGAATAATTTAAGAACATACGATAAGCCCATGTGAAATCTGTTGAAATGGCTTTGTTTTGCCAGTTTTTACCATCGTCATAATTTTTGTTGAAATAAGAGGCTCCTATAGCAGTGTTTAAAGATAAGCGTTTCGTTTTTGAATGAAATAGAGGAATTTCTAAATATGGCATCAAGCTGTAAGATGATCCAACAAATTCATTATTTCCATAATTACTGTATTGAAATAGTATTCCTGTTTCTGGATTTTGAAGTGATTGTACCCAAGCTTCATCTGAAAAATGTTTTTTTCCAACAAAAAGACTCAGGGTTTGATTCATTTTTAGTTCTGGGAAAAATTCATTTGCAGGAGATGTTCTGCCTAATACATATTCTACATTAAAAGTGGTTTGTGAAAAAGATTTAGATATAATCGAACAAAATATAAAACTGATAAATAGTAATTTTTTCAAATTCATAGACAAATTTTTAATCCCAACATTCCATTAAAAGTAAATCGCCTTTTTCGTGTGAAATGGAAACAATTCCGTCTTCAGTAACATGATTGCTGCTTCCAGTGCGATAACCAATGGTTAGTTCTTCGTTATTTAATGGGTAAAATAAATTTTTAGTTGTAATTCCGCTAACTTTTCCAATCGGAATTAATGATAACGTAGTATTTGCCGTATACCATTTATCGTATTTATTGGGTAATAAAAATACTTTAGAATGATCGTCAATAATTACAATTTTTAATTGATTGCGATAGGCTACAATGTTAGTAATATTTGTAATGGTATGATCGGCACGTTTTCCGGTGGCCCAAATTACGTTTACAGCTTTGTGGCCTTTTTCGATAAGATAATCAAAGGCTTTTTCTAAATCGGTTTTATCTTGGTTGGGAGCATAAACAATTTCTAACGGATATTGCTTATCTAAATAATATTCAGGTTTAAAACCTCGATCAAAATCGCCCAATAAAACATCGACTTTAATGTCTAATTCTAAAACACGTTCAATTGCTGAGTCTAAAACAATCACTAATGGTGACCATTCTAACAATTGTCCCATTAATTCTTCGCTACAGGATGCGCCATTAGCAATGATTAATGCAGGTTCTTGGTCGTCGCGAACAATATGGTGTGATGACATTTTTTAGATTTAATGCCGTAAATATATCGTTAAAAAAATCAAATACAAAAAACAAAATCAAGTACAATATCAATTTTGTACTTGAACTCGTTTTTATCTTTTAAAAATTATTGAACCAAATAACTAACCGTATCAATTTCACTCAAAAAGAAATAACCTAGCGGATAATTTGAGTTGTTTGTAATGTTACTAATATTACCTCTAACGGTAGCTGGTGGTGTTGCAAATGGATTTCCAGAACCACTTCCGGCAATTGCTGTTAATTTATTCATGTAGTTATAATAGCTTTTTGAAACGCCTTGAACGCTTAAATCTAAAGTAATTCCAGGTTCCGTTTCGCTACTACCGTAAAAACCAAACATTATGTTTCCTTGAAAAAATTCGTCGCTAACCACACCAAATTCAGGAAATTGTTTATTTGGATTTTTAACACCTAATAGATAATAATTTTCTTCAGCTCCATTATCTTGATAGAAATATTTAATTTGAATTTCATCTTCACCACTAATTCCAACTACTGTTTCTTGTTGTACATTAATAATATCTGGAGTAGGATATAAAGCGCTAGATGCAGTATATATTTCTCCATCATATAGAATTTCTAATGTATAAACTTCGCCAATTACAGGTTGAAAGTTATCACAAACATAATCTCCTGTATTTGGAACTTCAATAAAATTGAAAACTACATTTGAACTATTTGTAACCGTAACGGTAGCCCCATTAGCAGGAAGAATTTCATTGGTATAAAAATCATTAGTCAAACTCAATTTTATGGTTTGACTTTCACCAGTTGTTCCTTTCTCCCATTTGATGATGGCATCAATAACCAATTTTGGGTCTGAATTATTTAATTCAATATCTACTACTTTTTCACAACTACTATTTAATAGCATTGTAACGAGTAAAACGGTATATAGGAAAATATTTTTCATAAAATTAAAATTTAAAATTATAAGAAACCGAAGGCACAATTCCGAAAATAGAAAGTTTTACAGCTTCATTTGCACCAGTTTCTGAATTTTGTCTAAACGATATGGAAGCTGCATTATAGCGGCTATAGATATTGTAAATTCCAAAAACCCATTCTCCTTTAAATTTACGGTTTTCATATTTTTTAGGAGTTAGAGTTGCCGAAACATCCATTCGGTGATAAGCTGGTAATCGGTCTTCGTTTCTAGAGTTATAACTTGGAACGGTTACACCTTGAAAAACATATTTTCCTGAAGGATAAGTTACAGGTTGTCCAGATTGAAGTGTGAAATTAGCTCCGAAACTCCATTTTTTATTTAATTTATAGCTTCCAGTAACTGCTAAATTATGGGTTTTATCATACGCAGAACGATACCAATCACCATTGTTGATGCCAATTTCAGTTGGTGTTCTTCCTGGAGTTTGTTGTTCTGATCTAGATAAAGTATACGAAATCCATCCGTTTAATCTACCTTCATTTTTTTTAATCATCATTTCTAGACCGTAAGAGCGCATTCTTCCGTTTAATAATACTTGTTCTATTGCTTCGTTGGCAATTAAATCGGCACCATCAATATAATCGATTCGGTTTTGTACTTTTTTGTAGTAAGTTTCTAATTCTAAAGTGTAATCACCATCTTTAAAATTTTTAAAGTAACCAATAGCAACTTGGTCAGCCAGTTGAGGTTTAATGTAATTATCGCTGGGTGTCCAAACATCTAATGGAGTAGGAGATGCGGTGTTAGAAACCAATTGCATATATTGAACCATTCGGTTATAACCTGCTTTTATGGATTGATCTTTATCAATTTGATAGGATATTGTAAAACGAGGTTCAAAGTTCGAATAATCCGCTATTTTTTCATTTGAGCCAAAATACTTTGTAGAAGTTGGAGTTGCTTTTTCATAAATTTTCAACTCTTCATCATACAAAACGGGTTGATTGTTGTCGTAATAGTTTACTGTAGAAGCTCCTACTCGGTAAAAATTGCTAAAGCGAACACCTGCCATAATAGCAAGTTTATCGGTGAAATTATGTTCGATATCGGCATATAAAGCATTTTCAAAAGCATATTTTTTATCCAATTGACGGAAGTTAATAGAAGATTCCTCATTCAATGGTTTTATGGTACCGGGATTGATATCAAATTTGGTAACATTAGCTCCAAAATTGAACTTTGTTTTTTCAGTAGCGTAATATTTAAAATCGTATTTCAAATTGTAGTTTTGAATAGTAGATTCCCAATTAAACCCTATGAAATCTAAATCTAATCCGTAAAAATAATTGCTGTAAATAAGTGATAAGTTAGAAAATAATTTATCGGAAAATAAGTGATTCCAACGCACATTAAGTGTTGAATTTCCGTAAATATTTCGGAAGGATTCATTTAAATTAAAGATATCGCGTCCAAAATAACCCGATAAATATAAGTTGTTATTTTCGTTAACTTTATAATTCAATTTGGTATTCAAATCATAAAAGTAAGCAGAGTTTTTATTATCGGTTAATTTCAAGAATAAATGGGCATACGAACCTCTTCCTGCGATAAGAAAAGAACCTTTGTCTTTTACAATTGGACCTTCTGCTAATAAGCGACTGGAAATCAATCCAATTCCGCCATTCATACTGAATTTATTGCTATTTCCGTCTTTTTGATACACATCTAAAACCGAAGAGGCTCTTCCTCCAAAACGGGCTGGGATTCCGCCTTTATATAGTTTTAAATCTTTAATAGCATCTGCATTAAAAACCGAAAATAAACCAAATACATGTGATGTATTGTAAAGTGTTGCTTCATCTAAAAGTACTAAATTTTGATCGGCTCCACCACCACGAACATTAAAACCAGATTGGCCTTCTCCAGCATTTGTAACACCTGGTAAAAACAAAAGCGATTTAATAATATCAACTTCACCTAATAAAACTGGCATTTGCTTGATGGTACTAATCGCTAATTTATTAACGCTCATTTCCGGTTTTTTGATATTGGTTTTATAAGCGTTTTCTGTAATGACAACTTCTTTAAGTTCTTGCTTACTTTCTTTTAGGCTAAAGTTTTTCTTTATATTTTGATTGATTTCTAATTTTTCAGAAAAGGTTTCAAATCCAATATAGCTAACTTGAATTGTATAATTTCCTTTTGGTAAAGTAATAGAATAGAAGCCATATTCATTTGTATAAGTCCCAATATTTAGTTCGGAAACATAAACAGAAACTCCAATTAAAGTTTCATTGTTATTAACATCTGAAACAACTCCACTCAGTGTTACTTTTTCTTGACCAAATCCTAAAATTGAAAAAAAGAATAAAATCCAATAAAGTTTTTGTTGTAGCCTCATTTCGGTATAAATTTTGTACTACAAATTTCACAAAAAAAATATGCAATAATTTAAAACAAATGTTAATTTGTAATCAAAAATCAATAATTGTTTTAATTTTACCGCTTTCAATGCAGTTCAAATGAAAACCAAATTATTTGTTTTACTTTTTCTATTTCAATTTGTGTCGGTTTTGGCTCAAAAAGATTCTCCTTTTAAAACTTCAAAGCTGAAGTTAAATTGGGACGAACCTGCAAAAGTCGATACCGAATCAAATACTACAACGTTACCTTATAAAAGTATTTTTGATAAAGATGATAGCTACTTAAAGCGCTATTCAATATTGAATCAGAAAAAAGGGGAAGAAAGTGTTTTGGTTCAAAAAAGTGAATTTAAGAATCCTGGGGATGAAGTAAAGGATAGATTAAATAAAGAAACGCAACAAGGAAGTTGGGAGAATGTTTTCTTTGGAAAGTTTAAAGTCAATACACGTGTCATAAAAATCAAGACTAGAGATCATATGGATCCTGATGGAGATAAGGTTAGAATTCTTTTAAATGAAGTTACAGCTTTTAATGTAATTTATTTAGATTCTGATTTTAAAACGAGTTTGATTGAATTAAGAGAAGGAGATAATAATATTGATATTGTGGCGCTAAATCAAGGATTAGCAGGGCCTAACACGGCTACTTTTGCAATTTATGATGAAAATGATAATTTAATAACTACAAATGATTGGAATTTGAATACTGGAGTAGCAGCTAAATTTGTTATTGAATACGTCAAGCCAATAGATAAGAAATAAAAAAAAGCGACTTAAATTTTAAGTCGCTTTTTTTTATTGAGTTTAAAAATCTTAGTTCAATTTAGCTAAGATAGTATTTAATGTTTCACTTGGACGCATTGCTTTTTCTGTTAGTTCAAAACTTGGATGATAGTAACCACCAATTTTTTGTTCTTTACCTTGAGCTGAAATTAATTCTGCATCGATTTTTGCTTCATTTGCTGTCATTGCTTCTGCAATAGGAGCGAATGTTGCTTTTAATTCAGTATCTTTAGTTTGGTTTGCTAAAGCTTGTGCCCAATAATAAGCTAAATAGAAATGTGAACCTCTGTTATCAATTCCACCCACTTTTCTTGCTGGCGATTTGTCTTCTGCTAAGAATTTTGCGTTGGCTTCGTCTAAAGTGTCTGCTAAAACTTGTGCTTTTGCATTGTTTTGTGTTTGTGCTAAATGCTCTAAAGAAGCTTGTAAAGCTAAGAATTCACCTAATGAATCCCAACGTAAATAACCTTCTTCAATAAATTGTTCAACGTGTTTTGGAGCTGAACCACCAGCACCAGTTTCGAACAATCCACCACCGTTCATTAATGGAACGATTGATAACATTTTAGCTGAAGTGCCTAATTCTAAAATTGGGAATAAATCAGTTAAGTAATCACGAAGTACATTTCCAGAAACTGAAATTACGTCTTTTCCTTGACGGATGATTCTTAAGGTTTCTTTCATAGCGTCTTTTACATCCATAATGCGAATGTCTAAGCCCGTTGTATCGTAATCTTTTAAGTATTTCTCTACTTTTTTGATGATTTCTCTATCGTGCGCTCTTCCTTTATCTAACCAGAAAATAGCTGGAGTGTCTGATAATCTTGCTCTGTTTACAGCTAATTTTACCCAATCCTGAATAGGAGCATCTTTTACCTGACACATTCTAAAAATGTCACCTGCTTCTACTTTTTGAGATAATAAAACGTTTCCGTTTTCGTCTTCCACGTTAACTGTTCCGTTTTCTTTTAGTTGGAAAGTTTTATCGTGAGAACCATATTCTTCTGCTTTTTGAGCCATTAATCCAACATTTGGAACCGAACCAATTGTTTTAGGATCTAAAGCACCATTTTCTTTCATTTCGTCAATACAAGCTGAGTAGAAACCTGCATAAGCACGGTCTGGAATAATTGCGATAGTATCTTCTTCTTTTCCTTCTGCATTCCACATTTTTCCACCACTACGCGCTAAAGCAGCCATAGAAGCATCTACAATTACGTCAGAAGAAACGTGGAAATTCGTAATTCCTTTTTCTGAATTTACCATAGCTACACGTGGTCCGTTAGCTAAAGCATCAGCAATGGCTTGTTTGATTTCCGCTTCTTGTGGAATTCCTGCAATTTTGTTGTATAAATCTTGTAATCCGTTATTTGGATTAATATCTAATGATTTGAATAAATCAGCATATTTTGTATACACATCAGCAAAGAACGTTTCAACGATAGCTCCAAAAATAATTGGATCCGAAACCTTCATCATCGTTGCTTTTAAATGCGCAGAAAGCATTACGTTTTTCGCTTTAGCATCAGCAATTGTAGCTGCTGCGAATTGTTTTAAAGCATTCAAGTTCATAACCGAACTATCAATAACTTCTCCAGCTTTTAAATTTGATAAATCTTTTAAAACCGTAGTTGCTCCATTATCTGAATTAAAAACGATTCTGAATTTTCCGTCTTTTTCAACTGTTGTAGAGTTTTCTGTTCCGTAGAAATCTCCTGAATTCATGTGAGCTACTTCGGTTTTGCTATCTGCAGCCCAAGTTCCCATTTTATGTGGATTCGCTTTTGCATAGTTTTTAACCGCTTTTGGCGCTCTTCTGTCCGAGTTTCCTTCACGTAATACAGGATTTACAGCCGAACCTAAAACTTTAGCATATTTTGCTTTGATTTCTTTTTCAGTATCGTTTTGAGGCTCTTCAGGATAGCTAGGAATATTGAAACCTTGTGATTGTAATTCAGCAATCGCTTCTTTTAATTGAATTACCGAAGCCGAAATGTTGGGTAATTTAATAATGTTAGCTTCAGGAGTATTCGCTAATTGACCTAATTCGGTAAGCGCGTCACCTACTTTTTGGTCTTCTTTTAAGAATTCTGGAAAGTTGGCTAAAATTCTTCCTGCTAAAGAAATATCTCTAGTTTCAATGGCAATGTCAGCAGGTTTAGTGAAGGCTTTTACAATAGGTAAAAACGAATGCGTTGCCAACATTGGCGCCTCATCCGTAATGGTATACATTATTTTAGATTGGTTGGACATGGATGTTATGTGTTTGTTTTGAATATAATTTGTAAAATCTGCCAAATATAGGAAATTTGAAAGAAATAATGGGGCGAATTTGCTTAAATCTTGAATAAAATTCAATAAAAAATGTCTGAGATATTTGTTTGTAAAATATTACAAATAAATTAAATATAATTACATTTGCTAACATATAAAGTTATATTCAATTAAGATGAAAAGAATTTTACTCCTTTTGCTATTTATTGGGGCTTGTTCCTATTCGCAAGAAACGCTTCCTTATGTAAATAATTTTAATAATGTAAATGCCTTAACAGGCTGGAATCATTATGCAGTTTCTGGAACTGATGATTGGGAACATGGTTTAGCTTCTTTAGAAACCAATCTTAATAATTTAGCTTGGGAAACTAAACTTCGAGGCACACCATCAACTAGTTCTGTTAGGGTTTTGGAATCGCCATCGTTTGATTTGACGAATGCAGGGCTTCCTTACGTGCTTTCTTTTAAGCATACAAGTAATATAAATTCATCTAATTTTTATTTGGATTACTCTATTAATAATGGCGCAACTTGGCAATTGTTAAATCCCACGACAACCTTAAAAAAATATTGGCAATCAGGTAGTGGTTTTTCCTATTCATCATCTGGTTATAGCAATGTTTCGGCGATTGACCTTTCTTCTTTACAAGGTAATACAAATGTGAAATTTAGATTTCGTTTTGTTACGAATTCTTATTGCAATGGTTTTGGTTGGGTTATTGATGATTTTTCTATTGCACCAGAATATTATAATATTTGGGCTTCTCAAGGTAATACTATTGAGATTTCACCGCTTTGTCCTGAAATTAAAGTTATTAGTTCACTTAATTTTAATAATCAGTATACAGCCTATTTTAATGTAACCACAAAATATTATTTGTCTACAGATACGGTTTTGGATGCAGGGGATACATATTTAGATGAAAAAGCATCAAATATAGCGGGAACTGTTTCGAGCTGGGAAAAGATTATTCCAACACCATCTTCTTTAAATCCTGGACAATATTATATTTTGTATGTTCACGATTTTAATAATACAGTTAATGAGAATAATGAATCTGATAATGTGTCATATGCACCATTAATAGTGAAACCAATTTACAGTCTTCCTTTTTTTGATGATTTCGAATCAAATCATCAAAATTGGAAAGCTACACAGCATCCAGCAAGTACAGTTCCTATGATTTGGGGGCTTGGTGAAGGAACTAGACATCATATAGAAGGGACACATTCGGGTACTTATGCATGGCACACAAGCGGAACAGTCAATGAAAATATACCAGAGTATACAAATCAATGGGTAGAGTCTTCTTATTTTAATTTAAGTTCCTTAACTGATCAGTTGTATTTAAGTTTTTGGTTTAAAGATCATTATGATAATAGTGTTGGGTATTATGATAATTTCTATAAAGTACAATATATTTCAGGATGTGGAGATTATTGGCAGGATTTTTACACAATTCCAGAAAATTCTTCTGACGAGTGGGAATTTGTAAATATTCCAATACCTGCAGCAATGGCTTCCTCACAGAACATTCGATTTCGAATAACATTCCAAACAAATTATTTAAAACCTGAAGGTATTATTTTTGATGATTTATATATTGGTCCTGTAAAAGCTGATTTAACAATTGAAAGAATTGATTTTAATAATAGATTTACTCCTTCTCAGCAATCTTCAGGTGAAATCAAATATTATCTCACCAATAGTGGAAAAATAAATACAGGGGTTTCTTCTACATCTTTTTATTGGTCTAACGACCAGAATCTTGATGCTTCTGATGTTTTATTAGGACAGAAGACGTATACAGATGTAATAGCAGAAACCGGTCAGTGGGAACAATTTACATTTACTAAACCAACCCAACAAGCAGGTGACTATTATATCATTTATAGTTTAGATTCGGGAAATCAGGTTGATGAGATTTTTGAGACTAATAATGTTGGTTTTATTAAAATTGAGCAAACTCCAACTCAAGATTTTCCGTATTTCAATGATTTTGAAACACATGCTTATCATTGGAACCATGATAAAAGTTTAGGAAATGACGATTGGGCTTTAGCTATTCCTAATGGTCAAAATTTAAGTACTGCATTTTCTGGAACTAAGGCATGGATTACTAATGCAAATGGAAATCTTTCTAGTTTAAGTAGAATGCACCTTTATACACCAGTTTTTGATTTATCACAAAGTGTTAATCCTGTATTAGAGTTCGATATGGATACTCATGCAAGAAATTACAGAACAGGAGCGATTAATTTAAGTTACTCTATAGATAATGGTACTACTTGGCAAGTTCTTATGCCAATAAATGAATCTTATACTAAATGGTCAAAATCGATGAAGTATGACGAAAATTCTGGTTTAGATGTTAATTATATGCAATTTAATACTGAGCTTATGTTTAACAGTAATGAAAGTGTTTTGAGTACGCAATTAGATTATAATTCTAGAGATGTTGATAGGAATACACATTATGCTATTAATATTCCTCAACTTAAAGACTATGAAAATATCAGGTTTAGATTTAATGTTACCAAGTTTGATAATGCAAATAATAATTATCCAGATTATGCGAGTGAGGGTTTTTTGTTGGATAATTTTTCAATTTCCGAAGCAAGAATTGATTTAACAGTACCTTACAGTAAAGATATGTATGTCAGTTCATTGTCGAATTATATCAATTTTTCTATTGATATTAAGAATAATGGTAATTATATAAGTAATGCTACAGATATTAAGTTTTATTTGTCTTCGGATCCTAACTTAGATGCTGGTGATTATCCATTGGGAGTTTCTCAAATTCCACAAGTTCGTCCTGAATTCAAACATCATATGAGTTTGGAATATGCAGTCCCAGTAAACTTTAGTTCGTACTCTTATTTGCTTTATGTAATAGATGGAGACAATCTTAATCCTGAATCAATTGAAACAAATAATGTAGGTTATTGGGATTTAAAACTAAGCGGAGTAAATGTTTTTCCTTATCAAGAGAATTTTGAAGGGGCTGTTATAAATGGTTGGCATGGATATTCTTATGAGGATCGATATTCACAGTTTTTAGATAATTACCGAACAGTTACAAAAATTCCACAAGCAATCGAAGAGAATTTATACAGACGTATTTATGATGGAGTTTTAAGAACAGAATACGTCCCTTACGGTTCATGGCAGACTTTTTTAACGCCGTTATATTACATTCAAAGCCCTGTTTTTGATTTTTCAGGACAGACTCAACCGTTGTTTATGGCTTTTGATTATATGTGTATAGGAAGATCGTATTATAATGGGGGTAATATGGAATATTCAACTGATGGAGGTGCAACGTGGAATCTTATTACAACAGCAAGTGGTCCGTCTGTAAACTGGTATCCTAATTATCAGACGATGTCTGAATTAAACAATGAGCCGGGTTGGTTTGATTTATCTGGTAAAATTATGACAGCGAAGATGGATATTTCTTTTCTTCAAAATCTTTCAAATGTTGTTTTCCGATTCAAGTATTATAGTAATGTGGCTAGTTCAGCGGATGCTAACAGGGGTTTTAGATTGGATAATTTTGTTATTGGTGATGAAACAGCAGTTTATGGATTTAGTTGTTTAGAAGAAGCTCCTTATGTGTTTAACTTTGAAATGTTTGATCAGACTTGTTGGGAAATTACGGATAATGATCTTACAATTTTAACCGAAAGATATGGAAGTATGAATTGGGAGATTGTTGATAATTTTGCCAATGTGCTAAACAATAAATCTGCTAAAATTGATATTATTGGTTCAGGTGATACAGAAGGCGTTTGGATGATTTCACCTAAATTTCAAATGATTGCCGATAATAAGTTAAAATTTAGAATTGCACTCACACAAGTAGGAAATACTAATGCAGCAACTATGGATGCTGATGATAGAGTTGTTCTTTATTATTCTACTAATAATGGGTTAACTTGGTCTTTTTTCCAAGAATGGAATAGCTATACACCGATTTCGAACTTAGGTCAAATGGTAAATTTTGATTACTTGCCAAGTTCGGGACATGTCCGTTTTGCTTTTTGGGCAACAAATGGTATTATGAATGATAATATACCAACAACTTTTTATGTTGATGACTTTGAACTTTATAATGATACTTTAGGAGTAAATGATTTTAATCAAATAGGTCTAAACTATTATCCAAATCCGGTTACTGATGTTTTAAATATTAAGTCTCTGACAGAAAATCTTTTGACTAAAATTGAAGTTTATAATGTTTCTGGGCGATTATTGATGACCGAACTTCCAAATGCTGCTGATTTTGGTATGAATATGTCAGGTTTAAGTGCTGGCGTTTACTTTGTAACTGTTAAATCGGAAGAAGGTGTTAAGCGATTTAAAGTAGTAAAGAAATAATTAGAACGAGTTATTACAAAAAAGCCTTGAACTATCAAGGCTTTTTTTGTAATAACTATTGTTAGTTGAATTTTATTTTCATGTAAAAATGTTATATTAGCTATTAATACAATTCGTTTGAAGTTATTATAATAGTATAAAAGACATAAAAAAAGCCACAACAATGTTGTGGCTTTTTATACTTGAGAAAGTACAAATTAGTTTTTGTATCTTCTTTCTTTGATTTTTGCTTTTTTACCAGTAAGATCTCTAAAGTAGAAGATACGAGCTCTACGTACTTTACCTCTTTGGTTTACTTCAATTTTTTGTAAAGCTGGCATGTTAACTGGGAAGATACGCTCAACACCAACAGCACCAGACATTTTACGAATTGTAAAAGTTTCAGTAGCTCCAGCTCCTCTTCTTTGGATTACAACTCCTTTGAAGAACTGAGTTCTAGTTTTTTCACCCTCTTTAATTTCGTAGTACACAGTGATTGTATCACCAGCACCAAACTCAGGGAAATCATTTTTCGCAACTAATTCGTTATTTACGAAATCAACTAAATTTGACATAGTTTTAATTATAAAAGTTTGATTCAAAGCAACATACACGTCTATCGCCAGAGGTTGGTTCAAAGTGGGTGCAAATTTATGAAATTATTTTAATAAATCAACAAATGATTCAGCATAATTTGTATTGAACGACTAATTTTATTCTTCTAATAAATCTGGTCTTCTGTTTTTGGTATGTTCATACGCCATTTCTTCACGCCATTTTTCTATTTTTCCGAAGTTGCCACTCAATAATACATCAGGAACTTTCAATCCTTTGTATTCGGCAGGACGTGTGTAAATAGGAGGTGACAATAAATTATCTTGAAAACTATCCGTCAAAGCCGAAGTTTCATCACTCAAAACACCTGGAATTAATCTGATAATCGCGTCACAAAATACAATAGCACCAATTTCGCCACCGCTCAATACATAATCACCAATCGAAATTTCTCGTGTAATGTGCATATCGCGAACACGTTGGTCAACACCTTTATAATGTCCACACAAAATCATGATGTTTTCGTACATCGAAATGGAGTTTGCCATTTTTTGATTTAGCGTTTCACCATCTGGCGTCATGTAGATGATTTCGTCGTACGTTCTTTCGCTTTTTAGTTTCGAAATACAATCATCGATAGGTTGCACCATCATTACCATACCAGCGCCACCACCAAATTGATAATCGTCTACACTTCTTTGTTTATTCGTAGTGTAATCTCTTAAGTTGTGAAAATGGACTTCGACCAATCCTTTCTGAATGGCACGTTTCATTATGGAAGCCTCAAACGGACTTCGCATTAATTCGGGTAAAACGGTAATAATATCAATTCGCATGCTGCAAAGATAGTAGATTATTTTTTAGTTGCCGAAAGCGAATACACCATTGGAATTTTGTTTTCTAAATGCTTGATTCGGAATTTATTCGGTTCAAACTCTTCGGTTTGATTGAAACAATTGTAAGGAGAATAATCAAATTCGTTAAAACAATTAATTGCTAATCCATTTGAAATCAGAGCGTTTAAGACTTCTGAAATTGGATGATTCCAAGTGATGGTTGTAGTGTGAAGTGAAGCTTCTTTATCAGCATAAGTTCCAGATTCTTCTTCTAAAATAGGTTCGACATTGAAATAATTATAAAAAACTTTCTTGAAATCATTATCGAACATCCAAACCACAGGATGAAATTCGGCAAAGACAAATTTTCCATCAGGTTTTAAGAAATGCGAAATTATTTTTCCCCATTTGTCTAAATCGGGAAACCAACCAATTGTGCCATAACTGGTAAAAACAATATCGAATTTTTCGTCTAAATGATTTGGTAAATCATAAATATCACAACAAATGAAGGTAGCATCTAAATTCAATTTATTGTTGATTTCTTTCGCTTTTTCAATTGCCTTGTCGGATAAATCGATTCCAGTAGCTTTGGCACCCATTCTAGCTAAAGTCATAGTGTCTTGACCAAAATGACATTGTAAGTGCAACACTTTTTTGTCTGAAACATCGCCAAGTAAATCCAATTCAATCGAATTTAATGTTGATTTTCCTTTTAGAAAGCCCTCCATGTCATAGAAATCGGAGTTCACATGGACTTCTACTTTATTGTTCCAAGTTTGTTTGTTGATATTTAAGTAATCATTAGCTTGCATACGAATCGTTATTTGTTTATCGAAGCCCCAAATGGACTTCGCATTAATTTAGATACAACATTCATAGTATCGATTCTTATAATCGATTTTGAAGTATTAAAGATAAGAAGAATAGTGGTTTAAAAACAAAAAAGCGATGTTTTAAAGAAGTAACATCGCTTTTAGATTAGATTTTATTGATTTTATGGATTTGTAGACCACAAAGAAGCATTTTTCAATAAAGCTCTTCTTGGAAGTTGTAATGCACTAACGATTAGTTCAGCAAAATCTTCAGGTTGTAATACGGTTTCTGTGGTGTCTTTGCTCGCAATTCCTAATTGAATCGACATATCAGAAGCAATGGTGCTTGGTGTTAACGTACAAACTCTGATGTTGTTCTTTCTTACTTCTTTCATTAACGATTCTGACATTCCGATTACAGCGAATTTTGATGCAGAATACGCAGAAGTATTTGGGTTTCCGGTTAATCCAGCAGTAGACGAAACGTTGAAAATATCGCCTTGGTTGTTAGCAATTAGATAAGGCAAAACTTCTTTTGTAACGTAGTAAATTCCCATTACATTCGTTTGAATTATCGATTGCCATTGGTTCACATCCATTTCTAAAAAGCTTCCAAAAGCTGCAATTCCGGCATTGTTTACTAAAATATCGACTGTATTAAAAGTATTCATAATTTCTTGAATGCCTTTTTTTACTTCATCGTAGTTTCCAATATCAAAAGCTGCATACGTGGCGTTTACACCCAATGCTTTTAATTCGGCAACAGTTTCTTTTAAATTCGCTTCATTTCTTCCTGTTATGGCAACATCAATTCCTTGATTTGCAAATGCTATGGCTGTAGCTTTTCCTAAACCTCTACTACCGCCTGTTATGATGGCTTTTTTACCTTTTAAATTTTCCATTCTTTTTCATGATTTTAGACCACAAATTTACTACATAAAGATATTTTACTTGTTTTATATGATGTTAAAGATTGTTTAAATTCGTGAAGCGATTATGGAGTAGCATATCTTAATTGATAGGTTCGTAATATTTTTGTAGTTTTGCACATTAATTTAATAAATAGAAAATGGAAAACGGAATATACGCTAAATTCAATACTTCAAGAGGTACTATTTTAGTAAAATTAACACACGATTTAACACCAGGAACGGTTGGGAATTTCGTAGGATTAGCAGAAGGACAATTAGAAAATTCAGCACGTCCGATGGGAAAACCATATTACGACGGATTAAAATTTCACCGTGTAATTCCTGATTTTATGATACAAGGTGGTTGTCCTCAAGGGCAAGGAACAGGTGGTCCTGGTTACAACTTTGATGATGAGTTTCACCCAACTTTACGTCACGATGGACCTGGAGTTTTATCAATGGCAAATGCTGGACCTGGAACTAACGGTTCTCAATTCTTCATTACACATATTGAAACCGCTTGGTTAGATGGAAAACACACAGTTTTTGGTCACGTTGTTGAGGGACAAGATGTAGTGGATGCTATTGCACAAGGAGATACAATTGATTCATTAGAAATTATAAGAGTAGGAGAAGAAGCTCAAAAATGGAATGCTATCGAAGCTTTCAGAACATTTGAAGGTTCAAGAGAAAAAAGAATTGCAGAGCAAAAAAAAATGGCAGAGGAAGCTTTGGAAAAATTAGCCGCTGGTTTTCAAAAGACTGAAAGTGGTTTGCGTTACCAAATCATCCAAAAAGGAACTGGTAAACAAGCTGAAAAAGGAAAAAAAGTATCAGTTCACTATCAAGGAGCATTAGAAAACGGACAAGTTTTTGATTCTTCATACAAAAGAAAACAACCTATTGATTTTACTTTAGGTGTTGGACAAGTTATCGAAGGTTGGGACGAAGGAATTGCTTTATTAAAAGTGGGAGACAAAGCTCGTTTTGTAATTCCTTCTTATTTAGGATACGGATCTAGAGGTGCTGGAGGGGTTATTCCACCAGATGCAACTTTAGTTTTTGATGTGGAATTAATGGATGTGAAGTAATTAAGTCCAAAGTAAAAAGTTTAAAGTAAAAAGTATATTGTAAAGAAATCCTGAGACTTTGTCTTGGGATTTTTTTTGTTTTATGCACTTGCTAGACATCGGAAAAACTATTAATATAAGTTATTATAAAGTTACTATATAGTTATTATATACTTATTATAAATATTTATATTTGTTTTTAAATTAGTTTGTTATGGCAAAAGTTTCTGGGATAATTCAGATTGAGGGAACGTTATCGGGTATTACTTTTTATACGCGAAAAGGAGTTTGGATAGCGCGTAAAGCTGGAGGAGGATTTAATGGTAAGGCTATTAAAACTAAGGCTTCGATGGTGCGGGTTCGTGAAAATGGTAGTGAGTTTGGTCGTTGTATGAAAAGTGTTCAACTTTTTAAAAAGGCTTTAGCTCCTTTATTATTATTGGTAAGAGATACCGATCGTCATGCTCGAATTGTTAGTTTATTTACAAAAATTAGGAATAGTGATGTGGTTTCTGAAAGAGGTTCTAGAAGTGTAGCTGTAGGTTTGCAACAGGTATCGGGTAGGGAGTTTTTGATGAATTATTTGTTGACTAAAGGAAAAGATTTGTCATCTTTTTTTGCTACGGGCTATTTATTTGAATGGGAAACTGGAATTAGGTTTTATAATCTTGATGGGAACCATTTGTTTTTTCCTAAAGGGGCTGATTTTATTGAAATTCAATTGATGTATGCTAAAATTGATTTTGAGAATCAGCAATATGAAATTAGTGATTGTATTAGGGAGATAATTGGGAAGGATTTTCAAGGTGATTTGCAATTGCTTAAGCCTGATTTTGTTTCTGAAATGAATGGTGTTTTAGTGGCTTGTTTATGTATGCGATTTATGCAGGAAATTAATAACGAATTGCATCCTTTATTAGAACAACAACATAGTGTTATTCAGATTTTGGGTGTTTTGTAAGGGCAGATTTCGTGTGGATAAATTGGATTTAATAAATTAAATCATGGGGACAGGTCGCGACCTGTCCGTACCTATGTACCTATTAGAGTGAGGTGTTATTGGGATAAAAAAAGTCCCACCGAAGCAGGACTTAAGGTTTTCACCTACGGCATATAGCCTTATTGTGATAAGATTAAAGATTTGAAAGTTTAATCTGTTACAAATATAGCAAAAAACTTTTTTTGTTGGTTTACGGATTTCCGTATTTGTACTAATTTTCTTTTTCTTATATTTAAAAATTGATTTTAAAGCGATACAAAATGGCAAAGATTTTAGGATTAGATTTAGGAACGAATAGTATTGGGTGGGCGATTGTAGATAAAGAAGTAGCTAACTTTACTCTTGTTGATAAAGGAGTAAGGATATTTTCTGAAGGCGTCAAATCTGAAAAAGGAATTGAAAGTTCCCGTGCTGCTGAACGAACAGGTTATAGAAGTGCCAGAAAAATAAAATATCGAAGAAAATTAAGGAAATATGAAACTCTGAAAGTTCTTTCTAAAAGTTGTGGTTTGATTAAAGATTTGAAAACACGATATTGGCGCCGCCTTTATCGATTGACTATCAAGAAATTATCGTGTTGTTTGCAAATAAAAAATGCTTCTTTTTTGTAGTGATAAGGCAAAATTGAGGCATTTTTTGTTTTCTGATGGTTTTAAAATTAACTGCGTATCGTTTTTTCTTTTTTGTATCTTTGTAAAAATACCTTGATTATGAGAGTAGTAATAGAAGCAGATCGTCAATTTAAAAAAATGTTTGAAGAAATTGCTATTGCTATAAAAGCTAAAATAACTTTTGAAGAAAATGATGCTGATTTTTGGGATGAGTTGCCGCCTCATGTTCAAAAAGGAATTTTAGATGCTAAAACTCAAGTAGCAGAAGGTAATTACAAGGTGCATGAGGATGTTATGGAGGAGTACAAAAAGCGTTATAAATAATGCAAATTATTTGGTCTAAAAATGCTCAAATTACTTTTGATGCCATTGTAGTTTATCTTGAAAATAGTTTTGGTAATAATGTAGCAAAGAAGTTTATTGCTAAAGCAGATTCTAGTATTCAAGGGATAGCTTCATTTCCTAATCTTTATAAGGCTATTTCATTAAAACAAAATGTTAGAAAGGCTACTATCAGCAAATTTTGCTCTTTTTATTATGAAATTAATGACAATACTGTTGTAATCTTATATTTTTGGGATAACCGCCAAGAACCTATTGATTTTTAAAACAATTCTAATTGAGTAGGTTGCGGTTCTTTTGGCACTTCGGCTTTACCCCAAAAATTTAAAATATTTCCAAATTGTTTATCCGTTATTCGCAAGACGCTTACTTTTCCCAGTGGTGGTAGTAAATTGTGAATTCGTTTTTCGTGCACATCAGCACTTTCACTACTGGCACAATGTCGAACATAAACCGAATATTGCATCATGCTAAAACCGTCTTTCAAAAGGTTATTTCTAAATCCCGAAGCATTTCTTCGGTCTTTTTTGGTTTCGGTTGGTAAGTCAAAAAATACAAATAGCCACATAATACGGTATCCATTTAGTTCCATAATTTGGGATATTTAATTTTTTTTCGTTCTCCAGTATAACATTGTTGTAAGGAACTTGGCGTTTTCTGGAGAGCTACCATTAATGGACTTTTCTCATCTTCAAAATAAACAGTTCGGGTTAGGATTTGCAAAAGTTCGGCTTTGATTGCTGTATTCAATTCTTGTTCTGAATAGTTTTGCATGATTTCGGTAACTTTTTCATCCACAATTGGTCGGAAAGGTTCCATTATGTCATCAGCCAAAGCAAAAGCATTGTATTTACTTTTGTGATGAATGCCAAGTGTATTCAACAATCCGCTTCCCGAGAGCGCTCTTGCAGTCGAAGCTCTTAATATGGCATAACCATAGTTCAGGAAGTTATTAGGATAATCTCCAAATCGTTCTCTTTTGAAGTTGTGTTCAAAAAAAGATTTCCAATAAAAGTTAGCGGCTACTCCTTCCATATTAGAGCTATCTCCACTTAAAACTTTAGATGCTAAAAATTCAAAATTATTAGTTTTTAAAGTTATTTTTTTGAGTAATATTCCTTGATTCGTAATTTTTTCTGTAATCGTTTGTTGCCAAAGTTGCTTTTTTAGCGGAGCACTTGCGTTGATTTGATTTTTAAAAATTTCTTGTTGGATGTGATGGCTGTTGAGGTTTAAGAACATACCATTTGGCAAATGGTTGGTGTTACAGATAATAACAGCTGTATTGTTATCAATTAATAAGTTTAAAGCAGGAATGCTCAAATATATTTCAGGATGATCTATAACTAGATAGCCAATATCTTCAATTGGAATTGTACTTTCTCTTGTTTCGGTTTTAATTACAAGTTGTAGATTTTTAGTGGAAATAGAAGCTTTATTTTCTAAGAGTAATGATTTTTTTAGCATTTTCTAGGATATTTTTAATTTAAAGTATTAAAAATTAAGTGATTAAGTACTTAATAGCCTTTGAAATGCAAATAAAGCAGATGAAAGTTTCTTTTTAACTTTTTAAAAGAAGTACAAGTTTTAAAATCGTAAGATAGCTTTTAAATTATTTTGGTATCATTTTTGTATTTTTACCCATAATTCTAAGCTATGAAAACCAAATTATCATTTTTCTTTCTATTATTCACTTTGTTCTCCTTTGGGCAAGTACCGCATTGTGGCTTTGATTTTACATCCTATTTAGTAGTAAAAGCCCATGAAGAAGGAAAATCAGATAATATTCCCGATTTGAAAATTACATTGGTCAACGAAAAAGGAGAAGAAGTTATCAACGAGAATAACAAATACAGTTGGAAATACGGAAATCAACCATTGGTTTTTACTCGAAATTACCTAATCAGTAAACCAAACGAATCTGAAAAATGGTTTTTCCCATATTCAGGCGATACGTATTTACTTTCGGTAACGAATACTTTTCCTGCGGAAGAATTTTATATTAAAATTGAAGATACTAAAGGAAAATTCAAAGCTCAATTAGTGCAATTACAAGCTTTTAATATGTACATTTTATGTTCGAGTGAAAACGAACGCCAAGCGAGAACTTTCGGACCTAGAAGTAATAATCCAATTGAAGTGATTTTGGAAAAGAAATAAAAAAAACACCGCAATAGGGTGTTTTTTTTTAATCAATCGATTTAATCTTTAGCATTTTCTTTCCGCCTGGTAAATCCCATTCGATTTCGTCGTTTTCTTTAAATCCAATTACAGCAATACTTAAAGTAGCTAAAACAGAAACTTTTTGTTCTTTAATGTTTGCCATTGAAGGCAATACGATTTGAAATTTCATTTCTCTTTTAGTTTCTAAATCTTCAATGATTACATTGGAATTGATTTTGATGAATTTTTCTGTCACATCCTCCTCTTTGTGAATAGTACCTCGTTCCAATTCTTGTTTTAAGAGTAATAGATCTTTTGAATTTGAAACATTAATATTACTTTTAATCATTTCGGTTAAAAGATTAAAATCATGTTTTGTAAAGTTGGGTATTGGTTTCATATTACTTTAATTTAAGAATATTGTTTCTTTATCTAATGTTTTGCTTTTGGTTTCTGGATTTGTAAAATAAATTTCCTTGAAGTTTAAATTGGTATTATAATTTACTCTTCTAAAGAACGTATCAGGCGTTATCTGTTCAGGTGATTCAAATCCGCAGGCTCCAATGAATTCGGCTACCGCTTTCAATGTATTTTTATGAAAATTCGCTACACGAACGCGTTTATCGGTGATGTCTAAACCTTTGTAAAGTGATTTGTCTTGTGTTGCTATACCAACTGGACATTTTCCGCTATCGCATTGTAACGCTTGAATACAACCTAAGGCAAACATCATTCCGCGAGCGCTGTAACAAGCATCGGCACCTAAAGACATGTTTTTAGCAATATCAAAGGCTGATATTATTTTTCCTGAAGCTAGAATTTTAATTTCGCTTCGTAAGCCATAATCTACCAACGATTTGTGAGCAAATACAAGTGCATCGGATAAAGCCATTCCCATATAATCAATGAATTCTAGTGGAGCAGCTCCTGTTCCTCCTTCAGCACCGTCAATGGTAATGAAATCAGGAAGGATGTTAGTGTTTAACATTGCCTCTATGATTTCAGTAAATTCTTCTTTTTTACCAATACAAATCTTAAATCCAACCGGTTTTCCATTAGATAAGTTTCTCAATTTCTGTATGAAATACAATAACTCAATAGCATTTGAAAACGCCGTATGTGCTGATGGCGAATGAACTGTTTTGTGCGGTTCTAAGGCTCTAATTCGTGCGATTTCTGGTGTGTTTTTTTCGGCTGGAAGTAAACCACCATGACCAGGTTTAGCTCCTTGCGAAAGTTTAATTTCAATCATTTTTACTTCTTTTAAATTGGCTTTTTCAACAAAAAGAGCGTCATTGAAATGTCCTTTTCCATCTCTACAACCAAAATATCCTGTTCCAATTTGCCAAATCAAATCGCCTCCTTTTAAATGGTAATCACTGATTCCGCCTTCTCCTGTATTGTGAGCAAAATTCCCCATTTTAGCTCCTTCGTTTAGAGAAGAAATGGCAGTTTTACTTAAGGCTCCATAACTCATTGCGCTAATATTGAAAATACTAGCATTATACGGTTTTGAACATTGCGAATTTCCTATTGTTACTCGAAATTGACTGAAATCGTTCTTTTTAGGGTAAATCGAATGTGCAGCCCATTCATAACCAATTCTGTTAGGTTCATCTTGCATTCCAAACGAAATGGTTTGTTTTTCGTTTTTCGCTCTTTGATATACAATAGAACGTTGTCTTCTGTTAAAAGGTTTTCCATCCAATTCACCTTCAAAAAAGTATTGGCGAAATTCAGGACGAACCGATTCAAATAAATAACGTAAACGTCCTACTAATGGATAATTTCTGCGTACCGAATGCTTGGATTGAAAGCTGTCGATAGTTACTAGAACAAGCATTAGAAAAGGAGCAAATAAGAAAACAGGATGCACTTTATAATACGCAACCAAAAAAAGAGTTCCCATCAAAAATGATAACGTGATTAACCAAATTATATGGCGTGCATATAATTTTCCCAAAAGTTTTTTTTGCGACATGTTACTAGAATTAAAAAAAATAATGATTACAGAAGATACTTCTGAAATGAATAGAAAATGTTATAAGTAAAAATCCTCCGTCTGAGAATTAGGAATAGGATAGACGGAGGCCTAATTGATAAAGGCCTTGCTGTGTGTAAATGCTACTACTTTTGTAATAGTATTTGAAATTAAAGTGATATTTGAAACTAGGTATTTCAAAATGAATGAATTTAATTTGAGTACAAAGTTAAGTAAACTAACGAGATAAAAAAATTACTTCCACTTAATATTACACCCAATACTCGGTTTCTGTTCTGGATTAATTAATCGATTCATCACCACACCGTCAATAGCACTTCGCAAATCAGAACCACTTAATGGAATACCATTTCCTGGTCGGCTGTCGTCTAATTGGCCGCGGTAAACTAACTTATTTTGGTTGTCGAAAAGATAAAAATCAGGGGTGCAAGCGGCATCGTAGGCTTTGGCTACTTCTTGTGTTTCGTCGTATAAATAAGGAAATTCAAACCCATTTTCAAAGGCAAATTCAGTCATTAATTCAGGAGCATCTTGTGGATATTTGACTACATCGTTGCTCGAAATCGCCACAAAACCTATTCCCTGAACACGATAATCGTTTACCACACGAATTACCTCGTCCATCACATGATGTACAAATGGACAATGATTGCAAATGAACATTACCACCGTCCCTTTTTCACCTTTGCAATCAGCAAACGTTTTAAAATCGGTAGCATTGGTATCTCTCAAATTGAAATCAGGAGCAATCGTGCCTAGTGGTAACATGTTAGAAGGAGTTTGAGCCATTTTAAAATTAGAATTTAGAAATTAGAATATATTTAATTGTTTTTTGGAACACAGATGACACAGATTTTAGAAATTCACACAGATTTTTTTAATTTCTTCAATCTGCGTTCCTAAATAAATTTTTTAAAATTGTTCTTGCACTTGAATTTGTTCTTGCTAATTATACGCACCAAATCTTTTATTGTTACAAAATGCATCAATACTTTTTTTTGGAATAGCATTTTCTTACTTTTGTACCACAACACAACACACTATGTATAAAATCTTCATTCGTCCGTTACTTTTCTGTTTCGATCCAGAAAAAGTGCATTATTTCACCTTTTCATTAATTCGTTTTCTGAATAAAATTCCAGGTTTTTCAAGTTTATTTCAAGCGCTTTACGAAGTAAAAGATGCTCGTTTAGAGCGCGAAGTTTTCGGAATTAAATTTAAAAATCCAGTCGGATTAGCAGCAGGATTTGATAAAGATGCGAAGTTATATCAAGAGTTATCGAATTTCGGTTTCGGATTTATTGAAATTGGAACATTGACGCCTGTTGGGCAAGAAGGAAATCCTAAAAAACGTTTGTTTCGCTTAAAAGAAGACAATGCGATTATCAACCGAATGGGTTTCAATAACGGCGGTGTAAAAGAAGCCGTTGAACGTTTGAAAAAAAATAAAGGTGTTTTAATTGGTGGAAACATCGGTAAAAATAAAGTCACGCCAAACGAAGAAGCGGTAAAAGATTACGAAATCTGTTTTGAAGCTTTGTTTCCATATGTAGATTATTTTGTGGTGAATGTGAGTTCGCCAAACACGCCAAATCTTCGTGAATTACAAGATAAAAAACCTTTGACAGAGTTGTTACAAACGCTTCAAAATCAAAACAACGCAAAACCAAAACAAAAACCAATTTTACTAAAAATCGCTCCCGATTTAACCGATGAGCAGCTTTTAGACATCATTGATATTGTAAACGAAACTAAAATCGCTGGAGTAATTGCTACAAATACTACAATTTCTCGTGAAGGCTTGCAATCGGAAAACAAATCAGAAATGGGCGGATTATCTGGAAAACCATTAACGAAACGTTCTACTGAAGTGATTCGTTTTCTTTCAGAAAAAAGTAATAAGTCGTTCCCTATCATAGGAGTAGGAGGAATTCATAAGGCTGAAGATGCAATAGAAAAACTGAATGCGGGTGCAAGTTTGGTTCAGCTTTATACAGGATTTATTTACGAAGGTCCGGCTTTAGTAAAAGCAATCAACAAAAAGATTTTGGAAAACAGCTAAAATTTCTATCTTTGAAGCTATGAACGAAATCAAAATCATCGAATGTCCGCGTGATGCCATGCAAGGCATTAAACCGTTTATTCCTACTGAAAAAAAGGTAAAATACATCCAATCTCTATTGCGTGTAGGCTTTGATACTATTGATTTTGGAAGTTTTGTTTCGCCAAAAGCGATTCCGCAAATGCAAGATACGGTTGACGTATTGGCTCAATTGGATTTGTCTGCTACCAACAGCAAATTATTAGCGATTATCGCCAATACACAAGGTGCACAAAACGCTTCGATTCATAAGGAAATTCAATATTTAGGTTTTCCTTTTTCGATTTCTGAGAACTTTCAAATGCGAAATACGCACAAAACGATTGCGGAAAGTTTAGTGACATTACAAGAGATTTTAGAAATCGCAGATAAATCGAATAAAGAAGTCGTGACTTATATTTCAATGAGCTTCGGAAATCCGTATGGAGATCCATGGAATGTTGAAATTGTGGGCGAATGGACCGAAAAATTAGCGAATATGGGTGTGAAAATCCTATCGCTTTCTGATACCGTTGGAAGTTCGACTCCTGAAGTAATTGATTATTTGTTTTCTAATTTGATTCCGAAATATCCAAACATCGAATTTGGAGCACATCTTCACACAACGCCAGACAAATGGTTTGAGAAAATTGATGCGGCTTACAACGCGGGTTGTCGTCGTTATGATGGCGCGATTCAAGGTTTTGGCGGCTGTCCAATGGCAAAAGACGACTTAACAGGAAACATGCCTACAGAGAAATTGTTGTCGTATTTCACTACCAAAAGAGAGAATACGAACACGAGTCCAATGAGTTTTGAAAGCGCTTATAATGAAGCAACTAAACTATTTGGTGAATTTCATTAATCAGTCTTTCTTCGTTTAAACGCTTTGTAAATTTCGACCCAAAGTACCGAAATACTTCCCACTAAAACGCATAAACCTATTTGGAAACCACTTACCATTTCAAATAAGAAGAACTTTGAAAATGCAGGAATGAACAATAGTAGTCCTGTCAATACAATGGTTACTCCAATAATCAATCCTACCAAATTATTTTTGTACTGAATCGTTTTGAAAATCGAATAATAGAACGAACGATTCGCCAATGTTAATACGATATTGGAAGTAATTAAAGTTAAGAAAATCAAGGTTCTAGTGCCGTTTTCGGGCATGTTTTCTCCGATGGCGTATTGGTAAATGAATAACAATCCTAACGTAATTACCAATCCTTGAATGATGCTAATCAATACTTCTTTGAAATTAAAGAAAGTGGTTGTTAGCGGTCTTGGTTTTTGCAGCATCAGATTGTCTTCCATCGGTTCGTTTTCGTAAATGATGGAGCAAGTTGGACCCATGATAATTTCTAAGAAAATAATGTGAACCGGTGTGAAAATATTTGGGTATATCCAACCCAAAGCCAGTGGAATAAATACAATTAAGATAATCGGAATATGAATTGAAATGATGTATTGAATCGCTTTTTTCAGGTTGAGGTAGATTTTTCTTCCCATCGCAATGGCATCCGTCATTCGCTCGAAGTTGTCGTCGATTAGAATTAAATTGGCTGCTTGTTTGGCAATTTCGGTACCTTTTTTACCCATCGCAATTCCGATATGTGCTGATTTTAAAGCAGGTCCGTCATTTACACCATCGCCTGTCATGGCTACGATTTGATTGTTAGCTTTTAAAGCTTTGATGATTCTCAATTTTGCTTCTGGAAACATTCTAGTGAAAATCGCAGTTTCCATTACTTTTTCCTTCAAAGTCGCTTCATCCATTGCCATTAATTCGTCGCCATTCAATACTTTATCGGCGTTTTTAAACCCGACTTGTTTTGCAATAGTTGTTGTAGTTTCTGCATTATCACCTGTTACGATTTTTACTTGAATTCCTGCTTTGTAAAACGTTTCAAAAACCGCTTGAATGTTCTGTTTTGGTGGGTCATAAAAAGCAACTAAACCTTTAAAATGGAACTTTAATTCTTGTTGGGTTGCTGGATAATCTGTTCCTTCAAAGTCCGAAACACCAACGCCTAAAACTCGGAATCCTTTTTGCATCATGGCTTTCATCGCCTCTAAAATCTGATTTTTTTCTGTTTCAGTTAAATGACTGACTGCGATTAAAGCTTCAGGAGCACCTTTAGCAGCGATGATTTTTTTACCCGATTCGTTTTCAAAAACGTGTGTCATCATCGGTGGTTTTCCGCTTAAAGGATATTCGTGAACCATTTTAAAATGAGGTCGTTCGTCTTCACTTTCAAAATTAGAATACGCTTCATGTATCGCAATTTCCATCGCATCAAACGGAATGGGTTCGCTCGACCACATGGAGTAATTCAATACTTCTTCAGCTTCGGGATTTAGTTTTTGAGAGGTTGCAACTATCGAATTAGATTTAAAAAGATACAATTCGGCTAAACTCATTCGATTTTCGGTAATTGTTCCGGTTTTATCGGTGCAAATTACGGTAGCACTTCCAAGAGTTTCAACGGTTTTGGTTTGTTTGGTAATGATGCCCATTTTCATCAATCGCCAAGCACCTAATGCCATAAACGTGGTAAATGCCACTGGAATTTCCTCTGGAATAACGCTCATTGCTAAGGTTAGAGCCTTTAATAAACTATCCAAAACTAATCCAGAGTTGTAGTAATTAATCGCCCAAACAATAGAAAATATGACCAAACCAATAATCGACATTTTAGTAACGAAATTCCCGATTTGAATTTGCAAAGGCGTTTTTTCTTCTTCAATTGCATTTAAGCTGGAACCAATTTTTCCTAGTTGCGTTTTATTTCCAATTGCGGTTACTTCACAAATCGCTAGACCAGAAGCAACAATCGTTCCTTGAAAAACTTGTTTATTTTCGGATTCATTTGACTTAAATACAGCTAAAGATTCACCCGTTAAAATAGATTCGTTGACCGAAAAATCGTTGGATGAAAGAATAATTCCATCGGCAGGAATAAATGCGCCTTCTTCTAGTTGAACACAATCACCAATCACAATTTCCTCGGTTGGAATTTCAATTAGTTGACTGTTTCTAATGACTTTACATTTCGGTTGGGTTAGTTTTTTTAAAGCTTCAATCGCATTACGACTTCTAGATTCTTGAAAAACCGAAATAGCTACTACAAAAATAATCGCAATAGCCATGAAAATACCATCACCATAATCTCCTGTTATAAAATAGATGCTGGTGGCGGTCAATAATAAAAGAAACATGGGTTCTTTTACGATATCTAAAATAGAATTCAGAAAATGATTTTTTTTCTGATGTTCAACAGAGTTGGTGCCGAATTTTTTTGCGGATTCTATTACTTCTGAATCGGTTAGGCCTGTACTTGTTTTTTTAGAATCGCTCATTGAAGATGAAAAATTAATATGCAAGTTACATAATTTATTCTTAAAAGAAATAGATTATTAGCCTAAGTTTTACTATATTTGCACGCAATTTAACAACAACTACAAATTGCACCATGAAAGCACACACAACTAAAATCGTTGGCGAAGGTCTTACTTACGACGATGTTTTGCTTATTCCAAATTATTCCGAAATTTTACCACGCGAAGTTAGTATTCAATCGAAGTTTTCGAGAAATATTACGTTGAATGTTCCTATCGTTTCCGCAGCAATGGATACGGTTACCGAAAGTTCTATGGCAATTGCTATGGCACAAGAAGGAGGAATCGGTGTTTTACACAAAAACATGACGATTGAGCAACAAGCAGCGAAAGTAAAGAAAGTAAAACGTGCAGAAAGCGGTATGATTATCGATCCGGTAACGTTGCCTTTAACTGCAAATGTTGGTGATGCGAAAATGGCAATGAAAGAATTTAGCATTGGCGGAATTCCTGTAGTTGACGAAAACGGAATTCTAAAAGGAATCGTTACGAATAGAGATTTACGTTTCGAAAAAGTAAATTCACGTTCGATTTTAGAAGTAATGACTTCTGAAAATTTAGTAACGGCTGCTCAAGGAACGACTTTACATGAAGCAGAAGGAATTCTTCAAGAAAATAAAATTGAGAAATTACCAGTAGTTGACAACAACAATAAATTAGTTGGTTTAATTACGTTTAGAGATATTACTAAACTTACTCAAAAACCAATTGCGAATAAAGATAGATTTGGTCGTTTACGTGTAGCTGCCGCTTTAGGTGTAACAGCTGATGCGGTAGATAGAGCAACGGCTTTAGTAACTGCAGGAGTTGACGCTGTAATTATCGATACGGCTCACGGACATACAAAAGGTGTGGTGGATGTATTAAAAGCAGTAAAAGCAAAGTTTCCTGAATTAGATGTAGTAGTAGGAAATATTGCTACTCCAGAAGCAGCTTTATACTTAGCTCAAAATGGAGCTGATGCGGTGAAAGTTGGAATTGGTCCAGGTTCTATTTGTACGACGAGAGTTGTGGCAGGTGTTGGATTTCCACAATTTTCAGCAGTTTTAGAAGTAGCTGCGGCTTTAAAAGGAACAGGAGTTCCAGTTATTGCTGATGGTGGAATTCGTTACACAGGAGACATTCCAAAAGCGATTGCTGCGGGTGCTGATTGTGTGATGCTAGGTTCACTTTTAGCAGGAACAAAAGAATCGCCAGGTGAAACGATTATTTTTGAAGGAAGAAAATTCAAATCGTATCGAGGAATGGGTTCTGTTGAGGCGATGCAAGAAGGTTCTAAAGACCGTTATTTCCAAGATGTAGAAGACGATGTTAAGAAATTAGTTCCAGAAGGAATTGTTGGTCGTGTACCTTACAAAGGAGAATTAAACGAAAGCATGCAACAATTCATAGGTGGTTTAAGAGCTGGAATGGGTTATTGTGGTGCAAAAGATATTCCTACCTTACAAGAAACTGGACGTTTCATTAGAATTACAGCAAGTGGTATTGGCGAAAGTCACCCACATAATGTTACGATTACAAAAGAAGCTCCGAATTATTCGAGATAATATAAGTGTTCAGTACTCATTGAGTAGTATTCAGTAAAAATAAAAACCTGATAGTTGTTAGCTATCAGGTTTTTTTATTTTGCTCCAAACAATTGCACGGCATAAATTTTCTTGTTTTCCCAATCGATGCTAAAACCGATTTCGGTATAGAAATATTGATGGTCTAAAATATTTTTCAAATGATTGGGTGATTTCTTCCACAGATTGAACATTTTTAAAGCTAAAGCATCTAAATCGGTTTCAGAGTAAATTTGGTCTTTAATTCCGGTGAATAAGAGATTTTCGCTTACTAAAACAAACGAATTTCCGCCATAGAAATACACGCGCTCTTTTGGTGTTTCTTTTTTTGAAACCGTTTGTTCGTGTGATAAAGTTTGCGCTTTTGCGATGTATTTCGCATGGTCGTCAGCGGCTTTTTTTAAATGAGCATCCAAACCAAGTAATTTTCTGTCGTTATTAGTACGTTCTTCGTTAACTAATTGATATAGTTTAGTTTTTAGTTTTTCTAAATCAATTTTGTTTTGATTTTGACTGAAACTCAATACAGAAAAAAGAAATAGGAATAAGGTGATTTGGTTTTTCATGTAGTTGGGATTTTTATAATAACTCGTTTAAGTTACAGATTATTGCATTTTTTACAGAAATCTGATTTTATTTGTTCGTTTCTTAAAAGGTTAAAGTTTTCCTTTTGCCATTCACACCATTCTTTTTTATTCAACTGATACACTTTATTTAAAATTTGTTGATTGGTTTTTACATCATTTTCTTCAAAGAAAAGGGTAACTGTTTGTGCTAATAATAAAGCTTCTTCTTTTGAAAATGTAGGTTTATTCATTTCAGCTTTAAGTAAATTGATACTATAGTTATAAGCGCTCCAATAATTTACAAATAAGGCTAAATTAATTCTATCTTCTTTTGTTTTTATATTTGATTTAAAGCTTAAAAATACCCTGTCAAAGTAACGATTTATATTTTTATAATCGTTAATGTGATTGCTGTAGTAAAGTAAAATATAATCGAAATTAGATTGTAATTTTTTATTTTCTTTAAACGTTATAAATTTGTTTTCTATTGACGCTGGCTTACTAACATTGGTTAGTTTTGAAATATTTACATCCCATTTTTCAAGTAATTCACTATTAATTCTGCAATAAAGAATCAATAAATTTAGTTGTGCGTCTTTTGGTAAAGTATCAAATTTTTCTAACCAAATTTTAAGAAATTGTGTCGTTTTAAAGTAATCTTGTTTGAAATTTTTACTGATAACTGCTGTAGCATTTTGAACTAATTTGGGATTTGATTTTAATTCATTAAAAACCATTTCATCAAAAATACTTGAACTATATTCCAGAGAATACAATTTTGAAAGCGCCAAATTCGCTTTTTTATAATCCTTATCAAAAATAGCAGTTCTTAGATTTAAGTCATAAAATGAACCTAAATAATCTTCATTTGACAATGAATCTTTGTTAATTTCTCCATAATAATTAACAACTAATTTGGAAACTCTTTGTTGGTTTAGATACTTTTCAAACTCTTTGTTTTTTAGATTGATGTAATCTCTTATTTCATTTTTCGGTTTACTTGCGAGATATTCCATGTTTTCCATGGCTAATTGTATGTAGCATTTTTCCCAATTTTCTTCTGTAATAACCCTAGAAGGTTTTACTTTTATATTTAAAGAATCTTTAGCAAATTTTTCAATTGCAATTGCTCTATCGTTGTGTAATTTTTTATTGGAAATTTCATTTCCTTCTACAGAACTGTAACTATAAATTTGAGTAGAATGTACTTTGTCATACAATTTGTAAAAGTTTTTATTATTTGATTTTACTTTGTTTTTATCAAATTCAAATAATATTTCTTCAGTAAATATGATTCCTTTATTACTCAAACCAGCATCATTTGTTACTTCAATGATTGGTTCTAAAGGAAATAATTCTATTGTTTTGGAATTAATTTTTAATGGAACAACATATTCGCAAGCGCAATTATCAAAAATTAAAATTACATTAGCGACAATTTCTTTTCCAATAAGATGATTGGGAACTTTCCCAACTTTTGTAATTAACTTATATTCGTTTTGAGCGGTATTGTTTTTTAATAATTCTTCTCTGTAAATGGGCTCTGACATAACACCATCGTAAATTGGAGAAACATCAAAAGTGTTAGGTTTATTGCAACTCATTTGTTCTTTTTCAACAAAATCAATTGCAATTCCATCTTTTGGTTCAGAAAACATCAATTCAAATTTCTGTTTATCATGATAATACAGAATAACATTATCACCTTCAATTTCAATACTATTTCCTATATGTAATTTAGTTCCAAAATCAATTGGTCTACATTTTTTATTCTTTTCTTCCACTCCAAATGCGTTTTCAGAAAGTTGATTTGGTATTTCAACTCCTTTTATTCCAAAAACATTAGTAGCGTAAATCCTATTTCTCTTTGCATCTATGAAAAAACCTAGATCAGCTGCATTAAAATCTTTGTTAATTATGTTTTTGTAATGAGGTGGTGAATTTTTCCACTGATTGAAAATAGTTTGTGCTAATTTATCTAAGTCTTTATTACTATATTTTTCTCGTTTAATAGAAGTGAATAAGATGTTTTCTCCAAATCCACTAAACTTTTTTCCTCCATAAAAGATTACTCGGTCACTTGGGTTCTTCTTTTTTACATCTTTCTGTTCGTGTGATAAAAACCCTAATTTTTGTAAATATGAGCTATGGTCTTCTGCCGCTTTTTGAAGAAAAGTGTCTTTTTCTAATACTTTTAATTTTAGAGATTTTCTATGATTGTTAATTAAAATTGTAACTTTTGAATTCAACTTTTCAAAGTCGATTTCAACTTCTTGTTGTGAATAGATTGAAATGGAAAATAATAATGATATATAGAAGAAAAATTGGCTCATAGTTTTTGTATTAGTCTTTTTCAAAGAATCAAATTATATGCCATTTTACCCCTTCAAAAACTCATTAATTTTCTTTCTATCACCTGCAATCCACAAGATATCATCAGATTCTAAAATCCAATGTGATTCTGGATTTAGAATACGTTTTCCGTTGCGTTCGATACCTACGATAATACCGTGCGTTTTCTCTCTAATTTGCGATTCTCGGATGCTTTTTCCTATGCAAACGCGGTTTTTTAATTCTAGTTGCTGTAAGATAATATCTTCTTTTGCTTTGGTTTCAGGAGCATCGATTTCGTGTTTGTCTAGGTAATTTTTGAAAAGTTTTACTTCATCATCCGTTCCAATAATACTAATTTCGTCGCCCGGAAATAAACGTTCGGTTCTAATCGGAATATTAATTGTGATTTCGCCTCGTTTGATAGAAGCAATATTGATTCCGAATTGCTCTCTAATCCTCAATTCTTCCAAAGTTTTACCAGCTAAATTCGATTCTTTGGCAATAACAAAATCTGCCATGTGACCATCCCAAGGTGATAGCACATTCTGACGTTTGTTAGCTTCTTTTGTTAATTCTCTATCGTTGAAATTTCTCAAGAAATGGCTTTCAATTTTGTTGTAAAACGCATGTAATCGTTTTGGAAATAAAATATAGGAAACGATTCCAATAACCAATGCAATAATAGCGATTACTGGAGAGAAGAATTCATTCAATACAAATCCCATATAGAAAAGCGAAAGTGCAATTCTAAAGAAAACCAATACAATAATTGGACCTTGATATTTTCTTACTTGCATTAATTCTTGCACTTGTTCTACTGCTACTCTTCGCAACGACAACGCCCATAAAAAAGGGGATAAAATGACAACCGTTATCAAAGCCGCAATAGCATTTCCAAACCTTGAATCTTCAACCAAAGGCAAGATATATTTATACGAAAGTAGAATTATGGCTACAATAATAATGGAGTGAATAATTACTTGAGTTAAGTAGGCACGAAGAACAATTTGCCAAGTACTAACCGATTTAATAGCTTCGGTATTGGCACTGTAGCGTTCGATTTTTTTCACCCAACGTCTTGGAAGTTTTTTCTCTAAATAAACAGAAAAAGGAGTTGAAAATTTCACCATGAAAGGTGTTGTAAAGGTGGTTATAGCAGAAACGGCTACCACAATTGGATATAAGAAATCACTTGTTACATTTAACGTCATTCCCAATGTAGCGATGATGAACGAAAACTCGCCAATTTGCGACAAACTCATTCCGGTTTGAATAGATTGTTTTAAAGGTTGTCCGGAAAACAGAGCACCTATGGTAGCACTTAATGATTGTCCTAAGATAACGACTAACGTTAAAATGGCTACAGGAAATCCGTATTTCATTAACATTTCTGGATCGATTAACATACCAACTGATACGAAGAAAACGGCTCCAAATAAATCTTTTACGGGTTTTACTAAATGTTCAATGTGTTCTGCTTGTGTGGTTTCGGCAATAATCGAACCCATGATAAACGCACCTAGGGCAGGAGAGAAGCCTACATTTGCAGCAAATAAAACCATTAATAAACATAATGCCAATGAAACAATTAGTAACATTTCATCGGTTAAAAGGTGTTTGGCTTTTTTTAATAAGGTTGGGATAAAGAAAATTCCCGCCACAAACCAAATGGTTAAAAAGAAAACCAATTTTAAAACCGATTGCAATAATTCGCCACCCGAAAATTGTTGACTTACTGCTACTGTCGATAATAAAACCATCATTAAAATGGCTAAAATATCTTGTACAATTAAGGCTCCGATTACATTTCCGGCGAATTTCTGCGTTTTTACGCCTAATTCATCAAAGGTTTTTAAGATGATGGTTGTGGAAGAAATCGATAAAATAACGCCTAAAAACAAACTATTCATTTTGCCCCAATCCATCATTTGACCAACGAAATAACCTAAGGCTACCATTGAGATGATTTGAGTTAAAGCGGTTATGGAAGCCGTTCCACCGACTTTCATTAGTTTTTTGAAACTAAATTCTAAACCTAAACTGAATAAGAGGAAAATTACACCAATTTCTGCCCAAACCGTTACGCTATTCATGTCTTTAACCGTTGGAAAAAAACCGAATTTATTTCCTGCTAAAAACCCTGCAACTAAATATCCTAAAACTAATGGTTGTTTTAAGATTCTAAAAATTAGTACAGCAATGGCTGCAGTGACTAAAATTAGTCCTAGATCGCTAATTAAATTGGGTAAATGAACAGTAGAGGCAGTGAGTAGTATTGGCATAAATTTGAATTTTTACTAAAATAGTGAAAAGCGTTCGGTTTTCAAAATTTCAATTCTTTATGCGTTTAATTTTATTATTTTTTTAACGTTGTTAACTCTTGAAACGTATAAAATTTCATATGATTTGCCGTAACGTATTGGCAAATGGTTTCTAGCGTTTTCATTTCAACTTCGTAAGTACTGGTTGACTTTTGTACTGGTTTGTGTGCGTAAAGAATAACAATTTTATTGTTTCTACGGGCATAAGCTAGAACTTCTTTTATGTAATCTAAAGTGAAATGTTTGTAATTGCCATCAATTCCAATTCCTTTTTGATGAAAGGTACCATTGTAAAAATTGCTATTTTCTTCAATTTTTGGTTTCCCAACACTTGTTGAACGTATAATTTTGAAATACTTTTTTAATTCAAAATTTAAAGTTTGGTTGTTCGCTCCAAAAGGATAGGCAAAACTAGAAATGGGCAAACCTTCATTCTTTAAAGTTTCAATTAGTGGTGTTATTTCTAAAGTAATGTATTTGCTTTTTCCATTTGTTTTAGTGTATTCTTTGGCATTTAAATGATTATAACCATGTCCGCCTATTTCATGACCATTTTTCTTTAATTTTCTAAGATTGTCATAGTCGGATTTTTTAAGTAAAGGTAAATTACTAACAAAAAATGTTGCTTTCCATTTGTAATTTGACAATTTAGCGTCAGCAGCACACCATTCATTAATGTAATAATCATCGAAAGTGATAACAACTCCTGGTTGATATGGTTTTGTGAAATTTTTATTTGGCGAACAAGAATAAAAGAAAAAACCTATCAGTAAACTAATAAAAATGAGTTTTATGCTGATAGGTTTTGACATATTTTAAATAGGAATTAAATCCCCAAATAATTACTTGGTGTAATTTGCATTAACTCCGCTCTAACATCTTCTGAAACGTTTAATGTTCCGATGAAATTATGAATAGCTTCTTTGTTAATTACAGTATTCGTTCTGGTTAAGTCTTTTAAAGCTTCGTATGGATTTGGATAACTTTCACGACGTAAAATCGTTTGAATTGCCTCAGCTACAACTGCCCAGTTTTTCTCTAAATCTTCTGCGAATTTGTCTTCGTTTAATAATAATTTGTTTAATCCTTTTAAAGTAGCTTCAAAAGCGATTAAGGTGTGTCCCATTGGCACGCCGATATTACGTAAAACCGTACTGTCAGTCAAATCGCGTTGTAATCTTGAAAGTGGTAATTTTGCTGAAAGATGTTCGAAAATCGCATTCGCAATTCCTAAATTTCCTTCCGAATTTTCAAAATCGATTGGATTTACTTTATGTGGCATAGCCGAAGAACCAATTTCTCCCGCTTTGATTTTTTGTTTGAAATAATCCATAGAAACATACGTCCAAATATCTCTATCTAAATCGATTAAAATCGTATTGATACGTTTTAAAGCATCGAAAAAGGCTGCAAAATGATCGTAATGTTCAATTTGTGTTGTTGGGAACGAATGGTGTAATCCTAAACTGTTTTCTACGAAATCGGTTCCGAATTTTTTCCAATCTGTGTTTGGATACGCTACTTTGTGTGCGTTGTAATTTCCAGTTGCGCCACCAAATTTAGCTGCAAACGGAACATTGAATAACAAACGCATTTGCTCTTCTAAACGCTCTACGAAAACTAAAATTTCTTTTCCTAAACGAGTAGGAGAGGCTGGTTGACCGTGTGTTCTGGCTAACATTGGAACGTTTTGCCATTCCATTGCTAATTCTTTCAATTTTGCAATTACACTTACTAAACCTGGTAAATAAACATTTTCAAAGGCTTCTTTTGTAGAAAGCGGAATCGCTGTATTGTTGATATCTTGAGAAGTCAATCCGAAATGGATGAACTCTTTATATTCTTGTAATCCTAAACCATCAAACTTAGATTTGATGAAATATTCCACCGCTTTAACATCGTGATTTGTTGTTTTTTCGGTTTCTTTAATCCAAAGTGCATCTTCAGTAGAAAAGTTGATGTAAATCGCTCTTAAAGAATCGTAAATCGATTTGTCAATTTTGGCTAATTGAGGTAAATCAGCTTCGCGCAAAGCAATAAAATATTCAACCTCTACCAAAACGCGGTATTTAATTAAGGCTTCTTCAGAAAAATAAGGAGATAATGAAATAGTTTTGCTTCTATAACGACCATCAATTGGCGAAATAGCATTTAATTCTGTTAATTGCATTTTGTTGTGTGTTGTTTAAAGAAGTGCAAATTTAGTAATTAGTGATTAGTTATGAGTAATTAGTTTCGAGTTTTTTACTTTAAATTTAAAAGTTCTTCTTTCACAATTTTCATTCCTTCAACGGCGGTCAGTGGTAATACTTTCAACTCATTTGGTAAATCGTATATAGTAGCTGGATTTGGATCAATATAATACACAGGAACATTTTGATCCACATAATTCATCAAACCAGCTGCAGGATAGACTTGTAATGAAGTTCCAATAATAATTAATATATCAGCCGTTTCTACGATATCAATGGCATATTCAATCATTGGAACATCTTCGCCAAACCAAACGATATGCGGTCGTAATTGATTGCCTTCTAAATCGAAATCGCCTAGATTTAAATCGTGTTTCCAATCGATTACGAAGTTTTCGTTTGAAATGCTTCGTACTTTTAATAATTCGCCATGTAGATGAATAACTTTGTTGCTACCAGCTCTTTCGTGTAAATCGTCAACGTTTTGGGTTATGATGTGCATGTCGAAATGTGCTTCTAATTCGGCTAGAATTTCGTGAGCTTTGTTGGGTATAACTGTTAAAAGTTGGGCTCTTCTTTTGTTGTAAAAGTCCAATACTAATTCGGCATTTTTCTTCCAACCCAATGGTGAAGCTACTTCCATAATATCATGGCCTTCCCACAAGCCATCTGCATCTCGGAATGTTTTGATTCCGCTTTCGGCACTAATTCCAGCACCTGTTAGTACTACAATTTTTTTCATTTATCTTTTGCAATTTTAAAAAACAAATGCGCCATAAAGACGCATTTGAATATTATACTTTTCCTAAGGTATAGAGTTGTTCCATTGTTGGTCCGGCACTTCCGCCAGCTGGTTCTAATGTAATTCCGAAGGCTTGTGCTTCATTTGCGTTTTCTACTTTAATTACTTTTGTAGAACTTGTAGCGTATGAATCAAGCAATCCAATACTTGTAGGGGTTAAAACAGGTTCTAATTTTAATGCCCAAACTTGGTACACCATTCCTTCTGGAGGAGTTGGTAAACCAGAAGCATCAATATATACTTCTTTAGTTTTTTTGTTATAATAAGCTTTCGCATAAGCATTTGGAGCTACTTGTTGTCCAGCTAAAGCTACGGCAATGTTACTCGTATCTCTTAAAATAGCTAAAACTTCTTCCGATTCTTTTTTCTTCAATTCTAAATCTACAACCGATTCTTGTAATAAGTCTTTTTGATTAGAAACGTTATTTAAGGTTTCGTTAGTTTGATTTAATTTATAAAATTGAAGTCCGAAACCAACCACTAATACTGCTGCAGCAACCCAACCCGTATATTGTGACCAATTTGAACGTGGTTTCATAGTTACGACTTTGTTTCTTCCTAATAACTCAGCTCTGATTTTTTCAAAATTCGTTGCCGATAAATGAGGTGCTACACTGTGTGATAAATTAATGACTGCTGATTCAATAGCCTTAATTTCTTCTCTCACTTCAGGATATTGTGCTGCCATTTGATTGACTTCCGCAATTTCTTCATCGGAAAGTTTTCCAAATACATACAGTTCTAAAATACCTGATTCTATATATTCTCTACTATTCATTGATCATTAGTCTTAATTCATTCATACAATTTCTGTTCTGCGTTTTCACGGTTCCTAAAGGAATTTCTAATTCATCAGACGCTTCTTGTTGGGTATACCCTTTAAAAAACAACAAATCAATTAGTTGGATGCACTTTGGTTTCAATTTCTTGATAAACTCTTTAATTCCAATCGCATCTATTTTGTTGATGGTCTTCGAGTTATCGTCAAGTATATGTACGAAATTATCGGTAGATAAGTTTTTCTGATTGTTGTTAAAGTTTTTAGAACGTAATTTATCGATAGAAGTATTACGGGCGATATTCAACATCCAAGTGTAAAGTCGACCTTTAGAGGTGTTGTAAGTATCAATATTTTTCCAAATTTTAACAAAAACTTCCTGAAGCACATCTTCTGCTTCTTCTTTATCTTTAATTAAATTGAAAATAATTCCGTACAAACTCTTCGAATAATTATCATAGAGTAGCGTAAATGACCTATCATCTTTTTTAAGTAATAGGGGCAAAAGTTCTTCTTGTGTCATGCAATTTTCTTTTTTTTTGTCTAAAATAATAAAAAAAGTAGTATTATTTTTGCGATATGGAGAAATTTAATCAAGAGTTGTTAACATATTTAGAAGGTTTTCTAACTGAAAATAGAAAAGAAGGCTTTTTACGAGTGTTGAAAAACAGAACCAAACATTTCACTATTGCAATGGAAGATGTGTATCAATTGCACAATACTAGTGCGGTAATGCGTAGTTGTGAAGTTTTTGGAATACAAGAATTGAATGTAATTGAACAGAAATTTGGGAAGCGAATTGACACAGAAATTGCAATGGGCGCTCAAAAATGGGTAGATGTGAATCGTTTTAATACCGTTCAAAGTTGTATTGATGAGATGAAAGCAAAAGGCTATCAAGTTATTGCTACAACACCTCATAATGATTCTTGTATGTTGCACGAATTTGATATTTCGAAACCATCAGCTTTGTTTTTTGGAACCGAGCGAAACGGGTTATCAGAAGAAGTAATTCAGCAAGCGGATGGATTTTTAAAAATTCCGATGGTGGGTTATACCGAAAGTTTGAATATTTCAGTTTCTGCGGCTATTATTATCCAAGACATTACGAATCGATTAAGACAATCTAATATTGATTGGCAATTATCGGAAGATGAAATTTTAGAAAAACGTTTAGATTGGACTCGAAAATCGATAAAAGATATTGAGTTTATTGAACGTAAGTTTCACGAATTAAACGAAAACGTTTCGGAATAAATTATTTATTCTTCTTTAAGATTTTATAATCTTCATAGCAAGCACTAATAGCATCCATGATTTGCAAGTCGTTTGCTGTTTGGATAAAGTATTCGGAATAATTACAGTTTTGAAGGATTAAAGGAATGTCATCTTTACTAATTTCTAACAAAGCAGCTAACGTTTCTCTGTCAAATTTAGTAGCTAAAAGATTTCTAACGGTATCGTCTTTCTTCATTTCTTTCAGCTTTTTCATTTCTTTTGGTCGTTTTCCGAATGCATTGTATAAGAAGTCGGCTGGATTTGAAATAGAACCTAAAACTTTTGCAATTGCTCCAGGTTTGTATTCACCACCTTCATAGCCTGCTTTTAATCCAGAAATGCTGTAACGATAAGCGTCATCGGATACGGGTATTAATTTTGTATCCACTTCTACATAACCAGTTAAATTGTATTTTGCTACAACTACTTCGTCTAAGACGTAGGCTTTTTCACTCAAGTAGATTTTTGTTGGGTTTTCTTTAATCCAGTCGTTGGTTACTTTAACTTTAACAGTTTCATAACCTAAATACGTAAACAATATAGTGTCGTTTACTTTTGCGCCAATTTCAAATATTCCACTAGGGGTGGTTACAGTACCTTTTACACGTGAAGCATTGATTACGTGAACATTGCCCATGGGAAGCTTTGTTCCGTTATGAATAACGGTACCTTTAATATTTGTTACAAGTGTGTCATTTTGTGCAAAACAAATATTAGAAATGAATACAAAAAGAAAAACTACAAAATATCTCATCCTTTAAATTATTGATTCAAAAATACGAATCAAAAGGGGATATTTTGTAGTTTTCTATAAAATTATAAGAAAATTAACGAAAATCGTTAGCTTCTTCTTGGTCTTCTTGGTCTTGATGAATCTCCAGCACTTTCAGCACGTCTTGGAGCTCTGTCAGAAAATCCGCCTTCTCTTCTTGGAGCCGAACTGCTTCTTTCATTACTTCTTTCACCTCTGAAACCACCATCTCTTGAGCCTTCTCTTCTAGGAGCCGAACCTCTATCGCTTCTGAAACCTCCGTCTCTTCCACCTTCTCTTCTAGGAGCAGAACCGCTTCTTTCACCTCTAAATCCGCCTTCACGTCTTCCGCCACCAGAATTTCTTCCGTTGTGATCGCGTCTTCCGCCACCGTCGTTTTTAGAAATTTCAACGTTGATTCTACGACCGTTCATGTCGTATCCGTTAAGAATAGACATTACTTTGTCAGTATGTTCACCATCAGTATTAAAGAAAGAGAAACCTTCTTTCACGTCTACTTTAAATACGTCATCTCTGCCTAAATCTAAAGTTTCTTTGATGAAATCTTTTAATTGCATCCAATCGAAATCGTCTCTTGCGCCAATGTTGATGAAATAACGAACTGGATCACCCGCTCTAATTTCTCTTGGTTCAGAACTTCTTTCTCTATCACTTCCTCTTTCACCTGCTAAATCACGTTTTGATTTGTAATAGTTGATGAATCTATTAAATTCAACAGAAACCATTTTCTTAATTAACTCTTCTTTAGATAAACCATCTAAAACTTCATTAATTGCAGGTAAATAGGTGTCGATATCATGATCAACTTCTGTGTCTTTAATTTTGTTTGCTAAGTGTAATAACTGAATTTCGCAGATTTCAATTCCAGAAGGGATTGTTTTTTCTTCAAATTTTTGTTGGATAATACGCTCGATAGAATGAATTTTTCTCAATTCACTTTTCGTAACGATTACAATTGAAGTTCCTAATTTTCCAGCTCTACCAGTTCTTCCCGAACGGTGATTGTACGTTTCAATTTCGTCTGGTAACTGATAATTTACTACGTGAGTTACATTATCAACGTCAATTCCACGAGCTGCAACGTCTGTAGCAACCAACATTTGAATTTGACGACCACGGAATGATTTCATTACGCCATCACGTTGTGCTTGCGATAAATCTCCATGTAACGCCGCTGCATTGTAGCCATCTTCGATTAATTTTTCAGCAACTGCCTGTGTATCACGTTTTGTTCTACAAAAAACTACTGAAAAAATGTCTGGATTAGCATCAGCTAAACGTTTTAAAGCTTCGTAACGGTCTCTTGCGTTTACTACGTAATATTCGTGAGAAACAGTAGCCGAACCTGAATTTTTGTGTCCAACCGTAATTTCTTCTGGGTTTGACATGAATTGTTTTGCAATACGAGCTACTTCAGCAGGCATTGTTGCAGAGAATAACCAAGTGTTTTTCTCGTCTGGTGTGTCCGATAAAATGGAACAAATATCTTCGTAGAATCCCATGTTTAACATCTCATCTGCCTCATCTAAGATACAAAAATCGATGTTTTTAATGTTTACAAGACCTCTGTTAATCATGTCTTGCATTCTACCTGGTGTAGCCACAATAATTTGTGCACCACGTTTAACTTCTCTAGCTTGTTCTGTAATGCTTGCACCACCATAAACAGCCACAGTATGTAACCCCTTTATGTACTTTGAGTATAATTTAATCTCGTTGGTGATTTGTAAGCATAATTCACGTGTTGGCGATAAAATTAAGGCTTGAGTATTTTTGTTCTCAGCATCAATTTTTTGAATTAGCGGGAAACCAAATGCTGCGGTTTTCCCTGTACCTGTTTGCGCTAGGGCAACTAAATCTGTGTTTTGTTCCAATAGTACTGGAATCGCTTTTTCTTGTACTTCTGACGGATTCTCAAATCCTAGATCTTTAATCGCCAGCAGTAGCGACTCATTCAATCCTAATTGTTCAAATTTATTCATAAAATATTTTAAATTGGGTGCAAAGGTACGCTTTATAAATCAGATTAACTAATTTGTTACTGATTGATTTTCAATTTGTTATGATTTTAATGTTTTTAACAGATTTTATAAAAAATGTTTTATAGTTAAATTTGGGATAGAAAAATAGCAAAATGAAGTACTTTTGTAAGAAATGATGCGACATGTTTGAACTTTTAGACGTTACCGGAACTTTAGTGTTTGCTATTTCGGGAGCTTTAACTGCAATTTATAAGAAATTAGACTTATTTGGGGTTTACTGTATTGCTTTTGTAACGGCTTTAGGAGGCGGAACAGTTCGCGATGTCATGATAGGAAGAACGCCAGTAGGATGGATGTTAGATATCGATTATGTTTACATTATTACCCTTGGATTTTTTCTTTCAGTTGTTTTCAATCGCTATTTAGAGCGTTTGCGTATCTCGATGTTTTTATTTGATACGATTGGATTAGGGGTTTTTACCTTAATTGGTTTAGAAAAAGGTTTGGAATTTGGTTTGAGTCCTGTGATTTGTGTAATCTTAGGAACTATTACGGCTACTTTTGGTGGAGTAATTCGCGATATTTTGTGTAATGAAATTCCGGTTTTGTTCCGAAAGGAAATTTATGCAACGCTTTGTATTGCGGGAGGGATTCTGTTTTTCATTTTGCAAGAATTACAAATACAAAGTGATATTATTTCATTAATAGTCGCAGTTTTTATTATTTCTTTGCGATTAATTGCTTTTAAATACAACTGGAGTTTGCCTATAGGTTCTGTTTTTGCAAAAAAAGAATAAGTTCTTTAACTGCAATTCCTCTGTGACTAATAGTTGATTTTTCTTCCATAGTCAATTCGGCAAAAGTTTTCTCGTATCCATCAGCGACAAAAATAGGGTCGTAACCAAAACCGTTGGTTCCAATTTTTTCTTCAATGATTTTTCCATTGATGATTCCGGTAAATAAGTTTTGTTTGCCATTAAGATTTAAAGCAATCACCGTTTTAAAATTGGCTTTTCGATTCGATTTATCTTCTAATTCCGATAAAAGTTTATCCATATTATCATTGGCATCTTTTTGTTCGCCTGCATATCGAGCAGAATAAACTCCAGGTGCTCCGTTTAAAATCTCCACTTCTAAACCGGTGTCATCTGCAAAGCAATTATAACCATATTTTTCGGTAACGTAATTGGCTTTTAAAATGGCATTTCCTTCAATCGTATCAGCGGTTTCTGGAATATCTTCGGTGCAGCCAATTTCTTCTAAACTTAGAATTTGAAAGGTGTTTGGAACTAATGCCTGAATTTCCTGAATTTTGTTTTTGTTGTTGGATGCGAATACGAGTTTCATGTGTAGTAATTTAGAAATGTAAAAGTACGAAACGTCTATAAAGTATAAAAGCCGATCTGGAGCGATCGACTTTTACGGTGAACGTGTAACCACATTTCTGTGTCGTTCGGTGCAAATGTAAGTCCATTTATGAAATATACAAGCCCTTTTTTAATTTATTTTTTTTTACTTCCATTTTTTACTTCTAAATAAATTATAATAAAAACTTTTTTCTTTATACTTTTGCTTCGTTTTTAACACCTATTATATATCATGGTAAAAGATTTATTCGAAAGAATTCAGAACAATAAAGGTCCGTTAGGAAAATGGGCTTCACAAGCAGAAGGATATTATGTGTTTCCTAAATTAGAAGGAGAGTTGGGTCCAAGAATGAAATTTCATGGAAAAGATATTTTAAATTGGAGTTTAAATGATTATTTAGGTTTAGCAAATCATCCAGAGGTTCGTAAAGCAGATGCTGATGCGGCAGTTCAATATGGTGCAGCTTACCCAATGGGAGCTCGTATGATGAGTGGTCATACTAAATATCACGAACAATTAGAAAATGAATTAGCTGCTTTTGTAATGAAAGAATCAGCTTATTTATTAAACTTTGGTTACCAAGGAATGGTGTCTATTATTGATGCTTTAGTAACTAAAAACGATATCATTGTATACGATGTAGATTCTCATGCTTGTATTATTGATGGGGTACGTTTACACATGGGAAAACGTTTCACTTACAAGCACAATGATTTAGAAAGTATGGAGAAAAACCTGCAACGTGCTACTAAAATGGCTACGGAAACAGGAGGTGGAATCTTATTCATTACTGAAGGTGTTTTCGGAATGCGAGGACAACAAGGTAAATTGAAAGAAATTGTAGCAATGAAAGAAAAATACAATTTCCGTTTATTAGTTGACGATGCACATGGTTTTGGTACATTAGGTAAAACGGGTGCTGGAGCAGGAGAAGAGCAAGGTTGTCAAGATGGAATTGATGTGTATTTCTCAACTTTTGCAAAATCAATGGCTAACATTGGTGCATTCGTTGCAGCAGATAAAGATATTATCGATTATTTAAAATACAATTTACGTTCTCAAATGTTTGCAAAAGCGTTGCCAATGATTCAAACTATTGGTTCATTAAAACGTTTAGAGTTATTACGTAATTCATCTGAAATTAAAGATAAATTATGGGTAAACGTAAATGCATTACAAAACGGATTAAAAGAAAGAGGATTCAATATTGGTGATACAAATACTTGTATTACACCAGTATATTTAGAAGGTTCTATTCCAGAAGCGATGGTTATGGTAAATGACTTACGTGAAAACTACGGAATTTTCCTTTCTATTGTTGTATATCCTGTAATTCCAAAAGGAATTATCTTATTAAGAATGATTCCTACTGCTTCACATACTTTAGAAGATATTGCTGAAACTTTAGCAGCTTTTGAAGCTATTCGTGAAAAATTAGTAAACGGAACGTATGCTAAAATTGCAGAAGCAAGTGTTCAAAATGTAGAGTAAGCCTTTATAAATAAATACATATAAAAAAGGGATTCAATTTGAATCCCTTTTTTGTTTTATAATAATTCCTTTTTATATGTTCTTCTTCTCTTATTGATTTTAGAATTAAAATGTTTCCATAAATTATGAATGGCATGATTTTCTTCTAATTCTGGAGTTCTGATGCAAGTCTCAATTCCTTTTGCTTGACACACTTTATAGTATTCATCAAAAACAATAGCTGTAACACCTTTACTTTGATATTCAGGTGTAACACCAATTAAATAGAAAACAACTTCTTTTGAATGTTTACGTGCTTGTAACAAATGATAAAAACCAAAAGGGAAAAGTTTTCCGTTTGCTTTTTTAAGTGCTTGAGCAAAACCAGGCATTACAATTGCAAATGCAACCATATTGTCGTCCTTATCCATTATGAATTTAATAAATTCGGGATTGATAAAACCAATATATTTCTTTTTGAAATATTCTTTTTGAATGTCATTTATTGGTACAAATGATTGCAGTTTAGAATAAGTTTCGTTAAACAAATCAAACATTTTATCCACGTAAGGCATAATGTCTTTTGTTTTTGTGAAATTTAAGCAATGCAATTCATATCTTTTTTTAATTAACTCGCTGGCTTTTTGAAAAGGTTCAGGATTAATATTGCTGAAAGAAAAATTACTTTCAATGTATTCTTTTTCTTTAACTAATCCGAGTTGTTCAAAGTGAGTGATATAATAAGGTAAACTATACCAAGTAATCATGTTTCCCAATTGGTCAAAACCTTCAGATAATACACCAACTTTATCTAGGTTAGAGAAACCCATTGGACCTTCCATGTGATCCATGTTGTGTTTTCTGCCTAATTCTTCTGCTTTATTTAAAAGCGCTTTCGTTACTTCGACATCATCAATAACATCAAACCAACCAAAACGGACTTTTCTTTTTTCTAATAGATTAACTTCTTCCCAATTAATTATCGCTGCAATTTTACCAACAATTTTATTGTCTTTATAAGCCAAATAAAAATGGGCTTCAGCTGTTTTTAACGCTGGATTTTTTGTCTTGTCAAAAGTTTCTAATTCTTCTGCAATTATGGGAGGAATCCAGTATGGGTTATTTTTATACAATTCGAAAGAAAACATAACGTAATCTTTCATTTCTTTTTTTGTAAGGGCTTCTTTAATTGTTATCATTTTATTCTACTGCATCTTTTCTTTTCTTCGCTTCTTTTTCACCTTTTTTCTTCATTTTTTTGTCAGTTTTAGTTTCTGTGCCAGGTTTTGCCATTTGAACCTCTTCATACTGATCTGCAAAACGCCATGAAAAACCAATTCCAGCATTTAAAAGTCCTGGAGTATCCTTAAGGTTTTTCCCTAATGAAGCATCAACTTGCATGTTTTTGTCAAACAAAAAGGCAGCTCCAATTCTGAAAACACCGTCGCTGTAATAATCACCCATATAGCCTTGATTTTCAATAAAACCTGACCATTTTGCATTGAAACCTCTGGTTAATGTTAAAATATAGTTGATAGAAGCAAAATCGGTTCCTATTTTATCGTAAGTTAAGTTCGTTACTAAAACCCATCTACCTCCAAAATGATTTTGAGCAATTGCTGTTACTTTTGGACTAAAGCTAGGCTCTTTTATATCTGCCGGAGCATAATTAAAAGGAGTATCACCCACATTGAAATTTGCTCCCGCATACATTGAAAAAGCCGGAATAAATTGTCTCCATTTGAATTTTTTGTTGGCTTTCCAACTGTAGATGTTTTCTTTTTCTACATAATTTTTAAATGGATCGTAGATTAAATATTTCGCTCCTAATGTCAATTGTTTGAAACCGTTTCTTTTCTCTTCAAAATTACCAACGGTAAGTTTATCGCTCTGATATTGAATGTCAGCAATAACTTCTAATTCTTCTTTCCAAACACCATATCGAATGGCTAATTCTCCGATAAATCCTTTTGCTTGATATTCTAAAAGATCGTGATCTTCTGAAACATAAGTTACGCCCGTTTCGGTTTGAATGATTTTTTTACCAACAGCATAAGCCATCATCGATTTTCCTGGACGATTAGAATTAATTTCATCCGTAAATTGGCCAAATGTAATTTGTGAAGTAATCCCGAAGATTAAAATAAAAAGTACTTGAATAGATTTCATAGAAAAAGATTTATCTCCAAAAATAGTTATTTTATCATAATTTTAAGAAACAAATTTGAAGTTTTCCCAACCAATATCTGTATTTTTGAATTTTAAATTTTATTAGCATGGAAATGGCTTCACTTACAGGATTGATTAAAACGTTATTTTACATCATTCTGTTTTATTATTTGTTTAAGTTTTTAATGCGAATTTTTGCTCCAATTTTAATGCAAAAGGCAGTAAATAAAATGCAAGAACAAATGCAGGAACAGTACAGACAACAACAAGAACAACAAAATAGAACTTCTCAAGCAAGTGCTCCAGCCCCAAAACCTAAAAAAGAAGTGGGTGAATACATTGATTACGAAGAAGTGAAATAATTGTTAGTTTAACAAGATTACTCCAAAGGATATTTTAACAATATCCTTTTTTTAATTACTTTAGCGCCTTATATTCATTATTTACTACACATGAAAAATATCAAAGCATTATATCCTCATTTATTGGTTTTAGTAGGGTTTATTTTGGTTTCCCTAATTTATTTTTACCCAGTTTTACAAGGAAATAAAATTTTCCAGTCCGATATTGTTCAATATACCGGAATGGCTAAAGAACAAAATGACTTTAGAAATGAAACGGGTGAAGAGCCGTATTGGACAAATAGTGCTTTTGGAGGAATGCCAACCTATCAATTAGGTGCTAAATATCCAAATGATGTTATTGGAATGGTAGATGATGGGTTACGATTTTTACCTCGTCCAGCGGATTATTTATTCCTTTATTTCTTAGGGTTTTATGTGTTGTTGATGGTGTTAAAAGTAGATCCGTTAAAAGCGTTTTTTGGAGCGCTAGCCTTTGGATTTTCAACGTATTTGATTATTATTTTAGGAGTTGGACACAATGCTAAAGCACATGCCATTGCTTATATGCCAATGGTTGTTGCCGGAGTTTTATTGGTGTTCCAACGAAAATATATTATTGGAGGTTTGCTTACTATGGTAGCAGCAGCATTAGAAATTAATGCGAATCACTTCCAAATGACGTATTACTTATTACTGTTATTAGCGATAATCGGAGTGTATTATGTGGTAATTGCAGTTAAGAATAAGGAATTTAAAGAATTAGGAAAAATTATTGGAGTATTTGCTGTTGCAGGAATTTTAGCCATAGGTGCCAATGCTACTAATTTAATGGCAACTTCAGAATATGCCAATCACAGTATCCGCGGGAAAAGCGAATTAACTTTTAATGCCGATGGTTCCAAAAACACCGAAGATTCATCCATGAAGTATGAATACATAACGGAATATAGTTATGGTGTTACGGAAAGTTTTAACTTAATTGCACCAAGACTTTTTGGAGGTGGAAATGGAGAAGAATTAGACGAAAAATCAGCTTTATATGAGTTTTTATTGAATTATGGCGCTACACCACCAGAAGCCTTACAAACGGTTCAATATTACGGGAAAACATATTGGGGAGAACAACCAATTGTTGAAGCACCAGCTTACATTGGAGCAATTGTGTTTTTCTTAGCGGTTTTAGGATTATATCACGATAAGCGAAAAGTTAAATATTTATTCCTAGCTGGAGCCATTCTTTCTTTATTGCTTTCATGGGGTAAAAATTTTGATGCTTTGACGAGATTTTTTGTTGATTTTGTGCCTTTGTATGATAAATTCCGTGCGGTTTCTTCTATTCAAGTAGTATTGGAACTATGTTTTCCAGTGTTAGCAATTATGGGACTTCAATCGTTTTTTACTTCGGAAAAAGAAATACAATGGACCAGTTTATGGAAAGCGGCTGCGACTAGTTTAGGATTAGTAGTTGTTTTATACTTGGCTAAAGGATTCTTTAATTTTTCAGCTCCAATCGACCAACAATTGATGCAAATGTTTGGTGAAAGCCAAGATAAATCATTCGGAATCAATTTTATAAATGCCTTAAAAGAAGATAGAATGAATTTCTATACTAGCGATTTAATGCGTTCAGGTTTATTCATGTTAGCTGTAGCGATTGTTTTATGGTTGTATATCCAAAACAAATTGGCACAAACTACAGCTGTTGTTTTGGTTGGATTCTTTATGGTTTCCGATTTGTTTATGGTCGATAAACGTTATTTGAATAACAATCCAAGTCAATTTAGAAGTGCACGCGAAGTAGATATGCCTTTTGAACCAACAGAAGCTGATAAGCAAATTTTACAAGACACATCAAATTACAGAGTTTACGAAATTCAAGGAAGATTGCAAGGAAGAACATCTTATTTCCATAAAGCAGTTGGAGGTTATAGCGCTGTGCGTCCTAGAAGAGTTGATCAATTATTTGAGTATAACATTGAGAAAAACATCGAAAAATTAGCAAGTTCAATAGATATGCAAACCTATAGTTTTACAAAAAGCAATCCAGTTTTGGATATGTTAAATGTAAAATATGTAATTGTTCCTACTGGTAATGGCGACGTTCCTGTAGCTAATCCTTTTGCGAATGGCAATGCTTGGTTTGTTGAAAAAGTTAAGTTTGTAAGTTCTGCCGACCAGGAAATCAAAACTTTGGATATTTTAAATACCAAAAATGAAGTGGTTATAAACGAAAGAAATTATGTTGACCATTTGAAAGGAACAAAATTTAGTGGCGAATTTAAAAAAGATTCATTGTCATCAATTCAATTAACTTCTTATAAACCAAATCAATTAAAATACGTTTCAAACAATAGTAATGAAGGCTTCGCAGTTTTCTCTGAAATGTATTATAAAAACGGTTGGAAAGCTACAATAGACGGAAAAGAGGCTAAAATTTTAAATGTAAACTACGTTTTAAGAGGTTTACAAATTCCAGCAGGAAAACACACCATAGAATTCAAATTTGAACCAGAAGTGGTAAAAACAGGTAGTACAATAGCCTTAATCAGTTCTATTGGAATGCTTTTATTGATAGGAGCAGGAGTTTATTTGGAGAGAAAAAAGAAGATTTAAGATTGATGATTAACAATTTTTGATTTTTGAACTTGAATTTGTAATTGAACTTGACATTGAAACCAACAAAAAAAATACTCGTTATATCGTATTACTGGCCACCAGCAGGAGGTCCGGGAGTTCAGCGTTGGTTGAAATTTGTCAAATATTTGCCTGATTTTAATATCGAACCTCACGTTTATATTCCAGAAAATCCAACGTATCCGTTGCTTGATGAGAAATTATTGAGTGAAGTTTCAGATAAAGCAATTATCATTAAACGACCGATTTTTGAACCTTACGGATTGGCTTCGGTTTTTTCAAAGAATAAGACTAAAAAAATCAGTTCCGGAATTATTCCGAATCAAAAAAAGCAATCGTTTGTAGAAAAAGCAATGCTTTGGATTCGTGGTAACGTTTTTATTCCCGATGCAAGAGTATTTTGGGTGAAACCTTCGGTTAAATTCTTGAAACAATATCTTCAAGAGCATCAAATAGATACGATAATTACCACAGGTCCGCCTCATAGTTTGCATTTGATTGGTTTGCAATTGAAAAAAGAACTCAACATCACTTGGTTGGCCGATTTTCGTGATCCATGGACAACTATTGGCTATCACAAACAACTAAAATTAAGTTCTTGGGCAGCCAAAAAACACAAAGATTTGGAAAAAGAAGTCATGAATACTTGTGACCAACTTTTAGTTACTTCTCCAACCACAAAAACTGAATTTGAAGCTATTACTTCAAAACCAATTGAAGTCATTACAAATGGTTATGATGTGGAAAAAGTGAATAAAAAACCTTTGGATGAAAAATTTACTTTGGCACACATTGGTTCGTTTTTATCGGCTAGAAATCCAAGAATTTTGTGGAAGGCGTTAAAAGAATTAACCAAAGAAAATCCCGAATTCAAAAAACTATTCCAATTAAAATTGATAGGAGCGGTGAGTGCTGAGGTACTTCAGGCGATTAAAGAATTTAAGTTAGAAAAATACGTAAATCATTTGGGCTATTTGCCACATGATGAAGCGATAATTGAACAAAGAAGTTCGCAAGTATTACTGCTTATCGAAATTGACTCAGAAGAAACCAAGTGCATTATTCCTGGAAAATTATTTGAATATATGGTTTCAGAGCGACCAATTATCGCCATCGGACCAGAAAACGCTGATTTTGCTCAAATCATAAAAGAAACCAATACCGGAACTTTCTTCAAATATGACGAATTAGAAGCTTTAAAATCGCAAATTCTGACTTGTTTTGAGCAATTTCAACAAAATAATTTGAAAGTGTATCCAGTAGGTTTACAACAATACAGCAGAAAATCATTGACAGAAAAATTAGCCAAACTGCTAATCACTAATCACTAATCACTAATCACTTTTTCACTAAAAATATGGGAATTGTCATCAAACAATCGATTAAAAACACCATCATTACTTACATCGGTTTTGGAATTGGTGCGATTAATACCTTGTTTATGTACGGACAATTTTTAGGTGATACTTATTATGGTTTGGTGGGATTTATACTATCCGCTGCTAACATTATGATGCCTTTAATGGCGTTTGGAGTTCATAATACTTTGGTGAAATTTTATAACGAATACGAAACAGAAGAAAAAAAAGCACAATTTCTAACTTTTGTATTGGTTTTGCCTTTATTGATAGTGCTTCCGGTAAGTTTGATAGGGTATTTGAGCTATAATCAAATTGCTGAATTGTTATCAAAGAAGAATCCAATTGTTTACGATTATATTTGGCAAATTCCAGTAATCGGACTTTGTATGGGGTATTTCGAGATTTTTTATGCCTGGGTAAAAGTGCATTTGCAATCGGTTTATGGTAGCTTTGTAAAAGAAGTTTTACTTCGTATACTGATTTCAATTTTTTTATTTGCGGTTTATTTTAATTTTATTTCGCCACAACAATTCGTTTTTGCTTTGATGGGAATTTACTTTTTATTGCTTTTAACGATGTTTTTTTATGCGATGAAAGTTAAATTACCTCATTTTAAACTAGTTTTTCCAGATAATTACAAAGCAATTTTAACCTATTGTTTTTTTATCATCTTATCAGGAAGTGTAGCCAATATGTTGTTAGATGTTGATAAATTCATGCTGAATTTTTACATCAACATTGATAATATCGCTTTTTATTCGGTTGCTATATTTATTGCGACAGTTATTGCGGTTCCAAGTCGTGCGATGCATCAAATTACATATCCTATTACGGCTAAATTAATGAGCGAAAACAAACACGATGAATTAAATGAATTATATAAAAAGTCTTCAATTACGCTACAAGTCATTGGTGGTTTGATTTTAATTGGGATTTTGGTTAATATAAATGAATTATATAGTGTTTTGCCAAAAGGCTACAGCGAAGGAATTGCTGTAGTTTTCTTAATCGGAATTTCAAAATATTTCGATTTGATTTTGGGAAATAATAATTCGATTATTTTTAATTCGATATATTATCGTGCAGTCTTGTTTTTGGGTTTGTTTTTGGTTTTTCTGACGGTTTCCTTAAATATGATCTTCATTCCCCTTTATGGCTTGAATGGAGCTGCAATAGCAACGTTAATTTCAATTACGCTCTATAGTTTAGCTAAATTACTGTTTGTTGTGCTTAAAATGAAGCTATTTCCGTTTACTAAAAATACAATTGTAGCTTTATTATTAGCAATATTGAGTTTTGGAGTATTCTATTATTGGGACTTTAGCTTTCATCCATTTATAAACATTGTTTTAAAATCGATTTTAGTAACCATTTTCTATTTAGGATTGAGTTATTATTTTAAGGTTTCTTCAGATATCAATTTTGTGATGAACTCTGTTTTCAAGAGAATATTCAAAAAATAATAGCAGGCAAAGACGCTAAGTTTTTAAACATATAAGTCATTTAAGTTTTGTTTTCTATGTTTACTTTGTAAAGTAAAACGTCTATATTCATTAGCCAAACCTATGATTCTAGGTGTCTAAAAGTTCAGATAGGTAATTTTTTGAACTTGATTTTTGTATTTGTTCTTGCACTTGAATACAAAAAATCCTGCTTCATCTTCCCAGAATCCACAGGATTTAAAAACAAACTAACCAACCAATTATTATTTATCTTTTTTCATTTCTAAAGTTTCTCTTTTGATTTCTTTTACGTCATCATCTGTCATTTTTGCTTTAGAGCCATCTTTTTTGTAGTAGTAATAGTCATCGCCACTTTCGTAATCATCATCATTGTCGCTATCGTAGCCATAACCACCATTTCCTCCTGTGTAATGATTTCCCTTTGGGTTATAAACATATCCGCTGTTTGCATAGTTGATAAAGCCATATACATCTACAATTCTTCCTCTTCTATCATACATAATTCGCATATTTCCAACTCTAGTTACTGCAAAACTATTATAGCTCATGTAGATGGTTCCAATGCGTTTTACTCTTCCAAAAGCGTCGTAGTTGATGTATACATTTCCTACGCGTCTAACTCTACCGAAGTTATCATGCTCAACACGTATTCCTCTTTCAGAAGTTCCATAATAACCTCTTGTGCCAGGAGCTCCATTTGTACCGTTTAAAGCGTATCGTGGCCCTGAAGGTCTTGTGTTGAAGTCGAATTCTCCATTTGGAAACAACATAAACTCAATTCCGCGTTCTTTGAAGATAATGGGCTCTGCATCTCTACAATCGATGTAATATCCTCTTCTGTTTGTGTTGTCAGAAAAAACAGGATTTTCTGACGCTAAAGCCATGTTCCCTACCAGAAGGATACTGGCTACTACTAAAAGTGTAATTTTTTTCATGATACAACAATTTAAAAATTTAGCAACTCAATTTTAAAACTCGTTTCTAAAACTTGTTGCTTGATTAGGTATTTCCAATTGCTGTGCCAAACTCAAAATAAGTGTTGTAAACGATTTGTTAATGAGTTGTTATTAATTTTAACGCGTTAATAATTTTAAATTTTAATAGGACTTTTTTATTAAAAATGAGATTGACTTTTTTTGTTGACTTTTAAAAGACTACTTTTGAAAATTGTATTTTAAAGAAAAAATTATGAAGCAATTTTTATACATTTTGATGTTTGCTGCAGTCGGAATTTTTGCCATGATTGAGCAATCAAAACCAGCTCCAAATCGATTTATTATGATAGGAGCAATGGCTGTTTTTATGTTTGGATTATTTAGATTGATGAAGAAAATACCATCTAAAAATGATGGAGAAAACGAAGAAGAAAATGATACAGAAATTTGAAATAGGAGATAAGGTTGCCGTTTTAGACGATGACATTTCAGGAGTAGTTATTAAGGTTCAAAATGATGAGATTTCAGTGGAAACTACTCATAATTTTGTGATGACATTTTTTGTCAACGAGTTAGTTAAAATAAACAATTCCAATGAGTTGAGTGGTTTGTTTTCTACTAAAAGTTTAAGTTCTGTTTTAAAGGATAAAGAAGAGCCGAAAAAGCGCAGTTTTGTCAAAGAAAAGCGTTCTCGTAAGGATGAATTTGTCTTAGAAGTAGATTTGCATATCGAAAAATTAGTGCCTTCAAAACGCGGAATGAGCAACTATGATATTCTGACTTTGCAAATGGAAACTGCAAAACGCCAACTCGATTTTGCTATCAAAAATAGGATGCCAAAAGTGGTATTTATTCACGGCGTTGGTGAAGGTGTTTTGAAAGCCGAATTAGATTTTATGTTGGGACGTTATGACAACATTTCATTCCAAGATGCGAACTATCAAAAATATGGTTTAGGAGCAACCGAAGTGTATATTAAGCAAAATGTGAAGTAAGATTTTGGATGATAATTTTACTACCATTTCACTTCAAGAAATAAAAAAAGGACTACTCAAATTTGAATAGTCCTTTTATTTTTTGAAATTTTTTATATTTAATTCGTTACGTAATTTCCAAAATTATATTCCGTAAAACTAAATGAATTAGAACTTCCAGAAAAGTTTACATTAACAAATTTAATGTTATGATTATATCCTGTTATTGTAATTCCATCTGAAGCATAAAGCGCGTCTGTAATAATTTCAATTGTTCCACCAGTAGCATTCCATTCGTTTTTTACAACGGGTGTCGCAGGCGGAATTAAAGAACAAATATTATTAGTACTTACATTGTCGGAATAAATTCTATAGATAATCTGATTCGATGCACTTACATTTACTATTCGTGGACTTCCATCAGGTGTTTCAACATTGGTAAAACTCGATTCGGGAATGTTGATTAGTAATAATTCATCATTATTAATTTTAAAAATCAAATTATTATCGGTACACTCTCTAACGATTTGTTCGTCAAAATTAAAAGATTTTAAGGTTATATCGCCATCATCACAAGCCTGAAGCATAAAAATGGAAGCGGCTAAAACAATAAGTTTTTTCATTTATTCATCTGATTTATGCAACAAAAATAAAGGTTTTAATTTATTAATTTGCTAAAGTTTGTTAATTTCCATCCTAATTGATTTTAAGATTTCTTAAATAAAATGATTTGTATCTTTGCGATATGAAATGAGCACTTACCATTTTTTGATTTTTTCACCAATTTTTATGTGCGAATTCCATTTGTCCTTTAAAAAACAATTAAAAGCCTCAAATGAAAAAAGTGTATTTAGATAACGCAGCAACCACGCCAATTCATCCAGAAGTGATTACCGCTATGATGAACGTGCTTCAAGACGATTTCGGAAACCCATCTTCCACCCATAGTTTTGGTCGAAGTGCCAAGACTTTATTGGAATCATCGCGAAAATCCATTGCGAAATTGCTTAATGCACAAGCTTCTGAAATTATTTTCACGTCAAGCGCCACTGAAGCTACAAATTGGATTTTAACCAGCGCTGTTAAGGATTTAGGAATTAAACGCATCATTACAACTAAAATCGAACATCACGCTACGTTGCATACTGTCGAACATTTAGCAAAAGAGTTCGGAATTCAAGTCGAATACATTACCATTTTATCCAACGGAAACATCGATTATCATGATTTGGCTTCTAAATTGCATTCAGATGTTCCAACATTAGTATCGCTAATCCACGTAAATAACGAAATAGGAACGATTTTAGACATCAAACGTGTTTCCGAGCTATGTAAGTATGCAAAAGCACTTTTTCATTGCGATACGGTACAATCTATCGGAAAAACGAATTTAGATGTACAAGAGTTGGGAGTTGATTTTTTAGTAGCTTCTGCACACAAATTTCATGGTCCAAAAGGAGTTGGGTTTGCTTTCATCAAAAAGAATTCTATGCTACAACCGATGATTTTCGGAGGCGAGCAAGAAAAAGGCATGCGTGCCGGAACCGAAGCCGTACATCAAGTCGTTGGTATGGCAAAAGCACTAGAATTAGCTTGCGCGAATTTAGAAAACGATATTAATTATATTTCCGATTTAAAAGAGTATTGCATTTCGGAAATGAAAAAAGTGTTTCCAGAAGTAAAAATCAATGGAGAAAATACGTTTTATAACCTTTTAAACATCCAGTTGCCTTTATCGGAAGAAAAGACTTCTATGTTGTTATTTACATTAGATATGAAAGGAATTGCCGTTTCACGCGGAAGTGCTTGTCAAAGTGGAAGTATCAAGCCATCGCACGTTTTAGCCGAATTTTTATCACCAGAAGAGACAAAAAAACCAAGTTTGCGAATCTCATTCAGCCATTTTAATACGAAAGAAGATATTGATTTGTTGATTGAAGCGTTAAAAACTGCATAAAAAAAGTCCGTTTTAAAACGGACTTTCATTTTTATTTAAATCTGGAAATTACAATTTCCCCATATTCTGAGCCAATGTCTCAATAAATTTGGTGATTGGTCCTTTGATCATCATCGCCATCATTGGATTGAAATCACCTTCAAAAGCTAATTGCACTTCTGTGTTATCAGCATCAATTGCGTTTAAGTTTCCAGTTAATGTAAAAGGCAATTTACTTGAAGCAGCTCCTAAAACGATTTGCGAATTTGGAGTTCCTCCTTTTTTAACCAATTTAATTTCTGGCATTCCTTTTAATCCGAATTCAAAGCAATTTTCGTCGATTACTTCAAATTTTGCGATATTTTCAGGCATTAATTTTTCGAAATTCTTTACGTCGTTCAAAGCGTTGAATAAATATTCAGCCGACTTTGCTACGCTTACTTTTGGACTTTCTAAGTTCATATGTTTTTTGTTTATTGTTGATAGTATATTGTTTGTGATTTAAACTTCTACATTCCATTCAGAAGGATTGGTGTTCCAAGCGCTTAATGTTTCCAATTCACTTTCTGAAACATATTGTTTGTCAACCGCTTTTTGTAATAAATTTTCGTAATTACTTAGCGTGAAAACATCCAAATTAGCCGCTTCAAAACGCTCTTTTGATATTGGAAAACCATAGGTAAAAATAGCGGCCATTCCTTTTACATTAGCACCTTCGTTGCGTAAAGCTTCAACAGCTAACAAACTGCTTCCGCCAGTCGAAATCAAATCTTCTACAACTACTACGTTTTGTCCTTTTTGCAAGAAACCTTCTACTTGGTTTTGTCTTCCGTGTTTTTTAGGTTCTGGACGAACGTATACAAAAGGTAATCCCATCGCTTCGGCAACCAAAATTCCGATACCAATAGCGCCTGTTGCAACGCCTGCAATCACATCGGGTTTACCAAATTTATCTTCAATATGTTTCGCAAATTCATCGCGCACATAGTTTCTAACCGCTGGAAATGAAAGGATTATGCGGTTGTCGCAATAAATCGGAGACTTCCAGCCTGAAGCCCACGTAAAAGGATTTTTAGAATTTAATTTAATTGCGTTTATTTGTAAAAGCAATTCGGCTGTTTGTTGTGCTGTGTTGTTATTAAAAATCATATTGCAAATGTATAAAGTTTTTGTGAACGATAAGCCACTTTTTTTGACAAATCAGGTTCAAAAAGAAACCGATTTCAAACTTTTTTTATTGGAAAGTGTTGATATCAAAAAGTTAATCGTTAAAATTTTTCAGAATAAAATTCAGAAAGCTTTTCTGTATCATCCCGATGAAAAATTGATAATGAAAACGCTTCGTGCGAAATTACCTGTTGAAAAAGCAGGTGGTGGATTGGTTTATAACAAAGACGGCGATGTGCTTTTTATTTTCAGAAACGGCAAATGGGATTTACCAAAAGGCGGTACCGAAAAAAATGAAACCATTGAAGAAACCGCTATCCGAGAAGTAGAGGAAGAAACTGGCGTAACCGGTTTAGCCATCACCGAAAAACTACAAAGAACCTACCATATTTTCAAACGCAACGGTCGCTACAAACTAAAAATCACCCAATGGTTTGAAATGCGCACCAAATACGATGGTACACCACAAGGTCAAGCTGATGAAGGAATTGAACGTGTGGAATGGGTAAATCCTAAGGATATAAAGTTTTTATTAGAGAACTCGTATGAGAATATCAAGTTATTGTTTGAAGCGGAATTGGTAAATAATAGTATTTAACACTATTTTGTGATACAAGATTAAATTCATTCTATAATTTTGTACTCAAATGAAAAAGAAATTATTAAAATATTTTTATTTAGTAGTACTAACATTCATTGGGAATATTGTATTTGCAAATTCCAATGTAGATTTTAGTGCAAATTCTTTTTCAAAAACAATTTCCTCTGATGAAGAATTCCATTTACAGGAATTAGAAAAACTAGTTGCATTTTATAAACAAACAGATGCTAACTACGAGACTCATCATGATAAAATAGAAATATCAGAATCTGAATTAGAGCAAGAAGATACTGAATATTCTATATTTGATAATTATTTTAATTTCTTTACTACATATTTTGATACTAAAGTATGTGCTAACCATTCTCAATTTATTCAAAACAGACTTGCTCCTTGCAAGTATATAGATTATTTATCCACAATTCCTTCCCGCAATATATTCTATTGTATTTTTAGAATTTGATTTAATATTTTTTTTAGTTACTAACAGAAATCAATGCTTACGATTTCTGGAAATTTTACATTTCATTACAAAAAAAATATTTATTCAATTTTAAAATAAAAAAAATGGCTAAAAGAATTTTTATGCTTTTAAGCTTAGGTGGTATTTTATTACTATCTAGTTGTGGACACAAAGAAGAAACAAAGGAAGAAGAAGCAAAGTTTTTAGTTTCAAATCCGCTTGAAAAAGATACCATTGTTGATAGAAAATATGTTGCCCAAATTCACTCAATTCGTCACATTGAATTAAGAGCTTTAGAGCGCGGTTATTTGCAAAACATTTTTGTAGATGAAGGGCAATTTGTTTCTAAAGGACAAAAAATGTTTAGAATTATGCCTAATGTTTATGAAGCAGAATTATCTAAATCAAAAGCTGAAGCACAATCAGCATTAATAGAATACCAAAACACAAAGGCTTTAGCTGAAAAGAATGTGGTTTCTAAAAATGAATTGGCGCTAGCAAAAGCCAGATTAGCAAAAGCTAATGCAGAAGTTAGTTTGGCGCAAACTCATTTAGGTTTTACCGATATAAGAGCTCCTTTTTCTGGAATTATGAATCATTTAGAAGCCAGAGAAGGTAGTTTATTAGATGAAGGAGATTTATTAACTACACTTTCTGATAATAGCAAAATGTGGGTTTATTTCAATGTTCCTGAAGCTGAGTATTTGAACTACGTTACCAAAAAGGCTAAAGGAGAAATGATTAAAGTAAACTTAGAAATGGCTAATGGTTCAATTTTTAGCCAAGAAGGAGTAGTTGAAACTATCGAAGGAGAGTTTAATAACGAAACAGGGAATATTGCTTTTAGAGCAACCTTTAACAATCCAGATAAAATATTAAGACATGGCGAGACAGGTAATGTTATCGTTAGAAATAATTATAAAAAAGCATTGTTAATACCACAAAAAGCAACTTTTGAAGTTTTAGATAAGAAATTTGTTTTTGTTATTGATAAAGACAACACAGTAAAACAGAGAGAAATAACAGTAGCCGAGGAAGAGATTCCCTATTTGTTTATTGTTAAAAATGGACTTTCTGTTGGAGATAAGATTCTTTTGGATGGATTACGAAAAGTGAAGAATGGTCAAAAAATTCATATGGACTATCAAGCACCTAGCAAAGTGTTTTCTTCATTAAACCTTTATGCCGAATAATCTCTAAAAAGAACCACCATGTTTAAGAATTTTATTAAAAGACCAGTTATGGCGATCGTTGTATCGCTAATAATTATATTTTTAGGGTTATTGTCAATTAAAACATTACCTATTTCACAATTCCCAGAGATTGCGCCCCCTAGAGTTTTAATCACACTTGCTTATCCAGGAGCGAGTGCCGAAGTATTAGAAACATCGTCACTAATTCCATTAGAAAGAGCAATTAACGGTGTGCCAGGAATGCGTTATATTGTTTCTGATGCAACAAGTGCTGGTGAAGCTACAATTCAGGTTTTATTTGATTTAGGAACAGACCCTAATGAAGCTGTAGTTAATGTAAAAAACCGAGTTGACAAGGTAATTAATAAACTACCAGAACTTGTTCAGCTTGAAGGGGTTATTGTTCAAGTTGTGCAACCTAGTATGTTAATGTATATCAACTTGTATAGTGAAGACAAACATGCTGATGAAAAGTTCTTGTATAACTATGCGAATGTGAATATTATACCTGAAATCCAGCGTATAAAAGGGATTTCAACCGCACAAATTTTAGGAAATCGTAATTATGCTATGCGTATTTGGTTAAATCCAGATAGAATGCGTGCCTATAATATTTCTACAGATGAAGTTATGAAGGCTGTAGCGGAACAAAGTGTTATTGGTAGACCGGGACGTTTAGGACAGGCTACGGGTATAAAAGCACAATCTTTAGAATATGTATTGGTTTATAAAGGAAGGTTTAATAAGCCCGAAGAATATGAAAATATTATAGTTCGTGCCAATCCAGAAGGGGAGATTATCAAGATTAAAGATATTGGAAAGGTGCAATTTGGAAGCGAATTTTTTGATATCTATTCTAATAAAGATGGGCATCCATCTGCAGCAATTCAATTAAAGCAAGTTTATGGAAGTAATGCAACAGAAGTAATTGAAGGAGTTAAACAAAAATTAGAAGAATTAAAAGGCTCATTTCCACCAGGAATGAAATATGAAGTCAGTTATGATGTTTCTAGTTTCTTAGATGCCTCAATAGAAAAAGTAGTACATACTTTGGGGGAAGCATTTGTATTAGTAGCAATTGTTGTTTTCATTTTCCTTGGAGATTGGCGTTCAACACTGATTCCAATTATTGCTGTACCTATTTCGTTAATTGGAGCCTTTATCTTTATGAAGATGTTTGGACTTACCATCAACTTGATTACCTTATTTGCTTTAGTATTAGCCATTGGGGTCGTAGTAGATGATGCTATTGTCGTCGTCGAGGCTGTCCATCTCAAGATGGAGGAAGATCATATTGGTCCATTTAAAGCTGTTCAAAGGGTATTAGGAGAAATTGGAGGCGCTGTTGTTGCAATTACTTTGTTAATGACATCCGTATTTATTCCAGTAGCTTTTATGTCGGGTCCTGTTGGGGTATTCTATCGACAGTTTGCGATAACCATGGCATCATCTATTGTACTGTCTGGTGTTGTGGCGCTTACCTTAACTCCAGTTTTATGTGCTATGATTCTTAAAAATACGCATGGAAAACCTAGAAAGAAAACACCAATTAATAGATTTATTGATGCATTCAATAGATTGTTTGAAAAATTAACAGGAAAGTATACTAACATTCTGACTAAGATTGTTGATAGACGAATTGTTACTTTTTTGGTCTTAGGTGGATTTGCCGTTGCAACTATTTTTGTAAATGAAACATTGCCTTCAGGATTTATTCCAGGTGAAGATCAAGGGATGATTTATGCTATTATTCAAACACCTCCGGGTTCAACCTTAGAAACAACTAATGCTGTTTCTAGAAAATTACAATCAATTGCAGAGCATGTTGAAGGAGTACAATCGGTATCATCATTGGCAGGTTATGAAATTCTTACAGAAGGTAGGGGTTCTAATGCCGGTACTTGTATAATCAATCTAAAACCATGGTCAGACAGAAAAAATTCGGTACATGAAGTTATTGAAGAATTAGAGAAAGAAACCAAAAACTTTGGAGCTGTAATTGAATATTTTGAACCACCAGCAGTTCCTGGCTATGGTGCGGCTGGAGGATTATCTTTCCGTTTATTGGATAAAACAAATAGTGGAGATTATTATTCTTTTGATAAAATCAATAAACAATTTATGGAAGATTTGGGAAAACGTAAAGAGTTAACAGGATTGTTTACTTTTTACGCAGCAAATTATCCGCAATATGAAATTATCATTGATAACCAAAAAGCCATGCAAAAAGGAGTTTCTATTGGAGCCGCAATGGAAAATTTAAATATTTTGGTTGGTAGTACTTTTGAACAAGGGTTTATACGATTTAATAATTATTTTAGAGTATACACGCAAGCAGATCCATCTTTTAGAAGAAACCCAAATGATTTATTAAAATACTACGTTAAAAATGATAAAGGCGAAATGGTTCCTTATTCTGCTTTTATGACGCTAAAAAAACGACAAGGGCCAAACGAAATTACGCGCTATAATTTATACAATTCAGCAACCATTAGAGCAGTTCCTGCTAAAGGATATACAACAGGAGAATCCATTAAGGTTATTAATGAAGTAGCTAAAAAAACGCTTCCAAATGGATACGATGTAGCTTGGGAAGGATTAACTTTTGATGAAGCTCAAAGAGGTAATGAAGCCATTCTAATTTTTGGAATTGTATTAGTCTTCGTTTATTTTGTATTAGCAGCTCAGTATGAAAGTTTTATTTTACCATTTGCAGTTATACTTTCATTGCCAGCTGGAATTTTCGGAACATTCTTCATGTTGAAACTTTTTGGTTTAGCAAATGATATTTATGCACAAGTAGGTTTAGTAATGCTTGTTGGATTACTGGGTAAGAATGCCGTTTTAATTGTAGAATTTGCCGTCCAGAAAACGCAGCAAGGAATGTCTATTTTAGAGGCAGCTATTGAAGGCGCTAAAGTTCGTTTTAGACCTATCTTAATGACTTCATTTGCTTTTATTGCAGGATTAATTCCATTAGTTAAAGCAACTGGTGCAGGAGCTATTGGAAATAGAACTATTGGTACAGCTGCGCTTGGAGGTATGTTGTTTGGAACCATTTTCGGGGTTTTATTAATTCCTGGATTGTACTACATTTTTGCCAAATTAGCTGAAGGCAGAAAAATGATTAAAAACGAAGACTTTACTCCGTTAACGGAAGATTACAACTATCTAGATTCTCATAAAGAAAAAAATGAAAAGAAATAATTTTATAAAAGCAGTAGTATTAGGATGCACCATCCTAATACTACATTCTTGTGGAATTCCAAAGGTAGCTACACAAGAAAGTAAAGTAACTTTACCAACAAATTATACAGAAAAAACAACTGAAAGTACTAATTCTGGTAAAGTAAAATGGAAAGACTTTTTTGAAGATCCATATTTGCAAAATTTAATCGATTCTACTTTAGTTAATAATAAAGAATTGAATATTTTGATGCAAAAGGTAAATATGGCTCAAAACGAAATTCAAGCTAAAAAAGGGGAATATTTACCAAGTGTTGGATTAAGTGCTGGTGCCGATTTAGATAAAGTGGGTAAGTTCACTAGAAATGGTGCAGTTGAAGAGAATTTAAACATCAGAGAAGATGAGAAGTTTCCTGAGCCATTAACAAATTACAAATTTGGTTTATACAGTACTTGGGAATTAGATGTTTGGAAGAAACTTCGTAATTCTAAAAAAGCAGCCGTAATGGAATATATGGCTTCTGAAGAAGGTAAGAATTATTTAGTTACGAATTTGGTAGCGGAAGTGGCTAATTCGTATTATGAATTAATCGCTTTAGATGCCCAATTGAAAAACTTAGAGCAAAACATCGAAATTCAAAAAAATGCTTTAGATATTGTAAAATTATTAAAAGAGTCGGCTAGAACAACCCTTTTGGCAGTTAAACGTTTTGAAGCTGAGGTTCAAAAAAATCAGAGTGAGATTTACAATCTTAAACAGGAAATTGTAGAAATTGAAAATAAAATCAATTTTTTAGTAGGTAGAACACCGCAACCTGTTTTAAGAGATGCTAGTAATTTTATGGCAACAACTCCTAAGTTTGTAAATGTAGGTTTACCTTCAGATTTATTAGAAAACAGACCCGATATCAAACAAGCACAATTGGAGTTGGAAGCTGCTAAATTAAATATTAAAGTTGCAAAAGCTAATTTTTATCCACAGTTTGGATTAAAAGCAGGCATAGGTTATGAAGCATTTAATGCCAAATATCTATTAAACTCTCCAGAATCGCTATTGTATTCTATCGTTGGAGATGCTATTATGCCTTTAGTAAACAGAAATGCTATTAAAGCGACTTATAAAACAGCTTCTGCAAAACAAATTCAAGCGGTTTATGAATATGAGCAAACCATTTTAAGAGCTTATACCGAAGTTATAAATCAAATGTCGAAGATTGAGAATTTACAGAATTCATTTAATTTAAAAAACAATCAAGTGGATGCTTTAAATCAATCTATTGAAATTGCGAATCAATTATTTCAATCAGCTAGAGCTGATTATATGGAAGTTTTACTTACTCAGCGCGATGCTTTGGAAGCTAAAACCGATTTAATAGAAACTCGTAAAAACCAAATGCTTACTGTAATTAATTTATACAAAGCACTTGGTGGCGGATGGAATTAATAGTTTTTTTGTAATGTAATTGTAAATGAAAAGTCATCTGAAAAGATGACTTTTTTTATTGCACTTCTATTTCTAAAATTTATTTACTATTTTTAATACAAGTTTTTCAATAATAAGATTTTCAACACAATGAAAAAAGATATTACTTTAGTTCTTTCTGGTGGTGGTGCAAGAGGTATAGCGCATATTGGTGTTATTGAAGAATTAGTAAAGTTAAATGTAAATATTGCTTCCATTTCTGGAACGTCTATGGGTGCTTTAATTGGCGGAATCTATGCAGTAGGTAAGCTAGAAGAATTCAAGCAATGGATGTTAAAAGTAAACCGGACTAAAATTTTTAAGTTAATCGATTTTAGTTTTTCAACTCAAGGTTTGGTGAAAGGAGAGCGAATTTTTAACGAAATTAAAGAATTTATTACCGACGTAAATATAGAAGATTTACCCATTAAATATACAGCAACCGCTTTTGATATAGCAAATGGGAGAGAAGTTGTTTTTGATAAAGGAAGTTTATACAATGCAATTAGAGCTTCTATTTCTATTCCAACCATTTTTACACCATTAACTTTAGGAGATTCTGTTTTTATTGATGGTGGTGTTGTTAATAATATTCCGATTAACACAGCAAAAAGAGTTCAAAACGACATAGTAATTGCGGTTAATGTGAATGCTGGAGTTGCAGATGACGTTGTGTATTTTTCAGAAATAGAGCAACTTACAAAACAAGATAAAGGCACTAATAAAACTTCACACAGAATTGATAAAAACGTCAATTACTTTTTTTTAGTTAATAACAGTTTGGTTACGATGACCAATCATATTTCTAATTTAATTTTAGAAAAATATCCACCCGATGTTTTAGTCGAAATACCAAGAAATGGCATTGGAATCTTTGAGTTTTATAATGCGAAAACAATTATAAATTCAGGAAAAGAGCATTTTATAAATTCAATTCCTGAAATTCAATCTAAAATTTAATTCACTCGATAAACTGAATGGATATTACTTTTTATTAGAGAACTCGTTTCAGAATATTAAGTTGTTGTTTGAGGCTTAGAAGGTGGTTTGATTTGAGAAGAAAGAAGAAAGTTCTTAATAAGTAATCATATTAGTATTTAAACCCCAAGTTTTATCTCTATAATATTCAATTCTATCAATTATTTGTTTAATAGATTTTATTTCAGGCTTTCCAAAACTAACTCCACACCAAAAATCTTTAATCGTAGTTTCATCAAAATTAATAAAAACAAACCTAGAACCGTGAGTTACTCCATAAACCATTATTAAATTATTTTTACTTTTTGCCAAAAAAATCAATCCTCTACCTGGTAAATTCTCTGATGATTCGATTATGTCACTATCTTGATATTTTTCTCCTGGATTTGCTATAGAAAATCCTTCTGTTAGACATTTTAATTGTTCTAAAACTTGTTCCGGAATTTCTTCTTTTTTATTAGTTACATTGAATTTATCTTTTTTCATTTTATCAAGAAAAAAATCTAAGTTTTCATTTTTTAATATTCTATTTTCATCAACTTTAAATCCGCAATCTTTTTGTCCATAAATAAATAATGAACTTGAAATTATTAATGCTAAGAATATTTTTTTCATATTGTATTGTTTGATGAATATGTTTTTCTTTTCTCTTTCCTCTAATTCACTCTATAAACTGGATACTGCAAATGCGCTTTCTCATAATAAGGAGATTGTCTGTACACCCAATCCAATTGCGCCGCGCCGTTTTCAGCGAAAGCTTTGTCGTTTTGTTTCTTTTGTTCTAATTCGGCTTTTATTTTTGGATTTTTATCTAAGAATTCTTTGGCTAAATCTTCAAAAACATAACTCGAAAAATATTCTTTTTGTTGTAAAATAGGATCAAAGAAGTTCCAATTGAAATAACTGTCTACTGCTTCTGGTTCCAAAGTTTCCAATAAATATTTCACACTTGGTTGATTGGTGTAAAACACATAATCACCATAGTAAAACTGTACTTTTTGAATCGATTTAGAAACTTTCGTATTGTAATGTGCGTAATGCCCTTCGTAAGGCGATTTTGAAGTTTGATAACTCTCAATTTTATACGATTCTACTTCAATAATGGTATCTTTTTGTAAACGATGTGCATTGATATTGTTCAATTTCAAAATATCCAACACTTGCCATTGCGATTGCGGAATAATATACGCTTTAGGAATGTTTACAAATTTCGTAGGTTTATAATTTCCATAAAACAGAATTTTCTTGGTGAACGGTTTGCTTTTGTCGTAAAATAAGCGGTCTTTTCCAGAAATATCGCTTGGTTTGTAACCGCCTTGATAGCCTTTAAAATCAATATAAGAAACTTTCGTTGAATCAATTGACCAATCTAACGGATATTGCATTCCAGCTTGATATTCGTTCAAAGCATCTTTTCGCATTTGTTTGATTTTTTGCCAATTGACATCGGCGAAATTAATCGTGCTGACCATAAATTCGTAAGTCACTTTTACACGTTCTTTGTACACTTTTAACATGTGTGTTTCCGGAACAAATCCTAAGGTGTGGAACAAAGTTGAATAACCTGTGGCATATCTTGGTGTATCGGTAAACTGTTCGAAACCTTTATCAGGCGTGGTGCTGTGTACATTCACATACGGAACCACATCGATTTTCTTTTTGTTCATGTCTTTCACCACCGAAGGATACAATTCGTTGATGAAATAATTGCCTAATTTGTTTCCCAAACGTTCATGTTGGGTCGCAATACAAGTAAACGTATATTGATAATCCGCGCCATTAGAAACGTGATTGTCTAAAAAAATATCGGGATTTAATTCGGTAAACAACTTTTGAAAACTTCTCGAATTTTTTGTATCTGATTTAATGAAATCGCGATTCAAATCGTAATTGCGCCCATTTCCTCTAAAACCATATTCTTCGGGACCATTTTGATTGGCTCTTGTATGCGAATTTCGGTTCAACATGCCGCCCACGCTGTACACTGGAATAGCCGCTATTAATGTGTTTTTAGCCGTTTTGATTTTTCCCATAGCTAAATCGCGCATCAACATCATGGTAGCGTCAATTCCGTCAGGTTCACCTGCGTGGATGCCGTTGTTGATTAAAATTACAGCTTTATTTTTAGTAAAATATTCGTCAAAATCAAATTTGCCTTCACTTGAAAATAATACCAAATGCAAAGGTTTTCCGCTATCGGTGGTGCCTTTGTAAATCATTTGGATGTTGGCAAAACTTTCGTCTAATTTTTCATAAAACGCAATACATTCTTCATAAGTAGTAGATTGATTGCCGTTGCCTCGTTCAAAAGGTGTTGTAAAATTGTTTTGTGAAAACACAGAAATCGAAAAGAAAAGTAAACTTATTTTAAGAAAACGCATAGTTGAATTGTATTTGATTTTCAAAAATAAAGTTTTTTAAACAAATTATCTCCTTTGTAAGCAATTGTTTTAGCTGTTTCTCTGTATGGGAAAAGTTATTTTTAAAGGTAACTTTTTTAAAAATTAAAAAACCACAAAGCAAAGCTCAGTGGTTCTTAAGTTAGTTAAGGTTGGTAATAAGATTCTCAGTTAAACTGTAAAATCAATTATTGTGAATTAGTTGCTCAACATTACAGGCATTACTAGCATTGTAACGGTTTCGCCTTCGTCTAAGCCATCTACTGGAGTTAAGATTCCCGCTCTGTTTGGCATCGACATTTCTAATTGGATTTCATCACTTGATAAATTATTCAACATTTCTGTTAAGAAACGTGAGTTGAATCCGATTTGCATATCGTCTCCTTGGTAATCACAAGTCAAACGCTCGTCTGCTTTGTTGGAATAATCGATATCTTCTGCTGATATATTCAATTCGGTTCCTGCAATTTTTAAACGGATTTGGTGCGTAGTTTTGTTAGCAAAAATAGCCACACGACGAACCGAGTTTAAAAACTGAACTCTGTTGATTAATAATTTGTTTGGATTTTCTTTTGGAATAACCGCTTCGTAGTTTGGATATTTTCCATCGATTAAACGACAAGTTAATACATAATTTTCAAAAGAGAACGTTGCATTTGAATCATTATATTCGATTGAAACTTCAGCGTCAGAAGCCGCTAAAATTCCTTTTAAAATGTTTAAAGGCTTTTTCGGCATAATAAAATCCGCTACTTGAGATGCTTTTACATCTGTACGAGCGTATTTTACTAATTTATGAGCGTCTGTTGCCACGAAGATTAATCCTTCTGGTGAAAATTGGAAGAAAACACCACTCATCACTGGGCGTAAATCATCGTTTCCAGCTGCGAAAATGGTTTTACTTACTGCTGTTGCTAATACTTCTGCAGGAACTAATGTTTTTGAAGGATCATCTAAAACTACAGCTTTAGGGAATTCTTCTCCTGGAGCGTAAGCAATCGCATATTTACCCGAGTTTGAGCTAATTTCTACTGTAGAATTATCTTCAACAGTAAACGTTAACGGTTGCTCTGGGAATGTTTTTAAGATATCTAATAAAAGTTTTGCTGGAATAGCAACGCTTCCTTGACTGGTAGAATCAATTTCTAACGTAGCCGTCATCGTTGTTTCTAAATCAGAAGCTGAAACTTTTAATTGGTTATTGTCTAATTCAAAAAGGAAATTATCAAGGATAGGTAAGGTGTTACTACTGTTGATAACACTACCTAAAACTTGTAATTGTTTTAATAAATACGAACTCGATACTATAAACTTCATCATCTTGTATTTTAAAATCGTGATTTGATTTTATATTTCACAAATATATTCTAATTCTGTTCAACCGCAAAAACAATTTTATTAACAACTAACGGCTATATTTTCTTTTGCGTAAGAACGTAAATAAAAATCCAAAGATAGCTAAAATAACTATTGGTAATCCGACAGTTACCATTTGCGCCATAGTATAATTTTTATATACTTCTTCCTTGTTTAAAAGTGGTAAATCGACATCTTTACTTCGGATGTTAATAAGTCCGTTGTCGTCTAAAAGGTAATTTACACAGTTCATTAAGAACTCTTTGTTACCGTATAGCTGGTTCGTCCACTTATCGAAACCTAATTCTAGTGGTACGCCTTTGTCTAATTGATTTTTAATCACATCACCATCGGAAATCACAATCATCTTGTTTTCTTTTCCAGTGGCTTGGAATGAATTGTCTTTGAAAGGTAACACACGATTTTGGTAAGCCGATTTGAATTTTCCTTCCATTAAAACCGCTACGGGAAGCAATCCTTTACCTTCATATTCTTCAGGAGTGGTTTCTTCCGTAACCATGTCTAAGGAAATTGGCGTTGGTGTTCCAATGGTTTTAGAATATTCAGACGAACTCAATAAAACGGTTTTCTTAATATCGTTTTTCAGGATTTCGATTGGAGAAGCAAATTCAAACTTAATTCCTTCCATGTTTTTAACAATCGGATTCGTTGAAGTTGGATAGATAAACGGCGCAAATTTCCAAGTGTATTCTTGCATTTGCGTTTCGCTTCCTTGATTTCCTGAGGCTAATTTAATTGGCGTTGCATATTCATCTTTCACCAATAACGGATTAATACGGATTCCGTATTTGAAGAACATATCGGTTAAGTTCAACTCGCGTTGTGCGGCTAAAATGGTACCGGTTTCATTGTACAAACTGTCCATATCCGCTGAAACCGCATCAACTAACCACAAAGTTTTTCCGCCATTCATGATGAACTGATCTAACACTTGTTTTTCTTCTTCTGTGAAACCTTCTGTTGGTTTTGCAATTACGGCTAAATCGTATTTTTTTAATGCTTCTAATGTCTGAGTTGGTTGTTTCGCTACCGAATCCAATGTAAAAGGCCCGATGTAATAACTTTCTTTTACTGTTTTTAAGAAATCAGCCATAAACGGTTCGATTAACTCGCCATTTCCTTTGATTACGGCAATTTTCTTTTGCTTTTCTTTCGAAATTTTATTGATAGCTTCCGCAAAACCAAATTCCAAATGCTGCACCGAACTAATTACTTTTTGTTCCGTTGTAGCACCCATTAAGTTTTTCAATAACGCCACTTTCGTGAATTTATCACCATATGTGGCTTGTGCCCAAGGGAATACTACTTCTTGCGATTGCTTTCCTTTGTCTTCTACCGTAATGCTTAGCGGTTGCATGCCTTTCGCGTAGAATTCTTTCATTTTTTCTACTCGCGTTTCCTCTTTCTCAATCGGATTTTTGAAGTTGAAAATGATGTTCGAATTATAAGCCGTGAATTCCTCTAAAAGTTGTTTGGTTTCGTTTTGTAAACGCTTGAATTCTGGTGGGAAATTCCCTTCTAAATACACTTCAATATATAACGGACTTTCAACCTCTTTAATAATGTTCAAAGTCGTTTCCGATAACGTATAACGTTTGTCTTGCGTTAAGTCGAAACGTTTGAAAAAGAAGTTACTGATTAAATTGATAACGATAATCGCTAAAAATACAATTCCTAATTGCTTTAAAGCTTTTGATTTGTTCTCCTTCATTACCATTTCAAAGATTTAAGTTGATAAACCGTTGCCGATAAAAATAAAAACGTAACACTCACAAAATACACAATATCACGCGTGTCTAACACACCGCGACTCATACTTTTAAAGTGATAATCCATTCCTAAAGCCGCAAACATCGAACTATAATTTCCAAGGAAAGCCGCAATGCCATCAAATCCGAAATAGAAAAAGAAACAACAAAACACTGCAATAATGAAAGCCACAATTTGATTGTCTGATAAAGTAGAAGCAAAAATTCCAATCGCAGTGTAAGCCGCAATTAAGAACAACAATCCGAAATACGAACCTAATGTACTTCCCATATCAATATTGCCTTGTGGATTTCCAAAATGCGAAATCGTTAATACATAAATAATCGTTGGTATAATCGCTAAAATAATTAACACCAAAGCGCCTAAAAATTTTCCGTTTACGATGTCCCAATTCGAAAGCGGTTTGGTAAATAACAACTCAATCGTTCCTTGTTTTTTCTCATCCGAAAAACTACGCATGGTTACGGCAGGAATTAAGAAAATTAAAATCCATGGTGCCAATTTGAAAAACGGACTCATATCGGCAAAACCCGAGTTTAAAATGTTGAATTCGCCTTCAAAAACCCAAAGAAATAATCCGTTGAGTAAAAGAAAAATCCCGATGACTAAATATCCTATCGGCGAACCAAAAAAGGATTTTATTTCTCGTAATAATAATGCTTTCATTTATTTTTTTCTTGTTTATAAGTTTAAACGTTTAAGAGTTTAAAAGATTATTCTAAAGTCACCAATCTATCCACGCTCCACGCTTCTGGTTTATCGCTAAATAGAGTTTTGGTGTAGGTCCAAACGCCATCAAACAAAGCCGATTTTCTGTAATTCTCTAAAGCTTCTTCGTTTTCCCAATAACTATACGTGAAGAAAATACGTTTGTCGTTTTTGTCTTGATACAATTCTAAGAAACGGTTTCCTTCGAAGTTTCGTATGTGGTGTTTCACTTCTTCAAAATTATTTAAAAAAGCTTCGATTTTATCTTCTTGAAAACGCATTTTTACAATTCTTATGAACATATTCTTATTTGAATTTAATGGATACTGTATCTCTAAAATGCAATCCTAATAAGGTTGCTGCCGAACCTACGGTTTTTGGATTACTTTTATATATCGCAATTTCTAAATAGCCGTTTTCATTGAATAACGCTAAGAAATCACCTTCTAAATCTTTTAATTGTTTTACATCAGAAACTTGAAAATCGGAGTAGCTTTTGTGCAAACGACTGAATTTCTTGTTTTTGATTACGATTTCGAACTTTCGACCTCTAATCGTATCGTTAAATTGTTTTTGCGAAATATTAGTAACGCAATTTCCAAACGAATCGATATACACGATTTGTCCTTTAATTTCGCTTAAATCATCGGTAATCGATGAAGTTAAAACACTCACTGGTTTCAATGATGGAATTTCTTTACCAATCACATTCAACAAACCACCTCGTGCAATATGACAAGCAACCGCTACGAAAACATCCATATCGCTCACATCTGTGTTCAATCGGTCGTGGATGGTAATGGCTACGATTTTTTGTGGAATTTTCTTTTGAATTAAGGTATTTAAAATTCCGTTATCGGCACAAATGAAATAATGATCATCCCATTGCATCGCAATATGTTGGGTATCGCCCACACGTTCACTATCCACGCCAATTATATGAATCGTACCTTTTGGAAAGTTGTGATAAGCGGCTTCAATACAATAACTCGCTTCTAATGTGTTGAATAAGTCAATCTCATGCGAAATGTCCACAATAACGGCTTCTTTGTGTTCCGACAATATTTTTCCTTTCAAAGCGCCTACGAAGTAGTCTTTGTGTCCAAAGTCGGTAGTTAAAGTAATTATTGACATTTTTTTGTTTATAACTTATTTGAAATCCAACAGTAGTTTTTACTAAATTTGATTGCAAAGCTACTATAATTTTAGCGTTTCAAAAATAATTAAAAAAAGAAAGCCTTTGAACGAAAGAATCATTGAATTAGTCGACATTGCTCCAAAAGAATTTTGGGGTGCGCAAGATGCTCATCTTGAAACCATTAAGAAGTATTATCCAAAACTTAAAATCGTAGCACGAGGAACTACTCTTAAAGCGTATGGTGAGCCTGAAATCTTGGATGAGTTTGAAAATCGCTTCAGAAGATTGATGCATCATTTTACGCGTTACAACAGTATTGATGATAATGTTATTTTGAGGGTTTTAGAAACGAGTCATCAACATGATGCCGAACACATGCACGACAGAGATAAAATTCTTGTGCATGGAATAGGAGGAAAGTTAATCAAAGCCATGACGCCTAATCAACAAAAATTGGTTGATTATGTGCATAAAAACGATATGGTTTTCGCTGTTGGACCAGCAGGAACAGGAAAAACGTATACAGGTGTTGCATTAGCCGTAAAAGCGTTGAAGGAAAAACAAGTCAAGCGAATCATATTAACGCGACCAGCTGTGGAAGCAGGGGAGAACTTAGGCTTTCTACCGGGTGATATGAAGGAAAAGTTAGATCCGTACATGCAACCTTTATACGATGCGTTGCGCGATATGTTGCCACCACAAACCTTAGAAGACTATTTGTTAAAAGGCATCATACAAATTGCACCATTAGCTTTTATGCGTGGACGTACGTTAGATAATGCATTCGTAATCTTAGACGAAGCGCAAAATACCACGCATTCCCAAATGAAAATGTTCTTAACCCGTATGGGAAAAAACGCTAAATTCATCATCACGGGAGACCCAGGTCAGGTGGATTTACCAAGACGAACAATTTCGGGATTGAAAGAAGCGCTTTTAGTATTGAAAGATGTAGAAGGCATCGGAATCATTTACTTAGATGATAAAGACATCGTTCGTCATAGATTAGTGAAGAAAATTATTGATGCGTATAAGAGTATTGAGAATAATGATTAGATACCGATATTTATTATTGCTTTTTCTTTTTCTAGGATCGAATGGTTATTCTCAAAGCTCAAAAATAAAATGGGGCTTGTATGGGAAAAAAACTGTTGAAGAGCGAAGAGCAACATTCCCATTTAGTGAAGCAAAAAAAGTTGTTTTAGTTGCATTTCCAAGTCCAAATACGGTATTTGAAGATGAAGAAGATGATATGCTAAAAAAGGATAGTATCGATATAGTTGGATGGGGTTTGAATGTTTTAAAAACTTATAAATTGCCTCAACGAGAAGACAAGTATATAGCAATTGAAAAGATTGAATTAAGTCAAAATCAAATAGATAGCTTAAGTCATATTTTGATTAATTATAAATTAAAAAATGATAAGTTACCAGAAACTTATACTGTTTATGCATCCGGTTGTTATGAGCCTAGAAATGCAATTTTGTTTTTAGATACTAATGACACTGTAATATCTTATTTTGAAATATGTTTTGAATGTCATGAGTTTTCACAATTGCCCATGGATAAGACTATAGTTAACATGAATACAATTTCTAATTTACCAGAAGCAATGAAAATGTTAGATTTGATAAGGGAATTTATGAAATCATGTGGAATTAAATATGGTGTTACAAAAAATCAATTTTAAAAAGTTATAATTAGTTTTTTTATTCTTAAAATTCTAAAAATCAATTAAAAAGGCGCTTTTATTAGCGTCTTTTTTTATTAAACAAGTAATCCCATAAAAGTTAAAAAAATCTTATAATTCGCCAATTAAAAAAATAAAACTCCAATTTTCATCGTTCCAATTGTAAACCCTAAAATTTACAAGTATGAAAAAAGTCGTTTTGTTTGTAGCCACGTTATGTTATGGTTTAAGTTATGCACAAGAAATTCCAGAAGTGGATATCACAACTAGGAATTCTTGGTTTAAAGCAGGATTAACTGCTGGTGTGCCAATGGGAGATGCAAAAGATATTTCGTCTTTCAATGTGGGAGTGGATGTGAGAGGACAATATTTGTTCAATCCGCATTTTGGAATTGGTATTGCTTCTGGGTACAATCATTTTTTTGGAAAAGATGAGGTTGATGATTTCGGTGTGATTCCAGTAGCTGGTTTTGCTCGTTACTATTTTCAAACCGAAGGCGTTTTTGTAGGTGCCGATTTCGGTTACGGATTCCTAACTAACGTTGATAATTCAGGTGGTTTGTATTTCAATCCGCAAATTGGATATCACAACAAAAAATGGAATATTTACGGTTATTACCAAAACACCTTTGCCGAAGACATTGCCATTCGTTCTTTAGGAGTTGGAGTAACGTATAATATCATGTTTAAATAAATTTTCGTGATGATTAATTTTCGTCACATCGAGTGATTTTCGAAGAAAATTGTATCGAGATAAGAAAATTGGAATAAAAAACGGTTCTCGATTTTCGTTATTAGAAGTAAAAAGCGTATCTAAAAAGCCAGTCTTGTCAAGCTGAACTCGTTTCAGCTTCTATGAATAATTGTTTCTAATCATTTATAGATTCCGAACTAAATTCGGAATGACAAAACAGTACTTTTAGATGCGCTCTTTTTTTATGAAATCTTTTTTGAAAGAAAATAAATAGTTTACTTTTGCACAACAAACAACAACACAACATAATGAATACAATTACGACTACCAATTTCAATTTTCCAGGTCAAAAATCGGTGTACCGTGGAAAAGTTAGAGAAGTTTACAATATCAATGATGACTTATTAGTGATGGTCGCTACCGACCGTCTTTCGGCATTTGATGTGGTTTTGCCAAAAGGAATTCCTTATAAAGGTCAAATCCTAAATCAAATCGCTACTAAATTCATGGAATTAACGTCTGATATTGTACCGAATTGGTTAGTAGCCACTCCAGATCCAAACGTGGCGGTGGGCCATTTATGTGAGCCTTTCAAAGTAGAAATGGTAATTCGTGGATATTTATCAGGACATGCAGCGCGTGAATATGCAGCAGGAAGAAGAGTTCTTTGCGGAGTGGAAATGCCAGAAGGTTTAAAAGAAAACGATAAATTCCCAACACCCATCATCACGCCAACAACTAAAGCGGATAACGGTTCGCACGACGAAGACATTTCGCGCGAAGCTATCTTAGCTAACGGAATTGTAACCGAAGAAGATTACCTAATCTTAGAAAAATACACTAGAGCCTTATACCAAAGAGGAACTGAAATTGCAGCGTCTCGTGGTTTAATCTTAGTAGATACTAAATACGAATTCGGGAAAACAAAAGACGGACAAATCGTATTAATCGACGAAATTCACACTCCAGATTCTTCTCGTTATTTCTACGCAGATGGATATGCTGAAAGACAAGCAAATGGCGAAGAACAAAAACAATTGTCAAAAGAGTTCGTTCGTCGTTGGTTAATTGAAAATGGTTTCCAAGGAAAAGAAGGTCAACAAATTCCAAACATGACCGACGAATACATCGAAACGGTTTCAGAACGTTACATTGAGTTATTCGAAAACATCATTGGAGAGCAATTCGTAAAAGCGGATATTTCCAACATCAATGAAAGAATTGAGAAGAATGTTTTGAATTATTTACAAAATAGATAAAAACATATTGTTATATAGAAAGAATCCCGAGTTAGCTCGGGATTCTTTGTTTTATATGCGATTCTCTAACTCCAACACTTTTTTAAACATAGGGTCGTGGTTATAAAGAAACTCTTTTCCAAATACATTTTCTTTTGTTGTAGTTCGTAAATACAAATGATCAATAGCATATTGGACTGGATATTCAACATCGTTTTTAAAAGTATCTTCTGCCGTTTTGTTGTCGGTGAAATCAATTTGAGGTTCCACTCTAAAAATAACTTTACTATTGGGTAGCATTAAAATAAAAGGACTTCTCTGCATTCCGCCAAGTAAATCAGGTGTTTCTCCTATGTTAATCAATTGCTCACTATTTTTTGCTAAACTTGATAAATTACTTGACGCCGAATAAATAAAGCGATCTTGCAAAATATAAATTTTACCAGAAAACGGATATTTTGTACTATCAGGAACAACAAAATCGTTTGCCATTTTTATGAAGAACATTTCAGGTTCTTTTAAGTTTGGAACATCAACTTTAAAAGTAAAAATTGGAATTTTCTGTATAGAATCGCGATTGTACTCATAATATTTACGAGTGTACGGACTCCAATTTATTCCTAACACCATATTTTGTCGTAAGGTATCTTTAACTATTTTCTTCAAAGCAGTACTGTAAGCCGCGTCAAAACCGCCACCATTTCCTCTAATGTCAATTACAACGGCATTCACTTTATTTTTGTGAATAATATTTCCAAGACGACGATCAATAGAATCGCCCAGATGTTCTTCCATTCTTGGAAGTTTAGCGTAAAAAATGCCTTGTTTTTCAAAATAATGGGTAATTACAGAATCCTTGCTACCATTGTAACCGTATTTCCAATTTCTTTCTTCTAAAAAAGTTACGACATCATTTTTAACGATATTCAATTTGTGTGTTTTGGATTCTTTGTCTTGAAAAACGAGTTGCAGGACATTGTTTTTATACACTTCAGAATGGCGATAAAAATTCTCTTTGTACGTTCTTTTATTGGTTCTGTCCCAACGTAAAGGAGAAGCCAATTCGGTAAGATTATTAACGAATTCATGAATTGCTATCCCGTTACAACTGATAAGTTTCATCGAAGTAGGATAATTTTTTCCTTGGTATGAAAAAGGCAATAAATTATAGTATTCGCCAGAAGTATAAATCAAGTTCAAATCTAATTTGGTGTAAACCTCTTTCTTGAAATAATTGTCATAGGCATAACTGTTTTTTGCATCTGCGCTATCAATGTCTTTTATCGTTCCTGAAGGAATTCCATATTTTTTCATATGGTCTAATAGCGCAGGACCTAATCGGTTTGTGTGACCGTCTTGTGCCGAGTTTAGTGTTTTCTCTACAATTTGAAGAAATTCTGGCGTAGTAGTTTTAGGATTAATTTGCTTTCTGAGGTTTTCGGCGTGTTTGTTAAAATCGATTCCTCTTACTTCTTTATTGAAATAAATAATTGGACTTGTTTGTTTGATTAAAGACACCAAAGTATCGTGATCTTCTATCATTTGCGAATAGGACAACTTTGGTAAACCATCTAAATTAGAAGTAGATTGTTTTGAAGAAGAGCAGGCAATTAACAAACAAATAGCACTAATACAAAAAAACTGTTTCATTTTACTTAAATTTTGAGTACAAAAGAAATCAATTCCTTTCGACTAAAATTGTAAAAATCATTCACATTATTTTTTATTGTAAATCCAGGTCAAATCTTCTTGTTGTACCGAAACTTTCTCTATTAATTTTTTAGGCGTATTTCCCGTGAATATTTTGAAATCCTTTATAAAATGCGCTTGGTCATAATATTGATTTAGAGTCTCTATTTCCGTATTCGTGTGTTTCCCCGTTTTAATTTCGTCTAAAATATTTCGAAATCGAACGGTTTTTAGATACGATTTTGGGTTTTGTCCCAAATTATTTTTAAACAAACGAAATAATGAACTATCGCTTACTTCCATTGTTTTAGCCAAAGTTTCAATCGAAAAATGCTCGGAATTATTAGTTGCGATGAGGTGCAGCGCTTCTTTTAACTTATACGGAATTTCATTGTTTAATTTCTTCAAAAGCAATGCTTCTAAAATTTCGGTTCTTTTGTTGAAATCTTCTTCTTCAAAAAGTTGTTCTAAAACGAAAGTGTTTTTTTTAGAAAAGACAGTTTCAAAAACAGCATCAGAACACATTAAATCAGCATACGAAACCATAGTAAAAGCTCTTAAAGCCGAAGGATAAAAAATAATACAAACTTGGTCTAAACTTGAATTAATATCCACCTGAAAAGGCATTTTATGAAATCCGTAGAGTTTACTAACAAAGTAATTGTTTCCTTGCGTAATGATACAATTGTTCGTATTGGATTGGTTGATATAATTAATGTTGTTTTGCTTGTAAATTGCCAAGCACAAGTTCTTGTTTGGAAAAGTAGTGTAATTTAAAATGCTAGTATCAGTCTTTTTAAAGTATAGAAAATACTGTACATATTGTTTCAGTATTTCATTCTTAGGTTTTATGATGATAGCATTCATTTCTTATTTTAAGACTGATTTTGTTTTACATTTTTAAAAACACAATTCTCCGTAAAGATATAATAAGTTACGTAATTTATTTTACTGCGTAAGAATTTTACAGTAGCAAAAAGATAAGAAGAAAGTTTACGTTATGAAATCATCACAACAAAGTAAAAGACAGTATTTTACCGACTTTTTCTCACGCCGTTTGTTAAAGTTATGTTAGATTTTAAAATAGCTGTAACGAATGAGGCTAGAGTTCGTCCTATTCATATCAATCATTAAAAATCAATCATCATGAAAAAAACGAACAGATTTTGGGTAATCTTACCCGCAGTAGCCATGTTGTTTACTAATGCGTTACAAGCAAGCGAAAGTACAACAACTAAAAACACAACTTCGGTTGCAGTAGTAACAGTTACACCAACGCAGTTAAATTTAGCCATTAGTAAAGGCGATTTAGCAAAAGTGCAACAATTAGTAGGAATAGGAGTTAATGTCAACCACAAAGACGAGCGTGGCAAAACACCTTTGATGTACGCTATTTTGTACAAACAAACCGAAATTGTTTCTTACTTAATTAGAAACGGTGCCGATTACAGAGACGAAGATCCTAACGGAATTACCATTCAGGAATATGCCGAGCAATCAAAATCAGAAGAAATTATAAAACTGGTCAACGACGCTCGTAAAAGAAGATAAGAGAAAATCCCGCGAAAAGCGGGATTTTTTGTGTTTTATTTTCACGCGAAAGGATTCGCGCGGGAGGCTTAACTTAATTAATTTCTAGGTACTTTTAATTCCCCACTTATCATTTTACTCACTTTAGAAAACCCAGATTCAGAACTATAACCGCTAAATGTTTTACCTACTTCCCAATCACTTGTTAAGACTTCACAACTTTTAATTTTAGATCTGAAAATATCTATACTAGTACTATCAAGTTTTTTTGAGCTTGTTGAGACTATATTTCCAAGTAAATAATTTATGGCTTTAGCTCCCATGGTTTTCTGTATATAGTAATTACTTCTATAATAATATTTTCTGATTTCCATATCAAAATCAAGTTCTTCACTTTTATCACTAAAGCATTTTGGCCACTTGTCATATACTATAGACCAAGCGTTTTGAATATAATATTCAATTTCATTAGCAGAATGTTTTGCAAACTTTATAATATCATTCCCATTCAGGTCATGATAATTGTTATTGGAAGATAAATATAATGAAACAATAGGTTTCAAGGATTCTCTAAATGCGTTTACTCCAATTATTCCGACTTTTTCTTCATCATGAATACCGAATTTTATTGCATTAAACCACTTGTTATCAGGATTCCTATTCTCATTTAATAAATGAGCAACTTCAATGGAAATATGTTCATTAATTTCTTGAGTTCCTATTTTGTTTTCTAAAACTCTATAATCATATCTTGCCAATTCTATAAGATCAACTTTGATTCGCTTACTTTTAGAATTAATTGTTCCGAAGATTTCCATTTCAAGAGATCTTGAGTTTTGAGGTGTGCAAATAATTGTTACACTCAAATCCAAATTATTTAGATTTGGATTGTCTTTAAGAGCTGCTTCAATACCTTTCAATCTATGTTGTCCATCAACGATTCGAAATATTTTTTCGCTTTCAATTTTTGAAAAATCAATGTATTCCTGGTTGCCTTCTTTTTTAATTAACTTGATTACTTGATCATCATCGATTCCAAGTATTATTGAAGTTGGAAAAATAAATTGTTCTTTATTTATATATGTTTTGATTTTACTATAATGTCTTTCATCAGGTTCTCTCTGATATCCACCATCATCGATACCATAAACCAATACTTTACTGAAATTATTAATAGTTTGGAATGGTAGTACAGTAGTGATCAACTTAAAGTTGTTTTGTTTATATTCTATAATTGGAAATTTCATTTTCATACTTTTTAGTCGTTAATAAGTTTAGATAAAAGATTTCTAAAACCTATCAAATCTCTTTTTTCATTGATTGGAATTAAACTTTGTATTTGAAGTATTGATTTTTTCAAATCATCTTCTTCTATGGGTTCTGAACTATTAGCTATTGTGGAAGTTAAGTATTCTGTAGAGTTTCCGTCGTGCCACTTAATAAATATTGCTTTTTGAATCATATCTACTAAAAGTTTTTCTTTTTCAGAACTATCTTTTATAATTTCAGTCAGCTCATCAACATAAGTGACAGTTTCGAAATAATCAGTTAATTTATGAAGGTCGATTAAAAAACGCTCATTGCATTCATAGAGAAGACTAATTTGGAATAAATCATTAAGTTTGGCTTGTATTTCATCAACGTCAAAACCGTTAAAAATGCTTTGTAAATAGCTTGCAGAAGAAATAACAATTGTCTCTAAAAACGAAGTTAATATTTCATCAATATTTTTTTCTGAAATATCCATTACTTCATCTAATTGCCAACTGATAATAACGCCCTCCAAAATTTTTAAGTCATAACTTTTATTTCTATTTGTTGTATAATTGATTAAGTGTTGATTTTTTGGATTAAGTTCAAAATGGTCAATTCTTAAATTTTTTATCGGTTCAGAACGTTTTATGTTTAACTGAATTGATGTTTGGTATAATAACTCTGCAATAACTTCAAAGCGATATGAAACATTGCTTAAATGAGTTTTTATCATTTCATTATAAGCTCTATCAAACCAACTTAGAAAGAGAAGAGCATTTGCATTTGCTTCATAATCTTTATTGGCGCTACGAATACTTTCAACAAAATCATCGATGTCAAACAAAAGTTTACCGACATGATTCATTGATTTTTGTGCCGTATCTCGAACGGGTGTAATTTCATAATCTTTATAAAATATAGAATGTTCCATATCACCCCAAGCGGAAGTTATCTTACTCTTAATTTGGAGTTCAAATTTGAAATTTTTAAATTCACCTTTTATTTTATAAATTTCTAATCCATTTCGCATTGTTTGTGGTTGTTCAGCCATATCGATTTCGTCGAGAGAAATTCCTTTCGATGTTGCTTTATCTTTAAACTCTGGAGACTTAATTAATTCATACATTTTTTTGCAATCAATAATAAGGTCGGTAAGAATTTTGATGCCAATTAAATCGTCTAACTCATACAATTTGTCTTTAACACCTCTGTTTAATGTTCCATTTGGTGTAAATCCATCAGGTAGTATTGGATTAAATTTGTTAAGCAAATTACTTCTAATAATTTTTTCTTTCAAACTTACATCTTCCTTAACTCTGTGAATGAATGAGTAGCTTTTAATAGTTCTGACACTATTCTGAGATATTAATCCAAAACTTGGAGCTAATTCATCGATTATTCTTTTAAACTCATTTAAAATTAAATCAGACTGAGTCTTGTATGTTTCAATATCATCTTTGTATTGATCAACAATATAGTTTACTTTTAATATTTCCTTTTGTATTAAATTCATAATCCTTTTTACTACTTGATAATTAATGTAGAAATTATTGTCGTTTTTTTTGTGTCTATGTTAGATTCGCTTGTAACTAGTATCAATAATTATTTTACCAGTTTCTTAATTCCTCTGCAATATAGCAAAATTCCCACAAACAATTTGCTGTAGATTTTCTGTAGTTTGTGTTAAAATTTCAAAAAAGTCCAAAAAAAATCCTCAAACAAATGAGGATTTTAGGTTTTAGGTGTAAAAAACGATTCTCGATACATTTTTTGTTCCGCTTCACTTCACAAAAAACACTCGAATGGACGTTTTTTTATTATTTAAAATAACTAAACGTTTCGTTATTCTCTATTTTCAACAAACTTTCGTAAATTAATTTAATTACATTTTCTACATCGTCGCGGTGTACCATTTCTACTGTTGTGTGCATATAACGCAACGGTAACGAAATCAAAGCCGAGGCAACGCCGCCATTACTATAAGCAAAAGCATCGGTATCGGTTCCGGTAACGCGAGAAGTCGCATGGCGTTGGAAAGGTATTTTGTTTTCTACCGCTGTGTCAACAATCATTTCACGTAACACGTTTTGTGTTGCAGGTGCGTAAGCAATAACGGGTCCGCGTCCCATTTTTAAATCGCCTTCAATCTTTTTATCAATCATTGGAGTAGTGGTGTCGTGGCAAACATCGGTTACTATGGCAACGTTCGGTTTAATGCGTTGGGTAATCATTTCGGCACCACGCAAACCAATTTCCTCCTGCACCGAGTTTACGATGTATAATCCAAAAGGTAATTTCTTTTTGTTCTCCTTTAATAAACGCGCTACTTCGGCAATCATAAAACCACCCATGCGGTTGTCAATGGCTCTACACACAAATTTATCGTGGTTTAAAATCTCAAAATTATCAGGATACGTAATCACACAACCCACATGAACACCTAAAGCTTCTACTTCGGCTTTGGTTGAGCAACCACAATCGATAAATATGTTTTCAATTTTTGCTGTTTCTTCTGCTTTTCCGCTTCTTCCTCTAGTATGAATCGCTGGCCAACCAAAAACACCACGAACAATGCCTTTCTTCGTATGAATGTTCACACGCTTCGATGGCGCAATCTGATGATCCGAACCTCCGTTTCTAATCACGTAGATTAATCCGTCATCGGTAATGTAATTCACATACCACGAAATTTCATCCGCATGACCTTCAATCACCACTTTATAAGGAGCATCTGGATTAATAACACCAACCGCACTTCCATACGTATCGGTAATAAAGGTATCTACATACGGTTTTAAATAGTCCATCCAAAGTTTTTGCCCTTCCGCTTCATGTCCGGTTGGAGAGGCATTATTCAAATAATTTTCCAAAAAAGTCATCGACGACTTCTTTAATATCGATTTTGTACTCATCTTAAAATATAATTTTTTGCTAATTTAAAAATAAGATATTAGAGTTTCACATAATTTCAATAATTTTGGTTTACTTTTTGCAGTGAGTTAAAAAGTTAAAAACAAACACCATGTATAAGTTATTATTAAGTAGTTTATTCCTATTCATTACTACTTTTTCTTTTGCTCAAACCGAAACCGACACCTTGCGCATGACGCAACAGGATTCCTCTATTATATATTCTATCGAATTAAAGGAAATTATTTTCACGCCAGACAATGTGTATTCTATGGATGAAGATAAAAAAGCCAAGTTAATATTAAAGAGAAGAATCTTTAAAGTATATCCGTATGCCAAATTAACGGCTGATAAATTAACACAGTTAAATGCTACGATGGCAAAACTGAAAACCAGTCGCGAAAAAAAGAAATACTTTAAAATCGTAGAGAAGTATTTAGAGGAAGAATTCGAGCCACGTTTAAAAAAGTTATCGCGTAAAGACGGTCAAATTCTAGTCAAACTTATCTACCGCCAAACCGGAAGCACCACTTTCGATTTAATAAAGGAGTATAAAAGTAGTTGGAAAGCCTTTTGGGCCAACTCCACCGCGTATTTATTCGACATCAATTTAAAAACGCAATACAAACCTTTCGATATAAAAGAAGATTACCATATAGAAGGTATCTTAAATGCCGCGTTTAATCAAGGGCAACTTTCAAAACAAGAACCTTCAAAACCCATCGACTTCGACAAACTCAACGAACACTGGATCAATAAAATCAAAATCCAACCTAAAACGGAGCCTAAAGAATAATTTTTTTAGAAGCAGCTGTTCAGCTTTCCATAAAACGTTTAGTCCCGCTGTCCGCTACAATTTTTTTTGCCTTGTCCTATTAAGTGAAATTGAAACAAGGCAAAAAAAGATTTCCACTCCCATCGGGGCTAGTTAAGACGTATGCTATTCCAGATAACCATCCCACTGGCTCGCCAAGCGAGCAATGATTTGCCCTTGAATTTGAACTTGTCCTTGAACTTGTCATTCCGCAGAATAGGAATCTCCTGCGCAGCAGGCAGCTGCTTAACGGAGTTAAGCCCACAACTAAAAACCTAATTACACTATATATATGTATAATAAATTCCCCCTTCGAAGGGGGCTAGGGGGATGTTTCGTCCAGTTTATCTATCCACTAACCCACTTTTATGAACTTTACCTATACTATATATAAATAACAAAACACTTCCATGACTTACATGTTCAACAAACAAATACCCCATAGAAAGAATTCCCCTCGCACCTGCGAGCAATTGTCATTCCGCCGAAGTAGGAATTTCCTGCGCAGCAGGCTCCTACTTAACGCAGTTAAGCCCACAACTGAATACGGACACTATTATATATAAGTAAAGAATTCCCCTTCGAAGGGGGTTAGGGGGATGTTACGTCCAGTTCATCTACCCGCCAACCCACTTTTATGAACTTTTCCTATACTATATATAAGTAACAAAATACTTCAATGACTTATATGTTTAAGATAAACACAACATCTAAGTAGAAAGAATTCCCCCTTCGAAGGGGGCTAGGGGGATGTTACGTCCGGTTTATCTACCCGCTAACCTACTTTTGTGAACTTTTTCCTATACTATATATAAGTAACAAAATACTTCAATGACTTATATGTTTACTAAATCAACACATGATAAAAGCGTTCTTTTTAAAAGAGCTTAAAAAGAAGTGTAAAAAACTTTCGTATATTAAATCCTTGTTATCAGTGTGTTAAGAAAAACATGGAAAAAAAGACAAAAAAAGACGCTAAAAGCCTTGTGGGAACAAAAAAGATTTCTACTTTTGCACCCGCATTAGAGCAGAAGTTCACACACAAACTGAAGATTAAACAAGTCAAAAAAAACTTTAAAAAAAGTTAAAAAAAGATTTGGATAA